>OATB01000113.1_pt1 | contig 84787 bp, 67 predicted proteins | sample 1494941 | NCBI WGS metagenome assembly OATB01 (sample SAMEA2579931, study PRJEB22360) | human gut metagenome | reverse complement strand
CGAGAAATGCATCAGGATTTCTCGGTGAATGCCCGCGTGCCGCCAAAAAGCGCTCTGCAAAGGTTAGAAAATACCAGTTCTGCGGCAAGCTGACGGAGTCCATATCAGTTTCCCACGCCCATCTTTCCGTACACTACCTCCATCTACAAAGCGTAATTTCCTCAACTAAACCCCAATATAATGCATTTAATAGAACATTACAAAACGTTCGCTCTAGAGCGTGTTTGAAAATTCATTTCCGCCATCTGCACGCCCCACTTTGCGGCATATTTGCCCCGAATTCAGGTTACGTAGCCCGCTACGTGCCCTTCATCCGGGACAAATCTCCCACAAAGTGAAACGCACATCTGCCAGAAAGCAATTTTAAAACACGCTCTAGTATCTTGGAATTACGGATTACCTGTGATACATTAGTATTATCATTGACAGATAAGAACCGTCACAGGAGGGATTTATGGACAGGAAAAAATTGATCGAGGAAAGCTTTGCCGCAATTGACCAGCCCGAAATGGAGCGGATAAGCCATGTTTATAACCCCGGCGTCCTCTATAACAGCCTGGGGATCACCAGAGAAACGCTTCGGTATTATGAAAAACAGGGTCTGATCTGCCCTAATAAAGACCAAAAAAGCAGTTATCGGGAATTTACTATCATGGATATATTCCGCTTGATGGCTATTGATTATTATAAGAAACATGGATTTGCCATCGGGGAGATTAAGGAACTGATTAATCAGGATGATATTTCACAGATCCACGAGCTTTTTTCCAGAAAGCAAGGTCAGCTAAAAGAAGAGATAGAGCGCTTGAAGTTAATGGAAGAACGGGTGGCACAGGATCAGTTATTTATAGAGCAATTATCCGGAAGTCTTCATCAATACAGCATTTGTGAACTGCCTCTATACGAAATTGTGGATTCCATTGATTATATGTCTGCATTTTCCGATTATTCAGAGCATGTAGTTCCGAACATTGATTTAAAAAGAAAAGATATTATCACCAATATGATCAGAGAAGTTACTTTTGATGAAAATGGATACAAAGAATCCAAAATGAGGATTATAAAACCGGCAGAGGGCAAAAGGGATCCAAAGAAACAATACCTGATATCCGGAAAGGGCATCTATACAGCGGTAGAATCAGGTGTAGATGATTGCGATACCATGGGAAGGATGTATCATTTAGTTAATGGCTGGGCCTGTGAGAATCAACTGGAGATGAAAGGAATTGTATACATCAGGACGAGAATATGCGTTGTGGGAAGCCTGAATCCCAGAAATTATTATGATTGCTGGATTCCGATAAATTAATCAAACGATTCATTTAAAATGTATTGACCTGGGGGTAACCACCAGCATTATAGTGAATGTATCATTATGAATGGAACGCTCAGATGAGCGCAGGTGAATACATTGAAAACAGTTATAATTAAAGATTGCCAGGAGTGGGATGAATTCCATATATTGGCACAGGCAAAGGAGTCTGACACATATGTGCTGGATCTTAACCGGGTTGCGGTCAGGGATTGCATTGGATGCTGGGCTTGCTGGCTGAAAACCCCGGGAAGATGTGTACAAAAGGATCTGGATGATTTTTATCATGCTTTTTTTAGGGCAGACAGGGCAGTATTTTTCTTAAAGGAGTCCTGCGGTTTTGTCAACGGCAATTTAAAAACGCTGCTGGACCGTATGATCGTTTCCGTTCTTCCTTATATTGAATATACTTCCGGCGAAGCAATGCATGTTGCCAGGTATGATAAAACGCCGGTAATAGAAATCTATTATCAGGATACCTTTTCAACAAATGAGGTTCGGGAGCTGTTCATTGAATATTTCAAAAGAGTCTGCGTCCAATTTCACTGGAAACTGAAATGTATTGGAGCAATCTCGGAATATAAGGAGGGCAGATAAGTTGAAACTTCTCATTATAAATGGTTCTCCTCATGGAGAAAAAGGAAATACAGGCGTATTTATAACGCAGTTTGTAAAGGGTATGAAAGAAATACCCATGGTGAGCTGCATAAAGAAAGAAAGTCCGGAAGTAATAGCTGAGAAGATAAAAAAATTTGACGCAGTCTTAATTGTAATGCCCCTTTATGTACATGCAATGCCGGGACCGGTAATGAAACTATTTGAGAAACTAAATGCACAGATTACTGAGAACAAATCTCTGGGATGTATTGTACAAATGGGATTTGAAGGTTCAGCTCATGCGGATTATGCCAGACGCTGCATGAAACAACAGGCGAAAAGGCTGCATATGAGATATCTTGGAACTGCAGCCAGAAGTGGTGCGGCTGGTACATCCATGGTGCCTGATTTCATGAATCGAAAATTATTTAAGAATCTGGAAAAGCTGGGAAGATATTTTGAGGAGACAGGAACATTACACAAAGAAACAGTTCAAAAATTGGCAAAACCCTATAAGCTTACGAAATCTCAATGCAGATTTAATCAGTTTCTTTGTAAAACCGGAGTAGACAATATCATGTGGAATAAGATGCTTCGGGATAATAATGCATTTGAAAATAGATTTGATCAACCCTTTGCTTAAGCATTTTAACTCTGATGCCCGTCAGAAAGCAATTTTCAAACATACTCTGGCACATTTTTAAATATAGGAGTATAATGAGTATTTGAAGTGGAGTGATTATAATGTTTTCAGCAATGAAAAATAATATTTTTTTGTTCAGGAAAAAATGGGATACAGCTCTGCCTGTTATCTTATTTTTTTTATTTCTTTTTTATTCCGTTATCTTTTTATTTGGAACGCAGTATTCCATTATTGTGTCTTTTCTGACTACTGCATTTCAGATCCGGCGCCAAAAGAAATTTTCCGTCAGAGGCATATGCGGACTTGTTTTGGAGATGATGCTTCTTTGTATTCTGGCTTTTTTTGCAACCATAAATATTCCCCTGTGTCTGCTGTTAAACTTTGTAGTGCCGTTTCTTCTGGTATATCTACAGACAACGCAGTTTAATCAGAAAGGTTATTTTACATATGCCATGGCATTTGTGTTTTTACAACTGGTGCCCACAGGCTGGTCCGGGATTTTGCCTTTGATGGGAGTTATGCTTTACTCATTAACGTTTTTGGCCGTTGCATTGGCGCTCTATTCTTTTCTTAACCGAAGACCCCAGGATTACCGGGCGGCAAGAAAAGGAATGGACTTGCTTGCAAGACAGTTTCGGCTAATTGCCAGGGGAAGCCAGGATGTGGGGATGCAGAAAGAAATATTGGATATACAGAGTTCCCTTCATAAGCTTGCTTACGATGGTAGGCAACTGGCGTTTGAAATGGAGGGGGAAAGCAAACTGCATTATATGTTTGCTCTTTTATTTCAGCGTTCGGCATATTTTATTTCCAATTTTGATGAGGAATGCGGGCAATACCGGGAAGAATATGAAGATATCCTCTGCTGTCTGGCTGATTATGTAGATAAAGTACACAGTTCTTTTAATAAAGACGATAACGAAGCTCTGATTCAGGAAGCAAGCAACCTCTTAAATGACGCCGGCGGGAATCAGGCGGATAACTTCTTCTATATATTTTTTAGGAATTTTTTACATTTACTGGTACTTATCCTGGATAATGCATCCAGAAATGAAAAGCCGGCTTTTGGAAAAGCCCGGAAACATCCAAAGAGGTTGCCTGTTTTACAGAAATACAGGCAGAAAATGCATCTGGATGCATTTGAGGTAAGATTTGCATTGCGGTTATCTATTGTTATTATGGTGAGTTTCTTAATCAGCAGGCTGACTAATATCAACCATGCCTACTGGATTCCCCTGAATGCATTTTTAATGATACAGCCTATGTATGAGGATAGCGCATATCGTGTGAAAAACAGGCTGATCGGTACTTTTTTGGGTTGCATGCTGGTGTTTTTTACCGTATCATACCTACCGGGTAATATGTGGCATTTTATTTTTGCAACGGTTATGGTTGCGCTGATGTACTGTACCACACCCGGAACCCGCATACAGGCGGTATTTTCCACCAGCTTCGCTCTTTTTATGGCATCCATTACCATGAACAGGACTACGGCTGTGGAACTGCGGATTTTCTATCTGGTGTTGGCGGTGTTCCTTGTGCTGCTGGTAAACCGGTTCTTTTTTCCTACCAGTTTAAAGGGACAGTTCAGGGGGAATGTCCGGGAATTGTTCCGGATCCAGAAATCTTATTTGTCTATTCTGGATATCAGTACACATCGTGGGATAGACTATGGGGTTGTCAGTGAAGCGCTGACCCACTTCTATCTGGTGGCGGATCAGGTAAAGCAGTATCTGTCCCGGCCTGTGGAGGCTATCAATGTGGATTTCTACCGCAGAATGCTGGATATCATGTGGAAAATGTCTGCCGAAGCGGAACAGATGATTTTTATCGTACAGTCAGGTGAAATCGATGAAACCAAAAGCTTGGTACTGCATGCGTATATAAAACAGCTTCAAATATCTTTTCAGAAGTTACAGCATATAGATCGCCGCAACCATGAAAAAAGTGTATCTTCCAGTGTATATTCCATAGAAGAGATCCCTGATTTTCCGCTGGATGAGGCGTATCTGACACATTTAATGATGAAATATGTAGAAAATGCAAAGAGACTGTTTCAGCTGCAAGAAGCACATCCCGATGCAGTGAGGTATTATGGACATGGAAAATAGGAATCATTTATTTTTAACCGGAGAGATTCAAGTTGGTAAATCAACGGTTATCCGGCGTGCCTTAGAAGAATCAGGAGTAATATACGATGGGTTTTTCACTGGCTTTGGCAATAACCGTGATATTAAAAACAGGTCCTTGTATATGAACTGGGCATCTAAGAAGGATTCCCGGAGGGATGAAAATGTGATTGTACAATTTAAAGACGGGATTCCACAGGTAAGAACTTCCGTGATTGAACGGCTTGGGATTGAAATCCTGGACAGCATGAGGGCAGATGTCCAGTGCATTATAATGGATGAGTGCGGGCGCTTTGAAGGAATGGCAGAGAACTTTAAAAGCAGAATACTAAAGATACTGGATATGCAGACACCGGTGGCCGGAGTTGTGCGCAAAGGGTTTGAAGGAACCTGGCTGGATCAGATCAAACACCATAAAAAAGTGGCTCTTTTAGAGGTGACCGCAGATAACAGAGAGGAAATTTTCCATATTGTAAAAGATTTTTTGTTGCAGTGCAGGGATAATCGTATATAATGAGGTTATTGTATGTTTGATTTATTATTTTAAAAGGAGGGCTTATCATGCCATATATTAAAACAAGAGTATCCGTTTCTATGACGGAGGCTCAGTCTGAAACACTAAAAAGCAAGTTTGGTAAAATTATTGAAATGATTCCTGGGAAGACAGAAAGCTGGCTAATGGTGGATCTGGAAGATAATTGCCGGATGTATTTTAAAGGAAATCAGGAGGCGGCAACCGCTTATGTGAAAGTGGAAGTTTTTGGACAGGTAGAGAGAGAATACTGTGAGAAAATGACAGAGGCCATTTGTAATCTGTTAACAGAAGAATTGGGGATTCCTGCGGACAGAACGTATATAACTTATGAAGGAATCAAAGACTGGGGCTGGAATGGCATTAACTTTTAAGCTGCAGGGCAGCAGACAGGAGACCGCATGAAGAACATAATTTTGGCATCTGCTTCCCCGAGGCGGAAGGAACTGCTGGCTCAGGCAGGATATCCATTTAAGGTGGTTATAAGTGATGCGCCTGAGATTACGGATAAAGTGATGCCGGATGAGATAGTAGAGGAATTATCTGCAATTAAGGCAGAGGCAGTGGCAGCCAGGATCGAAGAAGATGCATGCATTATCGGTGCGGATACCATTGTGGCAATTGCAGGCAGAATTTTGGGGAAGCCGGGAAATGAAAAGGCGGCAGAAGAAATGCTTCAGTCACTCCAGGGAAAAACCCATCAGGTGTATACCGGGGTTACGCTGATTGAACTGCAGGACGGTACAAAAAAGGTGACGACTTTTTCAGAAAGAACGGATGTAACCATGTATCCCATGACTGATGAGGAAATCAGGTCTTATATTGCAACCGGAGACCCCATGGATAAAGCAGGAGCCTATGGCATTCAGGGCAGGGCTGCAGTCTATATAAAAAAGATCGCCGGAGATTATAACAATGTAGTGGGACTTCCCATCGGAAGATTGTATCAGGAAATGAAAAAAATATAACTATAAAATGTAACAATGGGCAGATTAGCAGTTCTAAAATGTCCGGGAAGAAATCAGCAGGGAAAGGGAGGATAAAAATGAATTATACGACGGAGCAGTTGTCCAACAAAATTACAGTACAGGAATACCTGAAAGATTATGTGGACGTACCAAAGTTTTTAGCATGCTGCAAGGCATGTCCAAACTTTGAGCAAAAGTGGTCATGTCCGCCATATGACTTCGATGTTATGGATTACTGGAAGAAATTTGATTATCTCTATGTAATTGGTACCAGAATTGTAATCCCGAAAGAAGAAACAACTCGTATCCATTCTAAGGAAACACTGACAAGGTTTCTGAAGGATGATCTGGGAAGTGAAAAAAAGAAGCTGTCAGATATGATGCACCGTTTGGAAGATCAGTATCCGGGAAGTAAGAGCCTTGCTGCAGGTAACTGCGATTACTGCCAGGAATGCCTGCGGCTAAAAGGTGAGCCCTGCTGTAAGCCCGGTCAAATGCGCTACTCCATAGAGTCTCTGGGCGGAGACGTTGGCAGGACAACTAAAGACCTGCTGGGATGGGAACTAAAATGGATGACAGAGGGAAGGATGCCGGAGCATTTCATTTTGGTAAATGGATTGCTCACAACGGAGGATCTTGGTGGAGAGTTAAGTATTGCTTAGATAAATTGGTGAAAAACTGCTGCTTATGCAGTAGTTTTTTTATGGGAAGGGAGTCTGAAAATGAAAAGAGCAGTAAAATCCAGTAAACAAGTCATGACAGAGGGAAGTATTATAAAGGGAATTCTTTTGTTTTCCATTCCGCTTCTGATCGGTAATCTGTTCCAGCAGTTATATAATACGGTAGATTCCATCATTGCCGGGAATTTTATTGGAAAAGAAGCGCTTGCAGCAGTTGGTTCCAGCAATTCTCTGATCAACCTGATCGTGGGATTGTTTATGGGAATTGCAACAGGTGCCGGAGTTGTAATATCCCAGTACTATGGCGCAAAAGCGGAAAAGGGGATGCAGGATGCGGTGCATACTTCTATAACCATCAGTATCATTGGCGGGATCATCCTGACCGGGGCAGGCGTAATTTTATCCCCTCAGATACTGGTTGTCATGGGCACACCCCAGGAAGTTATGGATAAATCAATCACATATCTGCGTATTTTTTTCTGTGGTTCGGTATTTAATATTCTCTATAATATGGGAGCAGGAATATTAAGAGGTGTAGGAGATTCGAAACGTCCATTATATTATCTTTGTATATCCTCGGTAGTAAATATTATCCTGGATATTATTTTTGTGGTCGTATTTCATATGGGTGTTGCAGGAACGGCATGGGCCACTGTCATATCCCAGGTTGTATCTGCACTTATGGTGGTACGGGCACTCATGCGGGATGACGATATCTACCGTCTGCACCTGAAGAAACTGGGAATTAACAGAATCATGCTGAAGCGTGTATTAATGATGGGAATTCCAAGTGGGATACAAAATGCTATTATTTCCTTCTCGAATGTGGTTGTACAGGCAAATATAAACAGTTTTGGCGCAGATGCCATGGCTGGCTGCAGTTCCTATATGAAAATAGACGGTTTTGTCATACTTCCGATTATGAGCTTTGGGATGGCAGCAATGACCTTTACCGGGCAGAATGTGGGCGCTGGTAAACGTGAGCGCGTGAAAAAGGGTGCGGCAAATACGTTGATGATCAGTTTAACTTACACTGTTGCTGTCACCGTACTATTGCTGTTATTCGGGCAATATCCACTGCGGGTATTTTCATCAGATACAGCGGTAAACCAGAATGGTTACCTGATGCTTCGGACAGTGGCGCCTTTTTATGTGACACTGACCGTAGCCCAGGTAATGACAGGCGTATTTAGGGGAGCGGGCAAAGCAATTACTTCCATGCTGCTGATGGTGGGAAGTATGGTAGGAATCAGGATGCTCTGGGTAAATATTATGGTTCTGATTTATCCGGAACTGGAGACGGTACTCTGGGGATATCCGGTTTCCTGGATCTGTGCCATGCTTGGGGTAATCCTGTATGCCTGGAAGGGAAAATGGCTGCCTAAACAGAATGTGTAGCGGTTCTAACGGTCCATTTCCGTCTGGACGGTGGAATGATGGCCCTGTATAATCCGTTCTATTTCAGCCAGGTCGGAAGAGGGGAGATCACCCGGTATGGTATTTTTCGTGGAGCTGGTGGCATTGCCGTATGCAAGTGCAGCCCTGCAGTCAAAGCTGTGTGCCAGCAGCCCATAGAGTACGCCGGAGATATAAGCATCCCCACTGCCGATTCTGTCAACAACCTCAATGTTTTCATAGGGCTTTTCCTCGTAATATGCATCCTCTTTGGCATTATAGATTACAGAGCCAAAAGTGTGAATCTTAGGGCTGTGTACAATTCGCCGGGTGGACGCCACGATGGATATGGGATAGTCTCTGGTAAAGGATTTCATAATGTCACGGAGAGATCCTTCTTTTAAAAATGTAAGTTTCGCGGTATCTTCCGAACAGAAGAAAATATCAACGTAGGGCAGAATCTGCTCTATGCAGGCTTTTGCCTGGGGACCGCTCCACAGATTGGCACGGAAATTTACGTCAAAAGAAATCAGGGAGCCTGCGGCCTTAAAACGCTTCATCATTTCTATAGCAGTACTGCAGGCACCTTCGCTGAGTGCCAGCGTAATTCCGCTGGTATGGAAACAGCGCGCAGACCGGTATAAAGAATCCGGATAATCAGCAATGGAGATTTTATTAATAGAAGTATTCATCCGGTCGTAGACAATTCCCGGCTTGCGTGGGTAAGCGCCGTATTCATAATAGTAGATCCCAAGCCTGGCATCTCTGCTTTCGTCATAGGTCAGATAGTCGTCACTAACCCCGCAGAAACGGACGTGGTTTTTGGCAAAGGCTCCTATGGTATTAGCAGGAAGCTTTGATATAATACCTGTCCGAAGCCCCAGGAGGGATGCTCCGGAAACTACGTTTAATTCGGCGCCGCCCATTTGTTTTAAAAACGTATCGCCCCTGGAAAGCCGTTCATTTCCAAGCGGAGACAGCCTTAGCAGCAGTTCACCCAGTGCCAGTAAATCAAAATCTTTGTTCGTTTCTGAAGCGTTCTCGTTATACATATTGTAATCCCCCTTGTTAAATTAATTTCTGAAATGTGTTATCTAACAATTAATATAAGTGTTTGATGGAGAAGAGCTGGCGGAAGTGCGTACAGCTAATCGTAATCTAACAATTAATATAAGTGTTTGTTGTAGAAGAGCTGGCGGAAGTGCGTACAGCTAATCGTAATCTAACAATTAATATAAGTGTTTGTTGTAGAAGAGCTGGCGGAAGTGCGTGCAGCTAATCGTAATCTAACAATTAATATAGGTGTTTGATGAGAGGCGGAAAACATATGGTGGTATGCTACCGCCTTGAGGAATTTGTAATAATGGCAAATTAATTAGTTTCATATTATAAAACTTAGTTTTATAAAATAAAACCTCTAATTTGATTTTAGCCAGTATACTACGAAATGTCAATAGGAAAATAGATAACTTTTTAGATAACTTTTATATTGCGATACCATTTTTTTAATGTTAAAATGAATTTTAAAACATATTTTAAAACACATTTATATTGCTGTAGCGGATGGAGGATTTTATGAGTGATGAACTGAAAAACCCAATACAGTCGGCAGACCGTATATTTATGGTGATGGAGACATTAGCCGGAACAGGACCCATTGGTCTGGTTGATTTGAGCACCCGCATCGGGCTTCATAAGAGTACGGTGCACAGGCTGTTATTGTCTCTGATTTGCATGGGATATGTGACCCAGGATGAAAATAATAAATACCGCCTTACATATAAATTAATGGAAATATCCAGCAGGGCGCTTGCCGGTATGGATGAAGTGACAATTGCCCACCCATATCTGGAGAAGCTGGCAAATGAATGCAGGGAGACGGTACATCTGGTGGAGTGCAGGGGATGTGAGGTTGTCTATATTGATAAGGTGACGCCGATTATCAGAACGGACAGTGCCATTCGGATGGCATCCCAGATTGGCTTATCCAGGCCAATGTATTCCTCCGGAGTTGGGAAGGCTATTTTAGCGCAGCTGACCGAAGAAGAAGTGAAGCTTATATGGGAAAACAGCGTGATAGAGAAGAAGACTGAATATACGATTACTTCCTTAAAGGATCTTATGAAGGAACTAGAGAAAATCCGTGAACAGGGATATGCCCTTGACAATGAGGAAAATGAAATCGGCGTTCGCTGTATCGCAGCCTGTATTTTCGATTACCGGGGGAAAGTTAAGAATGCTTTTAGTATTTCGGCACCAGCCATAAAAATGACGGATGCCAGAATTGATGAGCTGGCGGAAAAGGTTCTGAGCGTAAGGGATCAGTTATCCGGGGAATTTGGATACCGGGAGTCAACTAATGGTTGACTAATGTAAAAATTAACAACTTCATTTCCATTGTAATTTTAAATCACCTCCATTATACTACGTGTATGGAGGTGATTTTTATGAGAGAGATTAATATTGCATCCATCCTGGTTGGGAAAAGAAAAGAAAAAGGCATTACCCAGGATGAGCTCGCAGGATATTTAGGCGTGTCGAAAGCAGCCATATCAAAGTGGGAAACTGGACAGAGTTATCCCGATATTACATTGCTTCCGTTATTAGCTGCTTATTTTAATATCAGTATAGATGATCTGATTGATTATAAACCCCAGATGGTGAAGGAGGATATTCGCAAATTGTATTTAAAGTTTTGCAGGGATTTTTCAGAGAAGCCATTTGATAAAGTATACGCAGAATGTGAGAAGATTATAAAAAAGTATTATGCCTGCCCCGCATTACTGCTGGAAATGGGTGCATTGCTGGTAAATCATTGTATGCTGGCTGATTCACAGGAAAAAAGCCAGGAGGTACTGGAAAAGACAAGGGATCTGATGGTTCATATAAGAGAAGAAACCAATGACGAGTATATTCTTGGGGTATCGGTTTATCTGGAGGCAGGCTGTGAAATGTATTTGGATAACCCCAGTGCAGCAATGATTTTGTTAGAAGACTGTAACAGACCCAAGACTTCTCCTGAAGTGATCCTGGCATCTGCATTTGACAGGCTGGGGAAAAAGGACAGGGCGATTGAAGTGCTTCAGACGATGATATACCAGAATATATTGCTGGCGCTAGGCGGATTTGGAAATCTGCTTTTTGAATATGCGGATTCTGAAGAAAAAGTCGATATGTGGATGAACAGTTTTATCCAGATTGCAGAATCAATGGACCTTATAGAGATGCACCCCGGCGGCCTGGCACCGATGTTCCTTCTGGCTGCGGAAGTGTATATTACCCAGGGGAGGGAGCAGAAAGCACTTGCTATGCTCCAGAAATATGCCAATATTTTCACCGGGGATATATACCCCCTGAAACTCCAGGGAAACCGGTTTTTTGATCAGATGGATAATTGGTTTGATATGCTTGGCATTGGCACAAATATGCCCAGGTGTGAATCGGTAGTGAAGGGAAGCCTGCTGGAATCCCTGGAGAAGAATCCCAAGTTTGAGTCTATATCTGACACGGATGAATTTAAACGGATCGTTTATCAGATGAAATTGAAGTTTTTATAAATTTAAGTCCAGATAGCCGGAGACTGTTTTCCAGAATGCCCCGGCGAGGAGGAAATTAGTATGAAAGATTTAATAGAGTTTTTGCCCTTTTTGATTCCGGTAATTGTAGCAGAGCTGGCATTGGCAATCACAGCTTTAATTCATGTATTGCGGCATCCCAATTACCGTTTTGGAAATAAGGCCATATGGGTAGTTGTTGTATTGATTATTCAGTTTATCGGACCAATCTTGTATTTTACCATAGGCAGAGGTGATGAATAATGGACATTTTAGAGGTAAAGAATTTAAAGAAAAGTTTTAACGGCCATGCAGTTATTAAGGATCTAAGCTTCCAGGTACCGGAGCACAGTGTGTTCGGATTCCTTGGGGAAAATGGTGCCGGTAAAACAACTACAATGAAAATGATATTGGGTTTGCTTCAGCCGGATGATGGAGAGATACGGATAGCGGGAAATAAGGTATCCTATGGTGAGACAAAAACCAACCGCATGATAGGGTATCTTCCTGATGTACCTGAGTTTTATAGTTATATGAGGGCAAAAGAATATCTGAAGCTCTGCGGAGAAGTATCCGGAATGACGGCGAAAAAGATTCAGGATAAAAGCGGGGAGTTATTGGAAATTGTTGGTTTAAAGGATGTAAAACAGAAAATCGGCGGTTATTCCAGGGGAATGAAACAGCGTCTGGGAATTGCACAGGCATTATTGAATGACCCCAGACTGCTGTTATGTGATGAACCGACTTCTGCTCTGGACCCGGTTGGGAGAAAAGAAATACTGGATATTTTATCAGTGGTCAAATCCCAGATGACGGTGGTGTTTTCCACGCATATCTTATCGGATGTGGAGCGCATCTGTGACCGGGTTGCAGTATTGCATGACGGAAAGCTGGCGCTCTGCGGAGGCCTGGAAGAATTAAAATCCGGACACAAAAGAGATGAAATGATTCTGGAACTGACAAATGAGCAGGATGCCAGGAGGTTGCAGGAAATTCTTACTAAGACAGAAGGTATTACAGCTGTTGGCAGAACCCGGTTCGCTTTAACCATTCAGGTTCAGGATGTGCAGAAAAGCAGCTTACAGATATTATCCCTGGTCTTGAGGGAGCAGATGCAGGTATTGAAATACGAGGTACAGGAACCAAACCTGGAAACCCTGTTTATGGAGGTGGTAAAATGAAAGGATATGTTGCTTTTCTAAAAAAAGAATGGCTGGAGCAGCTGAGAACCTACCGTTTATTCATCCTTTTAATCCTATTTTTTATATTTGGAATGATGAGCCCCCTCACTGCAAAACTGACCCCGTTGATACTGAAGAATTTTGCTGTTGAAGGAATGCAGATAACAATGCAGGCTCCTACGGCAATGGATTCCTATATGCAGTTTTTCAAAAACAATACTTCTATGGGGCTGATCGTGCTGATACTGGTATTCAGCGGTATTCTCTCCAGTGAACTGTCAAAAGGGACCCTGATCAATATTTTAACAAAAGGCCTGTCCAGAAATGCTGTCATTATGGCAAAATTTACATCAGCGGCTATCATCTGGACGGTATGTCTGGCTCTGTGTTTTGTCACAACCTATGGATATACGGAGTATTTATTTGACCAGCAGGGGATTTCTCATCTTTGGTTCGCGGTTTTGTGCCTCTGGCTGTTTGGCATATTTTTGCTGACGCTTCTGCTACTGGTTTCTACCGTGGGAAAGAGCAGCTATACCAGCCTGTTGGGGGTAGGCGCCGTCGTAGTAATCCTATTTATGGTAAATATGCTGCCGGTATTACAAAAATATAACCCGTTGCTACTGATATCAAATAATGTGGGCATGCTGGCATCTGAATACCAGATTTCGGATGCAATTGCTTCTGTTGGGGTAACAGCGGTATTAAGCCTTATATTTTTAGCCGGGGCTGTCCTGATATTTCGTAAAAAAAGGATCTAAATCCATATATGAATCCATATATGAATCAACCATAAGAACCATAATGAAACAGTTAGGAGCAAAGATTTTTGATCTTTGCTCTTTTTGCGTGAAAATCTGATAAATAATATGTCGATTTATGCAGTCCGGGAAGCAGATATGGAGTATAATAATCTCATCAGACGAAGAATAAAATTAGAGGATGGAAGATAAAAGGCGGGGTGAGGGAATGCAGGAAAAGAGAAAATTTGATCAGAGCTGCAAAGTCATCTTCTGGTTTGGAATCTGTTTTTTTATATCAGAGATAATCAAACAGATCTTGCTTATAACCGTAGTTAATCATGGAAGCTATATCTGGCGGTATTTTCCGTTTCAGCTATGCAGTCTGCCAATGTATTTATGCCTCATTCTGCCCTTTTTGAAAAAGAAAAAAGCAGTTATTCACTTCTTAATGGATATCAATCTGCTGGGAGGTATATTTGCGTTTGCCGATACCTCCGGAATGTGCTATCCGCTTTTTATACTGACGCTGCATTCCGTCTGCTGGCATGTGGCATTAATTGTATTGGGCATTTACACCGGAGTCAAATTTTCTACTGGGTTAACATTCCGGGACTATCCCGGTGTTATCAAGATATTCGTCATCACTGCAGGAATTGCAGAATTAATCAATATAGCAGTATCCAGATTGTTCACAACTGAGATTGACATGTTTTACATCAATCCATACAGGCAGTTTTCCCAGATTGTCATCCGGAATCTGGATGGACTGATACCCAATATACTTGTAATCCTGCTCTATCTGGCTGCAATTATATTGGGAGGATTTTTAATTCATATAATATGGGTGGCCATAGCAGTACACCGTACGGTTAATAAGTAATTCATTATCATTGTGCATCAAGAAAAAAACATCCCCAGCATAACAGTTTCATCTACCGGGAAGGGGCAGTTTGCCAGTTTTGCCTGATTGGATAGCATGCCTTCCACAGCAGCGTTTTTGAGTTCCTCACTGATCTCAACACTGCCCAGGACCTGGTTTATATAAGAAGCAAACTCTTGGATATCCCGGAAATTCAGCATGCCCAGAACCTCCTTTTGATAATTTTTTGCGGCACTTAAGTATCCGGGTAGAAAGACTCCAACAGCTTTCCCGTGAGGGACGCCGGTCTCATAGGTCGGATAGTAACTAAGACCGTGGGGAAGAGAGGTTCCGGTATGGGTAATTGCCATACCCGCCAGTGTAGACGCATTGAGCAGGGCTTCATAATCAGCGTCAGTACCTGGGTTTCCCAGAAGGATATCTTTGACAGAAGCCCAGAGCCGCATGCCTTCTTTACAAAGCATTTTACTGTAGAAAGTGGCATTGTTATTGATGTAGCTTTCCAGAAAATGTCCCAATGCATCAATGGAAGTAGATGCAAGTACAGAAAGTGGAAGGTTTTTTAAGTAAGAGGGATCACAAAGAGCCAGCGCCGGGAAAATACGGTGGGAGATACTGGATTTTGTGCGTTTTTTGTGAATCGTGAGGATTGCATAAGGTGTGGATTCGGAGCCGGTTCCGCAAGTGGTGGGAACAGATACTACGGGATAAGCATCATCGGAACCTTTTTCATATAGAAAATTTTCTGCTTTTTCTTTTTGCTTCATCATGAGGGAAATGGCTTTGGCTGCATCCAGCGGAGAGCCGCCGCCGATCCCAATGACAAAGTCGGCTTCCGACACATTTCCAAAGTCACGTGCTTCCATAACGGTTTCAATAGAAGGATTTTCCTCAATTCGGTCAAACAGCACAAAAGGGATCCCTTTTTCTGTAAGTGCATTCTGAACGTCAGCTAAAGAACCATTTTCTTTGGATGAACGTTTTCCGGTAACGATAAGGGCTTTTTTACCCAGAGCCGAGAGTTCCTGAGCATGGTGTTGTACACAATTCTTTTCACAATAAATCTTTGTTGGCATATAAAAATACATTCCCTGTTCCTCCTTTGGTGAGATGATTCTAAGAATCATTTTGGCAGAAATAAATCTGTTTGGTTATTGTATTCGTTACATATTCTTTTTATATTTTATCACAAATCTAACATAACGGACAGGAAGAAGATACGATCGCCACTGTTAAATCAATTTTACAAAGACTGTTATATTTTTACGAACTCTTTACAAGGTAGAAAACCGGTCCTTACATTTTTCTGATAAATTATTCCATGTAAGAAAATAATCAAGCAAAAAGAGGAGAAAAGATTATGAAATTGAAGAAAATCAGTGCAGTGATGTTAGCTATGGCATTGGCAGTCCCAACACTTACAGCCATTCCTGCAGTTATCGGACATGCTACCGAAACTACGGCTCAGACAGAGAAGGAGACAAAGGCAGCTGAATCTGATACAAAGACGGACAGTAAGGCAGAAAATGCTGAGACGAAGACACCAAAGTACATTTTCTTATTTATTGGTGATGGTATGAGTTATCCCCAGATTCAGGCAACAGCAGATTATCTGGGAACGACAGAAAGCAAAGGGGAAATTGAGTCCAAAGCTTTGTCTTTTATGGATTTCCCGGTTGCCGGAACGGCGCAGACATATGACAGTACTTCCTTTGCACCGGATTCTGCATCTACAGCGACTTCTATCTCCACCGGAAATAAAACCTACAGCGGAACCATTAACATGGATACTACCATGACTAAGAAGTTTGAGGCAATATCCGAAAAATTAAAAAAACAGAAGGATTTTAAAGTAGGGGTTGTGACAACCGTTAATTTAAACCATGCTACCCCGGCAGCTTTTTATGCGCATCAGGCTTCCAGAAATAACTATTACGATATTGCGAAAGAATTGGCAGACAGTAATTTTGATTATTTTGCAGGAGGGGCACTTCTTGACCCGACCGGAGAAAAAGAGGATCAGAAAGACGCTTATAAAATTGCGGAAGAAGCAGGCTATAAGGTAATTAAAACCCAGGAAGAAGCAAAGAAGTTAAAAGCGGAAGATGGTAAAGCACTTGTAATAGCGGAACATCTGGCAGATGCAGATTCTATGTCTTATGATCTGGACGCAGTAAAAGATGAACTTTCATTAAAGGATTACGTGCAGAAGGGCATTGACGTTCTGGATAATGATACCGGATTCTTTATGATGGTAGAAGGCGGCAAGATTGACTGGGCATGTCATGCAAATGATGCGGGATCAGCAATTAACGATACGGAAGCATTAAGTAATTCCGTGGAAGCAGCAGTTGAGTTTTATAAAAAACATCCGGATGATACATTGATTCTGGTGACCGGAGATCATGAAACCGGTGGATTAACAATCGGATATGCCGGAACGGATTACGATACGTACCTGACAAATCTGTCAAACCAGAAAATATCCTATGCAAAATTTGACTCGGACTTTGTTGCAAAGTATAAAGAAAATAAAACAGATTTTAAAGAAGTATTAAAGGATATCAAGGCAAACTTCGGCTTAATGACAAAAGACGATAAAGATGCAAAGGAAGATTCCAAATTAATTTTAACAGATTATGAATATTCCCGCCTTGAGGATGCTTATAAGAGAACGCTGGAAACAGGCACAGCAAAAAAAGATGGAATGTCACAGGAAGAATATATCTTATATGGTACTTATGAGCCATTATCGGTAACCATTACACATATTCTCAATAATAAATCAGGTATTAATTTTGCCTCTTATGCACATACAGGCCTTCCGGTACCGGTATATGCACAGGGAGCAGGACAGGAAAAATTCGAAGGGTATTATGATAACACAGATATATTTAAAAATCTCGCACAGCTTACGGGAGTTAAGTAATTGCTTCCCAAAATGCGAAAACTGAAGATTACCCGAGAAACAGTTTGCTATCAGCTGCCGGTCATAGTTTGTCTGGTGCTGATGGCAGTACTGTTTTTTTTACCTACCGGATTTGAGGATGCAGTCATTTATAAAGGGACAGAGCGCTGTGCGGCGGAAGTCCTGAGTACAGATGACAGTAAGATCATCAGTACAGGGCTGATTAAGTCAGGAGAACAGAGATGTACGGTCAAATTTCTGGGCGGGGAATTCAAAGGAGTAGAGGCGGATGGCTTTAATATGCTCAACGGGTCATTGGAAGCAGATAAAATATTCCGTCCCGGAGATAAGGCGCTTGTGGTGATCAGCCACAAGGGAGAGGAAATTCTCTCCGTAAATTTAATTGACCACTACCGTCTGAATAAGGAACTGATACTGGCGGGATGCTTTGTAGTGCTGCTAATTCTATTTGCAGGAAGAACTGGAATACGGGCGGTATTATCCTTCGGACTTACAATCATGATGATATGGAAGTTACTGGTTCCGATGTATTTAAAAGGAATGCAGCCGGTATTGGTCGGGCTGGTTATTGTACTAACGCTGACCTTTGTTATTATCACGCTGGTCTATGGTTTTGATCGAAAGGCCTTTTCGGCGGTATGCGGATCCTTCCTGGGAATAATTACAACTTGTATTATGGGGTTGATTTTTACGGATGCATTTAAAATCCATGGAGCCATTATGCCTAACTCAGAGAGCCTTTTATACAGCGGCTACGAGAATCTGAATCTTACCCAGATATTTATGGCAAGTATCTTTATCGGGTCATCAGGCGCCGTTATGGATCTGGCGGTAGATATAACTTCTGCAGTAAATGAGGTAATACAGAAAAAGCCGGATATCGGATGGAAGGAAGCAATGCAATCCGGCATGGCAGTGGGAAGAGCCGCCATGGGAACTATGACAACAACGCTTCTTCTGGCTTACTCAGGCGGCTGTGTCGCATTGCTGATGGTATTCATGGCACAGGGCACCCCAATTGACAATATCTTAAATTATAAATATGTTTCATCGGAGATTCTGGATACCATAGTGGGGAGTTTTGGTCTGGTAACAGTTGCACCGTTTACGGCTTTGACCAGCGGTTTTTTCCTAACAAGAAAAAAGAAAGCGTAATACCGGTATTTTGTTTTTGCACCACGCATAAATTATCTACAGAAAGTAATTGGGGAGGTTTGCGGTGGAGGAGAAAACAAACAGGGAGGTATTATCGGCATTAGAGGAAGAAAAAAACTGCCTTAAGCGGCAGAGAACGTATTTGCGTTTTATTGCTGCCATTCTCGCAGTTTTTATGTCCGGTGTGATTCTGCTTATTGCGATTGCAGCACCCAGAATAAATACGATCATATCAGAAGTGGAGACAGCCTCTGAAAGCCTGGATGAAATATCACGCCAGCTTACGGATGCTGATATTCCATCCATGATAGATAAAATAAGCCGCCTGGCGGAAAACAGTGATCAGATAGTGAGCCGGGCAGCACAAAATATGGATAAAATAGATTTTGACAAGCTGAATAAAGCGATTACGGATCTTCAGGCCGTGATATCCACCCTTGCAAGAGTGTTTGGATAGCAGTTTCAGCATATGTATATGCATTTAGAATTAGAAAAACCAGCCCGCAGATTTGCGAACTGGTAGAAGCTATTGACTCCGGGGTTTATTCCAGGGAGTCTTTTTCTTTGTTTGCGGCTTTCATTTTCGGCGGTTCAAAATGATAAACTTCTTCATAAGAGTCCAGCTCAGCCTTGCTCTGGGGAGCAGATGGAATCAGTCCGGTACAGTCCATGGAAGAAGCGGAATTGCCCAGATAGTCGTAATCATCAATAATTTCATTGTTTGTTTTATTATCTTTCATAAGGATTCCTCCGTGTTTTATATAAAAAGAGTTCTCTTTTGTTTAGTATGTAAAAAAACAGAGAAAATATCCCCATATATCTAATATTTAATGTATTCCTGTGAAAGCTGGATGCAGGGTTTATTTTTAATGGATTAATCCCGCCATTTATGTTAATATGATGGCATAGATATGTATGTTAGGAAATTCATTCCTATCTGCACGCCTCACTTTGTGAGATGAAGGGGAAAGAAAATTTTGTAATGGAAAGGAAGCCACTGTTCTTTCACCCCGTATATTTTGTGGCAGTATAGCAGGATGTTCTGCAATATGCAATGGGTATAAAAATGAAGAAATTAGTATGTTTTGATATGGATATGACACTGCTGGACCACGCAACTTATAGTATACCGGAATCTGCTATGCAGGCTCTAAAACAACTGAGGGCCGGCGGCCATATCATTGTACTTGCGTCCGGGAGGGATATGGAAAATGAATTCAGCCTACCGCTGGCGAATCTGGTACACCCGGATGCGATTGTGCATGCAAATGGATTAAAGGTAACGATTGGTGACAATAAAATCTATGAACATTTTATGGAAAAAAGTTTGGTAAAGGAGCTTTTGGATTATGCAGAGCAGCATCATGTCTGCATCGGATATAATCTGGGAGATATCGGATACTTTGTAAATAAAGAGCGTGTTATTGAAAGGGAAGTTCAGGTATTTGGAAGCTGTGACCGAAAATTTGGTGATCCTGCTGCATTGCTGAATGCACCACTTCATGCTCTGGCTATGTTTGGTACCACAGAACAGGTTCAGGAATTAGAAAAGGAGTTTCCAATGCTGAAATTCCCCATGTTCTCCGGGAATGTAGGAGCAGATATTGTGGATAAAAACACATCCAAAGCAGTTGGAATTCAGGCGCTTCTTAACTATTACAACCTGGAATGGAAAGATGTGATCGCTTTTGGTGACAGTATGAATGATATGGAAATGATTCAGGCGGCAGGATGCGGCATCGCCATGGGCAATGCCATAGAACCTCTTAAGCAGGCTGCCGATTTTGTAACCAGGGCCGTAGATGAGGATGGGATCTGGTATGGCTTGCAAAAATTAGGATTGGTGTAAATTATTTTTCTAAATCCTGATCCTGTAAAGCCGAAACGGAATTTTCTTCAGGTACCGGCTGTTCTTTTCCGGATTCAAATTTCGTAAGCAGGAATTTTTTAATAAAAAATAGGATGCCGATTGCCACGATGCCAATGGTAGTTTCAAACAAAGACATATGTTCAACCACCATTTGCCGGGCAGTAGCGAACATCAGTACTTCGATCAGTGTTTCCGGCGTATGTTTGCAAAGCATTTTCACGAACTCAATGCCTACTACCAGGCTTAAGGCGGTGGAAAGGAAACTGTTAAAGTTGTCAAACTTGGCATTTGTAGCCATTTGGATCACTTCGGGTATTAATTGAATACTTAAAATAAGTATGGCTGCAGTGATTAAAATTGCTAAAAATAATTCCATGTAATAAGAAATTCGAAAGAGCAGGTTATGGTATTTTTTCTTCATAAATTAGGTTTCCTCCTGTGTAGTACAATTAGAAATAATATAACATAGGATGGGCAATTCTGGTAGTAAAATTTTACGGAGGATATAGGCGCAGGGATGGTAGTAAATAAATGGGTAATGGAACAGCTTCAAATACACGCTGAAGAGAAATTCAGGACATTCACTATGAGGCTTATGCCCGGTGTGGAAAATGTATATGGAGTACGCCTGCCAGTTCTTAGAAAAATGGCAAAGGCAATCATAAAGGAGGACTGGAGGTCCTATCTGGATTCAGCCAGTGATGAAAGTTACGAAGAAATTATGCTCCAGGGAATGGTAATCGGCTATGCTCCTATGGAGCTTTCTGAGCTGTTTGCAAGAATAGAATGCTTTGTTGTAAAAATCGATAACTGGTCCGTATGTGACAGCTTTTGTGCAGGCCTTAAGATAACCAAAGAATACAAAGCAGAAATGTTTAAATTTCTGGGCAGGTATCTGGCAAGTCAGAATGACTATGAGATTCGGTTTGGGATAGTAATGCTTTTAAATTATTTCACAGAGGAAGCTTATCTGAAAAAAGCGCTGGCAGCCTTTGATGCTATTGAGAATGAAGGATATTACGTCAGAATGGCTGTTGCCTGGGCAGTGTCCATTTATTATATAAAGTTTCCCGAACAGGTAATGGAGTATTTAAAAGAGAATAAGCTGGATGACTGGACTTATAATAAGGCATTGCAGAAGATAACAGAGTCCAGGCAGATTGATAAGGAAGTAAAAGACTATATTCGTTCATTAAAAAGATATCGTTAAATTATTGACAATATATGGAAATGGTGCTATATTGATCTTAATAAAAGGGAGTAGCCAACACCGCAAGGTGATTCGAAATCGTCAGGACGATGTAAAACATCCGTATCGAATGAAATGTGCGAGACTTTTATTGTAGCATTGGTTGTTGCAATAGGGGTCTTTTTTCTTTACCCCGATGGCAGCATACACAAATTTCCGGAAGTGCTCTGAGCATGAATAAGGAGGTGGAGCGTTGCAATGATAAGAGCATTTCAAACTAATAACGATTCAGATAAACAGGACAAAGGAGAAAAAATATGAATACGATGATGGATAACATTGGGATTTTTATTGTGGTGGGTGTGGTTTTAGTTTTACTTATTTTAATACTGATAACGGGATATGTAAAAGCTCCGCCGGATACGGCATTTATTATTTCCGGATTACGAAAAAAGATTATTATTGGAAAAGCCAGTATTAAGATTCCTGTATTGGAACGGCTTGACAAATTAAGCTTAAAGCTGATTCCAATCGATGTAAAGACTTCCAGTTCCGTACCTACAGCTGATTATATTAATATTCAGGTAGATGCAGCTGTTAACGTTAAAATCAGCAGCGAAAATCAGCGGCTGGGACTGGCGGCGGAAAACTTCCTGAATCAGAATACCCAGTACATAGCACAGGTTGCAAGGGAAGTTCTGGAAGGTAATATGCGTGAGATTGTAGGCAGAATGAGGCTGGAGGAAATGGTTGGTGACCGTCAGAAGTTCGCCAATCTGGTAAAAGAAAATGCAGAACCGGATCTGGCGGCAATGGGACTTGACATCGTTAGTTTTAATGTGCAGAATTTCACGGATAATAATGGAGTAATTGATGACCTTGGTATTGATAATATTTCACAGATCAAGAAGAAAGCAGCTATAGCAAAAGCAGAGGCAGAAAAGGAAATAGCAGTTGCAAAAGCTGAAGCAGACAAACAGGCAAATGATGCAAAAATTAATTCAGACCGTGAAATAGCAATTAAGAATAACGAGCTTGACATACAGAAATCTGCACTTCAAAAAAATGCGGATACGAAACGTGCAGAAGCGGATGCCGCTTATGAGATTCAAAAAGAGCAGCAGAGGAAAACAATTGGCGTTACTGCAGCGGATGCGGATATTGCAAAAGAAGAAAAAGTGATTCTTCTAAAACAAAAAGAAGCAGAGGTAATGGAACAGTCCCTGGATGCTCAGATCAGGAAAAAAGCAGAGGCAGACAGATACGAACGCCAACAGAAAGCAGAAGCTGAATTGTTTGAACGTCAAAAAGAAGCAGAAGCTAAGAAGTTTGAGGTGCAAAAGGAAGCGGAAGCGCAAAAATCAAAGGCAGAAGCAGACCGCTATTCCAAAGAGCAGGAAGCCCAGGGTATACAAAGAGTTGGGGAAGCTGAGGCAGAGGCTATCCGGGCAAAGGGCCTTGCAGAAGCCGAGGCTATGGAAAAACGAGCCGAAGCTTATCAGAAGTATAACAATGCAGCTATGGCACAGATGCTGATTCAGGTTCTTCCTGATATTGCAGGTAAAATTGCAGAACCTCTGAGCCAGATTGACAAGATCACAATCATAGGCGGCGGCGAAGGCAGTGGGATTGATCCGGTTGCCGGAAACGTACCGGCAGTGATGGCAAAGCTTTTTGAATCCATGAAAGAGACAGTGGGTATTGATCTGGGTGAAATCATGAGAGCCGATACTTACGATGCCAAGGTAAACCGCAATATTACGGTAGAGGGATTGGAAAAAGCAGACGATATACAGCGTGCCCAGGCAGAAGCAGCTGTAGTCAGTGAAGCTATGAAGTAAACGATGATATAAAAAAAGGCTTCCGTCAGGGAGCCTTTTAATATAAGATTATACTTTTCCACCACGTTCTAGTTCAGCGGAGTCCATACTTTTAATGGTCTGTAGTATCTCTGCGCACCAGAACCGGTGGTATTTTTATGTGCACCGGTTCTGTTTGGATATTGGGGCGCCTTTTTTTACGTTCAGACATTTGTTCGACCAGAAGTTTCACCGCTTCCTGGGCCAGAAGGCTGATTTGCTGTCCTACTGTAGTGATGGGTATAATCGCTTCCTTGGAAATAGGAGAATCATCGAAACCTACAATCCGGTAATCATTGCCCAGTGCGCCTTTCATACGGATGATAATGTTGAGCAGAACATTGGCATGGGTATCATTGGGCATAAAAATGCCTTTTTTTTGATTGGGATATCGTTTTTCCAGGTCTTCATAAATTTCGGTAAGCTTCTGATTGCTGGCCTCAAAGGTAGATCCCAGATCGCAGTAAATTATCTCATGGGGGGTGTTCTCCTCCACGCAAATATCCTGAAATCCTTTAATCCGGCCATATGCCGGTATATAGTCGGGTACATCGTTGTTGATATGGATTAAGAAACTGCATTTATTTTTAATCAGCAGGCTGGTTGCCTGAACAGCGCCCATATAATTATCCGTGTTAATACTGGAGATATACTGGTCTTCCCGTTCGATAGCAACAATGGGTATGTGGTAATCCGCCAGCTCTTTTGAGGGAATGGTATGGCTTAAGACAATTAGCCCTTCAATCTGGTATGCCATTAATTCCCTGATATAATTACGTTCAACTTCTGCATCGTCATTACCAACAAACACCAGAAACTTGTAACCGAATTCCTGATAGGAAGACAGAATCTGATTCAGCATCTCTGAATAGTAGTGCAGATACAGGTTAGGGATTATAATGCCTACAAATTCAGTACTTCCGCTTGCCAGTATCCGGGCAACTTTATTTTCTTTATAATCAAGAGCCGCCAGAGCGTCTGCAATTATTTTCTGGTTTTCTTCTGTAAGAGAATCCGGGTTATTGAAATATCTGGAAATGGTTGTTTTTGAAAAGTTTGTATAATTTGCAATATCATTAAAAGTTACTTTGTTCTTTTTTCCCATAGCAGCTCCTTTGTTGGTACAGTAAGCAATTTCAAACACGTTCCAGCAAAAGTATAACAAAAATAAGTTCAGGAGGCAATGTCAAATTAGGACGATGGGAAAGTAACCGGTTATTTTTGTGAATATCTCACAAAATTGCTTTCTCAGTTCAAGACAGTATTCACAAAAATGGAAAAAAGAATTGACGCAAATATGGAGGTGTGATACTCTTGAAATAGATAAAGTAACCGGTAACTTAACCGGTAACATTACCGGTTACAAAACTTAGGTTTGTAAAGTAAAGGAGGAGCACATGAGAAAGTCATGGAAATATGCGGCAGTATTTTTCCTTGCCGCGGGCTGCATGGCAGGTTGCGGGCAAAAAGAGGTAAAGCCAGGTGATATTGCCGGATATGAGGAAGGAGAAAGTTACCTTTCCATATGGGTACATACAATTGAGGATACTCCGGAAGGGGATGCCTATGCAGAATCAGTGAGAAGATTTAATGAAAAGTATGACGGAAAATATTTTGCAGATATTGAGTTTATTCCCAGAAATGACAGTGGAGGCGGATATTCTGATAAGGTTAATGCATCTGTTATGTCCGGCGGGCTCCCGGATGTGCTTACCGTAGATGGTCCTAATGTGGCTGCTTATGCTGCCAACGGGATTATCCAGCCGCTGGCTGAGCTTGGGGAAGAGGAACGGGCAGTTTATCTGGACTCCATACTTGAGCAGGGAACCTATAATGATGAGCTGTATACGCTTGGGGCTATGGAATCCAGCGTAGGTCTGTATTACAATAAGGATCTTCTTAAAAATGCCGGAATTGAAATTCCATCCGGGGACGATCCATGGACTTGGAATGAATTTTTGGATATTTGTAAAAAGCTGGATCCGGTAATGAAAGAAAAAAATGGGTATTGCCTGGATATGACGTTTCCGGTTGGAGAAGCCAGTATTTATTATTACGCTCCTTTCTTCTGGGCGAATGGCGGAGACTTTGTAAGTGAGGATGGGCTGAGCGTGGATGGGATTTTCAACTCTGATGAAAATGCAGAAGCAATGGAATTCTTCCGTGGCCTTGTAGAGAAAGGTTATATGTCTAAAACCCCGATTGATAAGCTGTTTGAAACAGGGCGCGCCGCATTTAAGTTCGACGGGGCATGGGAAGTGAATACGGTTTATGAGAACTATCCGGACATCAGACTGGGAGTGGCGCCTTATATTGTAGGAGAAAACTGGGATGGTGGCAGATACACGCCGACAGGTTCCTGGGCTTATGCAGCGTCAGCTTCCACTTCTGATCTGGAAGGAGCTACAGAATTGGTAAAATGGATGAGCGGGGTGGATAGCGGCATTATTCTCCATGAACAGACAAAGGGGCTGCCGTCTACTTATGGGGCATTTGAACAGATTTCTCTTTTTTCCGAAGACGATAATTATAAGGCTTTGTATGAGCAGTTGAATAAATATGGGCATCCAAGACCCAAGACACCGGTTTATCCCCAGGTCAGTACATCTTTTCAACAGGTTCTGGAGGGGGCTGCTCTGAATGGAAAGGATGCCAGAGGAGAACTGGATAAATCTATAGAAAGGATTAACGCCAAATTAAAGCGTTATACAAGAGAATGATGAAGAGAAAAAAATCTAATTCGATTTTAGGAATGGCATTTTTTGGACCGGCACTGGTGCTGCTAACCATCTTTTTGTTTCTCCCTATGCTGTTGACACTGGTTTTTAGTTTTACGGATTATTTTGCTTTGAACCCGGATCTCACACACTTTGTAGGATTGGAAAACTATATTGCAATATTTAAGGATGAACTGTTTGTAAAGGCGTTTGTAAATACCGTTAAGTTCGTGTTTATAATCGTGCCGCTCCAGGGAGGCGGAGCGCTTCTACTGGCGCTTATGATCAACAAAGTAACCCATTGTAAAAAGTATTTTAAAGTAGCATTTTTTATACCTGTAGTAATGTCTCTTGCAGTTGTCTCAACTTTATGGATGCAGATCTATAATCCGGAGGGAATTTTAAATACGGTACTGGCGAACCTGGGTATCTCTGCACAGCCTTTTATTTACAGTGATAAGCAGGCACTTCCATCTATTGCATTCATGAGTATCTGGCAGGGTGTGGGATATCAGATGATTATTTTTCTGGGAGGACTTCAGGCGATCAATCCCGGACTTTACGAAGCAGCGGAAATGGATCATGCCAGTGGCTGGCAGAAATTCAGGGATATTACGCTGCCGGAATTAAAACCGATTTGCATATTTGTATTTATCACCATCACCATTGGTGCATTTAAAATGATTGTCCAGCCTATGGTAATGACAGGAGGTGGGCCTTCCCATTCTACATATACCCTGGTCTATGATATTTATGAGACGGGTACGGTTAACTGGGAAATGGGGCTTGCATCCACCATGGCGATTGTGTTTGTAATATTTGTGGTTATTCTGACCGTTGTACAGACGATCTTGACGAGGGATAAGGAGGAGAAACATGTTAACAAAAAGACAAAAATCAATTAACTGGGTTTGTGTTATTCTGATGCTTATTTTATCTGTGTTCTTCTTATTTCCAGTGGTCTGGATGCTGGCAAATTCATTTAAACCGGATGCTGCTATTGCAGCTGATATGAATGCTATGTCGGCGTTTATTCCTCCGGCACTGAGCAGCAGCTTTTTTGACAACTATATATCCATTATTACAAATACTGCTTTTCTGCGTTACATGGGAAACACCCTGTTTTATGCTGCTGTCCTGATCGTACTTGGAATCATCGTAAACGGACTTGCAGGATACGCACTTGCAAAAATTGATTTTCCATTTCGGGAGCGCTGGGTGCTGGTTATTATGATGTTGATGATTATTCCTACTGAGACGATTATCACGATTCACTTTCTGATAATTGCAAAAACGGGATTGCTGAATACTGTGATCGGATACATTCTGCCAATGATCGTTAATCCTTTTAATATTTTCCTGTTCCGTCAGGTTTTTCTCAGTCTGCCGGATGACGTTTATGAAGCGGCACAGCTGGATTTTTGCAGTCCGGTGAAATACTTTTTTACCATGGTTCTTCCGATGTCCAAAACAGTTGTGGCTACAGTCAGTGTTTTTACATTTTTGAACGTATGGAATGACTACCTCTGGCCGTCTCTGGTATTTACCTCCAGTGACCTGCTTACTGCACAGATTGGATTGAACTCCATTACCGCTAATGAAAATACAACCATGGGTCAGACTCTGGCGGTCATAACCCTGATTACGATACCGGTCATTATTATATATTCCTGTTTCTCAAAACAGATTGTAGAGGGAGTTACACACACAGGCACTAAGGAAGGATGATAGTATGAGCTTTATAGAATTTAAGAATATAAATAAAAAATATCCAAATACGGATAAGAATGCGGTCACTAATTTTAATCTGGAAATTAAAGAGAAAGAATTTATTGCATTTGTCGGACCATCCGGCTGTGGGAAATCCACAACACTACGCATGATTGCAGGATTTGAAGAAATTACACAGGGAGAATTATTTATTCAGGGGAAGAAAGTAAATGAAACGGCTCCAAGGGACCGGGGAATTGCTATGGTGTTTCAGAATTATGCTCTTTACCCCCATATGACAGTAGAAAAAAATATTGGTTACGGTCTGAAAAATATGAAAGTGCCATCCAATGAAATCAAAAGAAAAGTAAACTGGGCAATTGATATACTGGGGCTGGAAGAGTTCCGGTACAGAAAGCCTAAGAACCTCTCCGGCGGTCAGCGGCAGCGCGTTGCATTGGGCAGGGCAATTGTAAAGAATCAGCAGGTATTCCTTATGGATGAGCCACTATCCAACCTGGATGCCAAACTTCGAGTGAGTATGAGAAATGAAATCAGCAAGCTTCACCGCACACTGGGCACCACCACTATCTATGTAACCCATGACCAGACCGAAGCTATGACTATGGCGGACCGTATCGTTATCATGAAAGATGGCGTTATACAGCAGGTAGGCGCACCCATGGAATTGTATGAGCATCCTGTGAATAAATTTGTAGCTGGATTTATCGGTTCTCCTCAGATGAATTTCTATGAGGTGAACGTAAAAGGCAACATGGTGGAATTCAAAGATGATAAGAATCAGATTACACTCCCGGAAGGTGTCCTGAAGAAGCACAACGGAAAACAAGGCGATATGATTCTGGGAATCCGAGGCGAGGATATAAAACTGGATCCCCACAATCTGGAGATATACAAATCTAATATACAGACTGCTGTGGTGGAAAATAAAGAAGTTATGGGAAATGAAAACAATCTCTATTTTCAATTTGGCGGAATAACCACTGTAGCCCGGGTATCAAAATACGAGGTCAGTGCTATCGGAGAAAAGATTTCTTTTGTACTGGATCCGACAAAATTCTATTTTTTTGATAAAGAAACAGAAGTAACTTATTAGGAAACTGTACATGGTATGCAGACTGCGGGAGTATGTTCAGTATGGGAAAATAACTTGAAATGGGAGGTATATATGACGGAACATCAATTACATTTGAGGGCACCAGGGAACTGGATCAACGATCCCAATGGCTTCATCTATTATAAAGGAAAGTATCATTTATTTTATCAGTATTTTCCATATGCTCCTGCATGGGCAACCATGCACTGGGGTCATGCAATAAGTAGTGACATGGTAAACTGGACGCATCAGGACATTGCCCTTTATCCAAGCAAATACTGGGATGGCAACGGCTGCTTTTCCGGCAGTGCAGTCCAGGAGGATGGAAAGCTATATATATATTACACAGGTGTGCGTTATGAGGAGATTACAAAGGAAGATATTCATCACTGTGTGAATGAACAATTTGAGTCTTCCCAGATGATGATTACATCGGAAGACGGTATACATTTTGATAATTTAAAGGATAAAAAGCTGATTATTCCACCGATTGTGGATGCCACCATGGGACACCGTACACATACTAGAGACCCCAAGGTATGGAAAAGCGGAGATAATTATTATATGGTTCTTGGCAGTACTCTGGATGAAAAAAAAGGAATTCTGCTGTTTTACAGAAGCAGCGACAGAGAAAACTGGGAATATCTGAACAGTTATATACCAGAGGAACATTCTTTTGGCTGGATGTGGGAATGTCCGGATCTGTATCAGACAGAAGAGGGATGGGTAGTTTGTTTTTCACCCATGGGATTTTTAAAAGATGGTGACAAGGAACAGAATCATGCCATATGTGCAGAAGCAGATTTTGACGAACAGACCGGAACCCTGACCATGGCAAAGGCGTATCAGTTTGCAGATTATGGACTGGATCTCTATGCACCACAGAGTACAGTGGATGAAGAAGGGCGCAGAGTCGTCATCGGGTGGATGAGAATGCCCAAACCGGTTCCGGACGAAAAGCCCTGGATCGGGATGATGTGTACCCCCCGTGTGGCAGAACTTAGGAATCACCATATATATTATCGGATTCATCCAAATGTGGAAAAAGCATTTTCAAAGGAAATATCTCAAGTGGATCAACTGGAGTACGGGAAACCATACCAGTTAAAGATATCGCTGGACGATGGTGAGACTCTGTCTCTGGGCGGATATGAGATTTACAGAAACGGAAATAAAATCTGTACAAACCGGGAAAAAGTATACCAGGGAATTACAAACTGCAGGGTTTCCTTTGAGACTCCGGATTTGAAAGAAAATGCCGAATTAAATATTCTAGTGGACCGGAATTTAATTGAGGTCTATGTAAATGACGGGGAATACGTAATCAGTAATGTGGTATATGATTTGAAGGATTATATCTCACTGCCTGAGGGTAAAAAATTCATTTTGAAACAGATGTAACAGGAACATATAAGGAGACAGCCTGATTGGGAAACCAGCCGGACTGTTTCTTTTTGATTTTTTTTGGCGCAAATTTCTGTATATTGAAATTTTTCTATCAGGTTAGTGAATAAAACACTACATTAATACACCAGGGTTTTAAGGTGTGTTATAAAAGATTGAGAAATAACAAAATAGTTTTCTGTGAAAGGAGAATCATTATGGATATCAGGATTAAAGGAGCGCGTCAGAATAATTTGAAAAATATCAGTGTGGAGATACCTAAAAATAAATTGATTGTATTTACGGGGGTGTCCGGTAGTGGGAAATCTACGCTGGCAATGGAAACACTCCAGCGGGAATGCCAAAGGCAATATATGGAGTCTATGGGAATGATGATGGAGATCGGATCCAGACCCATTGTAGATGAAATTGAAGGTTTATCTCCTGCAATTTCTATCAATCAGAAAAACACCAACCGCAATCCCCGCTCCACGGTAGGAACGGTTACGGAGATATCCCCATATCTCAGAGTGCTGTTTTCCAAGATAGGTGAAAGGCATTGTAAGCACTGCGGCAAATTAGTCACCCCTAATTTTGGGGAAGATACAGGGGATATCTATGCAGAACTTCCAGGTCAGGCGGAAGATGAGGCAGAGATGTATGAGCAGATGGTCCCCTGTCCCCACTGCCAAAAAAGTATTACAGAACTAACGGCAAGTCATTTTTCCTTTAATAAGCCATTAGGAGCATGCCCGGTATGCAAAGGAATCGGTGTAGTAAGCATACCCGATATTAAACTTTTGATTGATAAAACAAAGAGTATAAAGGAGTTTGCCGTCCATGGCTGGGATCAGGTATATGTTGACCGTTACGGGGCATCTATTGCAAATGCAGCCAGATATTATGGATTTGATTTTGATCTTTCAAAGCCTGTTTCCCAGTATAGTGAGCCAGCAATGGATCTACTGCTTTACGGTGCGCTAAGTAAACAGTTTACGCGGCATTTCCCAGACAGAAAGCCACCGAAAACAGTTCTTGAGGGACGATTCGAAGGGGTCATTACTAATCTGATGCGTCGTTATGAGGAAAAGAATTCCTATAGTGCAAAGCAGCGCATTGAAAAGTTTTTGATACAGCAGGAATGTCAGGAGTGTGGAGGTATACGTTTCCGAAAGGATATTCTGGATGTGCAGGTTGCGGGCGTGAATATTACCAAAGCGCTTTCCATGCCGCTAACGGATTTAGTTGCGTGGCTTAATCAGCTTGACCGTGAACTTGCGCTGGATGCAAGAGCGGTCGTAGGACAGGTACTGGATAATCTAATACAACGTATAGAACATATCATTGAGGTGGGAGCCGGTTATTTGACGCTGAACCAGCCCAGTGTATCCCTTTCTGCAGGGGAAGCACAGAGAATTAAGCTCGCTTCTGTTCTTGGAAGCAGTCTTACCGGGGTACTTTATGTATTGGACGAGCCATCCACGGGGCTTCACAGCAGGGACACTGCTAAAGTTATTGATGTTCTGATTCGTCTGCGGGATATGGGTAATACAGTGATTGTTATTGAACATGATCTGGCGATCATACAGGCAGCAGATTATATCATTGATTTCGGACCGGGTGCGGGAAGGGACGGGGGAAAAATTGTTGCAGCTGGCAAGGTAGCGGATATCATAAATTGTCCGGAGTCAGTTACCGGTAAATACTTAAGTGATAGGGGATTTACCGGCAATTACCAGAAGTCTGACGGCAATGGAAGAAGTTTGCTGATCCGTCATGCAAATACCAACAATCTGAAAGATTTAAGTATAGAAATTCCTCTGGGTAAATTTATTACAGTAACAGGTGTGTCCGGGGCAGGTAAATCCAGTTTGGTATTCGGTGTGGTGGCCGAAGCAGCAGAAGCTTATTTTCATCAGTCTAAGAGAGTAAATAGAGGAAATATAAGTGGTTTTGAACATTTGGACGATGTGATCACAATTAGTCAGGTTTCCATAGGGAGGTCACCCCGTTCCAATGCGGCGACTTATACGGATATTTTTTCTGATATAAGAAATTTGTATGCAGAAATTACCAGGAAGGAACATAAGGGATTACAGGCAAAACACTTCTCCTATAATGTACCCGGCGGACGATGTGAAAATTGCCAGGGTGCCGGAAAACTGTCTGTATCCATGAATTTTCTACCGGATGTGGAAGTAGTCTGCCCGGTATGCAGGGGTAAAAGATATCAAAAACCAGTTTTAAATGTGAGATACCGGGGATATCATATTGCTGAGGTGCTGGAACTGAGTATTGATGAAGCAGCAGTTTTATTTAATGAAGAAAATGAAATAGTAAAAAAGCTGAAAGTTCTGCAGGAGGTTGGACTTGGTTATCTTGTGCTTGGACAATCGGCAACAACGCTCTCAGGAGGGGAAGCCCAGCGGTTAAAACTGGCAAAAGAATTGTCTAAACAGCCCGGCGGTCAGATCTTGTATCTGCTTGACGAGCCAACCTGCGGGCTGCATCCCCAGGATACGAAGCGTTTAATAGGAGTATTCAGGAGACTGGTTCAAAGGGGCGGAAGTGTGATTGTAGCAGAACATAATCCTGAAGTTATCCGGTCTTCCGACTGGGTGCTGGACCTGGGTCCGGAAGGTGGTAACTATGGAGGGCAGATCGTTGTTCAGGGAACGCCGGAGGAAATAAAGAAGCATCCAGCATCAGCTACAGGATCCATTTTGGCACAATTATGAACTGCTGAACAGATGAAGCAACCGATGCCGTATGACAATTTCCAGATAAAGAGGGGTAGATGACAGGAGATAATGCAAAGGCACATTGGAAAATAAAGCTTGCAAATCGGTGCCGTCTCCATTACACTGAAAATTCAGAAATACAGTTTTGCTTACCGTTGTTTTAGTTGATTTGAGCCAGCGGAAATATGGCATGATAAGTAGATTGGAGATGTATGAAATGAACACATACAAAACGGTAGATATTGCCAGAATGTTTGATATACATGTGAATACTGTGCGCCTGTACGAGGAGTGCGGGCTGATTCCCAAACCGGAAAGATTAAGTAACGGGTATCGTGTGTTTACGGATCTGCATGTGGAGCAGCTGAAATTAGCCAGAGCCGCGTTACAGGTAGAAGTACTTCAGAATGGACTCCGGAAAAGGGCGGTAGATATAATTAAAACTTCTGCATCGGGAGATTATGAAAAAGCGGAGGAATTAACTCGTGCCTATATGGAACAGGTGGAAAGAGAGATAAGTAACGCAGAGGAAGCAATTCTGATTACCCATAAGCTATTATCCAATATGGAAATAGAATCCCAGGAAAAGAATCTGCTGTTAAAAAGAAAGGATGCGGCAGATTATCTTCGTGTAACAATGGATACTTTGCGAAACTGGGAACTCAATGGGCTTTTTAACGTGAAGCGGCTGGAAAATGGATACCGTGTGTATACGGCAAATGACTTGCAGCGGCTAAAAATAATTCGATCTCTTCGCTGTGCCAACTATTCCCTTTCTTCTATATTAAGAATGCTAAACGCGCTGTCAATAGATCCTGAATCCAATATCCGGGAAATTATCAATACCCCCAGGCAGGACGATGACATTATAACCGCATGTGATAAACTCCTTACATCTTTACAGGAGGCTAAAGAGAATGCACTATTTGTAGCACGGCAGATTGAAATAATGAAAAGAATAACAGGGACAGAGGACTAAATTTGGCGTTACCTGTTTACTGGTTGCTTAATTAGCGTTATAATGATCTTATAGAGGGTCTTAAACAAATCTCGTCAGGAGGGATTTCTTTTAGACCAAGTAGTTTGTGCAGTTTATTAGTTAGAAGCATAAGAGACAGCTTAAATGGATGACAGCCATTTAGGCTGTCTCTTGCTTCGATGTTGATATGATTCATTAAAATAACAGCATTTTCCCAAGAAAAAGCAACAGAATTGCATCAAGAAAAGCATTAAGAATGGGTCAAGGATAGAAAAAGTACTTGACTTAAAGCAAACTTTAAGTGCTAATCTATAGAAAAACAGAGTTACATGGAAACAGGTAAAATAAGAAAGGCATATGGCATACATGGAAAAACTGGAATTATTAAGAAATAAGCTGAAAGAATTAAATAAGGTAGCAATTGCATACTCTGGAGGAGTGGACTCTAATTTCCTCATGTCGGTGGCCAGAGAGACGCTGGGAAAAGAAAATGTTCTTGCGATATTGTGCAATGGGGCTATGCTGGCTCAGGCTGATTATGAAGAAGCGGTTCAGTTGTTAGAAGATAAGGACGTGCAGTATGAAATTCTAGCCATGGATGTATTCACAGTTCCTGAATTTGTTGGAAATGATAAGAAGAGATGCTATTATTGCAAAAAGAATTTAATGTCAAAAATTATAGAAACGGCAAAAACACATGGTTATGAAGCGGTCTTGGACGGGAAAAATCTGGATGATGCCAAGGTATACCGTCCTGGTGCAGCCGCTGCCCAGGAGCTGGGAATATGTTCACTTCTTTATGAATGTGGTTTTTCCAAACAGGATATCAGGATTGCCAGCAGGGAACTGGGGATTATCACCTGGAACAAACCATCTAACGCCTGTCTGGCATCACGTTTTCCGTATAACACGCAGTTGACCCCCGAAAAATTAAAACAGGCAGAGGATGCGGAACGCTGTCTTAAGGATCTGGGAATCTATTCCGGCAGGATTCGGGTACATGACCGGATTGCGCGGGTGGAAGTTGCGAAAGAGGATTTTAAATGCCTTTTGGAAAATACAGACTTTGTGGGAAAAGTAAAGGCATGCGGATTCGATTATGTTACACTGGATATGGAAGGATTCCGCAGCGGAAGCTTTGATGTGTAAGAGAAAAGCCTGAAAAGGGATGCTTAAGAGATATGGGAAATGGAAAGCTGGTGGTGATATGGAAGTAAAAGATATATTAGAAAAGTTAAATGCCCATGAAATTTCAGTTGAAAAAGCAGAATATCTGATGAAAGAAGAAACTTTTGATGACCTTGGATATGCGATGATTGATTATCAGAGAAAGATCAGAACCGGTGTATCGGAGGTGATCTACTGCGAGGGGAAAACCAGAGAACAAGTCGCAGGAATTGTAGAAAATATGATCTCACATCAGGTTATGAATATACTTGGCACAAGATGCTCTGCAGAAAAATATGAAGCGGTAAAGAGCATATGTCCGGAAATGGAATATGAGGAAGACGCACGGATTATCCAATATAACCGGGAACCTGTAGCGATGAATAAAGGCATTGTAGTAGTGGCATGTGCAGGAACTTCAGATCTGCCGGTTGCAAGGGAGGCTGCCATTACAGCCCGTTTTCTGGGGAATCACGTAGAAGAAATCTATGATGTGGGCGTTGCCGGAATACACAGGCTTTTGTCAAAACTGGATGTAATTAACAGAGCGAATGTGGTAATTGCAGTTGCCGGCATGGAAGGGGCACTTGCTTCTGTTGTAGGCGGATTGACAGATAAACCTGTTATTGCGGTGCCTACGTCTGTGGGATACGGAGCAAACTTTGGCGGTGTTGCCCCCTTGTTAGCGATGCTGAACAGCTGTGCCAGCGGAATCAGCGTGGTCAATATAGATAATGGATTTGGAGCAGGCTATATGGCACACAGCATAAATAGTCTGGGAGGAAAAGAATAATGCAAAAGAAAAAAATATTGTTCTTCGATTGTTTTTCTGGAATTAGCGGAGACATGACGCTTGGAGCACTCCTGGATCTGGGACTGGATCGTCAGACTTTTCTGAAAGAGCTGGAAAAGTTACATGTGGAAGGGTATCATATAAGTTTTGATAAGGCGGTAAAAAACGGGATTACCGGTAATTATGTAAAAGTTCATCTGATAGATGAATGTTATGGAGAGCATGAACATGGCATCGAGCGGGAACAGCATGTAGGTCATGAACATAGTAGTGAGCGGGAACATCATGAAGGTCATGAACATGGCAGTGAGGGGGAACAGCATGTAGGTCATGAACATGGCAGTGAGGGGGAACAGCATGTAGGTCATGAACGTGGCAGTGAGCAGGAACATCATAACCACCATAACCACCGAAACTTAACGGATATTAACCGAATAATTGATGAAAGCGGCATTACTCCCGGAGCAAAGGAACTGGCAAAGCGCATTTTTCTGAGGGTAGCAAAGGCGGAGGGGAAAGTACATAACAGGAAACTGGAAGAAGTGCATTTTCACGAAGTAGGGGCAGTGGATTCCATTGTGGATATTGTTGGAACAGCTATATTAATTGATATGCTTCGTCCGGATATGGTGTGTGCTTCTGTAATTCAGGATGGCAGAGGATTTGTTAAGTGCCAGCATGGAAAACTGGCGGTTCCGGTTCCGGCTGTTTCTGAGATTTTTGCAGACAGCGATGCGGTTATCAGACAGATAGATATTGAAACAGAACTGGTAACACCTACCGGTGCCGCAATCATCGCAGAACTGGCGTCTTCTTATGGTAATATGCCAGAAATGAACGTTCGAAAGATCGGATGGGGTGCGGGTACGAAAGATTTAGAGATTCCCAATCTTCTTAAGGTCAGCCTGGGCGAATATGCGGAATCAGACGAGGATTTTTCGGACAAAGAAGATAGCGTGTTGGTCTTAGAAACCAATCTGGACGACTGTACCGGAGAATATCTGGGATACGTCTTGGAAAGGCTTTTTGAACAGGGAGCATTGGATGTATTTTTTACACCGATTTTTATGAAGAAAAACAGACCCGCATACCGTATGACCGTAATTTGTGAACCGGAAGACATGAGAAAAATGGAAGAACTTATATTTATGCATACTACAACGATTGGTTTGCGAAAAAGATTGGAAAACCGCACAGTTTTACCAAGGAAAAAAGAAGTACTTCGTACAAAGTATGGAGAATTAGAAGTGAAAAAAGTGGCTGTGGGTGCAAAAGAAAGATTATACCCGGAGTATGAAAGTGCAAAGAAACTGGCGATGGAGCAAGGGGTACCGTTAAAAGAAATTTATCAGTGTATCAGTGAATAAATAAAATGTTGAAACTGTAGATCTAATATAAAGGAGGATTCGGTAATGAGTGAGAAATTTTTAGGTTCAGAGATTAAGAAATTGGGATTTGGGATGATGCGTCTGCCAATGCTGGAGGATAACACCATTGATGTAGAACAGACGAAAAAAATGGTGGATCTGTATATGGAAAAAGGATTTACATATTTTGATACAGCATATCCCTATCTGGATGGGCATTCTGAGGAAGCCGTTAAAGCTTCTTTAACCAGCAGATATCCCAGGGAAAGCTACCAGCTCGCTACAAAGCTTCCGATTTGGCTGGTAAATGCAAAAGAAGATGTAGAGAAAATCTTTAACACCCAGTTAGAACGTACCGGCGCCGGCTATTTTGATTTCTACCTGCTTCATGCGATAGACCGTAATAAGGCGGTAAAGTATGATGAATATGGCACCTGGGAATTTATTAAAGAGCAGAAGGAAAAAGGCCTGATTAAACATTATGGATTTTCATTCCATGATACGGCAGACTGTCTGGACGAAATATTGCAAAAACATCCGGATGCGGAATTTGTACAGCTTCAGATTAATTACTGTGATTGGGATGATAGTATCATTCAGGCAAAGAAATGCTATGATGTGGCAAGAAAACATAACAAGCCGGTAATTATTATGGAGCCTGTTAAGGGTGGAACACTGGCATCATTGACACCTGAGCTGGATGAAATATTCAAAAAAGCAAGACCGGATCATTCTGTTGCATCCTGGGCACTTCGTTTTGCAGCTTCTCTGGAAGGTGTTATTACAGTATTAAGCGGAATGTCAAATATGGAACAGATGGAAGATAATTTAAGCTTTATGGCGGAGTTTGAAAAAATCTCAGATGAAGATCAGAAGGTTATTGATGATGTAACTAACAAGCTTAAAAATATGCCGCTTATACCATGTACAAACTGTCAGTACTGTATGGAAGTCTGTCCACAGCAGATTCCGATCCCCGAAATCTTTAAGGCGATGAATAAAAATACTACTTTCAAAAACCTGCAAGATGCAAAAAATGAATATGGTTTTGTAACAGGCGGATGCAGTAAGGCATCGGATTGCCTGCAATGTGGAGCGTGTGAAGCTCAGTGCCCGCAGCATATTGAAATTATTGCAGAGCTTCAGAATGCAGCCGAAATGTTTGAGTAGAGACATTTGAGTAAAGACTGAAAAAAACTATTGACAATCCGGGATCATCAAAGTTATAATAAAAAATATCGGAAATGCATATAATATAAGATGACAAATGCAATGATGAGGAGGAGTACATACTCACCGAAGTTCCAGAGAAAAGATGGTTGGTGCGAATCTTTAACAAGGAAGTATGGAAGTAGCCTTTGAGCAGTGAACTGAACAGGGTAACCTAAGTAGGCTTCAACGGAATTTTCCACCGTTACAGGGAAAGCAGTATCGATTTTTCCGTACTGAAATGAGAAGTTATCATGTCAGTAGAGGATTATCCGTATTGACAGAGTGCAAAGATTATTCTTTGAATTTAGGTGGTAACACGGATCACAGCGTATTCGCCCTAAGCTAATTTATTAGCTTAGGGCTTTTTTAGTATCTGGCGGTTCGGAACCTTGTACGGATCAAAACAGTGAAACAGTATAAATAGTATGAATGGAAATTGTAAAGGAGGAAATACAATGGAAAGAAAAGGAACTCAGGCTTTTATCGAAGCATTAAAACGGGAAGGAGTTGATATGTTATTTGGTTATCCGGGCGGCTATGCAATTGATATTTTTGATGCCCTCTATGACCAGAATGACATAGAGGTAATTCTTCCAAGACATGAGCAGGGACTGATCCATGCTGCAGATGGTTATGCAAGGTCTACGGGAAAAGTTGGTGTTTGCCTGGTTACCAGCGGACCGGGAGCTACAAATCTTGTTACCGGTATCGCCACTGCAAATTATGACAGTGTGCCACTGGTATGTTTTACCGGCCAGGTGCCAACTCATTTAATTGGAAATGATGCCTTTCAGGAAGTTGATATTGTAGGAATTACCAGAAGTATCTGCAAATATGCTGTTACGGTTCGGGAAAGAAAGGACCTGGCACGGATAATTAAAGAAGCTTTTTATATAGCAAGAACAGGAAAACCGGGACCCGTAGTGGTGGATTTTCCAAAGGATATTCAAAATGAACTGTTTGAGGACAATTTTGATGAGCCGGTTTCTATCAGAGGATATAGGCCCAATTTAACCGTTCACAAAGGACAGATTAAAAAAGCACTGGAGATGTTAAAAAGTGCCGAAAAGCCAGTGTTTTTAATAGGCGGAGGAGTTCCCATTGCAGGTGCACAAAGGGCACTGAAAGAATTGGTGGAAAAGGTTCATGTTCCGGTAATTACAACAATAATGGGGAAGGGATCCATACCTACAGACCATGATTACTATGTTGGAAATATTGGTATGCATGGCTCTTATGCTTCAAATATGGCAATCAGCGAATGCGACCTGTTGTTCTCCATCGGAACCCGCTTCAATGACCGGATCACAGGAAAGATCAGTGAGTTTGCACCGGAAGCGACCATAATTCATGTAGATATAGAAGCAGCTTCCATTTCCAGAAATATTCACGTGGATGTTCCCATAGTGGCAGATGCCAAACTGGCTATTGAAGCAATGCTGGAAAAAGCAGAGGACTGCAAGAGAGCGGCGTGGACAGCACGAATCCGGGAATGGAAAGAAGCCTATCCCATTGCCAGAAGTATTCACGAAGGATTGTCTCCGGATAAGATCTTAGATGTGATCAATAAACGGTGCAGAGATGACATTGTGGTAACGGATGTTGGACAGCATCAGATGTGGGTAACACAGTTTCTGGAAATGAACGAGCAGACGAAGCTTCTGACGTCCGGCGGACTGGGCACTATGGGGTATGGGCTGCCGGCGGCGATCGGTGCAAAGCTGGGAAACCCAGACAGACAGATCATCTGTGTGTCAGGAGATGGCGGCATACAAATGAATATACAGGAACTGGCGACTGTAGTAACCTGTGAAATACCGCTAACAATTTGCATTTTCAATAATAGTTATCTGGGAATGGTACGCCAGTGGCAGCAGTTATTTTATGACAAACGCTATGCAAGTACCTGTATGAAAAGAAGAAGAAGCTGTGGAAGCAGTTGTGAAGGATGCAAGACAAAAGGATGTCCCGTATACTCACCGGATTTTGTAAAACTGGCAGACAGTTACGGTGCAAAAGGAATCCGGGTATTTGACGAAAATGAAATTGAGGCAGCATTTATTGAGGCAGAGAAGAACCGTAACAGTCCCACGATTATTGAGTTTATTATAGAACGGGATGAACTGGTACTGCCAATGGTACCCGGTGGAAATGCAATACACGATATGGTAATGGAATGCTAAAGGAGGAAAATATAAATGAAAAAAAGATGGATATCGTTATATGTGGAAAATGATGTAGGTGTACTGGCGAGAATATCAGGGTTGTTTTCGGGAAAATCTTATAATCTGCACAGTCTCACGGTGGGAGAAACGGAAGATAATACCGTGTCCAGAATGACGATCTGCGTAGACAGCAACGATGCGACCTTTGAGCAGATTAAGAAACAGCTGAACCGGTGTGTCGAGGTTATTAAAGTTGTTGATTTTACAAATGTCCCGATTCATATGAAAGAACTGATGTATCTGAAGATTCATACAACCAGTGAGCAGGATAAAAATGAAGTCTTTCGCATGGCGGAAGTCTTCGGTGTGAAAGTAGTGGACATAAATAAAGATCGTCTGGTTCTGGAATGTGTGCAGACGGAGGAGAGAAATAACGATCTGGTTAAACTTGCCGCAAAAGAGTTCTCGGCTATAGAAGTAGTGCGGGGTGGCAGTGTTGCAATTGAATCGATTAGTATTACGGAGCGATAGGGCATAGAATGAAATGGGATTCGATGAGCAGTCTATTGATAGATGCTTATCGGATCCATTTTTACGTTGTGAAAGAAAAAGATTATATTCTAGTTGACAGAAAGCTTCACTTCATATATAATTCACATTATATAAACTGTATTATATAAACTATATTATATAAAATAAGTTATTTGTAAACTACAATATCTTACGAAGTGGATTTATATTATTTAGCAAACATAGTACAAATAAAAATCAATAAAGTTTCTCAAAACACGACCTTACAAGCCTCAGCTCAAGAACCTACATCAAAGAAAACAAGAATCGGAATATGAGGTTAAACATAAGTACCACAGCTCAAGAACTTACATCAAAGAAAACTAGGCTGCCGCAAAAATACTACACAGGGAGGAAAACATGCCAAAACAGAGGATAACGAAAGAAATGATATTGGATACAGCTTTTATATTAACCAGAGAGCAGGGTTTTGAACATGTTATTACAAAAGAGATCGCAGATAGAATTGGCTGCTCGGTACAGCCCATCTATAGTTATTACAAAAATATGGAGGAATTAAAAAAAGACCTGTTTCACAAAGCAGTGATCTTTTACGGTGAATTTATTACCAGAAATGCAGGTCCGGACAAATCCTTCCGTAGTGTGGGGTATTCCCAGATTCAATTTGCCAGGGAGGAGCAGCATTTATTTTGGCTGGTGTTTATGATGAAACAGGATAGTCTGAACAGCTTTGAGGATATTTATAAAAAACGCAGTAATAAAAAGGTTACGGAACAAATTGCAAAGGAATATGAGATTTCAGAGGATTGCGCAAAAGCACTGCATTTGAACATGCTGGTCTATACACATGGAATTTCTTCTATGCTGGTAACGAATTCGGTACAATTGGAGGATGAGGAGATCAGGAACATGCTGGATGCCGCTTTTGATGCATTTTTAGGAAAGGCTAAGAGTCAGAACAGTAATGGAAAAGGAGATGGATTATGAGTAAGATAGTCGTAATATACCAGTCAAAGTATGGAGCAGCTAAAAAATATGCAAAATGGATTGCAGAAGCTTTGCATGGGGATATATTTGAAAAAGGAAAGATGACGGCAGAAAAAATGATGGATTATGATACCGTTATATATGGCGGCGGAATTTATGCAGGAGGTATTGCAGGGATATCCCTTATTGGGAAAAACTATGAGAAGATAAAGAGTAAAAATATTGTTTTATTTACCTGTGGTCTTGCAAATACCCAAATTGCGGAGAATGTGAAGCATATCCGGGATGAGATGAAAAAATCTTTACCGGAAGAACTGATGAACCAGGCTGCAATCTATCATTTCCGCGGAAATATGGATTATAGTAAATTGACACCGGTACATAAAATAATGATGAAAATGATGAATAGTATGATCGCGAAGAAATCGGAAAGTGAAAAGACGTCTGAGGACCGGGTGTTTCTGGAAACTTACGGAAAAACAGTGGATTTTACAGATCAAAGCAGTATTGGTAAATTAGTAGACCAGGTTAAAGAATGGACTTAATATATAAAAGAAGTGAGATGCGGTTTGAGCATCCCACTTCTTCTTCACAAAATGGAGAACATGATTGTCATTCATTTTCCAGGCCGCTGTGAAAGGAACGGTTGCCGATATTGGCAAGCAGGCGTTCCCGGCTGCCTGGTATGCTGCTTATTTTGTGCTCCAGCAGAATCAATGTTTTATGGTAAGCACTGATGGCCTTGCCAAAAAGATCCTCTACGGAGTCCTGGGAAACCATGCTTGTGTCCCAGGGATTCTCCCAACTTTCATTATGTTCATTCAGAACATTGTCTTTATCCATCTCATGCGGCGTCTGGATCATCGGTGAGAGCCATTCATATCCAAAAACGTGTGTCTCAAACCAACGGTACAACTTCTTTTTAAGACCGGTAGAATCATGAAGCAGAGAGGTTCCGATCCGCATGCAGGATATGGCATGCGAGATATTTCTGGGAGAATAATTCTGTTTGTAGACCGTTCGTGATACGTGGCTGACCAGTGCCGAGATGGCAGCCTGTTCTGTACGTGAAAGGGCAATGGTACGGGACTGGTAAAATGCACCTGGCTTTAATCCTTTTTTCTTTTCCAGATATAAGATGTCAAAACAGGATTCAAGTTCAAAATGTCTCGCATAATACTGGTTCCCGTTTTTTTGGCCTGTCTGATAATCTGTCCGGGCATACACAAAGGGATGAAATAGTCCATCCAGGGTGTAATGACCTAGAAATCCGGCTAAATAAGCGGTTATGATATTCTTTTCTTCTTCTTCGTCCAGGTGGTCCCGATAATCCAGCATTGTAAGGAAGAGTTCTTTTGCGTGTTCTTCATGCATAACCCCGCCGATATTCCCTTTTCTCAGGTAGGATACCGGATAGTAAAAGAATATATCCGGTCCCTGAAGTCCAAGGCAGTATGCAGCAGTATGGGCATGAATGGTATTTTGCAGGACTCCCGGTGAAAGCATCCGATAAGTTTCTACTCCAAATAAGTAATGTAAAGTAAATCCTGGCATATTCCAATCTCCTTTGATCTGTTTCTGGTTTTAATAAGATCTTATTCTTATCATTGCCCAAAATCAAGACTTTAAGAGAAATCTTATGATTTTCTTCACATTTTATCTGCTATTGTCTTCTGCAATCCGGCTGGCGTATACATGATCGATAAGACCGTAGGCTCTTGCCTCCTCTGCGCTCATAAAATTATCCCGGTCTGTGTCACGTTCGATTTCTTCTATGGTGCGTCCGGTATTCTCAGCCAGGATCCTGTTAAGGCGCTGCTTGCTTTTCTGCAGATAGTCCGAAAGGATTTTAATATCACTTGTCTGGCCCTTGATTCCCCCTGATGAAGGCTGGTGTATCATAATTTCTGAGTTTGGCAGGGCAAAGCGTTTACCCCTTGCGCCTCCCGCTAATAAAAATGCTCCAAAGCTTGCAGCGAGTCCGATACAGATGGTAGAAACATCACATTTAATATAATTCATGGTATCGTAGATTGCAAATCCGGCTGATACGGAACCTCCGGGGCTGTTAATATACAGTTGGATATCCTTATTGGGATCCTGTCCCTCCAGGTACAAGAGCTGGCTGGTTATCAGGCTGGCGGAAGCATCAGAAACTTCTTCCCCTAAAAATATGATTCGGTCATCCAGAAGGCGGGAATAAATGTCAAAGCTGCGTTCACCATGGCTGGTCTGTTCCACTACATAGGGTATAATCATGCTGCAATCCCCCTTACCTGTGCCAGTTGCATACAATAATTTGTGATGGTGTGGCATCCCTGAGACGAAATATTAGCAAATACTTGAAGTGCCGGACAAAATTCTTGTATGAGTACAAATGGCTCCTGTCTGGGGGTAAAAAAGTGAAGACTGCGGCAGGTCTGGGGCGTACATTGATATAATTGGCGAAATGCCAGTGTAAAGGCCTGCTGGGATTCATAGCAAGCTTTACTGGATATCTCGGCAATGGGAATGTCGGTTTCAGCCAGAAGCCTGGCAGCCTCAGTCAGTCTGCGTCTCTGAATATATTTATGCATCGTGCAGCCTACCACACTGGAAAATATGCGGTTCAGGTAGTATTTTGAATAATTCATTTTCTGTGCAATATCGTCCAGACGGATTTTATCCTGTAGATGGGATTCAATATAGGATACAACTTCTATAACGACATCGTTTTTCTCACTCATAGTAGTGCCCCCCTTCGTGTTGGCTATGATTTATCATTATAGCAGATATGGTTGAGGGTGTCTTAATAAAAAGTGCTCACTTTGGGAATAGGCTAAAAACGTATCGTAAAAGTAATTTCTCCATCCTGAATCTGGCAGTTGTATGCAAAGCCTTGTTTTTGTGCGGCTGCACTGACGATAGACAGGCCCAGTCCTGTGCCGGATAGCTCCTTGTTTCGGGATTTTTCAGCTACATAGAAGGGATCCCAGATTCTTTCCAGAAGAATATTGTGATTGGGGGCCACTCCGTTTGTGATCTCAAATACATATCTGCTGCATTCCTCATACAGCCGTATTTTTATATGCCTGTCGAAGGTATATTTAACTGCATTCGATATGAGGTTTGATAATATGGCTGTGATTCCTTCAGGGCTTGCATTTATGACGGCATCAGGCAGGATATCCGCCTGAAGGGTGAGCTGCTTGTTCTCCAGATCCAGCTGATATTCTCTGGCCATTTCCATAAGGATAATGCTGACCGCCACTGGTTCTTTGGGATATTCTTTTTGCCGGATGCGGGACAAATCAAGAAGCCCTTCAATAAGCCGTTCCATTTTTTCATTCTGGCGAATAACAGTATCCAGGAAGGTACCATCGTCAATGCCGTCTTTCATACCGCAGGTATAAGCTTTAATCAGTGCAACCGGTGTCTTCAGGTCATGGGACACATTTCCAAGAAGCGCTTCCATCTGGCGGTTCTTTTCAATCAGCGCTTCCTGGGACTCCTTTAATTTCAGGCTCATATCATTGATGCTGCATGCAAGGTCTTCCAGCTCGTCATTGGTACGGATCTCAATCTGGCTGAATTTCTGGTTGGAAATGTCTTTTGTAAGTGCGGTGATACCCGATAGGGGTGTAGTAATTTTTTTTACCAGAAAATAAATGAGAATCATCATAATGATGACAGCCGCCAGAAATATGCAAAGGGTGATACCATTGATCAGGGATACGATCTCGGTGATATTGGGGATGATAATCGCAACGCCTACAAATGTTTCATTTAAATTCAGATATTCTACCAGTATGCTGTAATGCAGCTTCGCCTGATTGTAGATCCGCAGCTGCCTCCCATTAGCCATTGTATTCAGGTAATCCTGATCCCAAAGCCAGTAACGGTCCAGTCCCAGGCCTTTATCAAGAAAGGCACTGCGCAGCCGTTCATTTAATACATCGATATCAGAGGTATTATCTACTCTGGCAATCACCACATCTCTGGATTCTTCCATTGCGGCAATTGCCCCATCCAAAGCATCTGCACTTTTCATAAGGGTATCACAGATTTCATTTATCTCTGCTTTTCTTTCATATATATAGTATCTTCCTATAAACTGAGAATTTACCACGACGGATATGAATACCACGACAACCAGAACCGCTGAAATACTCAGTAAAAATTTTTTCGCCAGTTTACTCATCTGGGTTCTCCAGCATGTATCCGATCCCGATGTGGGTCGTGATATATGCTTCTCCTATTTTATGGCGCAGCCTCCGGATATGAGTATCCAGAGTGCGTTCATCCCCATAATAATCAATGCCCCACACGTTAGAGAGCAGCTGCTCTCTGGATAAAATCATGCCCTGATTCAGGAAAAGGGTATAGAGGAGATCGTATTCTTTTTTGGTAAGTTTTATTTCTTCCTGCCGAATCTTCACTAAATTGGTATCAGGATTTAGCGTAAGGCTCCCGCAGGTAAGCAGTTTCCCAAGACTAAAAAGTTTTTCAATCCGAAGAAGCAGGATCCTGGGTTCAAAAGGTTTGCGGATATAGTCGTCTGCTCCGTATGTCAGCCCGGCGATTTCATCGGTAATATCCCCTTTTGCTGTGAGCATAATAATCCGGATGGGCATATTGTATTCCCGGATAGATTTACAAAGGGCCAGCCCATCCATAACAGGCATCATCCAGTCTGAGATTAACAGGTCAAATTTCTCTGCACACAGCAGATCAAAAGCAGCCTGTCCATCGGAAACGGCAGTAACTTCGTGGCCCGCACCGGTTAGATAGAGCTTTATAATTTTCTGCATATCTTTTTCGTCTTCAGCAATTAGTATTTTCATTGTGGCTGCCTTTCAATTATATAGTTAGATAAATTTTATATTCCAATATTAAATACGGCGATTTCGGGAGGTACCATAAACCTTACCGGTATATGTGAAGTCCCGATGCCGGTATTTACATAAAGCTTCATGCTTTCACTGAGATCATAAAATCCGGAGGTGTATTTTTCGGCAAGTGCCGTGACAGGACTTTTTATAAATGGGAGCCTGACCTGGCCGCCGTGACTGTGGCCTGCCAGTAACAGATTGGCAGAATCCGTATCGAAGCGATCAGCAATGTCCGGTTCATGTAGCAGGATGATCCGATAGTCCGCATCATTTTCCATATAACGCAATGTAGCAGAAATGTCAGGAAAGCCAAGCAGGGCATCATCCAGACCTCCGATGAATAGTTTCTGCCCTTTTGTGGTAGTAATATTGACCCCTTCATTATTAAGAAGGGTAAATCCGGATTCGGACATCATATCTGCGTAGACCCGGGAAGCACCACCGCCATAGTCGCGATTTCCCCAGACGGCATATTTGCCATAGTCTGCATGCAGGGAGGACAGTGCCTGAGTGACAGATTCCACTGCCTTATATTTTGAAAAGTTGTCGAATAAGTCGCCGGTAAAGACGATGACATCCGGTGAGAGGTCATTAACCTTGTCTACCAGCTTAGCCAGATTATGTTCGGTGTAATAAGCATTTACCTGGATGTCAGATAACTGAACCACACGGATTACCTGGGTGATTTTCCGATCAGGTGCATTCAGGTCATAATAATGAGTGAACAGCATAGCGGGTTCTATCTTAAAGGCATATCCTGCAAGCAGTGCGGCAGTTAAGAATAGGCATAGTACAAAAATCAGAATTTTTCTTATAAATTTCATATTCACATAGTTCCTTTCTTATGGATCAGCCATCATTATAGAAAGTCCATGTTACAGGTATGTGAATTCTTTTCTTATTTCTATATTATATCCGCGAATATGTGAAATGCAAAGAAAAATTAAAAAATCGTATAAACAAAGGGATTCAGACAAAAATTCGATAGAAATAGTAAAAAATTGGTAATTTTATGAAATCTTGCAGTTTGTATGGTCAAAAAAGTGATGAAAGGGGATAGATAATCGCATTCATTTAAAAACCTGCTCAATTTATAATAAATGAAAGAGTTATAAGGAGGAGGATTTATATGAAGTTCAGGACAAAAAAACTAGTTGCACTTTTAACTGCATCCTGTATGTGTCTGGCAACACCACTGAGTGCAATGGCAGAAACCGGCACTGGGAGCAGCTCTGTGGAAGGACAGGCAGAATATTCCACCGGAGTTGAGGCATCAGAGGTTGTGACGGAAGCGAATGGGGTCAAAGAGAAGGAACCGGTACAGACAGAAGTAATACAGACAGAAGGTATGCAGCCAGATGTGCAGACGGAAGAATTGCAATCAGAAATCACGCAGCCAGATGAAGTATTGACGGAAGAAGACGCATCTGAAGAAACGCAGAGGAAAGAGTTGCAGACGGAAGAAGCAAAAAATGCAGAGGAAGCAGCCGGAAGGGCAAAAGTTGCTGAAATTGCCGAAGATCAGCAGGATGCTGCATATCGGATTGCCTATTTATCAGACTTGCAATGGAAGTCTGAAAATCACAGTGTAGACAGCGAAAAGCCAACCCAGAAGGACAAGTCCTTTGAGGGCGGAAAAATAACATTAAAAGTGGACGGAACGGTTACGGAGTTTGACAAGGGAATCGGAACACAGACAGATTCAACTATTGTGTATGACCTGAAAGATAAGGGATATACAAAGTTCGAAACTTATGTGGGTGTAGACTACAGTCAGAGAGGGAACATTTCAGCTGAAGTCTGCGATGTTAAATTCAAGGTGTTAATAGATGACAAGGTAGTATCCGAGACAGGGGTACTGGATCCGCTGTCCAATGCGGTAAAGATCTCTGTAGATATTCCGGATACTGCAAAGACGTTAACGCTGTATGCAGATAAAGTGACAGAGACATGGTCAGACCATGCAAACTGGGCAGACGCAAAATTTTACCAGACATTACCGGAACCGGAGAATGTTGCCCTTAACAAAACGATAGTGGCAAGGAAGACGGCAGATAATTCTGCAGCGCCTGTTAATCCTGATTCAAACGTTAACAGCACAAAGGCTGTTGACGGTATCATTGACAGCTCCAATTACTTTGATTTTGGAGATCAGGCAAACAGCGGTGCAGTGAGACAGTCCCTTTATATGCAGCTGGATTTAAAAGGAAGCTATCTATTGTCTGATATTCAGATGTGGAGATACTGGAAAGATGGCAGAACCTATGCAGCAACTGCAGTTGTGGTATCGGAAGATGAGAACTTTGAAAATGCCACAGTAATTTATAACTCGGACACTACTGGGGAAATACATAATCTGGGAACCGGAAGTGATACGCTCTATGCAGAAACGGACAGCGGAAAGACATTTGCGGTACCGGAAAATACAAAAGCAAGATATGTCAGAGTCTATACATATGGTGTCAATGGTACACCGGGTGTAACAAACCACATTGTAGAATTGAAAGTAAATGCTTATGTATTTGGAGATGAGATAGAACCGGAAAAACCGGATGACAGCAAGATTTTTCCAAATGCCGTAAGCCCTCTGAAACTTCAGGGCCCGGGTACTAATGATCAGGTAACCCATCCGGACGTTACGGTATTTGATGAACCATGGAACGGCTATAAATACTGGATGGCATATACACCGAATAAACCGGGAAGTTCCTATTTTGAAAATCCTTGTATTGCAGCATCTAACGATGGTGTTAATTGGGAGTTCCCTGCTCAGAATCCGGTACAGCCCAGATATGACAGCGAGATAGAAAACCAAAATGAACATAACTGTGACACCGATATCGTATATGATCCCGTTAATGACCGGTTAATTATGTACTGGGAATGGGCACAGGATGAGGCTGTGAATGGAAAAACACATCGCTCAGAAATCAGGTACCGTATTTCTTATGACGGCATTAACTGGGGTGTGGAAGATGAAAATGGTGTTTTAAAGACAGGACCAACGGCTCACGGCTGCGCCATTGCCACAGAAGGACAAAGATATTCAGACCTTTCTCCCACTGTTGTATATGACGAAACAGAAAAAATCTATAAGATGTGGGCAAATGATGCCGGAGACGTAGGATATGAAAACAAACAGAATAACAAGGTATGGTATCGTACCTCAATAGACGGTATCAGCAACTGGTCAGATAAAACGTATGTGGAAAATTTCCTTGGAGTAAATGAAGACGGACTGCAGATGTATCCATGGCACCAGGACATTCAATGGGTAGAGGAATTCCAGGAGTACTGGGCATTGCAGCAGGCATTCCCGGCTGGAAGCGGACCGGACAATTCTTCCCTTCGGTTCTCCAAATCCAAAGACGGTATTCATTGGGAGCCGGTTTCAGAAAAAGCATTAATTACGGTAGGGGCACCAGGTACCTGGGATGCAGGACAGATATACCGGTCTACTTTCTGGTATGAGCCAGGCAGTTCAAAAGGAAACGGAACATTTCATATCTGGTATGCAGCTCTGGCAGAAGGCCAATCCCACTGGGATATTGGATATACTTCGGCAAACTATGCGGATGCTATGTATAAATTAACAGGAACCAGGCCGGAAGTAGAGAAAAGAATAGAAGTAAATAATGAAAATCCATTGCTGATCATGCCTCTGTATGGAAAGTCTTACAGTGAATCAGGCAGCACCCTGGACTGGGGCGATGACCTGGTATCCCGCTGGAAACAGGTTCCGGAGGATCTGAAAGAAAATGCAGTTATTGAAATTCATCTGGGCGGCAAAATCGGATTAAATGAGAATGATTCTCACACGGCTAAGGCTTTTTATGAGCAGCAGTTGGCTGTTGCCCAGGAGAATAATATTCCGGTAATGATGGTAGTAGCTACGGCTGGACAGCAGAATTACTGGACAGGCACAGCCAATCTGGATGCAGAGTGGATAGACCAGATGTTCAAACAGCACAGTGTGCTAAAAGGAATCATGTCTACGGAGAATTACTGGACCGATTACAATAAAGTTGCAACCATGGGTGCCGATTATCTTAGAGTTGCAGCTGAAAACGGCGGATATTTTGTATGGAGTGAGCACCAGGAAGGCGTTATTGAAAATGTAGTAGCGAATGTGAAGTTTAATGAAGCATTAAAACTTTATGGTGATAACTTTATATTTACCTGGAAGAATACGCCGGCTAATACGAATTCAAATGCGGGTACAGCCAGTTATATGCAGGGCCTCTGGCTGACCGGAATGTGTGCACAGTGGGGTGGTCTGGCTGACACCTGGAAATGGTACGAAAAGGGATTCGGGAAGTTATTTGATGGCAGATATACCTATAATGAGGGAGGAGAAGAGGCAAGGCCTGTTGCAACCGAACCCGAAGCACTGCTTGGCATTGAAATGATGAGCATATATACAAATGGAGGATGTGTCTATAATTTTGAGCATCCGGCGTATGTATATGGTTCTTATAATCAGAATTCTCCTTGCTTTGAAAACGTAGTTGCTGAATTCATGCGCTATGCGATCAAGAATCCGGCACCGGGTAAAGAGGAAGTGCTTGCAGATACCAAGGTAGCATTTTACGGTAAGTTAAGTGCGTTAAAGAATGCAGGAAACTTAATGCAGCAAGATTTAAACTGGAAAGATGCCACGCTTCCAACCCAGACAACAGGACGCTATGGATTAATTCCGGCAGTTCCCGCGGCTGTGGATGAAAAAACAGTGAAAGCAGTATTCGGAGAGATTGATATTCTGAATCAGTCCAGCCCGCAGCTAGCTAATAAAGAAGCGAAACAAGCATACTTTGAAGAAAAATATCCAGAACAGTATACGGGTACGGCATTTGGACAGCTTGTAAAGGACACCTGGTATTTATATAACAGTAACGTAAATGTGGATGGTACGCAAAATGCAAAACTTCCGTTAGAAGGTGACAAATCCGTAGATATTACAATGACACCGCATACTTTTGTGATCCTGGATGATCAGGATGGTGAGCTTCAGATTAAACTGAACAATTATCGTGTGGATAAAGACAGCATCTGGGAAGGATACGGCACCACGGTGACAGACCGGTGGGATACAGACCACAATACAAAGCTTCAGGACTGGATTAGAGATGTGTATATTCCAAATCCGGATGATGATACCTTCAGGGATACCACCTTTGAGCTGGTTGGTCTGGAAAGTGAACCAGAGGTAAATGTAACAGACGGTTTAGAAGGACAGTATCAGGAACCGGTTGTAGCATATAATGCGGCAGAAGGTACAGCCATGATCACCGTATCTGGAAATGGATGGGTAGATCTGACTATCGATACCGATCCTACGGAAACACCACAGGTTGACAAATCTAAGTTAAATGCAAAAATAGCAGAAGCCAGAGGAATCAAACAGGGGAACTATACCGATGAATCCTTCAATGCCCTGCAAAATGAAATCATAAAATCCCAGGCTGTATCGGATAAAACAGATGCGATGCAGGAAGAAGTAAATGCACAGTTAAGCAAGCTGGAAAGCGCAATTGCCGGATTAAAAGAGAAGCCGGTAGTAGTGGTATCTAAGACGGCATTAAATGCAAAAATAGCAGAAGCCAGATCCATTAAAGTAGGAAATTATACGGATGCAACCTATGGGGCATTGCAGAAAGCAATTACAGCAGCAGTAAGTGTTGCAAATAATGGAGCAGCCACACAGCAACAGGTAAATGACCAGGTATCAGCTTTAACAAATGCTATTAAAAATTTAAAACTGGATACAAATAAGGTGGCGGCAGAAGCAGCAAAAAAAGTTGCAGAAGCCAGGGTATCTGTTAAAGCAGTATCTTCGAAATCCAAAGAGATAAAGTTATCCTGGAAAAAGGTTGCGGATGCAGACGGCTATGTAATCCGGGTAAAGGATGGTAAAAAGTGGAGTACAGAGAAGACCATTAAGAACAACCGCACAGTTACTTATACTTATAAAAAAGGTATTCCCGGCAGGAAATATACGTTTGAGGTAAAAGCCTATAAGAAAGTAAACGGAAAAACAACCTACAGTAAATACAAAACAGCCACTAAAAAAGTTGTTCCCCAGACGGTAACCGTAAAGGGAAAAGCATTCAAAAATAAAGTAGTGGTAAGCTGGGGGAAAGTGTCGGGAGCATCCGGATACGTAGTAATGAAGAAGACAGGAAAGAAATGGGAACAGGCTGCAAAAGTAAGCGCAAAGACAGCAAAGTTTACGGATAAGAAGGTAAAGAAAGGAAAAGTATATTACTACAAAGTAAAGGCTTATAAAACCTATAAGGGTAAAAAAATATATGGCAGCTATAGCCAGTCTGTAAAAGTAGTGGCTAAATAAAAAAACTCTGTAGATTTTTTTACTAAAACGGAACTATTTTATGGAAATCAGTCAAAAAAAAGCAATAATTCTATAATAATTTAAAATTACGGGTGTCGCAGTAAAAAATATGTAAGAAATGAACGGCTTTGTTTATTGTAAGAAAATAGGCCGCATGGTAGGATTTGGACATAGGGTGGTGCGGAAAAATTTTACAGAAGATAAAAGTAAGGGAGGTGTTGGAGATTAACGCGTCAACCCGTAAAAATGAAAAAGATAGGGAGGTAATAAAATGAATAGTAAAAGTTTAATATCAATGAAGCGTATTATGGCGTGGATTTTGACCTTGTGTATGATATTGACGGCAGTGCAGATACCAATTGATGTACAGGCGGCTGCAACAGAAGAAAATGCAGCACTGGAAAAAACAGTGACATTGCATAAAAGTGATGGAACTGTGCTTCCTGATGATTATCGCAATCCCGACAGGCCGGCTTTCATGGCGGTAGATGGGATAATCGATGATACAGGAGAGGCAAACTATTGCGACTTTGGCAAGGACGGCGATAAAACAGCTCTGTATATGCAGGTGGACCTTGGAGGTCTGTATGATTTAAATAGAATCAATATGTGGAGATACTGGAAAGATGGCAGAACTTACGATGCAACTGTAATTACCACATCTGAAAGTGGTGATTTTACAGATGAAGTAGTAATATATAACTCCGACAGGTCAAATGTGCATGGTTTTGGATCAGGAGGAGACGAACGCTACGCAGAATCTGCATCCGGACATCAATTCGCAGTACCGGACGGCACAAAGGCCCAGGCAGTGCGTGTATACGTATTTGGCAGCCAAAGCGGTACTACAAACCACATCAATGAATTACAGGTCTGGGGGACTCCTCATACAGAGAATCCGGATGTGAATTCTTATCAGGTGACAATTCCAAAGGGAAATGGATATCAGGTAATACCTTTTGAAGATGACTCGACGACAGTGGAAGAAGGCGGTTCTTTCCGTTTTCAGGTACTGATTGACTCCGATAATGGTTACAGTGCAACCAGTGCGGTAAAAGCAAATGGAGTAAGTCTGGAGGCAGCTGACAGTGTTTATACCATTGAGAACATTACTGAAGATCAGGTAATCACCATTGAAGGCGTACATAAAGCACAGTATGAAGTAAAATTCCCGGAAAACCCACAGGGATACAGTGTTGAGATTCAGAATGGAGGAAATACAACGGTAGACTATAATGGTTCTATCAGTTTTAAACTTGTTATAGACGAAGCTTATAATGAATCCGTACCGGTTGTAAAAGCAAACGGCGGTGCAGCTTTGGGAAAAGATGAGTTTGGTGTATATACAATTGCAAATATCCAGGATGATATTACGGTTACAGTTGAGGGAATCCAGGAAAATACCGTAGTAAAGACAAAAACAATGTATCTGTCTGATATGGATTGGAAGAGTGCTACAAATGCAGTAGGTGCAACAGGAGAAAAAGATACTCCAACAAAGGACCTGAATCATTTACAGCAGCAGATGAAATTATTGGTAAACGGAGCAGAGAAGTCTTTTGATAAAGGAATTGGAGTTCAGACGGATTCTTCTATCGTTTATGATCTGGAAGATAAAGGATACACTTCTTTCCACACCCTGGCAGGCGTTGATTATTCAGCAATGGAATATGTAGGCGGAGAAGGCTGTGATATCCAGTTTAAAGTATATCTGGATGACGTTGTAGTATTTGACAGCGGAGTAGTTGATGCATCTGATGAGGCTCAGGAAGTTAATGTTGCTATAACATCAGAAAATAAAGAATTAAAACTGGAAGCTAAAATGGTTAAAGAGCCTTATAACGACTGGGGCAACTGGGCAGATGCCAGCTTTGAAATGGCTTATCCCGAACCGTCTAATGTGGCTTTAAATAAAACAGTTACTGTTAAGAAAACAGCGGATAACTCAGACTCTGAAGTAAATTCCAGCAGACCGGGATCAATGGCTGTAGATGGAATCATTGGACCTACATCAGATTCTAACTATTGTGATTTCGGACAGGATGGGGATAATACTTCCCGTTATCTGCAGGTAGATTTAGGGGATGTTTATGAACTTACCCAGATTAATATGTTTAGATACTGGGCTGACGGCAGAGTATATAATGGTACTGTAATTGCAGTATCCGAAAACGCAGACTTTAGTAATCCAACTATTATTTATAATTCAGATAAAGCAGACAAACATGGACTTGGCGCAGGCAGTGATGACACTTATGGAGAAACCCAGAGTGGAAAATCATTCGAAGTTCCGGCGGGAACCATGGGACAATATGTCCGCGTGTATATGGCTGGTTCCAACAAAGGTACAACAAACCATATCGCTGAATTACAGGTAATGGGCTATTATTTCAGTACAGAACCGAAACCGTATGAGGCAAATGCATTTGAAAATGCAGAAGTTTATTTAGATATGCCAACTCATTTCCAGGATCTGGATTCCAATAAAAACGACGATGGAAGCTTAAAGCACATTGGCGGACAGGTGACACATCCTGATATCCAGGTATTTGACAAACCGTGGAACGGATATAGATACTGGATGATTTACACACCAAATACAATGATTACTTCCCAGTATGAAAATCCATATATTGTAGCATCTGAAGATGGACAGACATGGGTAGAACCGGAAGGAATTTCCAATCCAATTGAACCGGAACCGCCATCAACCAGATTTCATAACTGTGATGCAGATCTGTTATACGACTCTGTCAATGACCGTTTACTTGCTTACTGGAACTGGGCAGATGACGGCGGCGGAATTGATGACGAATTAAAAGATCAGAACTGTCAGATTCGTCTGAGAATTTCTTATGATGGAATTAACTGGGGAGTTCCATATGACAAAGACGGCAATATTGCCACAACAGCCGATACTGTAGTAAGAATGGAAACAGGAGATAAGGATTTCATTCCTGCAATCAGCGAAAAAGACCGTTATGGTATGCTTTCCCCAACATTTACCTATGACGATTTCCGCGGCATATATACAATGTGGGCACAGAATTCAGGTGATGCAGGATACAACCAGTCCGGAAAGTTCGTAGAAATGAGATGGTCTGAGGATGGAATAAACTGGTCTGAACCACAAAAAGTGAAAAATTTCCTTGGAAAAGATGAGAATGGCAAACAGCTTTGGCCATGGCATCAGGATATTCAGTATATCCCTGAGCTACAGGAATATTGGGGACTGTCCCAGTGCTTCTCTACATCTAATCCCGATGGATCCGTATTATACCTGACCAAGTCCAGAGATGGTGTCAACTGGGAGCAGGCAGGAACACAGCCGGTATTAAGGGCAGGAAAATCAGGTACCTGGGATGATTTCCAGATTTACCGTTCTACCTTCTATTATGATAATCAGTCAGACAGCCCTACTGGTGGGAAATTTAGAATCTGGTACAGTGCACTGCAGGCAAATACTTCAGGCAAGACCGTTTTGGCTCCTGATGGAACAGTGTCTCTTCAGGTTGGAAGCCAGGATACCAGGATCTGGCGTATCGGGTATACAGAAAATGACTACATGGAAGTCATGAAAGCACTGACCCAGAATAAAAACTATGAAGAACCGGAATTAGTAGAGGCAGTTTCCTTAAATCTGTCAATGGATAAAACAAGCATTTCAGTAGGTGAAGAAGCAACGGTAAGCACCGCTTTCGTACCGGAAAATGCTACCGACCGCATTGTAAAATATACATCTCAGGATCCGGGAATTGCAGTTATTGATCCAACGGGCATTGTTACAGGGGTTAAGGATGGAACCACAACTATTGTTGCAGAAACAAAATCGGGCGCAACAGGTGAATTATCCGTAACGGTAGGTGAGCTTCAAAGAGGTGAAATCCGCTATGAGGTCAGCAATGACCATCCGATGTATCTGGAGAATTACTATTGGAGTGATGATGCACCAAAAAAAGACGGCTTAGACGCAAACAAGAACTACTATGGGGATGAACGCGTTGACAGCCCGGTAATGCTGTATAATACCATTCCTGATGAACTGAAGGATAATACAGTAATCCTGTTAATTGCAGAGAGAAGCTTAAACAGCACAGATGCAGTAAGGGATTGGATTAAAAAGAATGTTGAATTATGTAATGAAAATAAGATTCCATGTGCAGTTCAGATTGCAAATGGAGAAACAAATGTAAATACAACCATTCCATTGTCATTCTGGAATGAGCTGGCAACGAATAATGAATACCTGGTTGGATTTAATGCAGCCGAGATGTATAACCGTTTTGCAGGTGACAACCGCAGCTATGTTATGGATATGATCCGTTTAGGGGTATCCCATGGCGTATGCATGATGTGGACCGATACCAATATCTTTGGTACAAACGGTGTGCTTTATGACTGGCTGACTCAGGATGAAAAACTGTCTGGTCTTATGCGGGAATACAAAGAATATATCTCTCTGATGACAAAAGAGTCTTACGGCAGTGAGGCAGCAAATACAGATGCTCTGTTTAAGGGCCTGTGGATGACAGACTACTGCGAGAACTGGGGAATTGCTTCTGACTGGTGGCATTGGCAGTTAGACAGCAACGGTGCACTTTTTGATGCAGGCAGCGGCGGAGATGCATGGAAACAGTGTCTGACATGGCCGGAAAATATGTATACACAGGATGTTGTGCGTGCAGTGAGCCAGGGTGCAACCTGCTTTAAATCAGAAGCACAGTGGTATTCAAATGCTACAAAAGGCATGCGTACACCGACATATCAGTATTCCATGATTCCATTCCTGGAGAAACTGGTAAGCAAAGAGGTAAAAATTCCTACAAAAGAAGAGATGCTGGAAAGAACAAAAGCAATTGTTGTAGGCGCAGAAAACTGGAATAACTTTAATTATAATACTACTTATTCAAATCTGTATCCAAGCACAGGACAATATGGAATCGTACCTTATGTACCATCAAATTGTCCGGAAGAAGAACTGGCAGGCTATGATCTGGTAGTAAGGGAAAACCTTGGTAATGAAGGGCTGAAGTCCGCACTTGATACGGTATATCCGGTTCAGAAATCAGAAGGAACCGCATACTGTGAAACCTTTGGAGATACCTGGTACTGGATGAATTCCTCGGAAGACAAAAACGTAAGCCAGTACACTGAATTTACAACGGCAATCAATGGATCTGAAAGTGTAAAGATAGCCGGCGAACCCCATGTATTTGGTATTATAAAAGAAAATCCGGGATCTTTAAATGTATACTTAAGCAACTATCGTCTGGATAAAACAGAACTATGGGATGGTACAATCCCGGGAGGATTAAGCGATCAGGGCTGCTATAATTATGTATGGCAGATGTGTGAGCGCATGATGAACGGAACAGGGCTGGATACACAGCTTCGCGACACCGTTATTACCGTTAAAAACGCAGTAGAACCTAAAGTAAACTTTGTAACCAAGTCTCCGGCAGACAGAAGTTTTGCAGAAGATAATTATGTAAGACCATACAAGTATACGGTTGCACAAAAAGAAGGCACAACCGATGAATGGGTGATTACGGTCAGCCACAATGGTATTGTGGAATTTAATATTGTAACAGGCGATGAAAAAGTGCCGGCAACAAGTGTGGAATTATCAACTGATAAAGTTGATGTAATCCGTAACCGGACAGCAGTTGTAAAGGCAACGGTATTGCCGCAGAATGCAGGAAATAAACAGTTAACATGGACAATCGCTAATCCTGAGATTGCTACCGTAGATAACAAGGGGACCGTAACCGGACTGAAAGAAGGAAAAACCGTATTGCGTGCTTCCATTTCGGATACTGTCTATAAGGAATGTGAAGTAAATGTTATTGACCGAAAGGTAACGGAAGTAAACTTAAATAAAACGGAGTTGTCTCTTAGCGCAGGTGATTCTGCTAAACTTGAGGCATCCATAGCACCGGAAGATCCATCTGACAGCAGTATTACCTGGACTTCCACAAATGAAAATGTTGCAACGGTTGCATCAAATGGTACCGTTACAGCTCACAAAGCAGGTGTAGCTCAGATTATTGCCCAGTCTGCTTACCAGGCAAAGGGTATCGCAACTGTTACCGTTAATTATGCGGCTTCCGTAAAATTAGACCGTACAGGAATGACGGCTACAGCCAACAGCGAACAGTCAAGTTCAGGAAAAGAAGGACCGGCTTCCAACGTACTGGACGGTAAGCAGGATACAATGTGGCATACAAACTGGATAGATAAACCTGAATTACATCCTCACTGGATTAAAATTGACTTAAACGGAACAAAAACAATTAATAAATTTGCTTATACACCAAGAACCGGAGCATCTAACGGAACAATTTATAATTATGTTCTGATTATCACCGATCCGGAAGGAAATGAAAAGCAGGTTGCAAAGGGCGTATGGGCAGCAAATGCAGATGTAAAATATGCTGAATTTGACGCGGTTGAAGCTACGGCGATCAAGCTGCAGGTAGACGGCAACGATGACAAGGCATCAAAAGGAGGATATGGTTCCGCAGCAGAAATCAATATTTTTGAAGTGGCACAGAAACCTTCCGCAAACGAGCTTGCTGAAAATATTAAAGTAATTGCACCTGTAAAAGCAGAAGATACAAAAGTATCCATCCCGGTCATTACTGGATTTGATATCGTAATCAGTAATTCCAGCAATCCGGATGTAATTGGTATTGATGGCAGCATCACCAGACCGGAAAATGATACAGTTGTAACTTTAACATTAAAAGTAAAAGAAACAGACGCAAAGAGTGTAAAGGCAGCAGGGACTGAAGCAACCACCACGGTGGATGTTCTGGTTACCGGTACAAAGACATCTGATGTAGAGGCAGAAAGCGTAACGCTGGATAAGACAGCAGCTGAATTAACAGTTGGAGGAGAACTCTTATTAAATGCCGTTGTGAAGCCAGACGATACAACAAATAAGGCAGTAACCTGGAGTTCCGACAAACCGTCAGTGGCAACGGTAGAAAATGGCAAAGTAAAAGCAATCGCAGCCGGAGAGGCTAAGATCACAGCAACAACTGTAAATGGAAAGACAGCAGTCTGCAACGTTACGGTAAAAGCAAAAGAGGAGCCTGAAGTAATTCTCCCGGCAGAAGTGCGCTTAAATATGCCATCAGTTGAATTTACAGTAGGAGATCAGATTCAGTTAACTGCTTCTGTACTGCCGGCAAATGCAGCAGATAAGACAATTACCTGGAAATCAGAGAAACCTGAAGTGGCAACTGTCGCAAATGGCTGGGTAAAAGGTATTGCAGCCGGAACTGCTAAGATTACAGCAACATCAGTCAATGGAAAAACGGCTGTATGTGTGATCACAGTTAAAGCACAGCCACAGAATCTACCAACCGGTGTTTCACTGAACAAGAAAACAGCAAGTGTAAAACTGAATAAAACCCTTACACTTTCCGCTGTAGTACAGCCTTCCAATGCGGATAATAAGACCGTTAAATGGACGTCTGACAATACGTATGTTGCAACAGTTGAGAATGGAGTCGTAAAAGCAGTTAATGCAGGAACAGCAAGAATCACGGCAGCTACCGTAAACGGACATAAGGCAACTTGTACGATAACAGTACCGGGCACAAAGATTTCCAAGGCAAAAGTAAGCCTGTCATCATCAAAAACACATACAGGCAAAGCATTAAAACCATCTGTAAAAGTAACTTACGGTAAGAATACATTAAAGAAAAATACTGATTATACCGTATCTTACAAAAATAATATAAATCCTGGAACTGCATCTGTTACGATTACGGGCAAGGGTAAATATTATGGTACCATCAACAAAACTTTTGCAATTAAGGCAGCAGAAGGAAAGACCTACACGGTTGGTAAAGGAAAATATAAAGTTACTGATGCTTCAGCAAAGAACAAAGCAGTAACCTTTATGGCTCCTGTAAAGAAGACCTACAGCTCATTCAGTGTACCTTCTAAGGTTAAGATCGGGAATGATACTTACAAAGTAACAGCAGTTGCAAAAAATTCATTCAAAAAGAACACAAAGCTTACAAAGGTAACCATTGGTTCGAATGTAAAAACAATTGGTACTAATGCATTTTATGGCGCTTCCCAATTAAAAACGCTTACCTTAAAAACTACTGGTCTTAACAGTGTAGGCAAGAATGCATTTAAGAAAACAAATGCAAAGCTGACTGTAAAGGTTCCAAAGTCAAAATTAGCAGATTATAAAAAGCTGTTAAAAGGAAAAGGTTTATCCAGTAAGGCAAAAATTCAGAAATAGAAATAACAGTAGAATCCCCGCCGCATTATGCAGCGGGGATTTTTAAAAATTACGTTTTTTTGACTGCTGCTATCAAACAAATAGGATAAAGTAAAAAATTCATCATTTTAAAAAAATCCGCAAATTTCAGGTAAAAAAATTGATGTAATTAGAGAGTTATGCTTATTCAAATGCATTAAAAAAAATGGTAAATTATGATTATCAAGAAAACAGAAACAAATAAAAATATTTATATAGCATAAGGAGGATATTAGTATGAAATTGAAAAAGGTTATGGCGGTGACGCTGGCTGGGGCGATGGGAGCATCCATGATATTGGCGGGCTGCGGAGGTTCAGGAGAGACAGGAACAACAACAAAAGCAGAAGAGACAAAGGCAGAGACAGAGTCTAAGGCGGCTGAAACAACTGAGGAAGCAACAAAGGACAGTGCTGCAGAAACGACTGCAGAAACCACCGGAGAGACTAAGGAAGCAGGAACAAATGCAGATCTTCCTACAATTACCTTTACTCATGGATATTACCAGAGCGAATCAGAATGGGCAGCAGCTGCTGAGATGAGAGCTATCTACCAGGAATTTGCGGATGCACATAAAAATGAATATAACTTTGTTATAAAAGCAGATGAATCAGGCGCAGAAGGAATCTACAATACGGCTTTGAATGATATCAGTGCCGGAAACTTCTACGACATAGCAGATTTCGGAGGCTGGGATATTACAGAGGTAGCTGCAGGAGCAGACATGATTCTGGATTTGAAACCATACTTAGATGAGAATCAGGATTTTAAAGATGGCGTAGGTGTCTGCTATGATCAGAACCTGACAGAAGACGGCAAGATCTATTCCGTTCGTGAACAGATTGAAGGAGTGGGCTTCTGGTATAATGAAAAATTATTTAATGATGCAGGCGCGGATACACCGGATAAATGGCAGACCTGGGATGACTTTAACACGGCAGTTGACAAATTAGTGGATAAAGGAACTACTCCATTCGGATTAAATGCAGGATGGCCTACAAATATTCTGTTAGCAAGTAATTTACAGAGAAGTGAAGATTCCAGAACCTTCTATGCAGAAGGAAAGAGCGTAGAGAGTTTTGATAATGATGCATTTAAAGGATCATTGGATTTCATCCAGAAAAATGCACTTCAGAAAATTGATGCAGCAAACTTCGGACCTGGCGGGGATGATGACGAAGCTTACCGTTCAGACTTCTTTGCAGGCAAAACAGCAATGTTATTCAACGGTGTATGGGATGCAGGCGGATCTGTAGACTGTGAAGCTGGTGCAGAAAATATCAAACCGGCAGTATTCCCTACAGACGAAGCAGGTAAAAAAGCAGCCCTCATGTCAGGCGGATGCGGATTTGTAGTTTCTAATAAGTTAGACGAAGTACAGACGAAAGCGTGTATCGATTTCATCAAATACATGACCAGCCCTGAAGTAGCAAGCAGAATTATCGAAAAAGGTATCGGTATGGCACCAAGCACAAAAGTAGATTATGATGCATTGTTGAATAAAGTAACAGCTCCGGAAGCAAAACTTTTAGTAGAAGCTTGCCAGCTGTGCCAGAGTGCAGATTATCAGGCACTTGGACTTGGCAATAACTTTGGTGATGCAGAAGGCGAAATCCAGGCAAAATATGCAGGATTAAAAGATGATTCTAAAACAGTAGACGGCGTAGTTGGGGAATTAAATGATTTCTTAGCAGCGGCAGAATAATGAAATAGGTAAATGGGCTGTTGTACGGTCAGTCATGATTGTACAGCAGCCCATCCTAAAGCATTGAAAACCAGAATAAAGGTGGGAACAGCATGCAGAAAAGAAAATCTATTTTTACAAAAAAGAACGGCTTTATATTAGCCTTTTTGCTTCCGGGTGTCCTGTTGTTTGCAGTCATATATGCATATCCGCTGGTTAATATTTTTGTTACATCCTTTTCAAAATGGAATTACAAGAATTTTACCAATCCGGAATTTTTAGGTTGGGGGCACTTATTTGATAACTATATTAAACTATTTACCGTGGATACAAATTTTAAGGTAGCATTGATTAATACCTTAAAATGGGTGGTGCTTACCATGGTAGTACAGATTCCGTTCACTCTTCTGGTAGCGCTGGTTCTCGCCAGAAAGCCTAAAGGATGGCGGTTTACAAGAAATGCATTTATTATACCGAATATCATTTCAACAGCAGCAATCGGCTTAATCTTTCTGAATATCTACAGTCCATCCAGAGGTATTATTACAGAGATCTGCAACTGGATCAGTCCGGGATCTAATATCAGTGTTCTGGCGAATGAAAAGTATGCATTCTGGGGTGTAACCTTTGCATTTATCCTGTTTGGCGGGTCATCCTGCCTCCTGTTGCTGACTCAGATCTTTTCCATTGACTCTTCCTTATTTGAAGCGGCCAGGGTAGACGGAGCATCCAAGACCCAGATCGATCTTAAAATTACATTGCCGCTGCTTCGCCCAATGCTTGGTACTGTCGCTATCATGGCAGCAAACTATGGGTTAGTGCTCTACAATGAAATTGCTTTAATCAGTGGCGGCGGTCCGGATAATGCTACATATAGTTTAAGTTATTATATTTACAAGACAGCACTTGGAAGTACAAAGCTGAATTTTGCCAGAGGAAATACGGCAGGTGTTATTCAGTTTATTATGGGAATTGTTCTGGTAGGGTTGATTAACAGGGCATTTCGAACCAGTGAGGTTGATTAGAAAGGAGGAGAGAAGATGAACAAAAAAAGCAAACAGCCATTTCAGATCAAGAATCTGCTGGGCTCCATTGGAACATATTTTATCATTGCAGTAGTATTGTTTATTTCCATTTACCCGATTCTCTGGGTGTTTATATCCTCCTTTAAACGGAATCCGGGAGGTCTGTCACTGCCCACAGAGTGGATATTTGATGGTTATATTACTATTTTTACACAGCTAAATATACAGACCTACTTTTTCAACAGCTTTTTGATAACCGTTATTTCTACACTGATCAGTATTACGGTAGTCGGAATGTCAGCTTATATTTCCGCCAGAATGCAGTTTAAATTAAAAGGCGCAATTACGGCAATGTTTACTACAACTTTATTTATTCCGCAGATCTCGATCAGTTTTCCTATTTACCAGCTGCTGAATAATATGGGATTGAAGGATTCCAGGCTGGGGGTAATCTTCGTATATTCAGGACTTGGGATTGCGATTACCTTTTTCATCATCCGAAGTTATTTTCTTACCATTCCTAAGGAAATGGAAGAGGCTGCCAAAATGGACGGATGCGGTTATGTGGGAACCTTTTTTAAGATTATTGTTCCAATTGCAAAACCGGGACTTGCGACTGCAGGTATCATGGCTTTTTTAAATAACTGGAATGAATTTTACTTTGCATCGATTCTGCTAAAGAGCAAGGATAAAATGACAATTCCTGCATTGCTGGGACAGTTTACAACAGCGTATTCAAAAAACTTAAATGGTATGTTCTCGGCTATTATCGTGGCTGTGGTACCGACAATTATTATATTCTGCTGTTTGTCTGAGACGTTTGTAAAATCTCTGACAGCGGGAGCAGTGAAAGGCTAAGGAGGAACAATGGGACTTATAGAAGAAAGAGAAGAACGGACTAAATGGTTTATGCAGGATAGATTCGGAATGTTCATACACTGGGGGTTATATGCAATACCCGGAAGAGGAGAATGGGTTCACAGTGATGAGCAGATTACCCAGAGTGTATATCAGAAATATTTTGATGAATGGAATCCGAAACGGTATGACCCGGTAAAATGGGCAAAACTTGCCAAAGCGGCAGGAATGAAATATGCGGTACTGACTACCAAGCACCATGAAGGTTTTTGTCTCTTTGACAGTGCTTATACAGAATATAAGAGCACCAATACAAAGTGCGGCAGGGATCTGGTAAGAGAATTTGTGGACGCCTTTCGGGCAGAAGGATTGAAGATTGGTTTTTACTATTCACTTTTAGACTGGCATCATCCGGATTACCCTGCATATGGTGACATGTATCATCCTGACAGGGCAAATGAGTCCTATAAGGGCAAAGAACATCATTTTGATAACTATCTTACTTATATGCATAACCAGGTCAGAGAGCTGATGACAAACTATGGAAAGATAGATCTGCTTTGGTTTGATTTCTCTTATGAAGGGCACATGGGAGAAGAATGGAAGGGGACAAAACTGGTTCAGATGGTTAGACAGCTTCAGCCGGAGATCATCATGAATGGCAGGCTGGAGGCAAATGGGGAGAGTTATGGCTCAGTAATGACGGACGAACCCAATATTTTTTCAGGAGATTTTGCCTGCCCTGAGATGATTATTCCCCCTTATGGGCTGCGGACACCGTCGGGTAGAGAAATTCCATGGGAAGCATGTTTTACACTGAATAATAACTGGGGATATACACCCAATGACAAGCATTATAAGAACTCGGCCCAGATAATTAAAAAGCTTGTAGAGTGTACCAGTAAAAACGGAAATATGATTGTGAATATATCCCCTGATGCAATGGGTGAAATTCCGAAGAAACAAGTGGAAATACTGGAAGAAGTCGGAGAATGGATGAAAGACAATTCGGAGAGTATTTACGGTTGCCGGATGTCAGAATTTGAAAAGCCTGAATGGGGACGATATACACAAAACGGAAATAAATTGTATGCACATATTATGGAAGAAAGCATAGGGGCTATCTGTCTGCCGGGAGTGAAGGGCAAGATAAAAAAGGCAAGGAGATTGTCTGACGGATATGAAATGCTGCTATTGACTCCATGGGTTGCAAAGGAATTCCCGGATTGTGAATTTGTAAATTATGGAACCCCGGATTGCTTTTCTTTCACGGTGGATCCCACGCCGGATACCGTAATCGAACTGGAATTAAACGAAGAATAGCAAGGCAGGAGGTTGATCCGATGAAATATTATATTGGCATTGACGGAGGCGGTACAAAGACGGAGTTTCTGCTGGCTGACGAAAATCATAAAATACTCTCACGCACATTAAGAGGGAGTGCTTCTTATATGCAGATCGGGGAAGGAGGGTTAATTGACCTTCTGGATGAAGGAATTGAAAATCTGATTCGCCCCCTGCAAATAGAAATGAATGATGAATTCCATACCTGTTTTGGGATGCCCTTATATGGTGAACACCGGAATAAGGATGAGGTTATCTTAAAATCCCTGAAAGAAAGGCTTGGAAAATATCGGATAAAAACGGTAAATGATGTAGAGGCGGGCTGGGCAGGAAGCCTGGAAATGGAGTCCGGAATCAATATTGTGGCCGGAACAGGTTCGATTGCCTTTGGTAAAAACCCAAATGGGGAAAGTGCGAAAGCCGGAGGCTGGAGCGAGTTCTTTTCAGATGAGGGATCCTGTTACTGGCTGGGCAGAAAGGCAATGGAATGTTTTTCAAAGGAAGCTGACGGACGTTTTCGAAAAGGTGCTTTATATGAGATTATGAAGGAGAAGTTTCAATTGGATCATGATTATGATCTGATCGGTATCCTGGAAGCGGATTATATTCCTTACCGGGACAGAGTTGCATCTTTGCAGGTATGCCTGAAGGATGCCGCAATGGAAGGCGATATGGAAGCGGTTCGTTTATATGAACATGCCGCGTATGAACTGATGCTGATTGTAAGAAGCGTGCATGAAAAACTGAAGATGGGAAAAGGGTGTAAAGTATCCTATTCCGGCGGTTTATTTAAAACGGAGGATCTGATATTAAGGCCCTTTGAACGATATCTGAAACCACTTGATATCACCCTTGTACCACCTAAAAAGACACCGGCAGAGGGCGCGTTACTGCTGGCAAAATATTATGAGAATAGATAATCGGAGGAGATTAAAATGTATTTAACAGAACAGGAAATTATGGAACAGCATATTGCACTTAATAAAACTTATGATTATATGATGGAAAAAAAAGCTGAGATCAAAAAGTTCTTCTCGGAACATCCGTCCAGAAAATTTGTCTTCTTTGGCTGCGGATCAAGCTATATGCTTGCAAAATCCGGCCAGCAGCTGATTTGCGCATGTGAAGGAAGCAGTGCCAACGCCATAGCCGGCGGAGATTATCTGGTGAATCCGGGGTATTATGAAGCATGCATCAAAGACAGTATCATCGTAACACTGTCAAGATCCGGGCAGACAACGGAAATTGTAAGGGACGTGCAGTATATCAAGGAACATTACGGTAATCCTGTAATCTCGTTATCTATGAAGGATGATAACGATATTATGCCTTACAGCGAACTGGACATTACCATGGACTGGTGCTATGACAAAAGTGTATGCCAGACGAGAACCGTTACCAATTTATATACTGCAATGCTGATGCTTACTGCATTCTATAATGGAGATGAAGAATTAATATCTTCTGTAAAAGCTGCAGTTGACAGCAATGAGGCATATAAAGAGGCCTGCCGTGGAGTATTGGCTGACATTTCCAAAAAGGAATGGAGTAATGCCATTGTTCTGGCTGACGGAGCGCCTATAGGAATTGCAGAGGAAGGAGCACTTGCATTTACTGAAATTTCCATGCTTCCGGGACAGTGCTTCCATTTGCTGGATTACCGCCATGGTCCTATGGTTTTAAACGGTGAGCAGACATTGACAGTGATACTGGTACAGCCAAATGAAGATAAACTGCAAAGAGACATGATTGAAGATCTGAAATCCCATGGAGGAACGATTATAACAGTATCACAATATGAAGGCAATGAATTTGGCGTAAATGCAAATATCTGCCTGAAAGGGATTGAACGATTTGAAGCATGGGGAATTCCATTTATTTATGTATGCCAGATGGCAGCATATGAGAAATCCATCCTTTTGGGAAGAAATCCTGACCAGCCCACAGGACTTGATGCATTTATCACATTAAAATAAAGGAGACTGGGATAATTTATGAAGAAAATAACATTTATCGGAGCAGGCAGCTTTGATTTTACCAGGGAGCTGGTTAAGGATGTACTAACTTATGATGCATTTAAGGATGCATGTATCTGCCTGATGGATATTGATGAAGAAAAGCTTGGATTTATTAAAAAAGCATGCGATAAAATAAAAGCAGCCGGTAATTATCCGGCATCCATAATTGCAACCACGGACCGGGAGGAAGCTTTAAAAGGAGCAGACGGAGTGGTTATCACAGTCCTTACTGCGGGACCGGATATTTTCCGTACAGACATTGAGATTCCTAAAAAATATGGAGTTGATATCTGTGTAGGCGATACCAGGGGGCCGGCCGGCATATTCCGCTTTTTGCGTTCTGCTCCTGTACTTCTGGAAATCTGCCGGGATATAGAACGGATTTGTCCCGATGCCTATGTACTGAATTATACGAATCCTATGGCACTTAACTGCCGTTATCTGCAGGAAATGACCAATGTGAAGATAACAGGTCTGTGCCACAGCGTGCAGCATACAGCGAAAATGCTGGCTGACTGGATTGGTGCGGATATGGAAGACGTGGATTATCTATGTGCCGGAATTAATCATCAGGCATTTTACCTGAAATATGAGTGGAAGGGTGAAGATGCTTATCCACTTATTAAGAAAGCAGTGGAAAAAGATGAAATATACAATGAAGAACAGGTGAGAAACCAACTGTATTTACATCTGGATTATTACCCCACAGAGAGCAGCGGCCATAATTCAGAATATTATCCCTGGTTTCGGAAGCGTCCCGATCTGATTGAAAAGTACTGTACACATTCCACAGGCTGGAATCCCGGAGCACATGCATATATCCTGAATGAATATTTCAGAAGACAGAATGAATGGAAAAAGGACATTCAGGAATGGCTGGAGAAGGACGAGGTGGAGCTGGAACGGGGGCAGGAGTATGCAGCCTGCATCTTTAATGCATTATTTGGAGATGGAACTGTTTTTCACTTTAACGGGAATGTCAGAAATGAAAAATATATAGAAAATCTCCCGGATGGGTGCTGTGTGGAAGTACCAGTGACGGTAGGACCGGATGGCTTTACCATACATCCGGTAGGAAATCTTCCGGATCAGCTCGCTGTAATGACCAACACTTCTGCAAGAAGTGAAGAATTGGCAATAAAGGGCTGTATAAATGGCGATAAGCGGGCTGTTTATCATAGCATTTTATTTGATCCGTTAACAGCATCCGTACTCAGTATGGATGAAATTCAAAGTATGGTAGATGAGATGTTTGAAGCAAATAAGCAGTATTTACCGCAGTTTTAAACCTATTAAAACCTAAAAATACGGATGTTCTCATAGCGGCTGGCAATTAATTTGCCGGCTGCTATTTTTATGGTTGATTTTCCAGATATTTTATGTTACAATAAATTATCAAATCTTACAGCCGATTCGGCTAATTTCCAATTAAATTATAATAATCGCATATGTATGAACAGAATGTTTCTTTTTGTGTGGCATTTTTAGATAATATACTAATATAACGCAAAGTGTGGCGTGCAGACAGTGGGTAAAATTTTAAACATACTCGGGTCTGGTATTCCAAAGGTATAAATAAATTCCGCTCTTTTCAGGAAGTTTCTTCTTGCATTTGCGATAAAATGCAAAAGGAGGAAGGATGTCCAGAAAAAGAGATATAACCACCAAAACTTTTTTATCAGACCCCGTGGTTTTTTGTGATTTGTATAATGGAGCATTATTTGATGGGGAACAAATTTTAAGACCGGAAGAATTAAGGCAGTTAAATGGGGAGACGGCATTGCTTGTTCCAGACAGCCAGGGAAAGAAAAGGGCGGAGGGAAGATTTCGTGATGTGGTATTCGAAGCCAGGATTTGTGGGAAAACTGCCGTGCTGGCATGCGAGGTTCAGGATAAGGTTCATTTTGCCATGCCTGTAAGGGGAATGCTATATGATTCATTAGACTATAGCGAGCAAGTGAAAAAACATAGGAAAGACCACCGTGTAATGCGGGATTTAAAGTCTGGAAGTGAGTTTGTATCGGGAATAAAGAGGGGAGAAAAGATTTGTCCCGTTTACTCACTGGTATTCTATTATGGGGAGGAAAACTGGGATCAGAACAGGGAGCTGCATCAGATGCTTGATATACCGGATAAACTGCAAAATTACGGACATTTATTGCAGAACTATCATATCAACCTGGTACATGCCGGAAATGTTAATCCGGAAAACTTCAGGACAGGACTGAAAGAGGTATTCGAGGTACTAAAACTTGCTGGAGAAGAAGAGAAACTTAGCTCTTTTGTACATATGAACAGAGATAAATTCTCAAATCTGGATGCAGATACTTATGATATGGTGTTTCTGTTTCTGGGTGAAGATAAAATAACCGGGAGTAATAAAAGTAAATATAAAACGAAACAAGGAGGATATGATATGTGTACAGCGTTGAAAGAATTAGAAGCAAGGGGAGAAGCAAGAGGAGAAGCCCTGGGAGAAAAAAGAGGAATGAGCAGATTGAACCGGCTTTACCGGATCTTAATCAGCAATGCAGATCTGGAATTAATGAAACTTGCGGCAGAAGATGATGTTATCAGAAATGATTTGTTTTTAAAATATGGTATCTGACGGAATTTACGGATTCATTCCGAACTTCAGACTATTTTCAGTATCTGCTTCTATAATAAATTGCAGGAACTCCAGAAACATTATATAATCAAAGTAATGTTACGTGATGGAAAGTGAGGAGCTTAATTTGCGAATACTGATAGTAGAAGATGAGATCCGCCTGGCAGAGGCGCTGGGGCAGATTATGGAAGAAGAAAAATATATTACCGATGTGGTTTATGATGGAAATGATGGTCTGGCATATGCACTTTGTGGACAGTATGATGTGATAGTCTTAGATGTTATGCTTCCGGGAATAAATGGTTTTGAAATTGTAAAGGAGCTGCGGGCTAAGAAAATAGCAACTCCTGTTATAATGCTGACTGCCCGGGATGATGTACGGGATAAAATTACGGGGCTTGACAGAGGGGCAGATGATTATATGACAAAGCCGTTTGTGCCGGAAGAATTGCTTGCACGTATAAGGGCATTGTCAAGGAGGCAGGGAGAGGTGTTACTGGAAGAGATTTGTTTTTCGGATCTGACTCTGGTACTCTCTGCCAATGACCTTTGGTGTAATGGGAAATCGGTACACCTGGGATTTAAAGAATTTGAGATTATGAAAATATTAATGTCCAATCCGAGAATTATTACATCTAAGGAAATTTTGATAACGAAGGTCTGGGGAACGGAATCCGATGTGGAAGACAATAATGTAGAGGCATATATCTCTTTTTTACGTAAAAAAATGTGTTTTCTGGGGTCAAAAGTTGGAATTGGTACTGTGCGTAAGGTTGGATACCGCCTGGAGGAACAGAGGGAATGATTAAAAAACTGCGGAAGAAGTTTATTTTTATAAATATGTCTTTTGTTACCTTGATTTTGACAAGTGTCCTGGTGGTTATCGCTTTTACAAATTACCAGAAATATCAAAAGGACAGCCGGCTGGCTCTGAACCATGCGCTGGAGGATAATGGCGGCAATCTGAAACCCAGGGTGGATTTTGTACCGGGAAGAAAAGAAGGACCAATGAATATGGGTCCTGTATTTGTGGTAGAATTAAATGAAAATGGTGAGATAGCAGATATCAATGACAGCGGTATCCGCATTACAGAGGATTCAGCCAGAGAAGCCGTGGAAGCAGCGCAGAAGGATGGGAATGAGAGGGGGTTCCTTATGAACCAGGAGCTTCGCTACGAACGGAGGCAGGAAGATAATGGGGAGAAAATAGCCTTTGTGGACTGCAGCCGGGAAATCAACGGCATGAGGAATTTATTGCTTGTATCGGCGCTGATATTAGTGGGCGGTCTTGGAGCATTTTTTCTGATCAGCCTCTTTCTTGCAAAATGGGCGTTGACTCCTGTAGAAAAAGCCTGGCAGCAGCAGAGGCAGTTCATTGCAGACGCTTCTCATGAGTTAAAAACGCCCCTCACTGTAATTCTGGCTAATTTGAATATTTTATCGGCTCACCGTGAGGACAGGATTAAGGATCAGGAGCGGTGGCTGGAGAATACCAAGACAGAAGCTTCCCGGATGAAAGAACTGCTAAATGACCTTCTTTTTCTGGCACGTTCTGATATGGCGCAGACACCAAAGGTATTTGCAGAATTTGATTTAAGCAATACGCTCTGGAGCTGTATTCTACCTTTTGAATCGCTGGCATACGAACGGGGGGTGGAGCTAAATGAAGAAATTATTCCGGGCATTCATATTGTAGGAGATGAGGGTCAGATAAAACAGCTGATTGTTATTCTATTGGACAACGCCTGCAAATATGCAAAAAAGAACGGGAGAATCAGCGTGAGCCTGGAGAAAAAACAGGAAAAAATATATTTGAAGGTCCATAATACAGGAGAGGTCATACCCAAAGAGGAACTGGAGCATATTTTTGAACGTTTTTACCGGGCGGATAAGTCAAGAGCGAGAAAAGAGGGCGGATACGGACTGGGACTTTCGATTGCGCAGACCATAGCGGAAAACCATCATGGTAAGATATTGGCTGAGAGTGCGGTGAGTACGGGAACTACGTTTACGATGGTAATATAGAATCACAGAACAGAAAACAGGTTATATCAATTAGAGTTAGATAACTTTGAAATTAATCAAGTTATTTTAAAATAGTCAGTCTGCTTTTAAAAGAAGCTTACTGACTATTTTTTTCGAATTGAGTTAAAAGAAAATTTTAGTTTAAATAACCAATGCCATTGCACATTTTTCCCATTTAGACAGATTTTCCGGGTTATGTCCGATTGTACTGATGTCTTTTAAGATAAGTTCATAAGAACAGTTATTTTTTGAGCATGCCCCTATTAAGTGGGACAGTTCCTTTTGTATTACCTGTAAATCCAATTGTGAAGAAGCAACGTTAGAAGGGCTTGGCTTTGCAGACAGTACGTATTTACGCTGAATTATTTCAGCAGCAATATCAATATCTGCCCAGGGGGAAATGGATATTTTTCTTAGATTTGGTATCTGTTCAACAATATGGATTTTGGTATGAAGAGGTTCACAGCATCCATAATAATTTAAGCCAAAAGGTGCAAGGGATCGCTTCATATAGTCTATATCAAATTCTTTATGCATGTCAGGTGATGCACTGGCGAATATCTGAGCTGCACCACGGCCCCATACGTCATTAGCCCGTATATGATCAGAGTCAAAGTCTTTGTTTGGAAGGTCAGAAGTAAGGGCAGAAGTACAGTGAATGGAAATAGGTGAAGGTTCAAAGAGATTCAGCTCTTCATATTGGTGAATGGTATCTAAAGCAATGGTAGTCATTTTCTCGATAATTGCATGCATAAACTCAGGTCTTTCCAAAAGGTCCATCAGAAGATTTGTGGCTCCGCGGTAACGGACAATATCATCCCAGGGAACTACATGGTACTCTAGACCTTGTTTGCGCACAGGAAGAGTGCCACCGAAGATATCTGATAATAGATCACATTGCCGGACAGTCTCATCAGAGTCGTAGGTGATAACAGGCGAATGCAGGCGTTCCAGTTGTTCCTCCGTTTCCAGATGATCAAAATATTCATGAGATACAATTTGGTTTTCGGAGTCAGTGGCAAGGGTATGTTCTGCGACTTCTATGCCAATTCCACTGGAGTGTATTATTTTGGGAACTGGAAAATAATCAGGTAGTATCATATCCCCAGGAAAATGATTCCATTGGTAGAGTGTCTGTCTAAGAGAGCGTTCTACCATCCGCAGAAAAGGATCTGCGCAGGAAAGCTTCAGTTCATCTTCCTGGCGGAATTCATTCCATGGCACTTCGTTTATTAGTACTATCGGACGAATGGGATTTAAATCGTTAACGGAGGTATGTAATTTTCTCCGCTGTTCATTCACTGGATCATACATTGCCTGTGCATAGTATTTTCCAAGTTCCTGCAGTATATAAAAATCTTTTTTCATGTCATATTCCTTTCTATGATTATCATAAAATGTGCACTCTGAAAATCAGGAATAGTTTTCAGAATTTATATTTGATAGTGTTGTCGGATTATCAGGGGACCCGTCAAAAATGATCAAGCCATTTGGCAGACGTAAAGTATATCTCATAATTTCCGGTTGTGGGTATAAAGTAATGCAACAGTACTTAGCGGTGATAACAACTGCTGAAAATTTATCCTCTGTCAGGGTAAATTGATCAATTATAATTATTTGATCGGATACGATAAACTGCATTTTATTTCTGCTGAGCACGAAGCCATTTTCTGTACACAGGTCATAGGAACTGTCCCCGATAAGAAAGCCTTCAATCAGGGAAGGAGGAGTATAGAAGTTACCGAATCTGATTCCGCCATAAGGGTTGATATAAATCAGTTCACACATAGGAATATAAGTCAGCAGCGCTCCCCAGGTATAGAAGGGGTCAGCATTGAATTTGTCATCACCGTCACCTGTAAGACAATTATAATTCTCGTGTATATGGTTTTCTTCTTGCCACTCCTTCATAAATAACTGCAGGCTTTTATCTGCAAACAGGTAAGCAATTCGATTAAATTCTTCCGAACAAGGGTATTGCTTTAAACCTTCATATACCAGGAAATTCGTTGGTCCCCAGATCCGTCCGCGCCAATAGTCCTGATCTGTAAATGCAGAGCAGCTTTTGGAAATACTGGGTATGACATATGTTCCCCAAAATTCTTTTTCATTTAGCAAATGTCCGTTTACCATTGCTTTTGCCTGACCGGCAGAAGGAATCCCAGCCAGGAGAGGGTAAAAGTTGGTGGGGGAGAAACGATAATCTTTTTCACCGTTCCAATGAAGATTACAATACATTCCCATATCAGCATCGTACATTTTCTGATTCATTAGTCCTTTTATGCGGTCATATTCTGTGTGATAGAGCTTTTCTTCAGCCGTTCGTCCGCAGATATTACTTATGACTGCAAGACATTTACAGTCAAGGGCATAAAGGGAATTCAGTCCCACATCTGCAAGCTCCATTGTATTTGTTATTTCATTATATGCTACATGATCATACATAGGGCTGTTGTCCAGGCCGGATTCATACATTGCACAAACCATAGTATTACCACTGTCGAAATAGCCCCGTTCCTCCCCGCAAGCATTTGGATTGGATCCCCATTCTAATAAACCGTCACTGTTGCCATCACGGTTTTCAAACCACCATTTGTTCCAGCGGACCAGCGGTTCGTAATACCGCTCTAAAAGGCTTTTATCCTGAAACTGCTGATATAGCTTTAAAATACAATAAGAACCAACCGGAGGCTGGGAACGGTCCGGACTGCCTCCTCTTTCGGAACCGAAATTCGGAATCATACCATCCGGTGTGATTTCCTGAAATATAGCATCAATCTGCCAGTGTGAAAAATCACGGCTGTAAGTAGCGCCCATCAGAGCGGAAAAGAAAGTGTCCCATTCAAAAAGGACATAAGAGCCGAATCCTTTTCCGTTCTGCACACACCAGCTCCTGGATACAGGGGAGCAGATTCTTTCTTTTACATGATCATAGATAGTATTCCAGCCCAAACCTTTTTGCAATGCATCTGATGCACCTGCAAGCCACCCGTCTGAATGTGCAGAATGGCATATATACTGTCTGCGTGCTGCATCCATTTGGCGGTCAAGCTGATGGGGGGAGATATCAGTATTACAAGTAATATAAAATGTTTTGTTCGATTCAAGCAGTATTCCGGGCAGACAAGTATTGACTTTCACATGAGTAGCTACGGCGGCATTGGTGTTAATGATATAACTTTGATTATCGGATTTGATGAATAAACTGTCATTTAATACTTCTATAGAACCCTTATGCATCCACATTATGGAGGCAGATAGAAAGAAGTAAATATGATCTTTTTTTTGCAGCGGGGTAACCCGAAATGCAAAATGATCTTCTTGTGAAAAGAACTCCAGGCGAAAAGAAAAGTTCTGATAGTTCAGGTCTATATCAAAATAACTTCCATCCTCTGCATGCATGCCAAAGCGCTTTACATTTTTATACACGCTTCCTTCATCAGTTTGATTTCTCCATAGCATTTGATTCAGCAAAAATTTTTGCGTGCTGTCATAAATTCCGATGCGGACACTTGCCATATCGGGAATATGGAGTACGGAGTTTAGCTCTCCGGCACAATAGGTATTCCACATAATATCTCTCCTTTTCCTTTTGTTTGAGGCACAATTTGTAATCATAGACAACAGTACTGGGCGTACTCTGATTGGCTTCAGTATAAATCAAGAACAATAAAACAAGTGACGAAAAAATTAAACTAGTACCAGGAAAAAATTATGCATTTTATATATATGGTAAATGATTACTTTTGTTTTTTAGTACATTTGTGCTATAATAGCGGCAAATGTAGGAATGTGGATGGAGGAAGATGGATGTGTACAGGTGTAAAAAATTACTTTAAAAAAGCAGTTGACTGGTTTATGACGTTAAGCTTGAAACGTAAAGTAGTATTTTTATTTGCCATGGTTTTTCTTTTGGTCTTCTCCATTTGTTTTATTGGATTTAGGCTTGTCACTAATTTTAATTATCAGGAAGAATTAAAAAATCATGCACTCAGCAGAAGCCTTCAGGTTGAGGAGAGCCTGAAACAATACATGAAGAATCTGGATTTTACAGCTTATACGACCATGTATAGTAACTGGGCACAGAATATTCTAAAAGCAGACTATAACCCCAATGATAAGGAACAGCAGATCCAACTGGAAGGAGCCACTCATTTTTTAAGCAATATTTCACAGATGAACAAAGATATAGGTGTGGCTATCTATGGAAATAATGGAGTATTTGTAATGTCGGGACGAGAAAAATTTGATCCGTATTACAGGATTGAAGATGAATCCTGGATTAATGTTTTAAAGAGAGATAGTAAATACTACCAGTGGCAGGACACTTGCAGTTACCTGGAATCTCCCGGGCAGAAAAATATTTTATCTCTTTACTATACGATCAGGGATTATCATACATTTGATCATATTGGCTATATCATATTTTACATACCGACAGACCAATGGGATTTTTTGGAGGTGGAGTCGCCCTATAATGACTGTATTCTGATAAAAAATGAGAATGGCAACCAGGTCGAGAGTAATTTTACAAAGAACAATTTAAAGGCGTTAGGAGGAATTTTTGACAAGCTGGATGAATTTAAGCCTGGAGAAACAATTGCAAAAAACAATGACAACCAATATTGTGCAGTCTCCTATGGCAAATTCGCAGCAACTGGTTGGAAGTCCTATGTTTTTTCTTTTCACTCCAACAAAGAAAAAACAATTATGGAAGAATTGGGATTCTGGGTATTAGTAATTGTGCCACTGGGGATGCTGATATTTTTGATAGCGGTCTATTTTTCCAAATATCTTTCGAAACCAATTATCCAGTGTAAAAATGCTATTTTAGAGATTCGCAATAATAAATTCGGGGTAACAATAGAAAATCCCTATCAGGATGAAATCGGAGAACTGATCAGTGGTTTTAATGATATGTCCGTAGCTATGGAAAGTCTAATATCCCAAAACAAAACCATGGAGGTACTGGAGAGGGAATCGGAGTTTGAAATGCTTCAACAGAAGATCAATCCGCATTTTTTATATAATACTCTTGAGATAATCAATGGGTTGATTTTAGAGAATAAGAGCCTCCAGGCAGTGACGGTGTGTGAGACACTTGGAAAAATGTTCAGATATAATCTGGGAGATGATGCGCGGATATGTTTGCGGGATGAATATGAATATATCCATCAGTATCTAACCATTATTTATTATAAGATACCTGATCTTGAATTCTATGAAGATATAGAGGAATTCGTTCTTGATGTACCATTTTATAAGTTTATTTTACAACCCCTGGTAGAAAATTGTATTAAACACGGATTTCGGGATAAGAGAGAGGAATGCTGCGTGACGATTCAAATAAAGGAGAAGGGAGGGAATGTTTCTGTCATAGTTGTGGATAATGGATGTGGAATTAAAAAAGAAAAATTAGATCAGATTGAAGAAACCTTTTCGCTGATTCGAATGGGAGTAAAAATCAAATCTGGTAAACATATTGGTCTGCATAATGTTTACCAGAGATTATGGATGGGTTATCAGGAAAAGTTCCAGTTTAATATTAGGTCCAGAGCGGAGTTTGGAACGAAAATGGAAATAATTGTACCGAAGGAGGAGCCTAAATGTTGAAGGTGGCAATTGCGGATGATGAGGAGTTTGTTCTGAAGAGTTTGAAAAATAAAATATTAATGGCTGATAAGACCGTAACGATTACCGGATGTGCCAGGAATGGTAGGGAAGCAATGCAGATTTTAGAAAATAGCAGGCCGGATATATTCTTTGTAGATATTAATATGCCTCAGATGGATGGTCTGACTTTTATCAGAAGAATGAAAAAACAGTACAGAGAGCTGAATACAAAATTTGTAATTGTTAGTGGATATGATGATTTTCAATATCTCAAGGAAGCCGTTAGGCTGGGAGTATGCGATTATCTGAGAAAACCGGTTATGCAGGATGAATTAAAGAGCCTGATGGAGACCTTATGCCTTCAGATACTGGAAGAGCACAAGGAGAGAAAATCCGTTTTAAAAAGCAGTTATGTCTTCTGGGGAGATTATCAAGAAACGTTTACCAGAAAGACAGAAGGCACCTTTCTGTTAATTTACGGGGCTTCTGTGATAACGGTACTGGAACAGGTCAATATTAAAAGCAGCCTGATCAAAGCCGGTATCATAAAGGAAGAGGCGATAGATTTATTGAAGGTGGTTGTTTTTCCTATGGTACAGGATGTAGTAGGATTATTTTTTGAAAACAGATATATTGAGCGCAGGATTGTGGAGAAAATCAGTGAGGTACTTTCGTTTAAGATACCTGTGCACTGGCTTTTTCATCATATGAATATGGAAAACCGGGAAGCGGCTCTCGCAGCCCTTGAAAAACGTTTGAATGAAAGATTCGTAGACCATAATGCCAGGATAATTGATTGCAATAATACAGAATTAAAGGATAAATTTACGAATACTGATCTGGAAACAACAGTAATGTATGGAACTGTAAAGGAGGCAAATGCAGCAGTACAGCAAACAGTGAAACAGCTATTTCAAAACCGTGAATCCATAGGGATGTTGAGTGACGCTTATCGTAATATTATGCTCCTGTTAGTAAATCTACTCCTTAAAAATGGCCTTCCTGTGATGGAGAGTCTCCATAGTGAATTATTACTTTTTTCTACGGCAAAATATTCTAATCAGACGGATTTCTTAAATCAGGTACAGGATTATATAGAAATAGTAAAGAACCAGATTGGCGGTGTAAGGCAGAAAAATGACCTTGTTGGAAATGTAAGCCAGTACCTGGAAGATCATTTTCGGGAAGATCCAAGTTTAATTGACTTAGCTGAAGAATTCTTTGTATCACCTACCTACTTATCAAAGAGATTCAAAGAAAAAACAGGGGGAAATATTTCACAATATATAGAAAAATTAAAAATGGAACATGCCAAGACGATGCTTATCGTTTCGGAAGTTCCAGTTACTGAGATAGCATTGGAAGTGGGATATATGGACTCTAATTATTTTTCCAGAGTGTTTAAAAAAGCAACCGGGATGACGCCGCGTGATTTTCGTGTATATTACACCCTTCATGTTTCAGATGAAGCAAGATAAAATATTGCTGTAAAGAATGCAGAAAAATGCTATTGGTCAATCATCCTTCTTTGTATAATGTAGATAATCAATAAGAAAACAAAATGGTTGTGAAGAAAGGATGGAAAGGTATGATGAAGAAGAAATTAATAAGTATTCTGGTAGCAGGATCAATGGTATTTTCCATGATTGGATGTGGCGGAGCATCTGATACAAGCAAAACGAGTGACAGCCCTGCTAATTCCTCAGAGAGCAGCAGTACAGAAGAAAGGGGAGGAAATGAAACTGCTGAAGATGTTTCATCAGAAGGAGAGCCGGTAGAGCTGGAATTGTATACCTGGTGGAGTACCGGGGAGCAGGATGCGGGAAATGCTGTGATCGCGGAGTTTGAACAAGAGAATCCCAATATTAAAGTGAATGTTAATTATATTCCATATGCAGATTATTCCAGTAAACTGAATACTATGATCTCAGCAGATGAGACTCCGGATGTGTTCTTTGTTCAGGAATATCTGGTAAATGAATGGGGAAATAAAGGAGTGGGCATGGATCTCGCACCTTTGTATGCTGAAGAGAATATCGTACCTGAAGATCTGTATATACCTACGGCTATGTTCAAGACAGAAGATCATCTGTGGGGAATTTCTCCGAACATGACTACTGTTGTTATGTATTATAACAAGGAGTTATTTGACGAAGCAGGGATAGCATATCCTCCGTCTGATCCGAAGAACCCATGGAGCTGGGATCAATATGTAGATGCCGCTAAAAAGCTGACTAAGGATGCTAATGGAAAACATCCGGGTGAAGAAAGTTTTGATTATAATAATATTCAGACTTTTGGAACTATGATGACCAGTGTTACGAGCTGGATTACGCTTTCCGGCCTTCTCTACAGTAATGACACCGGATTTTTTAATGAAGAAGGAACCGGACTTGGAATAACATCAAAAGAAGGAATAGAGGTTCTACAGGCGGTAGCAGATTTATCTTTAAAAAATCAGGTAGCACCAACTATGGGTATGAGTAAGGGACTGCAGTCTCCTTCTGCAATGTTGATGAATGGTCAATTAGCGATGTTTATGGAGGGTGCCTATATTTATCCCGAATTCGAGAAAGAAAAATACGATGTAGGTGTTACTACGCAGCCATCATTTTCCACCCCTTCCGGAATGGCATGGGCTTCCGCGTTTATGATGTCCAAAAATACCAAGCACCCAAAGGAAGCGTTTAAGCTGTATAAGGCTTTATCTGATTATGATTATGCCGTAGATGCAACACAGAAGCATGGCGCATCTGTAAGCAATCTGCCAAATACGAAAAGCAGTTATGAAAGCCAGGATGCCATAGACAAGTGGTCTGAAAACTATGGAAAAGATTTTGCCGAGGTTACTTCCGGTCTTCTGACAAAAGTAGCAAAGTCGGGAGAAAATACAATTATGAAAAACTTTTCGACCGTCGTGGAACAGACTATTATGCCCCAGTTAGACAAGCTGTGGCTGGGTGAGCTGACAGCAGAAGAGGCTGTCGCAGGCTTGGATGAAAAGCTGGCGGATAAACTGGAAGGCAAGTGGTAGGCGGAGAAATCATTTGTAAAAGTGAAATGGGGGGATTATACCCCCCATTTTCAGGAGGTAATTGTATGGAGATGTGCAAAGAAAAGAAATCGGTTAAACTTAGCAGAAAGGGAACGATTGACCGGATGCAGACAAAATGGGGATATTTCTTTATAGCACCGGCATTGATTGGTATGGCACTGTTTAGCATTGGTCCAATTTTATTTAGTTTTTTTGTGAGTTTTACCAGTTGGGATATAGTAACTCCAATGAAGTTTGTTGGCCCTGAGAATTACGTCAGAATGTTTCAAGATAATCTGGTGTGGCAGGCACTGGGGGCAACCGGATATTATACGATATTGACAGTGCCCTCCACTCTGATTGTAACTTTTTTAATTGCCATGCTGCTCAATATGAAGATAAAGGGGATATCTGTATATCGGACAATATTTTATATACCGTCCATCATACCTCTGGTAGCAGGCTCTGCAATCTGGATGTATTTATATAATCCGATATATGGCATTATCAATAACCTTCTTAAGGCAATTGGAATGGCCCCTGTAGAATTTCTGTTTAATAAAGCAACAGTCATACCTTCTATTACATTTATGGCTGTGTGGGGGGCAGGAAATACAATAATCATTTATCTGGCAGGACTGCAGGGAATATCCAGGCAGTTGTATGAGGCGGCTGAAATTGACGGAGCCAATGCATTTCATCGGTTTCACTACATAACGGTTCCAATAATGACGCCTATCATATTTTATAATCTGATAATGGGTGTAATTAATTGTATGCAGACATTTACCCAGGCATATGTTATGACAGAGGGAGGACCGGATAATGCAAGTCTGTTTTATTCACTGCTTTTATATCGGACTGCATTCAAAAATAATGAAATGGGATATGCATCAGCAATGTCCTGGCTTTTATTTATCATTATAGCGGTTCTCACTGTCATTTTCTTTAAGACCTCCGGGAAATGGGTTTATTACGAAAGTGGGGACAGATGATGGGAAAGAGAAAAAATATCTGGGTATATATTGTGTTGATTTTATTATCATTGGTGTTATTATTTCCTTTTTACTGGATGCTTCGGAGTTCATTTATGATAGACAGAGAAATATTTTCCATTACACCGAAGTGGTTTCCGGATGAACTTTTGATTGAAAACTATGCAAAGGCATTCCAGACGGCGCCCTTTGGAAGATACTTTCTGAACTCTTTTACTATTGTTGCTGCAAATGTAGCAGGTGCAATCTTTAGTTCCAGCTTTGCTGCGTTCGGATTTACAAGATTTCGATTTCGGGGAAGAGATTTTTTCTTTGGCCTGTTAATTTCAACAATGATGATTCCATATACGGTACTGATGATACCACAGTTTATCGGTTGGCAGGCAGTAGGTGCATATAATACCTACTGGCCGCTGATACTTCCAGCTTTCTTCGGAAGCGCATTTAATATTTTTCTGGTAAAGCAATTCTACATGGGAATCCCAAGAGAGTATGATGAAGCCGCGTTGGTAGATGGAGCCAGCTACCTTACGATATATGCGAGAATTATTCTCCCCATGTCAAAACCAGCACTATGCACCGTTGGTGTTTTTACATTCATGAATACGTGGAATGATTTCATGGGGCCGCTTTTGTATTTAAACAGCCAGGAAAAGAAAACCGTGTCTCTTGGACTGCAGATGTTCATTGGCCAGTTTTCCCAGCAGTGGAATTTACTGATGGCTGCAGCTGCGGTAGTCATGGTACCTATGATCATCGTATTCTTTATGGCACAGAAGTATTTTATTGAGGGAATTACATTTTCAGGTCTGAAAGGCTGAAAGGCCTATTACTACGTATCCGCCACCATAAGCCGCATCACAAACCAGCCGCCCTCCACTGCAAAGCTGCACATGCCGTTGTGTTTGCTGGTAAAAGCAGGGATGGAGCGTGTACCGGTGCCGTGGTTTTCCCGCTGGGCGATGGGGACGCCCTCGCTGTCAAAATAAACCGTGCCTTCAAAGCGATTGCGGATATCCAGTGCAATCTTGCCGTCCGAGCAGCGGGAACGCAGGATGATTTTGTTCTCTTTTAACCCCAGGCTCCCCTGGATGGCGTTTTCCATACCGTTGGACAGTACTACCGCAAGCTGGAGGGCATCCACATGGATTTTCTCAGGAAATTCTACGGCGATGTCACAATCAATATGTTTTCTTTTTGCATCTGCGTTATAAAATACAATAGCGGCATTGAGAATATTGTTCTCACAATAGCGCACAGGACACGTTTCTACCAAAGAGGCGTCCATTGAGGCGAGAGCATTGCGGAGGCTCTGACGGTCATCACTTTCAAAAAGTCCGCTCAGTGTCCGAAGCTGATGCCTGAAATCATGGCGCAGTCGGTTTAGTGCCTCCTCATTTTCCTTCATGAGGGATAAGCTGTCCGCCATGGCCTGAGCCTGTGTGGTGAGCAGACGGCTGTTCTGCTCCGCCCATTCCCGTTGCTGATATAGCATGTAGTCCAGCGTGACACAACGGAAAATTACGTACACGGTGACCGCTATAAATGTATACTTAAAAAGGGACACATCGGATCATATAAAAAAGGACATATGT
>OATB01000108.1_pt1 | contig 85734 bp, 68 predicted proteins | sample 1494941 | NCBI WGS metagenome assembly OATB01 (sample SAMEA2579931, study PRJEB22360) | human gut metagenome | reverse complement strand
CGTCTCTATGGACGGCGGCGAAGGCAGCCTGGTAGGAGTTGTTCTTGGCGTAACCATTATGCAGGTTGTCAGCAATGCGCTGGTACTGCTGGATATCAATGCCAGCTATACCAAGGTGATCCAGGGAGCGATTTTAATTATCGCAGTTGCCATTGACCAGTTGAATAAGCAGCGTAAACTAAAAGCAGCTGCATAGAGTGTGTTTGAATATTCATTTCAGAAAGTAATTTTATAACACGCCCTAATCCGAAAAAGGAGGAAGCAGTTTGGAGAATTTAATTGAATTACAAAATATAAGTAAATTTTTCCCCGGTGTCAAAGCGTTAAATGATGTCAGCCTGTCCATTAAAAAGAACAGTGTACACTGCATTATCGGGGAAAATGGTGCTGGTAAATCAACGCTGATGAAAATAATGTCCGGTGCCTATAAGAGAGATAAAGGGACGATGATCATGGAAGGACAGGAACTGAATCCGTCCTATCCGGGAGATGCTTTAAAAGCGGGCATCGGCATTGTATACCAGGAATTGAATAATTTTTCCCATCTGGATGTGGCGAGTAATCTTTTTATTGGGAGATTTCCGAAAAAAGGGAGATGTATTGACTACAAGAAGATGTATAAAGAAGCCAGGATCCTGCTTCAGCGGTTTGGCCTTGAGCATATCCGGCCTACGGACAGTATGGACCGCATCAGTCTGGGTGCCCAGCAGATGGTAGAGATTGCAAAGCTTTTGTCAATGAATGTAAAACTGATGATCCTGGATGAGCCCACATCTGCACTGACGGATATGGAGGTAGCGTTGCTCTACAAGCTGATTGACCAGGTAAAGGCAAAAGATGTTTCTATCGTATATATTTCACACAAGCTGGATGAGGTACTGCATCTGGCAGATGAGATTTCGGTTTTAAAAGACGGAGAACATGTGGCTACATTTCCAAACAGCGAAGGCCTAACCAAAGATGATCTGGTTCGGTATATGGTTGGACGAGACGTAGTTTACGACTATGGGGTGGGAACTACGGAAATACAGGATGAAGTACTGCGTGCAGAAAACCTCTGCAGTGGTTCGAAAGTGAAAAATGTGACGTTTTCCCTGAAGAGGGGAGAGATTCTGGGATTTGCTGGTCTGGAAGGCTCTGGGCGTACCGAAGTGGTGGAGACGGTTTTTGGGTGGAGGAAGAAGACCGGGGGTACCATTTATCTGGGAGGTAAGCAGGTTAAGATCACAAGCCCCATTGATGCTAAAAGGAACGGAATAGCATATATAACCAAAGAGCGCAAGACTCTGGGGCTGTTTCTGGAACTGAGCAGCGAGGACAATATGAGTGCGGCAAATGGAAAAAAGTTTGTGAAAAAAGGACTTGTGGATTATAAATACATCACAAAGAATGCAAAAGAATACCAGCAGAAAATGCAGATTAAATTATCGGATGTGAAGCAGAAAGTGGGGAACCTTTCGGGTGGAAACCAGCAGAAGGTGCTTCTGTCCATGTGGATGACGGCTAATCCGGATATCATTATGATTGATGAACCTACCAGGGGAATTGATGTGGGGGCAAAGGCGGAAATACATATGTTGCTTCGGCGGCTTGTTGGAGAAGGAAAGGCAATTATCATGATCTCATCAGAAATGCCGGAAATCATGGCGGCTTGTGACCGGGTGCTGGTATTTCATGATGGAAGAATAACGGGGGAACTCAGCGGAAATGAAGTGACGGAGAATGGCATGATGCGTTTGGCGTCCGGAATTACCGCTTAATAAAAACTATATAAAAGGGAAAAAGGAGGATTTACGTATGAAACAGTACAAAAAGGTGATGGGGATCATATTGGCAGGAGTACTGGCATTATCCATGGCAGGTTGTGGAGACAGCAAGAAAACAGATGGTAATGCAGAGACAAAAGCAGAAGAAACCGCAGGTGGTCAGACGGCAGCTTCCGGTGAAGGAGAAGAATATGCAGTAATCATGTCCGTTAACCAGCTGGAATTTTTCGATGCATTAAAAGCCGGGGTAAATGATGCGGCTCACAGCCTGGGCGCCAAATGGTATTATGCGGGACCCCAGGATCTGGCGCCGGATAAAGTGGCGGAAGCAATTGACCAGGCTGTAGCAAAGAAAGTAACCGGTATTGTGGTACACGGACAGTTCCAGGAGACCGGGGCAGCAATTGACAATGCAATTGCAGCAGGTGTTCCCGTTATCTGCGTCAATACGGATATTGAATCCAACCGGCTTTCTTTTTTAGGATGTGATCCTTATAATACGGGAGTAGAAATGGCAAAACAGATGGCTAAAGAAATTGGTGATAAAGGCAGGATTATCATCTCTAACTTTATCAGCGGCGGACAGCCTTCTGCAATTTCCAACATGGAGGGATGCCGTGATGAATTAAAGAAAAATCATCCGGATATTGAAATTGTTGCAGAGGTAGATGATAAGGCAGATGAAACTACGGCAGCTACTGCTGTAGGAGCGGCACTTCAGGCAAATCCGGATGTAGTGGGGATTATCGGTATGCAGGCCCCGTCCGCAGTAGGAGCGGCTACCGCAGTCAGAGAAGCCGGAATTGACGGGATTAAGATTGTAGGAAGAGACCGGGACAGCGCTACACTGGAATTAATTGAAAGCGGAGAAGTTGCGGCGTCCTTTGCCCAGAATTCATATGTAGAAGGATATATAGCGGTGAAATGGCTTCATGATTATGTAAATGGAAATCTGAAAGTAACACAGAATTATCTGGATGCCGGTATAAACCCGCTTCCCCCTGTAGTTGATTCCGGGTCTATTATTATTACAAAAGATAATGTAGAACAGTTCAAAGAAAAGTATACCTACGATAAATAAAATGGGGCAAAGGTGTGGCTGACAGCCGCTAGGTTAAGCCGCGCTTAGGAGGATAGCGATATGAGACAACCAAAAGCAGGGTTACTGTGCCTGTACGTAAAACTTTATGATGATACACAGGCCTGGCTTAGAAAAGATGTGGAGTGGTTCCAGGAACAGATTGCACAGGAATTGGAAAAGACAGGACTGGAGCTGATCCGGCATGCTATTTGCAGGCAGGAGGAAGAATTTCAGTCAGCTATTACAGAATTTGAAGATCAGGGAGCAGATGCAGTGATTACACTGCATCTGGCATATTCCCCCTCTCTCGAGTCAGAGCGGGTATTAAAAAATACTGCGCTGCCAATTCTGGTACTGGATACCACACCGGATTATTCCTTTGATGGGATTTCGGGGGCAGGCAGAATTATGCAGAACCATGGAATTCACGGAGTACAGGATATGTGCAGCCTGTTAAGAAGAAATAATGTACCCTATGAGGTATTTGCCGGGCACTACCTGGAGTCGGATGTGATCAAAAAGGTATCCGGGGCGGCAAAAGGAGCCATGATGGCTGCCCGGATGAAACAGTGTCTGGTTGGGAGGATTGGAGAACCTTTTACGGGAATGGGAGATTTCCGGCTTCCGGATGAGATGTTGCAGGAAAGTACCGGCGTTTCTGTAATCGATTATGATTTTAACGAAAGCCTGGCATTGCTTGAGAGCATAACAGAAGCAGAGATAAAAGAGGAGTGGATGAAGGACTGTGAGCGGTTTGACTGCCGAGACCTCATTTATGAAGTGTATGCGGATTCAGCCAGGGTCAATCTGGCTGTGAGAAAATGGATCCGTAAAAATAAACTGGATGCTTTTACCGTGAACTTTATGGCGACAGATGAGAATCCTGCCCTTCCCAGGATGCCATTTATGGAAACCTGTAAAGCCATGGAGTCTGGAATCGGTTATGCCGGCGAAGGAGATGTAATGACGGCTTCTTTCACGGCTGCGCTGATGACTGGATATGAGGAGACAACGTTTGCGGAAATGTTTTGTCCGGACTGGAAAGGCAATACCGTCTTTTTAAGCCATATGGGTGAATTTAATCTGCGGGTATGTGCCGGAAAACCCCTTCTGACAGAGCTGGATTTTCCTTATACATCGGCTGGAAATCCTGCGGCTCTCTATGGATGCATGAAGGAAGGTAAAGCAGCATTTGTCAATTTAAATCCTTTGTCAGACGGAAGATTTGTGTTAATCATGGCAACCGGAAATATGGTGGAAATGACCGAAACATCGCCCGATCTGGAAAAGACGGTGAGAGGGTGGTTTCGCCCGGATGTACCGGTAGGAGAATTTTTATCCAGGTACAGTAAAGCCGGAGGCGGGCATCATGGTGCAGTTGTCTATCAGGTAGAGGAGACAGCACTCAGAGTGATGGCGGAAGTAATGGGCTGGGAGTTCTGCCTGATCGGCTAAGCAGGCTGCAAAACCCAAATAGTGAAAAGCGTTTTTCGGACTGATCCGGAAGACGCTTTTAGTTTGATTGAAACAATCAAAATGTATTGACAGAATCAATTAAGGGGTATAATTATATCCGGAAATTGTCTGGATTGATTCCAGGGCAAAAGAGGGGGCGAGGTATCTGCGTGAACTGCTGGAATTGCCGTTTTTACAGGAAATGAAAGAGCATTACAAATAGAATAATAAAAAAGCATACACGCTCAGTTGTATGCTTTTTTATTATTTTCCTGCAGTGCAGATAGTAATGCCTCTTTGGCGCAGAGTTTCTAAAAATTCCGGATCAGCATCTTTTCCTGTGATAATGCGGTCTGCTTTATCCAGGGACGCATAGCTTAAAAAGGAACGTTTCCCCAGCTTCCCTGCATCAGTCATGACAATTGTCTGTTCAGAGCGGGAGATTGCCAGCTCAGCCATAAGTGCCGTGTCGGAGTCGGTTGCCATAAGCCCCTCTTCCAGAGAAATTCCGTCAGCTCCGATAAAGCATTTTGTAAAGTTGAAATGACTGATGAATTTATTGCTGGCATAACCGGCAAAGTCCATGCGTTTCGGACGGTATTCGCCACCGATCAGGATCACCCGGCAAACCGGTGAGAGGATCTGGAGATTAGCCAGAGAGTTAGTAAAAACGGTGAGATCCCGTAGTTCTTCTGCCTCCAGTTTCTGTGCAAGTGCCTGGCATAAGTAATATAAAGTGGTGCCGGAATCAAAAAACAGGATATCGGAATCCTGGATACAAGATAGACCCTGTGCGGCAATCGCCTCTTTTTCATCCTGCCGGCTTTCGATCAGCCGGTCGAAGGAATATTCAACGGGAGTTTTATTGGCAAGCTGAATGCCGCCATACCTGCGGATTACCTTTTGTTCCTGCTCCAATTCCCCGAACAGCCTCCTTACGGTAGATTCAGATACATCTAATAGTTCCATGGCCTCTGTGGTGGTCAGGCGCTGTCTGATTTTCAATATATTTAAAATGGTTTCGGTTCGTTGAGTCTGTTTGCTCATCCAAAAACCTCCTTTTCTGTTTTTTGATCTGTTGAAAAATTCAATCACCTTTTACCTATAGTTATAGTATAAAAAAAAGAATCTGTCAATGGATATCCGGTTGGATTGAATGAATTAGTTAAAAAATGAAAGAAACAATCAAAAATAGTTGACAAAATGAAAGAACCGTTATATTATAAAGTGGAAGAAAGAGATCTGCAAACACCGTATAAAGTAAAGGAGGTATTTATTATGAGGAATGATTTAGCCATGTCACTGGAGGAACTTTTGGGTGAGGAATACGTGAATTCTGTTGAATATGCAGCGGTTTCACTACTGGGGGTCGACCGGGAAGAAGCGGAGTATGCCAAACGTGGCAAGGTGGCGTTTTTTCCGGAATCCTATGTGGAAAAGCTGGATTCGATGCTTGACAGAATCGGTCAGGTTGTGACGGAACCTTTTAAAGGAAAAATGGACGGGGCGCCGACACAGGCTTTTGCAAAGGCATCCAATCATGATGCAAGTCCGATCTCCGGATTTGGGTATTACCGGGTGGGGCAGGATGGCAGGCTGTATGTAATTGCTAAGAGTGAGCATTACCACACTCCTCTGGGGCATTTTTTTCCGGGGTATAAGTTAATCGACCATGCCAGAACGCTTGGCATCTCCAATGCAACACATAATAATACCAGAGGATACATAACGAGACTGTGCGAGCAGGAGTTGGTACGAAATGCAAATGGGCTAGGAAAAGACCAAAAGCAGGAGCTGGAGGAAATCTTAAAAAGCGAAGAACCCCATGTATTAAACCGCGTTATTAATCTGGAAACGGGTTCACTGGCATGCGAAGCGGGTATCAAGATGATGCTTGCCAGATTTTATAAATTAGACAAAACATTTCCAAAACCAAAATACAGCGGCCGGATTCCCGTATTTTTTGTTATGGGTGACTATGAAGGGGGCCGTATGGCAAACTACCACGGAACTACGGTTATTGCCCAGACCTTCCGGGATATGTGGCCGGAATTATATAAGAAGAATGAAGAAAATGAAATATACAAGGTGGTTCCTGTTGCCATTAATGACCTGGATGATTTTCGTGAAAAATTTGAAAGGTACAACCAGGGCAAATATAAAGCAGCTGGATTTACCCATGAAATTATTCTAATGAATTATGGAGGCATCCGGCTAAAGGAAGAATATTTAAGAGCTGTATATCAAATCTGCCATGATGGCGATACGCCCGTTATGTGTGACGAGATACAATCCTGTATGTGGTATGACGGCATGTTCCTGTTCCGCCAGTATGGTTTAAATCCGGATTTTTCAGTAGTTGGGAAAGGATTTCCGGGCGGTCAGTACCCGGCTTCCAGAATTATTACTACCGCCGAAATGGATAACCTGAATCAGTTTGGGGCACTGGTTACAAATGGACAGGAAGAACTGGCGTCATTAGCTTACCTGATTACCATGGCATTTGTGGAACAAAATGGAAGCGCTGTTTCAGAGACAGGCAGATATTACGAAACCCGTGTAAAAGCTTTAAAAGATAAGTACCCGAATGTAATTGACTATGTGGAGGGAGAACAGCTCCTAAGTGCCATCACCTTTAAAGATGTAGACGATACCATTACATTTGTAAAGAAGATGACGGGACGGTATTTTGATATCAGTGCACAGGTATACAAGGCATTCTGCCCTCCGGCGGCATTGTTGAAACTGCCGCTTATTGCTACAAATAAACTGATTGACTGCCTTATGGAGCATATGGAAGCGGCACTGCAGGAAATGGAAGAAGGAAAATAGGAGGAGACGGAAATGGAAAAGAATGAAATGGATAAAACAATTCGTTTTGGGATTATAGGGTGCGGACTAATGGGTAAAGAATTTGCCAGTGCCGCCGCAAGATGGTGCCACCTGGCTGTTCCGGCAAAAAAGCCTGTAATTGTGGCTGTCTGTGATGTAAATGAAGCTTCTCAGAAGTGGTTTACGTCTAACTTTGATACGATTCGGTTTACCACCACGGATTACAGAGAGCTTTTGAAACGGGAAGATGTAGAGGCGGTATACTGCGCCCTTCCCCACCTGCTGCATGAGCAGGTGTACTGTGATATCATCCGTGCCAAGAAACATCTGCTGGGGGAAAAACCCTTTGGAATAGACCAGAAAGCCAATGATAAAATTCTGGAAGCAGTTGCTGAAAATCCGGAGGTAGTTGTGCGGTGCGCCAGCGAATATCCCTATTTTCCGGCATGCCAGGAATTAATCCGATGGGTTAAAGATGACAAACTGGGTCGGATTATTGAAGTTAAGGCAGGATTTAACCACGCCAGCGACCTGGATACCCATAAGCCCATTAACTGGAAACGAACTGTGCGGATGAATGGGGAATATGGATGTCTTGGAGATCTGGGCATTCATGCGGAACATGTTCCTTTCCGGCTGGGCTGGATTCCGAAAAATGTATACGGAGTCTTGAGCGATATTGTGAAAGAACGTCCGGATGGAAAAGGCGGCATGGCGGCGTGCGATACTTATGACAACGGAACGATGGTCTGCCAGTGCGCGGATAAAGATAACAATGAGTTTGCGATGTACATTGAGACTAAGCGGCTAGAGCCTGGGGCAACCAGTAACTGGTATCTGGAAGTAAAGGGGATGGATGCATCCGTTCGGTTTTGTTCCGATGACCCGTGTGCTTTCCACTATCTGTTTTCAGAAGGAAAGAACCAGGCGTGGAGCAGGGTCAATCTCGGTACCAAACCGCTGATTCCCACCATCACAGGTGATATCTTTGAATTTGGTTTTACTGATGCCATTTTGCAGATGTGGGCGGCATTTATATTGGAAGTGGAAGGAAAAGAGGTGGCATTTGGCTGCTTTACGCCGGAAGAAACCAGAATCTCCCATGCACTGCATACTGCAGCATTAAAGTCCTATAGGGAAAAACGTGCAGTAGAACTATGACGCACAGGCAAAAAACCGGAAAGGGGTAATGACATGAAAGTAGGAACGGTTACAGAAATTAAGAAACATGAGTACCGCGTTGGCCTGACGCCAAAATCAGCAAAGGCATTTATTGACCACGGGCATTTGGTTTATGTACAAAGGGGTGCCGGAGAGGGTTCTGGTTACGGAGATGAAATGTATGAACAGGCAGGCTGCACTTTGCTGGATACGGCAAAGGAAGTATTCGACATCTGTGAAATGATCGTAAAGGTAAAAGAACCGCTGGAACCGGAATACCGGCTGATCAGGGAGAACCAGATTATTTATACTTATCTTCACCTGGCAGCAGACAAAGCGCTGACCCATGCCATGCTGGAAAGTAAGGGGATAGGGATTGCTTTTGAGACAATAAGAGACAGGAACGGGGGATTGCCCTGTTTAAAGCCCATGAGCCAGATTGCCGGAAGATTAAGCGTGCAGGAAGGTGCGAAATATCTGGAAAAACCCTTTGGCGGCAGAGGTGTTCTGCTGTCAGGAGTCCCGGGTGTGGGGCGGGGGAAAGTGGTAGTACTGGGAGCCGGGATTGTTGGAACCAGCGCTATAAAAATTGCTGCCGGAATGGGTGCGGATGTTACAGTATTAGACATTAACCTGAGCAGGCTGGAATATCTGGAGGATATTTACCAGGGCAGAATTAATACCGTTTATTCCACCCCCCAGCATATACAGGAATGCCTGGCAGATGCAGATCTGGTAATCGGGGCGGTGCTGATTCCCGGTGCGGCTGCACCAAAGCTGATTAAAAGGGATTATCTAAAAAATATGAAAAAAGGTGCTGTAATTGTAGACGTGGCAATTGACCAGGGTGGCTGTTGCGAAGCGAGCCACGTGACTTATCATGATGATCCGGTCTACATGACAGACGGAGTGGTCTGCTATTGTGTTGGAAATATGCCGGGAGCAGTATCCAATACCTCCACCAATGCGTTAAACAATGCCATATTAAACTATGGGCTGAGTATTGCAGACAAAGGGGTAAAAAAAGCGCTGCAGGAAGATGAAGGGCTTTTGGAAGGCTTGAATACATACCGGGGAAAATTAACATATCAGGCGGTGGCACAGGTTTACGGATTGCCATATACGGATGCCCGGACGGTAATCCAATAAAAGACAGGAAGGTGCATATATGGCAATTGTTACGTTAAAAGATATACTAAAAGACGCAAAGAACCGCAGATATGGCGTGGGTATGTTCAATACCATCAATTTAGAAATGGCAAGGGCGATAATAGGAATCGCAGAAGAAGAACGTTCTCCTGTAATCATCGGTTTTGCTGAAGCCCATCTTCCTTACGCAAATCTTGAAGACATTGCGCCCATCATGGTGAAATTTGCAAGAGAGGCTTCCGTGCCGGTGGCGATTCATTTCGACCATGGAATGACTTTTGAATACATAATGAAAGCAATCCATTATGGTTTTACATCCGTGATGTTTGACGGCTCCACCCTTTCCTATGAAGAGAACATCCTTCAGACTAAGGAAATCGTAAAAGTAGCCCATGCGCTGAACGTTTCCGTGGAAGCGGAGCTGGGGCATGTGGGAGGTGCAGAAGGCGGTGGTGACGATGGACATGAGGAAATGTATACGAAAGTGGAACAGGCAGCCGATTTCACTGCACGGACAGGCATTGACGCTCTGGCAGTGGCAATCGGAACTGCCCACGGAGAATACAGGGTAAAGCCGGTTCTGGATATAAACCGGCTTCGGGAAATCCGCAGCGCGGTGGATGTTCCGCTGGTCTTACATGGCGGTTCGGGGCTGACCGATCAGGATTTTCGAAGCTGTGTGGCGAACGGAATCTGCAAAGTCAATATTTTTACCGATATGTCTAAAGCGGCAGTTAACACCATTAATGAAAATCTCTGCGGCGCACATAAGATTAATCTTGGGAACAGTCAGGAACTGATAGAAGGAATTGTGAAAGCAGTGATGCAGCAGATTAAGGGCTGTACCTGTTCTTCCATCAGTTATCCGGAATTAATTAACTATACGATTGATGGTATAAAAGCCGAAGTGGGGAGCAAGATGCGTTTATTTGGAAGCTCTCAGAAGGTTTAACAGTAAAGGGGATGGGTAAATGGTAAAACATATCTTATTCTGGGCGTTAAATACAGAGAATAAACGGAATGTACAGGAGATTGTAACTGAATTAAACGGGAAGTTTCAAAATATGATGCCGGCAATAAGAGGGCTGTTGAAAGCAGAAGTGGGAGCAAACTATAATGGAGGGAACTATGACTTTGCCCTTTATATGGAATTTACAGACAAAGCGGCGGAAGCGGTATATCAGGTACACCCGGAGCATTGTAAGTTGAAAGAATATTTGAAGGCTGTTACGGCTGCAAAGGTATGTGTGGATTATGAATGGGAATGATGTTGGCATATACGGATAAGTATCAAACAAAAAGGGATAAACCAGAAAAAGGTTAATCCTTTTTTGTTTGCCGCCCGGATAGTACGATTAAAGGATTTTAGGTGGTAAAGGATAGTATAAGCAGATGCATTACAACTAAGTCTATATCTAAATATTATTTATGATATAATAGTAAAAACCATTGACAATTAAATGGTATTGTGGTTTAATATGGTTGTAATCGCTAATAAAAGTCATATTTATAAAAATATATTATACAATATGACGAAAATAACGGCATTTTTTTGTGTATGAATGCCGAAGGACGAAGGAGGTTTTGTAATGAAAAAGAAGTTAGTAGGAATGATTTTGACAGCAGCAATGGTAGTGACCATGACAGCAGGCTGCGGCGGCTCAGGCGGGCAGACATCAAATGAAACAGCTGGTACTCAGAAAGCGGCAAAAGAAACTGCTGCTGCTCAAAAAGATGCAGGTAAAACTGCAGCAAAAGAAGAGACAGAGGCCAAAGACGAAGCTTCAACAGGAAAAACAAAACTGTCTATCACTTATGTGGATTCTTCCGGTGAGGGGGAAAACAGCTATTTTCATAAAGAGATAGCTCAGGCATATGAAGGATGGGACAAAAAAGATCAGGTAGAACTGGATATACGTCCAATTGTGGCAACAGAAAGTGATTATTTTACAAAGGTGCGGCTGCAGATGGCAGATGCGAGTACAACTCCGGATATTTATTTTGAAGATACCTTCCGTCTGTCGGCAGATGTAGCCGCAGGATACATAGCGGATATTACAGAATATACGAAGAATTATGAAGAATGGAACAATGATTCTTACTTAGAAGCAATTAAAAAAGGTGTCATGGATCCCGATGGTAATGTCTATGGAATTCCATGCAGTACAGATAGCAGAGGGCTTCTTTATAACAAAGAAGTATTTAAGCAGGCAGGACTTCCGGATGACTGGCAGCCGAAGACCTGGGATGATATTTTAAGTGCGTGCCGGACAATTAAAGAGAAATGCCCGGATGTGGTTCCTATGTGGTTTAGTGCTCCTGCAGCCGGTGGCGAGTCAACGACGATGAATACCTATGAAATGTTCCTCTATGGAACAGGGGAAAATCCTCTTTATAATGAAAGTACCGGGAAATGGGTAAACAGAAGCCAGGGAATTGAAGATTCGCTGACATTTATGAAAACCATTTTTGATGAAGACCTGGGCGGAGAGATTTCTGAGCGTATGGATGCTAATGAATGGCAGTACGGTGCAGATTATATGAGACAGGACAAGCTGGGGATTTACCTGATGGGCAGCTGGTTTGCAACTTTCTTCCAGGAAGGCGGTAATTATCAGTGGGACGGATATGAAGAAAAAGTAGGGTTTGTACCGATGCCGACACAAAAAGGTGATAATGGCGGTTATATTACCATGTCAGGCGGATGGGCATGGACGGTTACCAAACTTTCCAAAAATCAGGAACTGGCTTTCGAATTTATCACAGAACTTATGAAACCGGATAATTTCAAGCTGCATGTAATAGGATCCGGAGCACTTCCAACCAGAGATATGTCCGCTTATCCGGAAATTACCGGCAGACCGTTTAATGATGAAGCTACCAAGCTGTTGGGCGAAGCAAAGTTCAGACCGAAGAATGAAAAGTATGCAGAAGTCTCCACTCATATAGCACAGATGGTTGAGGCAGCGGTAACAGGAACGGAACCGAAAGACGCCATGGAAACATTTGCAGCCAGTGTGGAGTCTATTGTAGGAAAAGAAAACATTCAGGAATAACTTCATTTTGCAGCAATGCAGAGGACGGGGGATATATGAAAAGAAAATCAAGCAGTGCAGTAATGTCAAAATTAATTTATCTGGTGCCCGCTCTGGTCGTAATCCTCATTTTCTTTATGTGGCCTATCATTATGACGATTTATTATTCCTTTACGAATCTGGCGCTTACCGGTACGGCAGCTGCAAATCTGGAATTCGTGGGCCTGGATAATTATAAAAAGCTGCTGGATGATCCGGCGGTCATTAACAGTATTATCATGACACTGATATTTACTGTTGGATCCGTGGCAGGACAGAGCCTGCTTGGATTTATTATCGCATATCTGATGAAACATAAGAATAAAACCTTCCGTAGAATTGTGGGGCCTATTATTTTAGCGGGATGGGTTATGCCTGAAATTGTGTGTGCTGTATGTGCATATTCCTTTTTCAATGATAAGGGAACTTTAAATGCCATTTTATCCCTGGTGGGTATTTCCAAAATCCCATGGCTCTTTAAGTATCCGATGTTTGCCGTTATTCTGGCGAATATCTGGCATGGAACTGCATTCTCTATGATGGTATATCAATCGGCACTGGATAATGTATCGGAAGAAGTACAGGAGTCTGCCAAATTAGACGGTATCAACAGCCTGCAGAATATCTTCTATATTATTCTGCCGATCATTAAAGAGACCATTATGACGAATACAATGCTGATCACCCTGATGACCCTGGGAGGCTTTGGAATGATCTATGTAATGACCGGGGGCGGTCCGGGAACGGCTACTCAGACATTGCCGGTACTGATGTATATCAGGGCATTTAAGAACTATCAGCTGGGATACGGTACGGCGATTTCTATGATTTTACTTGTACTTTCTGTCCTGTTCAGTATTTTCTACACCCGGGTTGCCGGAAAAGGAATGGAGGAAGGTTCATGAGAGAAAAAAGAAATAAAATCATTGCCTATGGGGCTTTGACCTTTATAGCAGTTGTATTTCTTCTGCCTCTCTGCTGGGTTGTGCTGGCGTCGGTTGACGCCACCGCCAACCTTTCCGTGAAGGCACCGGATTTTACAATGGACAATTATAAAAGCGTACTGACCAACAAGACGAACTATCTGTCTTTCTTAAATGGATTTATTATTTCTTTCGGACAATCCGTATTGGTAGTGCTTCTGGCGGGGCTGGCAGCCTATCCGTTATCCAGGTATGAGATGAAGCATAAAAAACTGTTTATGCTTTCGATGCTGTTTATGACATCTCTGCCGATTGCAACCATTATGGTACCGGTTTACAAAATGTTTTTAACAGTCAAGTTATATGATAATCTGTTCGGCGTGATCCTGTTTATGACGGCATCTGCCATGCCTTATTCAATATGGATGATGAAGAACTTTATGGATGCTGTGCCCATGGAATTGGAGGAAGCCGCCTGGGTTGACGGTGCAGGTAAGTTAAAGGGAATTCAGAAGGTGATTGTACCCCTTATGGTACCGGGAATATTTACAATTGCCATCTATACGTTTTCCGGAAGCTGGGGGAATTTTCTCGTGCCGTTTATTCTGATATCCAGCAGTGATAAGTATCCGGCGGCAGTAACGCTTTATCAGTTTTTTGGCACACATACCGTATCCTATGGTCTCCTGGCATCATTTTCCATTATCTACGCACTTCCGTCTATTATTTTATACGTGTTGACGCAGAGATATATGTCCAAGGGATTCAGCATGCAGGGCGGAACAAAAGGTTAAAGAAAGAAGGTGTATTTGTGAATACAATGGAAAAGTATCTGAAACTGAAAGAGAAAAAAGGGAAAAATTACTGGGAAGAACGTATTCTTGCCCAGCTGGGATACCTGATACAGTTAAGAAATGGGGAAATCCCGGAAGATGCAGCAAAAGTAATTGACCATCTCTATCAGCAGGAGAAGGAAGAAGGGGCAATCACAAAACAGGAAGTAGCCGCTGCGGAAAATAAACTGCTTCATTATAAAGAATCTGCCAAGAAATTAAGTGTAATCTGTGCAGGACACGCCCATATTGACATGAATTGGATGTGGGGATATCAGGAAACGGTGTCTGTTACAATAGATACCTTTCAGACCATGCTGAATCTGATGCGGGAATATGAAGATTTTACATTTTCCCAGTCTCAGGCTTCTACTTATGAGGCAATTGAAAAATATTGTCCCGACATGCTGCCGGAGATCAGAGAACAGATTAAAAGAGGAAAATGGGAAGTTACGGCATCTACCTGGGTGGAGCCGGACAAAAATATGACGGGTACTGAGAGTATGGCGAGGCATATTCTGTATACCAAAAACTATTTGTCAGGTCTGTTGGAGCTGCCAAAAGAGGCGATGGAACTGGATTTTGAGCCGGATACCTTCGGACACAGCGCATGTGTGCCGGAAATTTTAAATCAGGGTGGGATTAAGTATTACTACCATTGCAGAGGCTTTGATAAATATATGCTGTACAACTGGGAAGCGCCTTCCGGGGAAAGAGTACTGGTATACCGGGAACCAACCTGGTATCTGGGACCCATTGAATATGACATGATGCTTAATGTTCCTGAATTTTCCAGGGAGAACCATACCAGTACCATGTTAAAAGTATATGGTGTGGGAGACCATGGCGGCGGACCGACAAGAAGAGACATTGAGCGGATTATGGATATGGGCAGCTGGCCGTTGATGCCGGATATTCGTTTTGGAACCATGCATGAGTTCTTCCATGCCGTAGAAAAGGACAGAGACCGGTTCCCCGTAGTTACCGGAGAATTAAATTATGTTCTGACGGGATGCTATACTACCCAGGCCAGAATCAAGATGGCAAACCGTATCGGAGAAGATAAGCTATATGATGCGGAAACGCTCTGTACCATGGGCGCACAGTTAACCGGCAACCACAGATTGACGGACCGTTTGGATCGGGCATGGAAAAATGTGCTGTTTAACCAGTTCCATGATATCCTGCCAGGGTCAGGGGTTATCGAAACCAGAGAACATGCTATGGGACTTTTCCAGGAGACGCTGACCATCTCCATGGCAAATGCAAACCGGGCTATGCGGGCAATCAGTGAGCGCATTGATACCAGTATATTTGGAGGAAATGATGCCAGAGACTCCATGTCAGAAGGAGCAGGCGTGGGCTATGGTACCGGGCAGACGGAGGATTGTTACGGAAATGAAGGCGACGGACGTTTTGGCTTTTCCAGTACCCACAGAGGAAGCGGAGACACTAGGGTTTATACGCTGTTCAATACCACCCAGTACTTGAGAAAAGAGCTTGTGGAAATTACTGTTTGGGATCCGGAATTCCCGGCGGATGAGATTACGGTTGTGGATGAGATGGGAAGGGAAGTTCCCTGGGAAATAAAAGGAGAAGGGCTTCATTACTGGCAGCACCATTACATCAAACTGCTGTTTATGGCTGAGGTAGGACCATTTGGTTATGCATCTTACTGTGTGAAGCATATGCCGGCCCAGTCAGAAAAGCTTCCGGTAAGGCAGGATCCAAGAGTCCACGATATGGAGGATGGTGCATATATTCTGGAAAACGACAGGGTTCGGGCAGTATTCGATACCAGAACAATGAAATTGGTGTCCTTTGCAGGCTTAAACGGCGGTAAGGAATTGATTGACGATGAGAATCCCTCAGCTTATTTCCGCTATGTGGAAGAAAGTGATACGGAGGAGATGACAGCCTGGATCGTTGGACGGTACTCCAGAATAACAGATGTCAATGAGCAGGCATTTGTCAGAGTGATTGACAAGAAACTAACGGGTCTGAACCGATATCTGACTTATGAATTGGAATATGGAAAATTCAAATTAAAAGTAAAGATTAGCCTGAATGGCGATGACACGATGCTTCGTTATAAGATCAAACTGGATTGGCTGGAGACGGGAGCGAAGAATACGAAAATTCCGCAGCTTCAGTTCTATACGCCTTTTGGGTATGAGGCGGAGGATTACCTCTATGATATTCCGGCGGGTTCTGTTGTTCGAAAAGGCCTGGGGCATGATGTTCCTGCTGTATACTATGGAGCGCCGCTGCCGAAAATCGGAGATACGGCAATGATGCTGACATCCGATTGTAAATACGGCTACCGGGGCGGGAACCAGGCACTCTTAATTGATTTGGTAAGGGGTTCTTTTGATCCTGACCCATATCCGGATCTGGGAGAGCATTACATCAATATTGGAATAGGTTTTGAAAAAGATTACAGCAGAGAGAAGCTTTTAAGGGAAGCAATTCTATTTTCACATCCTGTTTATGCGCTGTCCTGTACGGTTCATGAGGGAAAAGCAAAACAGAGGGAATGTTTCCTTAAGGTTACGGGAAATGCAAAAGTTTCTTCTGTGAAGGCGGCGGAAGACGGAAGCAACGCGGTAGTCATCCGATTGTACAGCTGTAGTGAAGCAGAAGAACCGGTAAGCCTAAAATTTTTAGAAAAACCCATAACGGCTGGATTTATCTCTTTGACAGAAAACGAATGTGCAGACACAGCAGTGGAAATGGATGGATGCGAAGTAAGGGTAACCCTGCCGAAATATGCATTCCGGTCCATTAAAGTCAGTTTTTAAAACTACGAATTAAGGAATAGCACAAGCCAGTTTGCGTTATTCAGAGGAATGAATATGACAAAAAGAGAGATTTTAATTGATTATGTGAAAAACGGCGGGCAGAGATTTTTATGCTCGCCGCAGATAGGGGCTGGAGCCGGATTTGATACCAAGATTGCAAATAAAACTTGGATAGGGGATACTACCATTGAAGACACCAGAAAAGCCTGGGAGATGTTTGATGTAATCCCTCTGTACAATTATGAACTTCCGCAGCTGCACGAACTCACCCCAAAGCTGGTGATGGAAAATATGTCCGCCCAGGGAAATACAGCAGACAGAAGGCTTACCCATAAAAAGCTAATGACAGCTCTTGGAACTCTTACTTCAGAAATTATAGAAGATGAAGGAAAGGGAGCTATGGCGGTAAAATATTTTATCACGGAAGAAGAAGAACTGGAAATCTTTGAATATTATCTGGACTGCCTGTTGGAGGTGAAAGATTTTTCAACCATTACAGACGGAGTCAGGCACATACGGGAAATAGTGGGAGAAGACAGTGCTCTGGATCTTCAGTGGCCGATGCAGCCCTATGAACTGCTGTGTTTTCCCAATACGGTGGATACGGCAGTGTTTGCCCTTACCTGCCCGGAGATTTTTAAAAGGCTGATGGATAAAATCTTAGAGCTTGACGAAAGATTGCTTTTGGCGGTTTCAAAAGGAGGTGCTGACTTTGTTTTTCTGGGAGGTCCCGGTTCGGAATTAATATCACCCCAATATTACCGGGATTATCTGGTACCGTACTCAAAAATCGTAACCGAAATGGCTCATAAAAACGGCCTGCTGGTATATACCCATATCTGTTCAAAGATTGAGCCCATGCTGTCTCTTGGGTTTTATAATGAAATGGGGATTGATTTGTTTGAAACTCTCTCAGAAGAGCCGGTTGGAAATGTAAAATCCATTGAAGATGCATTCTTAAAATTAGATCCTGGGATCTGTACCAGAGGAAATATCGGTCTGGATAAACTGTTGTTGGGGACGCCAGGGGAGATTAAAGAAATAAGTTTTAGAATTTTGGAAACGGCAAAGAGGTTGGGCAGAAAGCATATTCTGGCAGCCAGCGATTATATGTTTTACGATACTCCTGTTGAAAATGTCAGGGCCATGGCAGAAGCAGCAGCCGAGTTTAACGGCTGCCCTTTGGATGATTGGAAGTAAAGAAATTCCCGGCAAAAAATTCGTTTAACAGGCAGCAGGCGCTGCCGATAATGGGAGTTTTCATGGCAAAGCTGGATTTTCTGATGGAAATGTATTTGTGGCTTGCAGCAAGTATCTTGGCATTTACTTCCTGCTGGATGTATTCTATATAAGAATCCGGCAGGTAGTAACCTTCATGCCCAAGGATGATAATCTGAGGATCCATCATGTTGCAGGCATTGATAATTGCATAGGAAAGTTTTTCAGCCATATCCTGGAAAATAGCATGGCATGACTCCTGTTTTGCCACAGTTACAAAATCGGAACAGGTAAGAGCAGGGTTATTGCTTGCAAGGCGTAATTTCTCCAGTATGACCGGCATATTGATATAGGCCTCCAGGCAGCCTCTTCTTCCGCAGGAACACAGAGCGCCGTCATAGTAGATGCCCATGTGTCCGATTTCTCCCACAAATCCGCTTTTGTTCTGAAACAGCTTCCCATCCGATATGATGCCCGATCCGATTCCATTGGAGATTCCAAGGTAGACAAAGTTCTTCGTATCCATACACATACCGAACAGCTTTTCCGCAAGTGCGGAAGCATTCATATCATTATTGACAAATACAGGCATCTGGAAGCAGTCCTCCAGAATAGCTTTAATGGAATAGTCAGAGATATGAAAGAAATTTGTAGGCTTTAAAATGACTCCTTTTTCAGCATCCAGAGGTCCGATGGAGGAGACGCCGATTCCAAGGATGGTATCAGTAGTCACGGAAGCTGCATCCTGAATAAGCTTTATGATTTTCTGTGTGAGAGAATTAGCTGTCTCTTCACACAGAGAGGTAAACTGGTGATATAAAATCTTGCCGGTGATCTCAGTAAGAATACAGTGAACCGCATCCCTGGAAAGGTAAATGCCAATTACCTTAGGGGCATCCGGTGCGATATCCAGCTGAACCGGATTTCTTCCGATATTGGTATTTTCTTCAATTTGTGATTCACAGACATAGCGTTCCTCAATCAGTTCATTCACAATGTTTGTCACGGTCATCTTAGATAAATGAATTTTAGAGGCAATAGCCGCCCTGGAATAGTCTCTTCCTGAAGCGATCAGCTGCAGTATAATGCCGCGGTTCGTATTTTTGACATCTGTGTGATTAACTCCTTTACGCAAGATATTATCCTCCTTTAGTATAAGGTATTTATCAAAAATTAGTAAAATATATTTACCAAATAGTTACAAACAAATATTTGTACCAGAAAACAGTTATATAAATAAAAACTATTTATTAATTTGATTATAGCAAACAGCGCTATTGCCAGTCAACCTATATTTTGTAAAAATTACAGAGTATGTAAGAAAATAGCTCACACCCAAATACACCGCTTGTCTGATGGAATTGCAGCGATACCGTAAGACAGCCAATGCGCCTGCCCTTCGTTAGCTCCGGCTTTAAATGGGCAGGCGGCAGAAAAAAATTAAAACAGGGTTTTGCAGGAAAGGAAAGAGATATGAATAGAAAAGTTTATCAGGAAGTGAAGGAAGAGGCATTAAAATATTTTAAGGAAGCCAATATTGTTCTGACCCCGGATGAGGAGGAGCAGATTGAAGTGGCAGATTTCGGATTAAATGATATCTATACAATTGGTTTGGAAAGCGTTGTGTATGTAAATACGGACCGCTGTTGTGCAAAGGAGATGGTGTTGTTACCTCATCAAACCTGTCCCGAGCATCTGCATCCATCGGTAGGGGAGAATTATGAAGGCAAAGAAGAAACCTTCCGATGCAGGAAAGGAGAGGTCTATCTATATGTGGAAGGGGATGCCACGGAGGATATAAAAGCAAAAATTTTACCTGATCAGCCAGGATTTACCGTGTTTCATGAAATCTGCTTAAAAGAGGGGGAACAATATACCCTGTATCCCAATACCAGGCACTGGTTCCAGGCAGGGGAAAAAGGAGCAGTCATCAGTGAATTTAGTACGCATTGCTATGATGAGTATGATGTTTTTACGGATGGCAGGATTAAAAGGATGCCGGAGATTGAGGAATAAATGGACCTTATAAAGTGTTGCTCGGCAATGCTAGCGTAAAATTTTATTCGGATTGATGGAAAATATAAAAGAGAGAACACTACTTTGTGTTAAAATGTATTAGGTGACCAAACCAAATACAAACAAAGGAAGTGTTCTCTATGATTAACAGTATAAGATATTTTGAAGAAAAAAGCATCTATAAATTTGAAAAACTGGAAAATGAATTTATGAAAGAGCCATTAAAGCTGGCTGAGTATGTCCTCAGTCTGACCGATGAACTGCATAATCTGGGTCTAAGGATGATCCAGGAATCATTGGAAAGTATGAACGAGATGCTGAGAAAGAGCCAGAAACGGCTGCAGCATTGGGCAGTAGAATCCCATGAAACAAAACAACTGCTCACATCGCTTGGGGCAGTAACATTTAAAAAGACACTGTTCACGAATAAAGAGACTGGTAAGAGTGAATATCTGCTGGACAGGATTCTTGGTCTTCAAAGAAACGAGCGTATTACGGAGGACGCGTTAGCACGCATGCTAAAGGAAGCGGTCCAGACTTCCTATAGACGGGGAGGAGAAGAAAGCAGCCTGACAGGGAATGTGAAGAAACAGACCGTAAAAAATAAAATTCATGGATTGAAATTCCCGAAAAATGAGGAAAAACCAAAGAAGAAAAAAGAAGTTGATTATCTGTATATTGAAGCAGATGAAGACCATGCTTCTCTCCAGTTTCGCGAGAAGAAAGGCGATCTGACAGAAAATGAGAATCACCAGAAGAATAACTGTCTGATAACCAAACTGGTTTACGTTCATGAGGGAATCGAAAAAGAGGCACCCAAGAGCAAACGTCATAAACTGATAAACCCGTACTACTTCTGCAGTGTCAGCCATGGAGAGGAAAACAATCGATTTTGGGACGAAGTCTATGAATATATAAATAATCATTATGAACTCGATAAGATTAAGAAAATCTATCTAAATGCAGATGGAGGGGGCTGGATTAAATCAGGAATGAAGCGGATCGCGGGTATAACGTATGTGCTGGATGAATTTCATCTGGAAAAATATCTGACCAGGCTGACGAGCCATATGAAGGACAGCCGGGAGGATGCGGCAAATGAACTGCGGACTGCAATCAGGAGTAAGACAAAAAAAGAGTTTGAAAGAATCGCAGAAAGACTGGAAGGCTATCGGGAAAGCGAAAAAGAAACAAAGAGAATGTCAGAGGCAAAAGCATATATCCTGTCGAACTGGACAGCAGCCAGGCTGCGGTTAAAACATAAAGACGGAGTAAAAGGAAGCAGTACAGAAGGCCATGTGAGCCATATATTATCCAGCAGAATGAGTTCAAGGCCGATGGGTTGGAGTATGACAGGGGCAGCAAAAATGGCACAGTTAAGAGCCTATAATGAAAACGGAGGAGAAATGCTGGAACTGGTAAGATACCAAAAAAAGGATCTGCCAAAGGCAGTAGGAGAAGCGTATGAGGTATTGAGCAGTGCACAGCTATTACAGTCAGAAAAAAGCAGACATGGAGAGCTGGGAAAGTACACAGAAAGCATAAGCCATAGTCTGTCAATGCAGAGTAAAAAAATCATGTATTTCAATGCACATATCTGGGGATTGTAAAAAGTGGACATAAAAGGAGAGAAAAAAGGATAAACCGGAATCAGTTCAGAAAAACTGGGCTTGCTTTGTATACCCAAAAGAGATATATTAAATACATAAGTCATTGCCTGATACTTTATCAGCGCATCATGGGTGGACTCTACACCATTATTTCCGAAGGTAAATTTACGCAATCGCTCGGCAATTGACAAATAGACTCACGGGTGATATTATATTTATATAAAAAGGAATAACCGCCCCATGTCAGGTAGTTATCCTCATGATAAAGACTTGTCCTTAATGGACGCTGCCTACCTTGTTGGTGAGAACAGGGTAGGCTTTTTTAGTTCTTCTTGTCGATATAGGCAAGGAGAGAAATTAGAAAACTTCCAAATATAAACAATAATGTTAATACCTGATATGTATTCATAACATCACCCCCCTTCTTTTGAAGTTGGAGGGTAACCACCCTGTAACGATTATTCCAGATGTTTAGTATACCATATTCTATTTATGATGTCTAATTATTTATACAGTCTTATAATTTGCAAAAATATAAATATAAGATGTATATACAAATATATGCAAATATTTATACTTTACAATAAACCATATAAATCTTAATTCCGTTTTTCAAAAACTATCCCAGGAAACAAATAAAACCAACAAAAAACAAAAAGAAAACTTGCAAAACCACATCACTCTGTAGTATAATACTTATATAATTTTTAGAAACTAATTGTAGTAGTATTTTACAGACAATAACCTGGTACAGCGGGTAAAAAGGTGAAAGCATGAAGAGGTCAAAAAGAATTGAAACATTAGACAAACGCCCGGTCAATAGGGATGGATATATCAATGAATGGCCGGAGATGGGTTTTGTTGCTATGAAAAGCCCATATGACCCGAAACCTTCTATAAAAGTAGAAGACGGTGTCATTACAGAACTGGATGGGAAGAAAAAAGCGGAATTTGATTTCCTGGATCAGTTTATTGCAGAATATGCGATTAATGTGGAGAGAGCAGAGCGTTCTATGGCGGTTCCGTCTTTAGATATTGCCCGCATGATCGTGGATATTCATGTATCCAGAAAAGAAATTTTAGAGCTTGTTTCCGGGATTACACCGGCTAAAATGGTGGAGGTCATCAATTATCTGAATGTAGTTGAGATGATGATGGGGATGCAGAAAATGCGTGCCAGAAGGACACCGGGAAATCAGGCACATATTACGAACCTGAAAGATGATCCGGTACAGATCGCTGCTGATGCGGCTGAAGGTGCGCTTCGGGGATTTGCAGAAGAGGAGACTACGGTTGGAATAGCACGGTATGCTCCATTTAACGCAATCGCACTGCTGATCGGTTCCCAGGCAGGAAGAAAAGGCGTACTAACCCAGTGCGCGGTAGAAGAGGCTACAGAGTTGGAACTCGGTATCCGCGGACTTACTACATATGCAGAGACACTGTCCGTATATGGTACGGAAAAGGTCTTTGTTGACGGAGATGATACTCCTTATTCCAAAGCATTTTTGAATTCTGCTTATGCATCCAGGGGACTGAAAGTCCGTTTTACTTCAGGATCAGGTTCTGAGGTATTAATGGGAAGTACAGAGAAGAAGTCTATGCTTTATCTGGAGTGCCGCTGCCTTTATGTTACAAAAGGCGCAGGGTCACAGGGAATCCAGAATGGATCTGTAAGCTGCATCGGGATAGCAGCCAGTGTTCCGGCAGGAATCCGTGAGGTTATGGGAGAGAATCTGGTGGCTGCACTTTTAGGACTGGAATGTGCCTCCTCCAATGATCAGAGCTTTTCCAATTCGGATATGCGCAGAACAGCAAGAACCATGCTTCAGTTTATGCCCGGAACGGATTTCATATTCTCGGGTTATGCCGCAGAACCAAATTATGATAATTTATTTGCAGGTTCCAACTTTGACGCAGAGGACTTTGATGATTATAATGTTATACAGCGTGATATGCAGGTGGACGGCGGACTTCGTCCCGTTACCGAAGAAGAAGTAATCCGTGTAAGAATGGAAGCTGGAAAAGCCGTTCAGGCGGTATTTAAATATCTGGGGCTTACGGAAGTGACGGATGAACAGATAGAAGCAGTGGCTTATGCCCATGGCAGCAAAGACACATTGTCCCGTGATGTGGCGGCGGATCTGATGTCCGTAGAAGACATGATGAAACGCGGCATTACAGGCGTTGATATTGTAAAAGCCCTGGCAGACAGCGGTTTTGAAGATCTGGCACAGAGCATACTCAATATGTTAAAACAGCGTGTTATAGGAGATTATATGCAGACATCGGCAATTTTGGACGAGCACTTTAATGTACTATCCGGAGTGAACACGCCGAATGATTATATGGGACCAGGTACCGGATACCGTGTGGATGGAAAGCGCTGGGAAGAAATCAAAGCGATTCCCCATATTATAGATCCGGACAAGTTTTAGGAGGTGGCAGAATGGAATTAAATGAAGAGTTAATACAGAGCATTACCAAGGCGGTTATCGCCCAGCTTGGCAAAAATCCCTCTGCCGCATCTGCAGCCAAAAGCCACACTGTTGTAAAAACAGATTATTCCGGTTTTCCTCTGGCGAAGAAAGGAACAGATCCAAGGGAAGTAGTGATTGGAGTGGGACCTGCGTTTCAGAGAGAGATCAGTGCAACGATTGTTGGCTTGGATCTGAATGAGGTTTTGAAGAATCTGAAAGCCGGAATTGAAGAAGAAGGAATGGTTCCAAGAGTAGTTAAAGTACTGAAGACATCGGATGTATGTTTTATGGGACTGGAAGCAGCCAAGATCAGTGGCTCTGGTATTGGGATCGGACTCCAGTCGAAAGGAACTGCTGTGATTCACCAGAAGGATCTCTATCCTTTGTCCAATCTGGAATTATTTCCTCAGGCACCGCTTATGACACTGGATACCTACCGTAAAATAGGAAGAAATGCAGCACGATATGTAAAAGGGGAAAAGGTGACTCCTATTGAGAGCATTAATGATCCTATGGTTCGTGCTAAATTCCAGGTAAAGGCAGCGCTTATGCATATTCGCGAGACAGAACAGGTAGATATGCAAATACCAATAATTGAATGGGAGGAAGCATAGGATGAGATACCCATTAGGACAATATGAAGCAGAAAGCATTACGTCAAAGACTGGAAAAAAGCTGTCTGATATTACTTTGGATCAGGTGAGAAAAGGAAATATCACAGCAGATGACATTAAAATTTCCAAGGATATGTTAAAAAAACAGGGACAGGTTTCCAAGGAAGCCGGAAATGACCCTATGGCGTTAAATTTTGAACGCGCCGGAGAACTGGTGGATGTTCCAGACGATGTAATTTTGGATATGTATAATAAATTGCGTCCCAACCGGTCCACAAAGCGGGAACTGGTTGAGATGGCGAAGGAACTATTGGAGAAATATGGAGCGGTACACTGTGCAAAACTGGTGATGGAAGCAGCGGAGGTGTACGAGAAACGAGGGATTCTTCTGTGAAAATAGTTGCAGGTGTTGATATTGGCAATTCCACAACTGAAGTATGTATCGGTTCTTTTTCGGAAGAGGGCAGACTGCGCTTTTTATCCAGTGCCTCCCGTATGACTACGGGAACGAAAGGCACCGTGGCAAATGTTCATGGGATAAAAGCAGCTCTTTTGGAAGCCATGGGCCGTATTGACCGGAAGGTAAATGAAATAGAACTGATCCGGATTAATGAGGCGGCACCTGTTATTGGGGACACGGCAATGGAAACCATAACGGAGACCATAATCACAGAATCCTCTATGATCGGGCACAATCCTTCCACGCCTGCAGGAGCAGGCCAGGCGGTGGGATATTTACTGCCGCTTAAAGAGATCACATCAGCGAAAAGCGGTATCTCTTATATACTTACAGCATCCAGCCGTTATGGTTATGATGAAGTTGCAGAACTGATCAATGAATACAGCGGTCGTATTAGCATCAAAGGTCTGATACTTCAGGCAGATGAAGCAGTTCTAATTGAAAACAGGATTTCCATTGAAATCCCCATTATTGATGAAGTGCGGCAGATTGAGCGGGTACCGGAAGGGAAACTTGCTGCTATTGAAGTGGCACTTCCCGGACAGGGAATCAGTATGCTGTCTAATCCATATGGGATAGCAACGCTTTTGGAACTTGGACCGGAAGAAACCAGAATGGTGACGCCAATTGCAAAAAGCCTCATTGGGAAACGAAGTGCCGTAGTGATCAAAACTCCCCACGGCAATGTAAAAGAAAATATTCTGCCCGCAGGGGATATTTATATAGAAGGAACAAACTCTTCGACAGTGAATATTGATGCAGGTGCGGATGCGATTATGGATACTCTTTTAGGAGCAGGGGAGATCCGGGATATCAGCGGACAGCCGGATACCAATGTTGGAAATATGCTCTCCGGTATTAAAAAGGGCATGGAAAAGGTGACCGATGAAACCGGTCAGGATATCCGCATTACCGATATCCTTGCGGTAGATACCCTGGCTCCGGTGCAGATTTCCGGTTCTCTCGCAGGAGAGATGTGTATGGAAAAGGCAGTGGGAATTGCGGCTATGGTAAAAACCAGGCAGCTGCCCATGGAGAAGATTGCAGATCAATTGAAAGAGGAACTGGGTATTTATACAAAGGTGGCGGGAGTAGAAGCCGTAATGGCTACGCTTGGTGCCTGTACTACCCCTGGAACACAGCTTCCTCTGGCGATTCTCGATCTTGGCGGTGGCTCTACGGATGCAGCGATGATCGATGAAAAGGGGATGGTGAGAACGACCCATCAGGCAGGTGCTGGAGAACTGGTATCGATGCTGATTCAGACGGAGCTTGGCCTGTCAGCAAGAACAACAGCAGAGCAGATTAAGAAATATCCCCTGGCACGAGTGGAAAGCTTATTTCATATGAGGCTGGAAAACGGTGCGATGCAGTTTTTTGAAGATTCCATAGACCCCAGATATTTTGGAAATGTAGTGCTGCTTCATCCCGAAGAGCTCATTAAAATAGAAGAAGATATTCCGATGGAGAAAATTGCAGCTGTAAGGCGGGAAGCCAAGAAAAAGGTTTTTGTACGAAATGCAGTCCGGGCTCTGACGCAGGTAGCCCCTGACCGGAATCTCAGAAATATACCAAATGTTGTATTGGTAGGGGGTTCAGCAGAAGATTTTGAAATTCCCCAGATGCTCATGGAGGAACTTTCGAATTATAAAATAGTCTGCGGACGGGGAAATATCAGACGTTGTGAAGGACCCAGAAATGCGGTAGCCACAGGGTTGGTACTTTCCTATCTGGGAGGAATTAAATGATTGCTAAAAAGCCTTCCATTCTGATTTGTGGTAATCAGCCGGACAGGGATCTGCTTCGGGAGATCTGTGCAGGTATTGAAGAAGAAGGCGTTTTATACGAAGTACTGGAACTGGAATCCGCGGATTTGGATGAACTGGCATACGAAGCGGCATCGGGGTCTATACTGGGTGCGGGAATCGGGATTACCGGTTTGCGTGCAGCTATGCAGATGAGAGGCCTGAACAAAGGGCAGAATGTATTTGAGATCAACAACCCTAGCTTTTCTCAGTGCAGGTCGCTGGGAGCAAACAGCGCAAGAGCAATTAAAAGAGTAGCTTTTAAAAAGGTATATGATGTATAATAAGACTGCAGCTTTAAAATCAGCTTGAAAATTTGATTGAAATATCTGGAGGGATCACGTATGCTGGCAATTGAGAGAAAGAATGAGATATTATCAATTTTACAAAAAGAACAAAGAGTATTAGTGGCGGAACTCAGTCAAAAATACAATGTTACAGAAGAAACAATCAGAAGAGATCTGGAAAAATTAGAAAAAGAAGGATTTGTGAAGAAAACATATGGCGGAGCTGTGCTCAATAAGCATATCACTATGGACATGCCCCTGAAAATAAGGGAAAAGACCAACCGCAAGGAAAAGCAGGTTATTGCGAAAAAAGTAGCCGGGCTTATTGAAGAAGGGGACTGTATCATGCTGGACAGCTCTTCCACCTCCCTGATGATAGCGCAGGAGCTTAAACGGATGAAAAAGCTCACGGTTATCACCAACTCTGTGGAAGTGCTCATTGAATTGTCCGGAAATGACGGAATCCAGGTAATATCCACCGGTGGAAACCTTAGAGACTCATCCCTTTCCCTGGTTGGTAAGGCAACGCAGGAAGTATTGTCCCATTATTATGTGGATAAAGCCGTTATTTCCTGTAAAGGTGTGGATATTGAAAAAGGAGTCACAGACTCTCATGAAATGGAAGCAGAAGTAAAGATCGCCATGCGCAAAAGCGCAAAGTCAACGATTTTAGCGGCTGACAGCAGTAAGATGGGCGAAGTTTTCTTTGTAAAGGTGTTAAATCTGGAAAGCGGAGATATTCTTGTTACTGACAAGATTCCGGAAGAGTGGCGCAAGCCTCTGGCAGAGCGCGGTGTAAAAGTTTTATCAAATGAGGATGAATAAACTAGAAATTATATAATATGGTTTCTATGATTATAAAAAACAAATTCTAAAATTTAAATGAGAGGTGCAAGACATGGGAGAAGTAATTTATAATCTGGCGTTTGACTTTGGAGCGTCCAGCGGAAGAATGATTTTAAGCAAATATCAGGATGGGAAAATTGAATTAGAGGAATTACACCGTTTCGCTAATGACCCGGTTCGTGTAGGAAAGAATTTTTATTGGGATACCTTCCGTTTATATCATGAATTGAAAACAGGATTGAAAAAAGCAGCAGCTAAGAAAATCCCGATCCAGAGCCTTGCAATTGATACCTGGGGTGTTGATTACGGTTTAATCGATAAAGATGGCAATCTCATCGGCAATCCAGTAAACTACCGTGATGACAGAACGATTGGCGTGATCGAAGAAGTAGGCAAAATTGTTCCCCTAAAGGATATTTATGCAACAACCGGAATCCAGTTTATGAATTTTAATACGCTGTTCCAGATCTATGCAGATAAACAAATGCGCCCGGACATTTATGATAAAGCAGTTCGCCTCTTATTTATGCCGGAACTTTTTGGATATTTCCTCACAGGCAAAATGTACAATGAGTATACAATGGCAAGTACCGGACAGCTTCTGGATGCCAAAACCAGAGACTGGGATTATGAGTTGATTGAAAAAGTGGGTCTTAAAAAAGAACTGTTTGGAGAGTTGACAAAACCGGGAACAATTATCGGAGATTTATGTCCGGAAGTCATTGAAGAGACAGGCCTTTCAGGAGTAAAAGTAATTGCAGTTGGCAGCCATGACACTGCATCAGCAGTAGCAGGAACTCCATTTGAGGAGAAAAATGCGGCATTCTTAAGCTGCGGAACCTGGTCACTCTTTGGTATGGAAATTGATGAGCCGATATTAACAGAAAAATCTTTTGAATATAATTATACAAATGAGGGCGGCGTTGAAGGCAAAATCCGTTACCTGAAGAACATCAACGGTTTATGGATTATGCAGAACCTGCGTAAAAACTGGTGTGAGTTCGAGGGAGACGTTTCCTTCCCTGATATCATCAAGGCATCCAGAGAAGCAAAGAGACAGGATTTCATGATTGACCCTAATGACCCGAGATTTACCGCTCCATATAACATGATGAAAGAAGTTATCGCATATTGTGAAGAACACGGACAGGGAACACCGGAAGGACTTGGCGAAATTGCAATGGCAATTTACAACGGCCTTACCAATGAATATGGTGCAACGATCAGAGGGTTGGAAGTATTGACCGGAGAAACAATTCCATGTATTAATATGGTAGGCGGCGGTATCCAGGACCAGCTTTTATGTGAACTGACAGCGAAAGCAACCGGCAAGAAAGTAGTGGCAGGCCCGATTGAAGGTTCTGTTCTCGGAAATGTGGTTATGCAGTTAAAAGCAATGGGAGCTATTGAATCTCTGGAAGAAGGACGCAGGGTTGTAAAGGCATCCTTTGCACAGGAGGTACATATTCCGGCATAAGACCGATGACTTTTCGGATTTTAAGGATTGTCTGATACAAATTGATATATGGATATAACTTTAGATTGCCAGATGAACAAGAATCCGGCATAAAATGCGAGGTTTGAAAATATGGGCATTTCGACAAAAAATGGCGATGGTGGTATGACCAACCTGATTAAAACTAAAAATGTGCCAAAATCAGATGAGCGAGTTCACCTGTTGGGAAGCATCGATGAACTTACCAGCCATCTGGGGCTGGTAAAGGCGAAAGTATGCAAGCCTCAGGTGAAAGAAATGCTTGCGTCTGTTCAGGATACGCTTATTACCGTAATGGCAGGTATCGCAGACCCGCACAATATGAAATATAAGTTAAAAGAGGCTGAAGTAACAAAGCTGGAGACAGAAATGGCACGGATGGAGAGTGCGTTTACCATGCCCCAGGGCTGGGTACTGCCGGGAGGCAATGCCGTGTCAGCTGAAGTAGACATTGCCAGAACGGTAACCAGGAGATGTGAACGCTATCTGTCTGGCGTCACCATTAAATATGGCTCTGACAAAGTGGCGAAACAGTACCTGAACCGCTTATCTGATTACTTGTTTATATTAGCCCGTTATACAGATGCGGTTATGTCAGAAGATTCCGGTCTGCACGAACAAACGAAAGCATTGCCTGCAGCAGCAAAACAGCCCGTAGAACCAGAGACTGATCCGGTAACGGATCATACAGTTAAGGTTAATAAGGATAAACTGATGGATATGACGAGTGAAGCAATTATACAGGAAGTGTTAAAACGAATGAATAAGCCGGAGAAAATATCTCTGGAGGCAGCAAAGAAACTGATTGAGAAAGTAGAAGAGTATTCCAAATCCCAGGGCATGCAGGCGGTAATAGCTGTCTGCGGACCGGATGGAAATCCCATTGCAGTGCATGTAATGGATGGGGCTTTTCTGGTAAGCTTTGATGTTGCTATTAAAAAAGCCTATACGGCTGCTGCAGTTAAGATGTCTACAATGGAACTGGGCGAATTGATCAAACCGGGAGCAACGTTCCAGGGACTGGATCATATAGAAGGAGACAAGATGGTATTCTTCGGCGGCGGTGTTCCGCTAAAATCCGGTGGACGAATGATTGGAGCACTTGGTGTAAGCGGTGGTACCGGAGATGAAGATGACAAGCTTGCGCAGTATGGGCTGCGAGTTTTAGAGGAAGTGCTTTCTTAGAGTGTGTCTGAAAACAGCTTTCTGACAGATGTGCTTCACAGTTTGTGGGAGATGTCCCGGATAAAGGGCGCGTAGCGGGCTACGTAACCTGAATTCGGGGCAAATATGCCGCAAAATGGGGCATGCAGATGGCTGGAATGAATTTTCAGACAAGTTTTCCATATGGATAAAAAAATGATGGAAAGGCAGCTATAACATGCGTGGAATCGCTTGTTGTGGCTGCTTTTAATTTAGTACTTCCCACCCCCCTGAATAAATGTTATAATTATCGCAATAATATTCACATAAGCATTTTAATGCGAGAAATGGAAATGGAGGAAATTTTATGCAGTTTACCACGTTGCCGGAGTATGAACTTCTGATCGAAGACGATATTGCGGATATTAATTCAAAGGGTTATCTGTTAAGACATAAAAAGAGCGGCGCCAGAATTATGGTGATTGCCAATGATGATGAAAATAAGGTTTTTCATATAGCTTTTCGGACACCGCCCAAGGACAGTACAGGTGTTGCTCATATACTGGAGCATAGTGTATTGTGCGGAAGTGAAAAGTTCCCATCAAAGGATCCTTTCGTTGAATTGGTGAAAGGGTCCCTTAATACGTTTTTGAATGCCATGACCTATCCGGATAAAACCATGTATCCGGTTGCCAGCTGCAACGACCAGGATTTCCGGAATCTGATGCATGTTTACATGGACGCGGTTTTTCATACGAACATCTATAATAAGGAAGAGATTTTCCGCCAGGAGGGCTGGAATTATCATTTAGAGTCTCCGGAGGATGAGCTGACTTATAATGGAGTGGTATACAATGAGATGAAAGGGGCTTTTTCTTCTCCGGATGATGTTCTGGACCGGGAAATACTGAATTCCCTGTTTCCGGATACGCCTTATGGAAATGAATCTGGCGGGGATCCTGCATTTATACCGGATCTTACGTATCATGATTTTCTGGAATTCCACAGAAAGTATTACCATCCGTCCAACAGTTACATTTATCTGTATGGAAATGCAGATATGGAAGAAAGGCTGAAATGGCTGGATGAAGAATATTTGAGTAAATATGATGTGATCCAGGTAGATTCTGCTATTCCTATGCAGAAACCATTTGAAAAACCAATTGAGATTAAGAAAAAGTATTCCATTTCCAATACAGATGATGAGAAGGATAACACGTTCCTTTCCTATAATATAGTCATTAAAACCAGTCTGGATGTTCGTCTGGCGAATGCATTTTCTGTCATAGAATACGCATTGCTGACCGCTCCGGGAGCACCATTAAAGCAGGCACTGCTGGATGCAAAAATTGGAAAAGATATTCAGGGGTCCTATGACAGCAGTGTATATCAGCCAATCTTTTCGGTCGTTGCTAAAAATGCAAACACAGACTCCAAAGACAGGTTTTTGAAGATCATCCGGGACGTTCTGGAACAGGCTGTGAAAGAGGGCATAGATAAAAAAGCTCTTCTTGCCGGAATCAACAATATGGAATTTAGATTCCGGGAGGCTGACTACGGTTCTTATCCCAAGGGGCTGATGTACGGAATTGATGTTATGGACAGCTGGCTGTATGATGACGCAGCGCCATTTGATTATTTAAAGCAGCTTGGCATATTTGAATTTTTAAAAGACCAGGTAGAAACCGGGTATTTTGAAAAACTGATTCAGGAATATCTGCTGAATAACACCCATGCATCTGTTGTAATTGTGGAGCCGCAAAAAGGTCTGACGGCTATCATAGAAGAAGAAATAAAGAATAAGTTAAAAGAATATAAGGAAAGCCTGACGTCTGAAGAAATCCAGTCTCTGGTGGATAAAACAGAGAAGCTTAGTCTGTTCCAGGAAACACCGTCTACAAAAGAAGAGCTGGAAGCGATTCCTATGCTGGAGGCTTCTGATATTAAGAAGGAAGCCGGGAAATTCTACAATGAAAAGCATCAGCTGGGAGATACAACGGTACTGCATCATAACATGTATACCAATGGCATTGGATACCTGAAAGTATTATTTGATACAAAATATGTACCGCTTGACTATATTCCGTATCTGGGTATTTTAAAAGCAGTTCTGGGGATGGTAGACACCAGGAATTACAGTTACAGCGAATTGTTTAACGAGATCAATATTCACTCCGGCGGAATCTATCCGGGAATTGAAATATTTGCTGCGGATAAACAGGGTGACTGCAGGGCAATGTTTGAAATGAAAGCGAAGATTCTCTATGAGAAACTGGATTTTGCATTTGACATGATGGAAGAAATGATCTTCACTTCAAAATTAGAAGATGAAAAGAGACTGTATGAAATTATTGCGGAGATAAAGTCCAGGGTTTCTGTCCGGTTAAATTCCGCAGGACATTCAACGGCAGCTGTCCGTTCCATGTCTTACTTCTCACAGACAAGTGCATGGAATGATGCGGTTAGCGGAATCCGTTTTTATAAGCTGATTGAGTCACTGGAAGTTCATTTTGAGGAAAAGAAAGAAGAGCTGATCCGCATTTTAAAAGAGCTTATGAAACTGGTTTTCCGAAAGGATACGCTTCTGTGCAGCTATACGGCTGATGAAACGGGATTTGCCCCTCTTATGGACAGGCTTTCCGGTTTAAAAGAAAAGCTGTATGAAGGAGAAGGTGTCATGCCTCACGGGAAATTAGAGACGGTGCAGAAGAATGAAGGCTTCCAGACTTCCTCTAAGATCCAGTATGTGGCAAGAGCAGGGAACTTTGTACAGGCCGGTCTTAAGTATACCGGGGTATTGAAGATTTTAAAAGTTGTGTTAAGCTATGAGTACCTTTGGTTGAATATTCGTGTAAAAGGCGGGGCTTATGGCTGCATGAGCGGATTTGGAAAAACCGGAGATTCCTACTTCGTATCTTACCGTGATCCCAATCTTCGGAAAACAAATGAAGTATACGAAGGCGTTGTGGACTATGTAAAGAATTTCACAGTAGATGACCGGGATATGACAAAATATATTATTGGCACCATCAGTGAAATGGATACGCCATTAAATCCTGCAGCAAAAGGCATCCGTTCCCTTGGCGCCTATATCAGCAATGTGTCTGAGGAAGATCTGCAGAAAGAACGGGATGAAGTATTAAATGCCACCCAGGAAGATATCCGTGCTCTTTGGAAGATCATGGAAGCGATTGTGGCGGCGGATAATATCTGTGTAATCGGAAATGAAGAAAAGCTGGCAGCTGAAAAAGACCTGTTTAAAGTACTGGTTCCTTTTATTGGCTAGAGTATTCTGGAACGTCAAAAGATAAATTATATACTGTCTCTGGCAGCAGATTGGAGTAAAAATGACAACAGCAAGTTATAAATCGGGTTTTGTTACCTTAATCGGCAGACCAAACGTGGGAAAATCAACACTCATGAACTATTTAATCGGTCAGAAGATTGCCATTACATCTAACAAACCCCAGACCACAAGGAACCGGATTCAGACAGTCTATACCTGTGAAAAAGGGCAGATTGTATTCGTAGATACGCCAGGTATCCACAAAGCAAAAAATAAGCTGGGTGAATATATGGTAAACGTAGCACAGAGGACCTTAAATGAGGTGGATGTGATATTATGGCTGGTAGAGCCCAGTACCTTTATCGGTGCCGGAGAACGCCATATTGCGGAACAGCTTTTGAAGACAAAGACTCCGGTTATTCTGGTAATTAATAAAATAGATACGGTAAAGAGAGAAGAGATATTAAAATTTATTGATGAATACCGGAAAATATATGATTTTGCGGAAATCATCCCTGCATCTGCCCTGAAAGGGCAGAACACCCAGGATATTATAGATACTGTGTTTAAATATCTTCCCTACGGACCCCAGTTTTATGATGAAGATACCGTTACCGACCAGCCTGAGAGGCAGATTGTGGCGGAACTGATCAGAGAGAAGGCGCTGCGCAGTCTGGATGAAGAGATTCCCCATGGAATTGCTGTTTCCATCGACAGAATGAAAGAGCGGACAGGCGGAAAACTGATGGATATAGAAGCAACCATTATCTGTGAGCGGGATTCCCATAAGGGAATTATTATAGGAAAAGGCGGAACGATGCTTCGTAAAATCGGTTCCCAGGCGAGAAAAGAAATTGAAGAAATGTTGGAAATGAAAGTCAATCTGCAGCTTTGGGTTAAAGTTAAGAAGGACTGGCGTGACAGCGATTTCTTAATGAAGAACTTTGGGTATGATAAAAAGGATGTCTAGAGTACAACTGAAAATCAATGCACCTGTCTGAATGCCAGGTACAGGCTTAATTCAGTCAGGCTCTGAGCAGAAGGTGTAAAATGGGACAGACAGTGACGTTAACGGGTATGGTGCTTATAGCCGCCCCAATTGGTGATTATGATAAAAGGCTGGTGCTGCTTACCAAAGAAAGAGGTAAAATTACAGCATTTGCAAAAGGAGCAAGAAGACAGAACAGCCCGCTTCTGGCGGCAACAAATCCGTTTTCTTTTGGTGCGTTTACCTGTTTTGAGGGAAGAACGTCTTATAACCTGATGCAGGCAGAGATCAGCAATTATTTTTCAGGGCTGTCCCAGGATTATGAGGCAGCCTATTACGGCTTCTATTTTATGGAAATTGCAGATTATTATGCGAGGGAAAATAATGATGAGGCGGAAATGCTGAGGCTGCTGTATGCAACCCTTAGAGCGCTTATGAACGCACATATAACCAATGAGCTGATCCGGTATATCTTTGAGTGGAAGTCAATGGTTATAAGCGGAGAATATCCTCAGATGTTTTGCTGTACCGGCTGTGGCGTACAGGAGGATCTGCGGGCATTTGTACCTGCAGGAGACGGACTGGTGTGTAAAAACTGCCTGTCCGGATCAAAAGGGGCAGTTCTGCTGTTAGAGTCCACTATTTACACGTATCAGTATATCGCTTCGTCTACGATTGAAAAACTTTATACCTTTACGGTATCTGAGGAAGTGCTGCGTGAAATGAAACGCCTTCAGGCCCGTCTTCGTAAAATTTATATGGACAAACAGTTTAAATCTCTTGAAATTTTAGAGTCGATTGTTACATAAGTTTTAAATCGACCCGCCAGAGTGTTCTTCTCCCAATAATTAGTTGAAAATATCATACTTTAAAGGTATAATAATTAGGATTATACAAGGAGGATGCAGTTTATTATGAAAAAAAGGAGAATTCTGGCGGTGATGGTAGGAGTTATGTGTCTGTTAAGCGGGTGCAGTAAGGTCTCGTCACCAGATGAGTCAGCAGTTTCGATTGGAAAAGACGGAGGAATTACCGGGACAGCAGTGGAGAGCCTGGACAAAGAGTATTATGATGAGACAGAGCTCAAAACCATGATTGAGAGCGAAATCGATGCATATAAAACCAGTACAGGCAAAGATAATATTAATCTGGACAAATTTAGTGTAAATGAACAAAAAGCGAAATTAATTATAGATTATGCTTCTGCACAGGATTATGCGAATTTTAACCATGTTGAATTTTTTGTAGGTAAAATTTCGGAAGCACAAAAATCTGGCGTTACCTTTGACGGAAGCTTTCAGTCTGTGGAAGACGGCAAGGTGGTAAAAAGCGGACTGGCCAGCAGTGATGTACTTAAGAAGGACTATCAGGTTGTGGTAATGGAAGAACCAGTTCTCGTACAGGTGCCCGGCAATATCCTGTATGCCAGCGAAAATGTTGAGGTGGCAGGTAAAAGTGAAGCAAAAGTAAAATCATCGGGATCTGAAGGGACTGCCGAAAAGCAGTCAGATACAACTAAGCAGGAAGAAACAGATTCTGAAACGGGCATGGTCTTATTGTCTCCTGAGAACAGTAATTCGGGGACTTCTGCAAAAGAGATTGAAATTGGCAAGAAATTAGCTTATATTATTTATGAGTTGGGATAATTGAGTATCCCTGGCAGGTTTTAAAGCGTGTTTAAATTTGTTTTAGATGTCTGCACGCAAAAATTACAGAAATTATAATGAAAATAGAATGGAATGTGAGGAATTAACAATGGAAAAGACGATGGATAAAATTGTAGCATTGGCAAAGGCAAGAGGATTTGTGTATCCGGGTTCCGAAATCTATGGAGGGCTTGCGAATACCTGGGATTATGGAAACCTTGGTGTTGAGCTGAAGAATAACGTAAAACAGGCATGGTGGAAAAAATTCGTAACAGAAAATCCCTATAATGTAGGTGTTGACTGTGCTATTTTAATGAATCCACAGACCTGGGTTGCAAGTGGACATCTGGGTGGATTCAGTGATCCGCTGATGGATTGTAAAGAATGCCACGAGAGATTCCGCGCGGACAAAATTATTGAAGACTTCTGTGCAGAGAAAGAAATTGCAGTGGAAGGTTCCGTGGATGCATGGAGCCAGGAAGAGATGAAGAATTTTATCGAAGAGCATCAGATTCCATGCCCTACCTGCGGCAAACATAATTTTACTGACATCCGCCAGTTCAACCTGATGTTCAAGACATTCCAGGGTGTTACCGAAGATGCCAAGAATACTGTATATTTAAGACCGGAAACAGCACAGGGTATTTTCGTGAATTTCAAAAATGTCCAGAGAACATCCAGAAAGAAAATCCCATTTGGTATCGGACAGATCGGTAAATCTTTCCGTAATGAAATTACACCAGGAAACTTTACCTTCCGTACAAGAGAATTCGAACAGATGGAACTGGAATTCTTCTGTGAACCTGGTACGGATCTGGAGTGGTTTGCATATTGGAAAAAATACTGCCTGGACTGGTTAACCGCTCTTGGCATGAAAGAAGACGAGATGCGTGCAAGAGACCATGCTGCAGAAGAGCTTTGTTTCTATAGTAAAGCTACTACCGATATTGAATTCCTGTTCCCATTCGGATGGGGTGAATTATGGGGCGTTGCCGACAGAACGGATTACGACCTGACACAGCATCAGGATACCTCCGGTCAGGATATGAGCTATTTTGATGATGAGAAAAAGGAGAAATACATTCCTTATGTAATTGAACCTTCACTTGGTGCAGACCGCGTGGTACTGGCATTCCTCTGCAGCGCATATGATGAAGAGGAACTGGAAGGCGGAGATAAGAGAACCGTACTTCGTTTCCATCCGGCACTGGCTCCGATTAAGGTGGGAGTGCTGCCGTTATCCAAGAAATTAAATGAAGGCGCAGAAAAAGTATTTACCATGCTGGCTAAGAAATATAACTGTGAATTTGATGACCGTGGAAACATTGGTAAACGTTACAGACGTCAGGATGAAATCGGAACGCCGTTCTGTGTAACTTATGATTTCGAATCTGAGACAGACGGTGCGGTAACCGTCCGGGACCGTGATTCCATGCAGCAGGAAAGAATTAAAATTGAAGAATTAGAAGCATATCTGGCAGACAAATTTATATTTTAGGCTTCGGAATGTGTCAGAAATTTACTGACACACTGGAGCGTGCAGATGGCAGGAATGAATTTTCAAACACGCTCTATAATGTATTGATTGAATTGCGCTCACAGCGGGAATAAAAAATTCCCTCTGTGGGCGTTTTTTGTGGTATTTTATGAAAAGCACAACTTTAAACAAATATTCGCATGACTGGCAATTCCTACCTTAAGCAGGAGAGCTTATAATAAGGATAAAGTAAAAGCTTTGGAGGAGGTTGTTTATGAGGTATGGATACTTTGACAATGAGAATAGAGAGTATGTAATTGAACGTGTGGATCTTTCTGCTTCCTGGACAAATTATATTGGGGTTGAGGATATGTGCGGAGTTGTGAATCATACGGCAGGCGGATATTTATTTTATAAATCTCCGGAATACCACCGCATTACCAGGTTCCGGGCTAATGCCGTACCTATGGACCGCCCGGGGCATTATGTTTATCTCAGGGATAATGAGTCAGAGGATTACTGGAGCATTTCCTGGCAGCCGGTAGGAAAGTCTTTGGACGAGGCAAAATATACCTGCCGCCACGGATTGTCTTATTCAGTATATGAATGCAGTTATAAGGGGATCCAAGCTTCTCAGACGCTGGTAATACCAATTGGGGATGCGGTAGAGTTATGGGATGTAAAGGTACAGAACCAGAGTGACCGGGTGAGGGAACTAAGCGTGTTCTCCTACTGTGAATTTTCCTTCCACCATATTAATATGGATAACCAGAACTTTCAGATGAGCATGTATGCGGCAGGGTCATCCTGTGAGGACGGTATTATTGAACATGACCTGTTTTATGAAGAGTTTGGATACCAGTATTTTACATCCAGTGCCGATCAGGATAGTTTTGAGACATTGAGAGATCAGTTTATCGGTAAATACCGGACGGAAGATAATCCTATTGGGGTGGAACGGGGGTATCTGGAAGGCGGCTCTGAAAATGGCAATAACCACTGCGGTGCATTTCAGAAAAAAATTGTGCTGCAGCCGGGGGAAGAAGTCAGGATTATATATATGCTTGGAGAGGGCGGACGGGAAACCGGAGCCGTTGTCCGGGAAAAATACAGCAGACCGGATGCGATGGAGAAGGTATATGACAGTCTTGGGACTTTCTGGAAAAAGAAACTGGAGAAACTTCAGATTCAGACTCCGAATGAAGGAATGAATACTTTAATTAACACCTGGACTCTATATCAGGCTGAGATTAACGTAATGTTTTCCAGATTTGCATCGTTTATAGAAGTAGGCGGAAGAACCGGGCTCGGTTACCGGGATACAGCCCAGGATGCTATGACAATTCCTCACTCCAATCCGGAAAAGTGCCGGCAGAGACTGGTGGAATTGCTCCGCGGCTTGGTTTCAAAAGGATATGGACTTCATTTATTCCAGCCGGAATGGTTCGATCCGGATACGGAAGTTAAGCCTTTTAAGTCTCCTACTGTTGTGCCTGCGCCAAATGCACAGGATATGATTCACGGACTGGAAGATACCTGTTCTGACGATGCCCTGTGGCTGGTAAGTGCCATTGTGGAATACGTAAAGGAAACGGGTGAGCTTACATTTTTGGATCAGGTCTTCTCCTATGCCGATGGCGGAGAAGGAACCGTATATGAGCACATGATGAAAATTCTGGATTTTTCGGCAGATCAGGTAGGGGAAAGCGGTATCTGCAAAGGACTGCGTGCCGACTGGAATGATTGTCTTAACCTGGGCGGCGGTGAAAGTGCCATGGTTTCCTTCCTGCATTATTGGGCTATTCAGAATTTCCTGGAAGCAGCAAGATATCTAAAACGCAGGGCAGATGTGGAAAAATATGAGAAGATGGCTGAAAAGGTAAAAGAGGTTTGTGATACCAGGCTTTGGGATGAGGAATGGTTTATCCGGGGCGTGACGAAAAACGGCAGGAAAATAGGTACCATGAATGACAAGGAAGGGAAGATCCACCTGGAATCCAATGCCTGGGCAGTTTTATCCGGTGCGGCATCTGAAGAAAAAGGCAAAAAGGCAATGGACAGCGTTGACCGGTATCTGTATACGCCATATGGCATTTTGCTAAACGGACCATCTTATACCCAGCCGGATGATGATATTGGCTTTGTGACCAGAGTTTATCCGGGGTTAAAAGAAAACAGTTCGGTATTCAGCCATCCAAACCCCTGGGCATGGGCTGCTGAGTGTGTATTGGGCAGGGGGGACCGTGCGATGAAATTCTATGATGCATTATGCCCATACAACCAAAATGACCAGATCGAGATACGGGAGTCAGAACCGTATTCCTACTGCCAGTTCATTGTAGGAAGGGATCACAAGGCATTTGGCAGGGCAAGGCATCCGTTTATGACGGGAACAGGCGGCTGGGCTTATTTTTCGGCAACCAGGTATATGCTGGGCATTAAACCGGAATTTGACCATCTGCAGATAGATCCCTGTGTACCTTCTGACTGGAAAGAATTTAAGGTGAGCAGGGAGTTTAGGGGGGCAATGTATGAGATTACAGTTCGAAATCCGGACAGTGTCATGAAAGGCGTACGTAAAATGTATCTGGATGGAGTGGAAGCAGATGAGATACCGGTATGTGATGCCGGAAGCAGGCATGAAGTAACTGTCATTATGGGAAGATAAAAGAAGGTAGGCGAATAGATTATGGTACATTTTGGAACAGGCGGCTGGAGAGCCGTAATCGGAGATGAATTTACAAGGGAAAACATACAGAAGCTATCCATGGCAATGGCGCTTAAAATGAAAGCAGAAGGAGTGGAAGAAGATGGTATGGTGATCGGCTATGACCGGAGATTCTTATCGAAGGAAGCAGTTATGTGGGCATGTGAGGTTTTTGCCAGAGAAGGAATCCATACGTATTTTATCAACCGTTCTTCACCGACTCCGTTGATTATGTATTATGTTATGAGTCATGGGCTTCATTATGGCATGATGGTGACGGCAAGCCACAACCCTGCTATCTATAACGGAATTAAGGTGTTCACCCAGGGGGGCAGGGATGCGGATGAAGAGCAGACCGGCAATATAGAGGATTATATAGCTGAAGTGGAAGAGTGCTGTAAGAGGGGCAATCCCATTGAAATTATAGAATATGAAGATGCGAAGGAAAAAGGGCTGGTAACAGAGTTCAATCCATTAAATGAATACCTGGATAATATCATAGCTGCCATAGATATGGAAGCGATCAAAGAACGGGGGCTTAGGGTAGCGCTGGATCCTATGTACGGTGTAAGCCAGACATCTGTCAAAACCCTGCTGTCTATTGCACGCTGTGAACTGGAAGTTATTCATGAACGTCATGATACCCTGTTTGGAGGGAAGCTGCCTGCTCCAAATGCAAATACCCTGCGTTCCCTTCAGAACTATGTATTGGACAGAGGATGCGACATTGGAATAGCAACAGACGGAGATGCCGACCGTATCGGTGTAATTGATGATACCGGTAGATTTCTCCATCCAAATGACATACTGGTACTGCTGTATTACTATCTGGTGAAATATAAGGGGTGGCACGGGGCGGTAGTGAGAAATATTTCCACCACCCACAGGCTGGACCGGGTAGCGGAGAGTTTCGGTGAAAAATGTTATGAAGTTCCGGTAGGATTCAAACATGTATCTGCGAAAATGCAGGAGACAAATGCCGTAATCGGCGGGGAATCTTCCGGGGGCTTGACAGTACGCGGGCATATCAATGGAAAAGACGGGATCTACGCAGCGGCACTCCTGATTGAGATGATCGCAGTAACAGGCAAAAAGATATCCCGGATTGCTCAGGATATTGAACTTGAGTATGGATTCCTGCATATGGAAGAGCGGGCTTATAAATTCAGTCAGGAGAAAAAAGAAGAAATCCATAACATACTTATGATACAGAAGCTTCTGCCAGAGATTGAAACAGAAGCAGAGAAGGTGTCCTATCTGGACGGATGTAAGATCTATTTCAAAAATGGAGGATGGATCAGCGCCAGATTCTCCGGCACGGAGCCGCTTCTTCGGATCTTCTGCGAAATGCCAAAGCCAAATGAAGCATCTGAACTTTGTGGGCTATTCGAAGAATTTCTGGGAATAACCTGTGAACCGATCTGATTGTACGGTCAATTTATGCCGGCAGGGGGCATGTTTTGAATGAAATTGAACAGAGCAGACGCAGTACGTCCTTCGTACTGTATCTGCTCTCTTTTGGTAAAAAACCCATAAATTTTTAATCTACAAGGCGGAGGTATGAGGCGTAGCAGCAGCTACGTCGATTGACAACAACGCAGCAGATGGAAATTTAAGCAAGTGTAACATAAGGTTATTTAGAGTGGCTTATACTAGGGTACTATGTTACAATAAACCCAAGGAAGAGGGAGGTTCAGGTTTATGGATAATCAGTCTCAGAATACGCAAAAGCCCAGGTCTTTGAAATCGCGGATGCTTTTTTTCATTATGCTTTGCTGGGTAATTCCGCTGCTGGTATTATTTTTATTTATGGTTTTTACATATCGGAATGAAATTTTAGAAAAATCGGAGATGATGTTGAATCTGGGAATAGAAAATGTAACATCTACCCTGTCCCAAAGAGTAGATGAGGCAATTACAGCATCAAAAAAACCATCCTACGAAGGCGTGTGTGAAAAAGCCTGGAGAAAATACCGGAAAGGCGAGACCAATAAGAACCAATTTTACCAGGATATTAATAATGAATTGAAAAGCAAGTTTTACATAGACAAAAAATTCAGTATGTTTACCTTCTACCTGGAAGGGGACGATGAGCCGTTATGCTATTCAGCAAACAATGAATTTTCCTATTTGAGTTACATGGAACAGATCCATGGGAAAATGAAAGACCTGATTGAAGGCCATTCTTCCGATGCTGTTCTGCGTGTGGTGGATGGGCGGATATATATTGTACGGAATATGTATACGGTTACCAAGTATATGAAGTTTGGAACGTTGATCGTAGAATTGAACCAGGATCAGTTGTTTCGGAACATTCAGATGGACTTAAGCGTCAATGCGGCAATCTGCTTTAATGACGGTGAAGAATTCGTAATGGTGGGGAATCAGGATGAAGAAGCTTCCTTTAAGTATTTTCCGGCATTGTTCCAGAAATATGATAAAAATAAAGATGAAACAATCCAGATGGATTTGAGCAACAGCTACAAAGGCTATCTGAAAGAAAAAAAATGCAGGGATTATAATGTAGGTGTTGCCTTCCTGGTAAGTAAGGCATTGTTTTATGAATCTCTTTATAATCTGTATAAAATTATTGCATGTATTATACTAATACTAATTCCGGTTCTGATGTATGGGGTGAAATTTTTAAATAAGCAGGTAAGTATTCCGGTCAGACGGATGATCCGTGCGTCCGAAGCCATTGAAGAGGGACAGCTTGGAACCGTTGTGGAGGGAGAAAATATGCCAAATGCAGAATTTTCTTACCTGATGGATTCTTTTAACCGGATGTCCAAACAGGTCAAATATCTGTTTGATTACGCTTATGACGAAAAACTGGCACGAAGAGATGCGAAAATTATGGCACTCCAGGCACAGATTAATCCCCATTTTCTGAATAATACTTTAGAAATGATGAATTGGCAGGCGCGAATGTCCGGAGATACCACAATCAGTAAGATGATAGAGTCCCTGAGTACGGTTCTGGATTACCGGATGGACAGGGCAGGAAGCCGCCTGATTAACCTTGCAGAAGAACTGCATTGTGCGGATGCTTACTTCTACATTATATCCATGAGGTTTGGAAAGCGTCTGAAAGTGGAATGGAATGTAGATGACAGTCTGCTGCAGGTAAAAGTACCGAGGCTTATTCTGCAGCCGATTCTGGAGAACGCGGTAGTGCACGGGATTGAGCAGGTAAAAAACGGAGTGATAGAAATACAGATATACCACGATGAAACAAAGATCTATGTAAAGGTGCTCAATTCCGGCAAGCCAATGACCGGGGAGGATATGGAGAAAATCAACGGGATCCTCTCAGGAAGTCCCGGAAGCATTAAGGCTGAGCCCGGTCAGCATACTTCACTTGGTATCCGTAACGTAAATGAACGGATCAAACTGATCTATGGGGAACAGTATGGACTTTGTATTGCACCGTCCGATGATGGAAAAACGGAGTCCGTGATAACGCTGCCCTATGAGAAAGAATTGGACAAGGAGGAAGAAATTAATAGGCAAAAGGCACAAAAAGAATTGCAGAGTACCGGGAAAATTGGGGAATAAAACGGGTGGTTTTGTCACTGGATTTGATTATTCTTGTGAAGAGGGCAAGAATGAACAAATAATGTCAAGTAGGTCTAATGCTTTTTGAGGTCATTGCAAGTATAATAGGATTATAAGAAATGAGAGAAATACTCATAGAACTAAAAAACTCACAGGGAGGAAATAAAGTATGAAACTCAAAAAGGTATTGGCAGTAACAATGACGGCAGCGATGACAATGTCCATGATGGCAGGTTGTGGAAGCACCACAAGCGCAGCAACAGAAGGAAAGAAAACAGAAGCAAGTGCAGCATCTGAGGAAACAAAAGCTCCGGCAACGGATGGAGAGACCAAAGAAGCATCAGAAGGCGGCAGCGAAGAAACCGAAGCAGCATCGGAAAGCGCACCGGCGATAGAGACCGCAACATCGAAAAAGGCAGCAGAGGAAGTTGCAGGGGGAAAAGATGTAACACTCAAGACTGTTTCCATGTTCGGAGGAACAGACCCCAATGCCATCGTGTATCAGGCAGTGAATAAAGCATTTATGGAACAGCATCCAAATGTAACGCTGGAAGATGATTCCCAGGTATCCAATGAAGAGTGGAAGTCCAGAATCGCAGCAGACTTTTCCGTGGGAAATGAACCGGATGTCTTACAGTTCTTCGTAGATGCAACAGCAAATGATATTATTTCCACTGATAAATTAGTACCTTATGATGAGATTGTAAAAGAGTACCCGGAATATGCCGGTGATACGTTACCGGATGCATTAGAAAAAGTAAAAAATGCAGATGGCGTGAAAAGAGCGGTTCCCACAACCGGATATTGGGAAGGACTTTTCTGCAACAAGGATGTATTTGAACAAAATGGCGTAGAACTTCCCACAGATTGGGATTCCTTTACAAAGGCAATTGAAACATTTAAGAGCAAAGATATCATCCCGATTGCATGTTCACTGAATGAAGTACCACATTATTGGGTTGAGTTCTGTATGCTGTATACAGCAGGACAGGATGAATATGTTTCCATGCCGGATAAGGCACCTGAGAGCTGGATAAAAGGAATTGAAGTAATTAAGACATTGAAAGAAATGGGTGCTTTCCCGGAAGATACCGATACGATCGATAACTCCTCCGCGGAGCAGTTATTTAACAGTAAAAAGGCAGCAATGCAGTTAGACGGCAACTGGAGAATGAATGGAATTGATGATAAAGAAAACGTTGTAGTTGTGCCTTTCCCTGGCGTTCCTGATCAGGCAAAAGATGTGGCTGGTTACATGGTAAGCGGATTATCATCCGGCTTCTATATCACAAGAAAAGCATGGGATGACCCGGACAAGAGAGATGCAGCAGTAAAATTTGTAATGGCTCAGACCTGTAAAGATTCACTTATGAAATACTGGAATGGTGCAGGCATCCCAACCTGTGAAATCTCTGAAGATGAAATGCCTTCTGATAACCTGGCAAAGAGCGGGCTTGAATATGCGCAGGCAGCAAAAGGCCTGGTACTGCCAACTGATGCAAGATATAACACATACAAAGCGCTTACCAGCCAAATCTCCGGAATGGCAGCAGGTATGGTCAAGGCAGAAGACATTATCAATGATATGATTACACGTTATAAAAACGGTGAAATCGTAGAGTAATAGAATAAATAAATATTGTCCTTATGAGCAGAGGGAGTTTTCAAAACCGCCCCCTCTGCTTCTTTATACCCAAAATTCAATGTATGATTTTAAAAAGGAGGTAATTCACCATGTTATATAGAAAAAAATGGCCGCTTCTCATCTTTTTAGTTCCGGGAATTCTGTTCCTTGTGATATTTCTGTACGTACCCTTTGTAGAAAATATCAAAAATGCCCTCTATGATATGTCTGTTCCTGTAGCTATGCCGGGCCGTGCATTCCGGTATGTGGGAGCTGAAAATTTCCAGAAACTGTTTTCTGATCCCATGATCCGTGTTGCGCTTGGAAACTCCGTAAAAATGATGTTTCTAACCGTTATTTTTGAAGTGGGGATTGCATTTGTATTAGCCGTACTGGTGAGCAATATCAAAAAAGGACAGCAGTTTTTCAGAACCGTATACTTTTTCCCTATTGTTATTTCTGCAACTGCAATTGGTTTACTGTTTAAGCTTTTTTATAACTATGATTCCGGTATGCTCAATCAGATACTAACCGCATTGGGATTTGCCAAGGTCAAGTGGCTGGGTGAGAGTCTTGCATTTATCATGGTATGTATTCCCACACTCTGGTCATATGTTGGATTCTATTTTGTAATTCTGCTGACAGGGCTCAGTGATATACCGGAAGAGGTATATGAAGCAGCATCCATTGACGGATGCAGTAAATTAAAACAGGTATTTTATATCACGATGCCAATGCTGAGGGGTGTGTTCTGTACCTGTATTACCCTTGCAGTAACGGGAGCTTTGAAAGTATTCGACCTCCCCTGGGTAATTGCCAGTCAGGGTGCACCTTACGGACTGACACACTTTATGGGAACTTATATGTATCAGACCACATTTGAGTTAAATGATTATGGTTATGGCTCTGCAATCGCAATCCTGATCGTTATTTTAGGAGTTATCGTATCCAAGATTGTAACAAAAGTTGCCAGACCAGATGCAAACATGTAGGAGGACGGCTATGACGGAGTTAAGATATAGTAAAAGTGAAGAATTTTCAATGGATTTGCAGATACCGAAAAGAAGAATAGGTATTGGAAAAATAGTAATTTATGCAGTGCTGATTTTATGGGCAGTCACAACTATCTTTCCGTTTTTATGGGTGTTCCTGAACTCTTTCAAACCGTCTGCAGAAGTAATCAGCAATTCATTCAGCCTTCCTCAGGCATTTGACCTGGCTAATTATAAAAGGGCATTTGAAAGCCTGAACATTTTAAGGGCTTATGGATTCAGTATTACAATCTCAGGTTCGGTGACACTTGGGGTAATGCTGCTTTCCACCATGATGGCATTTGCAATGACCAGGTACAGCTTCAGAGGGAAAAATTTCATGGACAGTTTTATCGTGGCAAGCTTGATGTTCCCGGTATTCTCCACAATTATACCGGTGCTGAGGATGATGGTAAAAGCAGATCTTCTGAGTACGCCCATTGCAGTCATTCTGCCGCAGATTGCCGGTAATTTAAGCTTTGCAGCAATCGTAATGATGGGATTTCTAAGAGGGCTGCCAATTGAGATGGAAGAAGCGGCATATATGGAAGGCGCAAATGTATTTCAGGTGTTTACGAAAATTATTATTCCACTATGCAAAGCATCCCTTTCAACAGTGGCAATTTTCAGTTTCTTATGGTCTTATAATGATTTGTTTGTGCAGAAAACAATGATGCGTGATCCAAAAAATATGCCGATCTGTGCGCTGTTAGAGATGATCAGTTCCAAGTACGGGACAGATTTTGGACTTATGGCTGCCTCTGTAACATTGATCGTAGTACCGGTATTGATTGTATATATTTTCCTGCAGAAAAACATTATTAAGGGATTGACAGCAGGTGCAATTAAGGGATAATATGGATATACTATCCAGATAAAGGAATCGTTTCAGTCTGTGGATTTGTCTGTCTGGACAAGAAAAGTACTGGGGGCCGTAGTTATGTATCGAGTAGTAATTATTGATGATGAGCCAATCATTGTGGAAGGTATCTCAAGAAGTGTGGATTGGAAAAAGTGGGATTGTAAAGTAGTTGCAACGGCAAATGACGGCATCGAAGGACAGGAAGTCATCCGGGAGCATAAGCCCAATATCATCGTGTCCGACATCTCTATGCCGGGACTGGATGGGCTGGCAATGGCAGCCGGATTGAAATCAGAATTTGAAAATATGGAGATTACCATTCTCACTGGATTCCGGGATTTTGATTATGCACAGAAAGCCATTCGCCTGGGGGTGACCAGGTTCTTGTTAAAACCCTCTAATATGAGTGAAATAGAGGAAGCGGTAGATGCGATGGTGCAAAACCTCCGGAAGAAGAAAATTACCGGAGAGGCAGATGCAGTGGAGGAAAGTTCCGACAGTGCAGCCAGCAGTTTTATTGTTAAAAATGCATTGAAATATATTGAGGACAATTATAATAGAAAAATAACCCTTCTGGAGGTGGCAGAGAAGACTTACGTAAGCCAATGGCATTTGAGTAAGCTTCTGAACCGCCATACAGGGCAAAGCTTCTCAGAATTGCTAAACCATACGAAAATTGAACATGCGAAAGAAATGTTAAAGGATCCATCCCTTAGAATCGGGGATATAGCGGAAGCGGTAGGATTCCTGGATATGGCTCATTTTTCACGGGTGTTTAAAAAGCAGACAGGAATGTCGGCAAATGAATATCGGAATCATGAGGTTTAGAGAGTGTTTGAAAATTGGGAGCTTAAGAAGGCAAGTTAGAATATTCAAACGCGCTCTAAGGTATGAGGGCAGCAGGGCATTTTCCGTTGGCGGTTAACGGGAGGTGCCTTTTCGTTTTTATTTTGCGTAAATTGACGATCGGAATATCACCGCTAATAGAAAAATATCTTGATTTATTCTTTCTGCTATGTTATATTAAAAAATAATAAGAGATTGTTTCAATCTGTTTATGTGTATTTTTGTTTTTTGTCTTTTATCTTTTATTTTTTATTTTATAATCTGATCATTTCTGATTTATTCAAATCAAAACCCCATTTTGTTAAGCAAAGTAGATGATACGTATATATTTTATTATATTGTCTTTTAAGACATACTCTGGTGTGGTATATGTATGATTGTACATTTGCATATAAAGGAGAGTGCACGAACTGGAAGGAATTGCGTATCAAAATAAAGATATTTTATCGAAAATATTCGCAGAGTCACTAAAAGAAAAATCATTTTCCGTTTACGGAATCGAACTACCGAAGATCGTTGAAGTGCTGCCAACAAATCTGCCCAGCCTGCAGGTAAATGAACTACGTTTAGACAATTTGTTTTTGTTGGCTGATAACAGCATTGTCCTGGTAGATTATGAGAGTAAATTTTTGAATGAAGACCTGATAGATTATCTGGGCTATGTCTGCAGGATTCTAAAAAGGCTGGGAAAGGATTGGTCCGGCGTGAAAATAAGGGTCTTAATTCTGTATACATCGGATGTTGAATATGCTAACGATGTTCTGGATATTGGATGTCTTACATTTAAAATTGAGCAGGCATTTCTTTGCGGTTTGGATACAGCCTCGATCTATGAAAATATAAATAAGAAAATAAAATGCCGTGAGCATCTGACAGATGATGAAAAAATGCAAATGATTATATTGCCATTGACGGTAAAAGGAAAAGAGGAGAAGCTGATTCTTTTAAAAAAGATTATTATGTTAGCAAAAGAATTGGAAGCTGAAAATGATCGTACATTTATTATGGCTGGATTATTGACATTTGCTGATAAGATTATAAGCAGCCGGCTGGCGGAAGAGATAAGGAGGGAAATCCGAATGTTAAAAGTTGAGAAAATTATATTTGAGGAAGGACTGAAAGAAGGGTTGGAAGAGGGTATCTTGGAAGGTGAACATAGAAATAAGATTAAAATAGCGGAAAATATGATTCGTGCAGGAAAAACCATACAGGAGATTGCTGAAATTACTGAAATGGCAATCGAAGATATCCTTAAATTACCCAAAATGATACCCGTAAAGTAGGAGTGTGTTTTACTATTAAATTACCGGCAGAACTTTGCCAGTTGTTCTGCCGGTTGTGATTTTATTTACGGTACATCTTATAGATCCTGTTTGGCGTGTAGCCGGGAACGGCCTTTTTCCAACTGGATTTTCCGATGGTTTTCAGGTATTTGTTGGTATATTTACCTGAATTTTTGGTGTCCATATATTTGAACACATTATATGCTTTTTTTCCGCTGATGCCCATATACAGGCCCTGTGCAGTTTCACCGGGTTCATCGCTATAACTTCTTATGATGAAGGAATCAATCATGGGATTACATGCAGCTTTGTAGTAGCCGTATGCGATTGCCGCTGCCTGGACGTCTTCACCTTTTGAGGAACTGAATCCCTGCTCCGATAAGATAATACGGGTTTTTGAGCCATAATGCTTTTTAACGTAATTTGTTAAGACCTGAATATTCTCCATTGTGACATAAGGTGAATCTTCTTTGGATGAAACAGCACTGTTATTCCAGAAATCAGGACTTGTTAAAGGTGCCGGATAAGCATGATAAGCAACATTCCAATTGATACCGCTTTGCATACTCTTTATTTTCTTTGCAAAGGCATTCATAAAGTCTTTTGCCGTATAGCCTGCATCTGCAGTGTTCCAGCAATGGTCCAGACAAATAAATACTTTAGTATTGCTCCAGTTGCTTTTTGCAGCGTTATATAAGGAGCGGAAAGCATATGAATAGGAGTTGATAAATTTAGTCTTGCTCATACTGCCTTTATAATTCCAAAGATTACAGGAATTTACCTCATTTCCTAAAACCCAATTGGATACATGGCATTCACTGGTACTGAATTTTGAAGCAAGGAAACTGAATATAGCCTCCATTTTTTCTCTCGCCGCTTTACTGGAGGTATTCCAGGTATAAAGGATATGCCCTTCACTTCTTGCCTGGGATGCAATTAAATCCTGATAGCTGCCGTCACCCCAATCCAAGCCCAGCTGTAAAGTTACATTGATTCCTTTGGCATTAAATTCGGATACTGCAACTTCATATCCCCTGAGACTGTTAAAATGATAAGTCTTTCCATTGTATTTATAAGTCGTATCCGGATTCGATAAAATTGTCGATGCATATAGATTTAAAAATGTATTCTTTGCATCCACTTTTTCTACATCCTGGGTAGTTGTAAACTGGATTCCTTTTTTTGTTTTACCTGTTTCATATGTATGTGAGTTTTTAGCAGTATTTTCCGGATTTGTTACATACTTGGCACTGCTGATCACTTTATATCCTTTTTTTTGTTTTACAGCTATTGCATATTTTGCCAATGCATATCCTTTATTGGGTTCTGCTGTATTTAATGCAAAGGTTACGGAAGCTTTCTTTGCCGTTCTTGCAGTTCTTTTAATTACTTTACCAGAATTGGGATCTACGGTAACGAGATAGTAATACGAATCAGTACTCTTAATTCGTTTGGCGATTTTAGCCTTTATCATGATTCGATCCACACCACTGCCTTTGCAACTGGTAATTCGTGCTGAATTGGATTTTGGAGCGTATTCTTTCTGCTTTTTCTGCTTAGCTTTATCGGATGTTTTGGCAGAAGCAGGTTCCGTTTCGGACACTTTTGTGCGTTGCTGCTTTGGGGCGGATACCAGACCCACCGGAGACTCCTTCTCTGATTCGGTAAGGGGTTCCGTTATTTTTTCTGTAAGTTCACATACAGTTTTTTCGGTTTCTGTCATTTCGGTTTCTGTTATTTCAGTTTCCTCTTTTATTTCAGTTAGAGGGATTTCTGATTCCGAAGAAGAGGTTTGGTTGTTGGCATTTAAATCCGAATCATCGCTATTTGTAACTTCACTTTCTGTAGTATCATTTGTTGTAACATCATTTTCTGTAGTATCAATTGTTGTAATTCCATTTTCCGGTATACCTGACGCTTCTGCATCATCCATTTGAGATTCCTGGACCTTTGGAGATGCTGTTTCTGCGGCAAGTGCCGAAATGCTGTTAACGGGTATCACCATAGATAGAGCTAACAGGACTGCCATTAATTTCTTTTTCATATAATCTCCCATCTGGTAGTTTTTCGACTACCTGCGTATTTTTTACGCATAAAAAGCTATTCAGTTTAATCTGTTAATTTTTATTACGAAGAGCATAATCTTTTGGAGAATATCCGTAAGATTTTTTGAAACGTTTGCTAAAATAAAATACATCAGAGTAGCCAACCTGTTCCGCAATTTCTGAAATCTTGTATTGATTAGATTCCAGCAGGCGCTTAGAAGCTTCCATTCGTACATTTGTAATGTACTGAAGGATGGATATGTCATTTACTTTCTTAAATACACTGCCCATATAAGAGGGGTTTAACTGAAAGATATCGCCGATCTGAGCTACCGATAAATCCTGATTACGATAGTGTTCATCAATGTAGGACATCAGTTTCTTGCTTAAAGCCACATCCGAAGGGGAGGTGTCATTTTGCTGGATACATTGCAAGCCGTAGTGGATTGCCGTATTTTTTAAACTATCCAGAGTATATTCTTCATCCAGTATGGAGGATATAAATTCATTGATATTCTGCGGCGTGTTCTCCAGTATGTGGTAATAAATATGGAAAGTCATAAACAATTCCGTTACGATCAGGTATAAATAGTCAACACTGTGTTTCTTTTCAATGGATGAAAACAACTCTTCGATGTAATCAGAAAATGTTTTTTCATCTTTTCCATTGAGATGTAAGGTAATATTCTGCCTTATTTTAGGCAGATCAATGGAATAATCAGGTTCCGGCGTAGCGGCGTACTCCAGCAGCAGATTTGAACCTGTTGAAAAATAGCGCTGGCTCAAACCGTGGAGAACCCGTTTGAAGTAAGGGTTCCAGCTTTCTGTTAAGGCAAATAGGTTGCCTACGCTCAGAAATACAAAATGCTTTTCCTTTTCCACAAATTCAGTTAATATGCTGCCAATATGATGAGATGCCTGTCTGGCTGTAAAAAAGATCTGCAGCACATAAATATACTCTGCTTCCTGGGTGTATTCACACTGGAAACCTTTCAGCCGGAGTGATGTGATCAGCCGATGAACCGCCACCTCAGTATCCTCAAATACAAAAGCACCGATATAGAGAGCATGGGTAATTTGTAAAAATTCCGGATAATTTGTATAAAGTGCCTGAATATCAAGAGAGCCGTTTTGCACATTTGTAAGGGCAGTACATTTTTCATAATGGTTAAGTTTTTCAATTTGGCGGTGCTGTTTTCGGGAGAGAGCTATTTTTTCAATACAATCCTCCAAAGTACTTTTTAACACCAGAGTATCTACTGGTTTCAGCAGATAATCGGTAACTCCATACCGCATGGCAGTACGGGCATATTCAAAGTCATTATAGCCGGATAAAATGATGATTTTTGTCTGAGGGTAATCCTCGTGGATTTGTTCAGCCGCCTGAATCCCTGTCATTTTAGGCATTTTAATATCCAATATGACAATATCCACCGGATGATGCTCCAGTAGTTCCATAACTTCCAGTCCATTTTCTGCTTCACCGATAAAGTTCAGATTCAGAGCAGTCCAGGGAATTATTTTTTTTAAGCGCTGCCGGATGAAATATTCATCGTCAGCGATCAGAAGATTTAAGGCCATTTTGATTTGCTGCCTCCTTTCCAATTGTAATTGTTGTGATACAACCTCCCTCGGAGCGGTTGGTGATCTCCAGACCATATTCCAGCCCATAATAAAGCTGGATACGCTGGTGGATGTTCTTGATGCCAAAGTGGTCGCTGCCAGCCAGCCATATCTGGTCATAAGCTTCTTTGGTAAGACCAATGCCGTTGTCCTGTACAACAATCCGGATAGCGTCCTCATATTCTGTGACCATGATTTCCAGAATACCTTTATATTCAAGTTCCTTGATACCGTGATAAATACTATTTTCCACAATGGGCTGCAGAAGCAGCTTCAGGCAGGGATATTCATACAATGAAGCGGGACAGTGGATATAGTAATCAAATTTGTTGAAGTAGCGTACCTGCATAATGTGAAGATAAGCTTCTGTGATTTCCAGCTCTTCCTTTATTGTAATGTAAAATTTACCATTACTCAAGCCTTCCCTGTAAAAAGTAGATAAATTCATGACAATATCTATCAATGTTTCTTTTTCATCAATTTCGGCAAGAGAACATATATTATCCAGGGTGTTATAGAGAAAATGTGGATTTACCTGTTGCTGGAGCAGATCCAGAGAAATTTTAGTTTTCATTTTCTGGGATTCCAACAGGTCATTCTTTAATTTTTCCTGCGCAGTTATCATGCTGTTAAAAGCTTTGAATAACTCGCCGATCTCCGTATCACTGCATTCTTCCTGTACGGGTGTCCAGCTTCCTTCCTTGATGGTCCGGGTGTGATGGATCAGATGGTCGATAGGCGAGCTGATCGTATGGGATACTTTATGGGATACGTAGATGCACACTGCGATACATACCAATGTGATCATCATGGTGATAAAAAACAAAAACATGGTTGGTTTGATAAAATCCAGAAGGTTGATCTCGTTAATAATGTACCAGTCAAGGGTAGGAAAATATTTATATAATATAATCGAATGGGACGTAAATCTGGATTCATCTCCGGTAGTGGGCTTTAGTAAAGAAAAAGAATCATACTGGGAGCCAAGGCTGATGGAATTATCGGAACTTCGCACTTTACCGGTTTCATCAGCCATAAATATATGGTTTGTGCCGGTAACTTTATCCCGGTATATCTGAGAAATCGTATGTTCCGGTATGGAGATCTCGATATATCCCAATAGGGCAGCAGTCTGGTAATGGAAAAGGGGCCGGACAAAAGAACCGCCAGCCATATTTTGATAACGGTTAGTCTGCGGGTGCTTTGTGCGTAGTACCCAAACTGCTTCTGAATCCACAGGAACGCCTTCCAGAGTCGTATCGTAAGGATAGATTTCTGTAGTAGCTACCATATCTTTGTCAGAAGAGTATATGGTAACAGCATGTATAAATGGGGTAGCCTGTACAATGCGGTTAATTTGTCCGGTTATATTCCTTTTATCGTCAGCATTAAAGCCGGGACGATTATCTTTGTATTTTCGCATGAGAGACTGCACCGTATTATCTATTATGATTGTTTTCGAATAATTTTTGGTAGATGTCAAATAATAATCTAGCTGAGAAGATATATAATCTAACTGTCGCAGAGCGGAGTTTGTTTCCAGGCTGATAAAATGTTTGTAAAATATGAAAGAGGTACTCATAAGCAAAACAACCATAAACGCAATGGCAATGCCTGCACTGCTCAGGAAAAATTTAGATTGTATCGAAGCAGATTTTTTCTTATTCATTAAAAAAAGTCCTTTCCTATAAATAAAGAGAATTTTAGTATCTCCTATTATCTTCCTTATATTATATTATTTTAGACAAAAAGTCTACGTAAGGAATCTGCTTTTTGTAAATGAAATGCAAAATGTACAAAAAAAATAGAAAATGACCATTCTAATTTCAAGGAAAATTTTTTATAATGATAAAGACTTAAGAAATGAAAACTTAAAAAAATATAAAAAACGGAGGAGAAGAAGCAATGAGAATGAAAAAAGTAACAGCATTATTACTGGCAAGTGCAATGTGCGTTGGAGCTTTGGCTGGATGCGGCAGTTCATCTGACACAAAGGAAACAAAAGCAGCAGGTGATACACAGGCAGCTGGGGAAACAAAAGCAGCTGATGGAACAGATGCAGCAAAATCAGAAGGATCCGGTGATGGTGAAAAAGTTACGATCCGTCTTCTGACCAGAATGGCAGGAACTACAACTCAGGTTAATATCTATAACGATATCATCAATGAGTTCAAGGAAAAACATCCGGAAGTAACAATCGTGGATGATTCCCAGAGTGATGAGTCTGCATTTAACAATATTCTCTCTACTGATATTGCATCCGGAACGATGGCTAATATCTTTAGAATCCAGGGTGTTGCAAACCTATCTGAGTATATTGATAACGGTATGATCTTAAATCTTCAGCCGTATTTAGATGAAGATAAAGAATGGGGCGGCGGATTTACAGAAGGATCCCTTGCTTACTACCAGGTACCGGGACAGGAAGGAACTTACGCAGTACCAATGGAATCCGGACTGATCGGTGTATATTATAACGAAGATTTATTTAAAGCAGCAGGCATTGATAAATTCCCGGAGACATGGTCAGAATTTACAGATGCTATTACAAAATTAAAAGACAGCGGTGTTATCCCGATTGCTATGGGAGCTCAGAGTACTTACATGGCAGGACATTTACATGACCAGATCTTCTACAAATGGTTAGGAACAGAAGCAGCTAAACTGCTTGGAACCCGTGAAAAGAAATGGACAGACAGTGATGTAGTTGAAACCTTACAGAAAGAAAAAGACTTAATTGATTTAGGTGCATTCGATGCAAGTGCAGCAGGTATCACAGATGATATCGCTATGACACAGTTCCAGCAGGGTGAAGCGGCAATGGTTATCACTGGACCATGGAACATCGGAACCTTTACAGATAAAGAAAAAACACCTGTATCTGACAGCGTCAAAGTTGCAAAATTCCCATATTTCGAAGAGAAAGAGGAATTTAAAAACGAAGATATGCAGACATTAAGCCCATATATGGTAAGCGGTAAATTACAGGGAAAAGAATTAGACCTGACAATTGAATTATTAAAAATGCTGACAAACAAAGATGCTGCTAAGAGATATGCAGAAGAAGCTGCTTTCTTAATCCCAAGAACAGATATCGATCTTGACGAAAGCAAATGTTCTCCATTATTTGTTGAAAATGTAAAATTAGGTGGAACCTCTACAGGTATCGGTGTTGACGTATTCGACTTTGATCCATTAACATCCATGCAGGACAGAACCAGAAACTCTATCGTAAGTATGTTTACCGGTGCAACAGCAGAGGCAGCTGCACAGGAGATTCAGAGCGAGGTTGACAACAACGCAAAATAATGCGGGGTATCAGTCAGTAAATTAAATTCATAAATTCAGATACTGCCGGGGTATTCTCCGGCAGTATATAAAAAATTTCACAATTCACTTTTGAGTATGTTAATGATACCACGCTGATGCGGTGTGCTTTAAATTGAATTGTGAAATTTTTTGTCTAAAAGGAGGACAAAGATACGAATGAAACTAAAAAGTAACAAGACCAAATTTTATATCTTTCTATTTATCGTTCCTGCATTAGTGATTTATCTTCTGTTTCAGATCATTCCATTGATCGGAGCCGTTTATTTTTCCTTTATTGAATGGAGTGGAATCGCAGGATCAGAACTGAAATTTGTAGGATTCCAGAATTATGCAAATGCATTTAAGAATCCTGATTTTATTCTTGCACTTAAAAACATGCTTAAGATGGTAGTATTCAGTGTTATTTTCCATACGCCGATTGCTCTTTTAATGGCAGTGGCAATTAACACAAAATGTAAGGGATACCGTGTATTTAAGGCATTGTTCTTTGTACCTACCGTATTCCCGTTAACTGCAGTAGGTCTGATGTGGTATTTCGTATTTATGCCAACAGGATCATTCAATGCTTTATTAAAAGTAATCGGACTTTCAGATATGGTTACTCCGTGGCTTGTAAATCCTGCATCTGCAATGAACGTAATTGTATTTGTTAATATCTGGGCGGGCGTTGGATACTTCATGGTTATTTTACTCGCTGGGCTTACTACTATACCGGAAGACTTGTATGAAGCAGCATCCATTGACGGTGCTACCAAAGTGCAGCAGTTCTTTAAAATCACGGTACCAATGATGAAACCTACTATTTCTATGTGTATCTTACTGGATATCATCGGATCTGTAAAAGTATTCGACCTGGTATTTGCAATGACCGGCGGAGGACCAAACGGACTTACCAATCTGCCGACCACGCTTATGTATAACGAAGCATTCAAATACAGTCATTACGGACTTGGCAGTGCAATTGGTATTATCATACTGGTTATCTGTCTGGGGGGTACTTTAATCAGTAATAAGCTTATGAGCAGCAAAGAGAACTAGGAGGTATACCATGAAAAACAAAGTGAAAAAAGAACGTAAAAAAATAACAGTGGGTACCGTGGTAATGTATTTATTCCTGATTGCAAATGCAATTATGTTTGCAATGCCAATGGTTTTCACCTTGTTGTCTTCTGTAAAAACAAAAGTAGAAATCTTCTCTAAGCCATTTGCGCTTCCGGAAGTATTTCAGTGGAAAAACTACGTAGATGCCTGGAACGGCGCCAACATGGGCCAGTATTTCCTGAACAGTATTATTCAGGCAGGTGCTACGGTTATCGTACTGGCGATTGTGGCATCTATGGCAGCATTTATGCTTTCCAGATTTGATTTTAAAATAAACGGATTTTTAAGTGTATTCTTTATGGTGGGTATGATGATTCCGGTACATACGGTACTGGTTCCGGTTTCCTATATTATCGGAGCATTAAACCTGAAAAATAATATACCGGCACTGATCATGATCTACGTTGCCTTTAATCTTCCGTTCAGTATTATTGTAACGACCAACTTTATGAAAGGGGTTAACAAATCCCTTGAAGAAGCAGCATTAATTGATGGTGCGACTTATTTCCAGATTTACCGCAAAGTTATGCTGCCCCTATCGGTTCCGGCTTTGTCCACAATATCCATCTTCAACTTCCTGGGTGCATGGAACAACATTTTATTCCCTCTGTTGTTCATCAATGATAAAAAATTAAAACCAATTGCCTTAGGATTGCTGAACTTCAACGGAGAGCGTGGAAGTGAACACGGTCTATTAATGGCTGCAATTGTTATAACAGTAGTAGTGCCGCTTGTATTATACCTGTTATTCCAGGAAAAAGTAGAGAGCGGTTTATCAGCGGGAGCAGTAAAAGAATAAGGAATGCTATCAGCTGAATAATCAGATATAATTCTAAATATATGCCCGGCAGTATTTTATACGAGATGAGATGGGCGAAAACATCAGGAGGAATTACGTGGGAAATATCAGATACAGACAAATTCATTTAGACTTCCATACCAGTGAATATATACCAGAAGTAGGAAAAGATTTTAATAAAGAAGATTTTGCAGACACCCTGGTGAAAGCAAATGTAGATTCAATCACCTGTTTTGCAAGATGCCACCATGGATGGCTCTATTATCCATCCAAAAAGTTTCCGGAGTTAATTCATCCGGATCTTACAAACCATAATCTGTTATTGGAGCAGATCGAAGCATGCCATGACAAAGGCATCAAAGTGCCGATCTATACCACTGCACAATGGGATGGACGTATCATGAGAGAACATCCGGAATGGCTTGCTGTGGATGAGAACGGTGAATATATCGACACCCAGCATGTACCGGCACCTCATTTCTACCACACCATCTGCCTGAACAGCGGGTATCGTGAATTCTTCAAGGAACATCTGGAAGATATGATCGATGTGGTAGGTGCAGACAATGTGGATGGCATCTTTATGGATATCCTTTTCCAGGTTGACTGTAAATGTGAGCACTGCGTTAAGAAGATGGAAGAGCTTCACGTGGATGTGGAAAGCAAGGCAGCGCGCCTTCGTTATTCCATACATATGCTGGAAGAATTCAAGTCTGAAATATCAGCATTCATCCGTGAAAGGGCGGCGAAAGCAAGTATATTCTATAACAGTTCCCATGTAGGTCCTGCTTATAAGGACAGTTTCAAGGACTATAGCCATTTAGAGCTGGAATCATTGCCAAGCGGCGGTTGGGGATATGATCATTTCCCGGCAACAAGCCGTTATGCAAGAAATCTGGGAAAAGAGATGATCGGAATGACCGGTAAATTTCATACTTACTGGGGAGATTTCCACTCTCTGAAAAACCGTGCGGCTCTGGAGCTGGAATGCTTTAGTATGCTGGCAATGGGCGCAGGCTGTTCTATTGGTGACCAGCTGCATCCGAATGGGAAATTATCCGAGGGTGCCTATGACCTGATCGGGCAGGTATATGGCAGCGTTAAGGAAAAGGAACCATATTGCCGCAGTGCATCATCCGTAGCAGAAATTGCAGTACTTACACCGGAAGAATTTTATCCGGAAGAAGAATACGATCTGGGTATTTCCCCCTCCCTGATCGGTACGGTTCGTATGCTTCAGGAATTATCCTACCAGTTTGACATCATTGACAGTCAGATGCCGATGGAGCAATATAAAGTTGTGATCTTACCGGATTGTATTTACTACAATGCGGATTTGGATAAGGTGATAAAAGATTATATTGCCGGAGGCGGAAAAGTAATTGGTTCCTTTGATTCCTGTATTCCTAAGGATGGAAGTGAAAATATTTATGGCGTGAAATATCTGGGTGAATCTAAGTTTTACCGTGAATTTGTCATGCCGAATGAAGTGATAGGCAAGGATCTTCCCAAAGAAGAATTTGTCATGTATTTAAGAGGATTTGATGTGGAACCGGCAGGAGCCGAAGTGATAATGGATAAAATAGAACCTTATTTTGACCGTATTGGCAATACCTTCTGCTCTCATCAGCACGCTCCGTCATCCGGAAAAGCAGGTTATCCGGCTGTTACGAGAAATGGCAATGCCGTATATTTCTCACATCCGATCTTCCACCTCTATCGTAAAAATGCAGCGAGATGGTGCAAACTGATGGTGAAAGATGCTCTGGACTTATTATTGGAACACAAGCTGGTAAAACATGATGGCCCTTCCACGCTGATTTCATCACTGAATCACCAGAAAGCAGAGAACCGCGATATTCTTCACTTACTGCATTATATTACAGAGAAACGTTCCGAAGACATTTATACGGTAGAAGATATTATTCCATTGTACATGATCACAATGAAAATTTATGTGGGAGACAAAACGGTTCAGTCCGTATCTCTTGTACCGGAAAACCTTGCCCTCTCCTTTAAACAGGAAGGACAGTATATTACCTTTACTTTGCAGGAAATTAAGGGACATAATATGATTAGTATCCAATATTAATCCATGCCTTTTGCAAAGTGTGACGTGATCAACACCTAAGAGCAGGACGCCGGGAGAAATCCCATGCACAGCATTGCAATGCTGTGCTGGCATCCTGCTCTTTATGAAGTCATAAAAACAATAGAAAGGGATGCCCGACAAATATGAGGGAAGGCAGATGAGGTATCATTATGATAGATGTAGTTGTAAAAAGCAGTGATGCTTTTGCGGTAAAATTTATAAGTAAAGAAGCATGGGACAGGACAGAATGCCCGGATTATGCAAAAAGACTTTTTCAGGGAGAATATCTACAGACTTTCTTTTTGAAAAATTCTAATGAACAGATTGATTTATTGATCGGTTTAGGTGATAATGAGTGTGGTAGTAAGGAAATCAGGGAAGTTACCGCAAAGGCAGTAAAAGAGATGAAGCAGCACAATATCTGTGAGTTTTCCATAGATATAGCGGACTGTATAGAAAAAAAGGGAATAATTGCAATTCGTGAAGCAGCAGAGGGTATTCTGCTGGGAGATTATGAGGGGCCTTTTTTTGGAGATAAAGAAAAGAAAGAATTGCAGGTAACGCTGACCGGAATCTCGGAAGCCGGATTAGAGGAGGCTAAAAAAGAGCTGAAGGCAGGAATTCATATTGGAGAGTCAGTTGTATGGGCAAGGGATATGGTGAATATGCCGGGCAATCATTTTAAGCCCCTGGATTTTGCAGCAGAAATCAGTAAAAAGATGGAGAATACCGGTGCGGTCTGCGAATTGGTAAACTATCAGAAATTGAAAGAAATAGGAATGAAAGGCCTTTTGGCTGTGGGCGAGAGCAGTTCCAATGAACCCTGCTTTTTAATATTCCGATATCTGGCTAATCCTGACAGTAATGAAATCACGGCACTGGTTGGAAAAGGAGTTACCTGTGATACAGGCGGGTATTGCTTAAAGCCATCCAATTCCATGCTTGGCATCAAAGGAGATATGGCAGGAGGTGCTGCAGTAGCCGGTGCAGTTCTGGCGCTTGCCAAAAATAAGGTTAAGACCAATGTGGTGGGACTCATTCCAATGTGTGAAAACCGCATAGCCCAGGGCAGCCTTGTGCCGGGTGACGTAATATCTTCCTATGCCGGAAAGACGATAGAGATCTGCAACACAGATGCAGAAGGACGCCTGATTCTGGCGGACGCCGTAGCCTATGCAGTGAAAAATGAAAACGTGACCAGGGTTTTGGATATTGCAACGCTAACGGGAGCCGTTGTAAATATGTTTGGATTTTCTACTGCGGGTGTGGTTTGTGATAATGACAGCCTTTATGCCAGTTTTAAAGAGGCATATCGGTTATCTGGCGAACGCTACTGGCGTCTGCCTGTTTACGAAGAACAGGAGCGGATGATCGAAAGTAAAATCGCAGATATCAAGAATATGGGTGAAAGCCACTGCGGTACAATTACGGCAGCATTATTTATAAAAGCATTTGCAAAGGAAAAACCGTGGATTCATCTGGATATCGCAGGTACAGCCTGGGTAGACAGCCCGCTTTTTGAATATCAGTCAAAAGGTGCTACCGGAGCTGGCGTCACCACGCTCTATTATTTATGCCAGTGAGATACTTGCCAACCAGCGAAGGATACGGGGGTTATATACCCCGCCTTAAATTGCTTACTAATAGGATGCCCTGTGGTCAGATGCGGGGTAATTGACTGGACAGAAAGGATAAGAAATATGTTTTCAATGAAATGTGAAGAACGGATTGAAAAAGGGTTTGCAGATGCAGCATCGGCATATCCCGAACTATTTGAAAAAATAAAGGTGAAATTACACGAATGCTCCGCGCAGGAGACACTTTTGATGAAATATTTATACGTAACGATGCCCCTTAGTGATCTGGGAAATTATTCTTTTGAAGATTTTTTAGACTATGGGAAACAGGGTGCTCTGCTCTGGGAAAAGGGACCATTTGCAGGAAAAATTCCGGAAGATATATTCTTAAATTACGTGGTTTACCATCGTATCAACGAAGAAGATATTTCCCCCTGCAGAACTTTTTTCTATTCCCGGCTGTCCGGGCGAGTAGAGGGAAAAACTATGGAGGAAGCGGCTCTGGAGGTTAATTACTGGTGTGCCGAAGAAGCTACATATCAGACTACCGATGACCGTACTGTTTCTCCGATGACCGTATTTAAAAGTGCCTTCGGACGCTGTGGAGAAGAATCTACATTCACTACAAGTGCTCTTCGAAGTGTGGGGATTCCTGCACGCCAGGTCTATGCTCCAAAATGGTCCCATTGTGATGACAATCATGCATGGGTTGAAGTATGGTGTGATGGCGAGTGGCATTTTCTGGGGGCCTGTGAACCGGAAGAAATATTAGATAAAGGCTGGTTTACCAATGCCTCATCCAGAGCCATGCTGATTCATTCTAGATGGTTTGATTCCATCCTGGCAGAGGAAGAAGTAATTCAGAAGGACGGTATGGTAACTGTGCTGGGACAGCTTAAGCGCTATGCCCTGACAGAAAAGCTCACGGTACATGTAACAGACTGTAATGGAAAGCCGGTACCGGGGGCACTTGTGAAATTTGAAATCCTGAACTATTCAGAGTTTGCTCCTATTGCTTCAATATTAACAGATGAAAAGGGACAGGCAGGATTTTGTACGGGACTTGGAAGCTGCCATTTGCATGTGATAAAAGATGGACTGTTTACTGAGATGTCTGTGGATGTGGATAAAGAACAGGAGTGTACGGTTTCATTTGAGGCATCACTGGAAGGAGATCATTTCACGGATGCCAAAGCCGGATACATGCCAGCGGTTATGGAACAGTGGCTGGATTTTGATGTAATCGCTCCAAAGGATGCCAGAATCAATACAAGACAGCCCCTCAAAGAACAAAAAGAAAGAGGAGAAGTGCGTTTTGGGAAAGCAACGATTCACAGGCAGCAAAAGGCAGCATCCTTCTATCAGGAAGAAAAAGCAAAAGCCGTCTGCGAAACATACGGAAGCGGAATTGATGAGATTTTAAAAGAGAGCAGAGGTAATTTTGACGAAGTAGTGAAATTTTTATCGGCTGTTAAAGAAGCTGATCTTAGGAAGGAACTTCTGCTTGTTCTGACGAAAAAAGATTACCGTGATCTAAAGAGTGATGTACTGGAAGAGCATTTAATTGAAAGCAAAATATATGGCAAAAATGTTCCTCATGACATATTTGTCCGCTATATTTTAAATCCAAGAGTTTACATGGAACCGCTTACAAAATACCGTGTATTTATCCGGGAATTTTTTACAGAGGATCAGAAACAGAAATTTATGGCTGATCCACGCCGCATCTGGGATTATATTGCATCATCTGTGGGAGAAGAGAAAGACAGGGAATACGAAAGCCTGACTACATCACCGGCAGGCTGTTTGCTTCTGAAGAAAGGCAGTTTTCAGTCAAAGAAAATTCTTTTTGTTGCAATCTGCCGTACGCTTGGCATAGCTGCCAGGTTAAACCCGGCTGATCTGGGTATGGAATATTATCATGAGGATGGATTCTGTCCTATCATGGAAAATGCCAGAAAGGATTGCACGCTGCGTCTTGTATCCTCGGAAAGCACAAAATGGGTATACTTCCAGAACTGGACTATTGCAGTATTAAAAAATGGCGGTTTTCAGACTTTAAACCTGGCGGCAGAAGTATGGCAAGATGGTATGGCCGTGCCACTAGAGGCAGGCACTTATCGTGTGGTTACCTCTAACCGGCTGCCTAACGGCAATATTTTTGCAAAGACTTATTGTTTTGCACTGAAGCAGGGGCAGAAGAAAGAATTAGAGCTTTCACAACGCGAAGCGAAGCTGTCGGATATGCTGGAAAATATTGAGATTAGTGATTTTGTACTTCATCGCCAAGATGGAAGTGAAATTATGGCCTCAGAAATCATGCAGAATAAAAAGAATCTGATTATATGGATGGAAGAAAGCAAAGAGCCTACGGAACATATTTTGAATGAACTATATGAACGTAAGGAAGAATTCAACTACATTGACGGACAGATTATCTTTGTTGTGAAGGAAGCAAAGTCTCTTCAGGACCCTACCCTGTCCAGAACGCTGGCATCCTTAAATGGGGTTCAGATTTATTATGACAGTTTTACTGAAAATGTAAATACACTGGGAAGAAGGATGTATGTTGATCCGGATAAATTGCCGCTTATTATCGTGACAAACCCCGGCTTAAACGGAGTATATGCCACCAGCGGATACAATGTGGGAACCGGGGATATGCTGCTTAGAATATTAAAATAGTCTTTAAGAAATCAGGAAATGGAATATTAAATAGAGAACGGGCGTATTGCTAAATGCAATACGCCCATTTTGTGCATCCATATATCTTTTACTATCTTCAGGCTTCGTCTTTTAGGGGCGAATAGCGGATTTTAAAGCGGATATCCTGATTATAGTCCCCAAAGGAACTGCCAAATAGGGTCATACCGCCAACATGCCTGGCTGTATCCGGAACCCCCAGTTTAAACCGGATGATGTCCCGGTCTGTAAAACCGAAATCATCAATTGTGACATCAGAGATTTTTTGATCATCCATAAAGGTACCGCTTTTATTAATGACCAGATTTTTTAACAGGCCATATTGATTCCAGTTAGAGAACCACCAGGAGGGGGTAAAATGACCGGGACGGTCTGCATAATCTCCGGGGCTGGTCCAATAGCCCACAAAAGTACCGTTTATATAAAAATGAATATCGGAAGGCCAGATGCTGTTACTGCCCGGGGCTTCCGAACTAATTTCCAGAGAGATATCAATTTCATCAATCCGCTGTGAAGCAGGCAGTACGTTTGGCAGGATATATTCCACGCAGCCCTTTCCAAGCCACAGGATATCAGCGTCAAAACGCTGCTGATGGACAAAGAATCTGGGATCATCCACATCGCCGATCAGGGAGGTCCTGGTGGAAATACCGCAGGTGGGATAAACGGAAAAATCAGAGTATTGTCCTACCTTTAACTCAGCAGTAGATTCATTTCGGATCACAGGTTCCTGAGTCAGAGAAAAAAGTATCTGACCGATATGGGCCTGACACACCTTCTGGTTGCCGTGTCCGTCACCTTCGCTGATGATTTTCACCAGGCCGCAGTCCTCCAGCTTCTTGATATGACTGGTCAATGCACCGTTTGTGATATTAACCCGTGCTGCGAGTTCATTCATATTCATAGGGCCTTCGTCCAGCAGCAGATTCAGAATAGAAATCCGGATATCGGAACCGAGAGCTTTAAAAAGCGGCAGGCCGCTGTCAATGTCTTTCAGATAGCGCATAGGGTGTTCCTTTCGTTAATCCTTTTTTGTCGTATTGAAAATTATTATATCGCTGATTGGAAAAAAATACAATAGAAAATCCCATGGGTGAAGAGCGGTCAAAAGGAATAGAGGAAAAGGAACGTCTGGTTACATCTGTGAAATAATATTTAATATAAACTAAAATAATTTAATTATAACTTGACAAGATGGAGAAAGAAATGTATAGTTTAGTTACAAGGTAAAAGAATAGCCGATAAAACTATACAAAATGCATAAAAAATCATGACAAAATTATAGAAAATGCCGGCTGGATTATTTAATCTTAGAAAGTTGTAACAGAGCTGTCCGGGTCCAGTGATGATGCTATGCCGGCAGGAGCGGTAAAACTGATGAAGCAGTGTCATAAAATAAGGTGAGAATTTTGGAGGAAAATTAAATGGCAAGACTTTTCATTGATGCACAGCATAAAAAAAGTAAAATACATAAAGAAATCTACGGTCATTTTTCAGAACATCTGGGAAGATGTATTTATGAGGGCCTCTATGTGGGTGAGGACTCACAGATCCCCAATACCAACGGAATGCGCAACGATGTGGTAGAAGCGTTAAAAGAAATGAAGATACCGGTCCTGCGCTGGCCAGGAGGATGTTTTGCAGATGAATACCACTGGCGGGACGGGATCGGACCAAAGGAAAAGCGAAAGAAAATGATTAATACCCACTGGGGAGGCGTAGTAGAAGACAATAGCTTTGGAACCCATGAATTTATGGAACTGTGCCGCCAGCTGGGTTGTGAAGCATATATAAATGGAAATGTAGGAAGCGGATCAGTTCGTGAAATGTCTGAGTGGGTAGAATATCTGACTTTTGACGGAGTTTCCCCGATGGCGGAACTCAGAAAAGAAAATGGCAGGGAAGAAGCCTGGGATGTTGAATTCTTTGGTGTGGGTAATGAAAACTGGGGCTGCGGAGGAAATATGACACCGGAGTATTATGCCAACGAATACCGAAGATATCAGACATACGTCAGAGATTACAAACAGGACCGGAAAATATTCAAGATTGCCTGCGGTGCCAATGTGGATGACTATGAGTGGACACAGGAAGTATTAAAAACCTGTTTCCGTCATTCACAGCCAGCTCAGCATGGGTTTATGGACGGCCTTTCCCTCCATTATTATACACATCCGGATGGCTGGGAGAATAAAGGCAGCGCAACGGATTTCGATGAAAAGGTATGGTATAAGACGCTTTTCAAAACCCTGTACATGGAAACCCTGATCAAACGCCACAGTGCAATTATGGATCAATATGACCCGGATCAGAAGATCGGAATCATTGTAGATGAGTGGGGGACCTGGTTTGAAGCCATGCCTGGAACGAACCCCGGATTCCTATATCAGCAGAACACCATGAGGGATGCACTGGCAGCCGGTATTAATCTGAATATTTTCAATAAATATTCCAAACGCGTCCGCATGGCAAATATTGCCCAGTTAGTAAATGTATTGCAGTCGGTAATTTTAACGGAAGGCCCGCGGATGGTAAAGACACCTACCTACCATGTGTTCCATATGTATCAGTGCCATCAGGATGCGGTACTTCTGGAAAGCCATATGGATACAGAACAGATTGGAGAGGAAGAAGAGTATCAGGTACCTAATTTAACGGAATCAGTATCGGAAGATGGAAACGGCAGAATGCATATTACTATAACTAACCTGTCTATCCGGGAATCCTATCCTGTTGACACAGTGATCTTTGGGCGCAGCATTAAGAAGGCAGCGGGGAAGATTCTGGTAAATGAAATGCATGCAATGAACACCTTTGACGAGCCGGAAAAGGTAAAGGTGCAGGATTTTTCGGATATTCAGATCACCGGGCAGGGTATTTCCTTTGTAATGCCGCCTTGCAGTGTCGTACATATTGAGGTGGAATAGATGGAGCAGGGCCAGAGGATATGCAAAAAATGCCTCCTGATGGAAATGCAGGAAAGCGCATATTTTCAAAACCTCTATGATTACATCAGCCGGCTGGATGAGGATATTAAAACGGATGAAAGAAACTATCAGGACCGGCTTGGTAAATGCAAAGCCTGTGACAGCCTGATGAATGGAATGTGCAGAATATGCGGATGTTTTGTGGAATTGAGAGCAGCCATTGAAAAAAACGGCTGTCCCCATACCACACCAAAATGGTAAATAAGGAGTAATGATATGGCGGGTAAAAAGTATGCAAAAATGGTAATAGACAGAGATTTTAAGATTTCAAAGATTGATAACCGGATTTATGGATCCTTTATAGAACACCTGGGACGTGCGGTGTACGAGGGAATATATCAGCCCGGTCATCAGACGGCAGATGCAAACGGTTTTCGTATGGATGTAATGGAACTTGTTAAGGAGCTAAGGGTTCCGATTGTACGGTATCCCGGGGGCAATTTTGTATCCAGTTTTTACTGGGAAGACAGTGTTGGACCAGTTGATCAGCGGCCTAAACGCCTGGAACTGGCATGGAGAAGCCTGGAGCCCAATGAAATCGGAGTAAATGAATTTTCCAGATGGTGCAAGGAGGTAAATTCAGAAATAATGATGGCAGTGAATCTGGGAACCAGAGGCGTGGCGGATGCCTGTAACCTGTTGGAATATTGTAATCATCCGGGCGGAACGAAATACAGCGACCTTAGGATATCACACGGTGTAAAAGAACCCCATAGAATTAAAACCTGGTGCCTTGGAAACGAAATGGACGGTCCCTGGCAGGTAGGTTCGAAAACAGCAGAAGAATATGGGCGGATTGCATCGGAAACGGCAAAAGCAATGAAACTGATTGATCCTTCCATTGAGCTGGTATCCTGCGGCAGTTCCAACACCGGAATGCCTACATTTCCACAGTGGGAGGCAACTACCTTAGAACATACCTATGATTACGCTGATTACGTTTCTCTCCATCAGTATTTTGGCAATCAGGAAAAAGATACCAGGAATTTTCTGGCACGCTCCGTCGAAATGGATCACTTTATAAGGACGGTTATCGCGACCTGTGATTTTGTAAAAGCGAAAAAGAGAGGCAGGAAGAATATTAATTTAAGCTTTGATGAATGGAACGTGTGGTTCCATTCCAACGAATCCGACAATGATACCATGGCAAACCGACCATGGCAGAAGGCACCGGCACTATTGGAAGATGTCTATACGTTTGAAGATGCGCTTTTAGTAGGCCTGATGCTGATTACCTTTATAAAACATGCAGACAGGGTAAAAATGGCGTGCCTGGCCCAGCTGGTTAATGTCATCGCACCCATAATGACAGAGACAGACGGTGGTGCGTGGAAGCAGACCATATTCTATCCCTACCTCCATGCGTCCAGATATGGAAGAGGAATTGCATTGCAACCGGTATTTGACAGTTCCAAACACGATACAAAAGAATATACCGATGTAACAGATGTGGATGCAGTGGCCGTATATAACGAGGAAGCAGAAGAGGTAACAATTTTCGCTGTAAACCGCGACCTGGATGAAGGCATTCCTATGGAATGCGATATCAGAAGCTTTACAGGGTTTGGGATACTGGAGCACATAGTGCTGGAGTGTGATGATTTAGAAGCCAGCAACGGTCCTTTACAAGACCGGGTAGTGCCTGGGCATTCTAAAAAGAGCAGAGTGGAAGATGGTATTTTAAAGACAGTGTTGAACAAAGCTTCCTGGAATGTAATAAGGCTGTGCAAGAACTCCTGACGAAGCAAATCCGTCCCCCCTGGAATTATATCCGAAAGTATGTTAAACTATAAGAAATTCAATTTATAGGAGGACTAGTAACATGAAAGTAGCAGTAACGTATGAAAACGGACAAATTTTCCAGCACTTTGGACATAGCAGCCAATTTAAAGTATATGAGATCAATGAAAATGAGATTATCTCCAGTGAAGTGCTGGATACCAATGGCAGCGGACATGGTGCGCTGGCGGGATTTTTAAAAGAAGCAGGTGTTGACGTGCTGATCTGCGGCGGCATTGGCGGAGGAGCCCAGAATGCCCTCAGGGATGCAGGAATCAAGCTGTTTGGAGGAGCTTCCGGTGATGCAGATGAAGCTGTTGCAGATTTGCTGAAAGACAAGCTTCAGTATAATCCGGACGTAAAATGCAGCCATCATGAACATGCGCATGGAGACGGCCACAGTGACTGCGGCAGCCATGCAGACCACAGCTGCGGACATAACTGCAGCCACTGATAAGTTGTATCCAGCAAGTACATTTTAAATGTACATTCGGACAGATTTTCCAAATTCATATCGAAAAAGGAAAAATTATCATGCGATTTCTATATTGACTTTTTCCTCATCTCCCGATATCCTAATATTGAAACGTCGGTGAGCAGAGCATGTATTTCTAAAGTGTGTTTAAAACACGCTCTGAGACAGGCTCAAGAACAGATGAGGAGTTGTAAGATGAAAAATAAAAAGATAATATTTTTTGATATTGATGGAACGATATATGATCACAGGACAGGGGTAGAGCCATCTACGAAGCAGGCGATTGCAATGCTGGTTGAGAATGGCCATATCCCTGTCCTTTGTACTGGCAGGGCAAGGGCAATGATTATGCAGGAACTGATTGATCTGGGCTTTCAGGGAATTGTGGGCGCTTGCGGAACTTATGTGGAATATCATGGCAAACCGGTAGAAAACCGAATCCTGAGCAGGCAGGAAGTAAAGCGGGTGGTGGATGCATCCGCAAAATACGGCCTGGAAGTAATTCTTGAGGGAAGAGAAGCCATGTATTACAATGAGAATTTAAAGCGTTCTAAATACCTGGATCAGGTCCGCCACATGACCGGAAAGTATGTATCGCTTCTGCCTATGATTGAGAATAGAGATTCTATTGAGATGAACAAATTGACTGTACATTTTGGAAAAGAATCCGAATTAAAGGAATTCCGTGAAGAATTAAAAGATATTCTGGAAGCTATCATTCATTTTGAGGCAGACGATGATAATTATGCGGAATGTGTGCCAGTAGGTTATTCGAAGGCCACTGGAATTGAAACCCTGCTGCAATACCTGAATATTGATCAAAAGGAAAGTTATGCATTCGGAGACAGCGTAAACGATCTGGAAATGATCCAATATGTAAATTATGGGATTGCCATGGGCAACAGCAGCCAGGAGGTATTTGAAGTTGCAAAATACAGGACTAGCGGAATATACGAAGACGGGATCTACAATGGGTTAAAGGAATTTGCATTGATTTAACCATTTGAACTGTATGATTATTTATACAAATTAATTAATAAAACACCAAAGAGAACATTTACCGGAGAGGTTTATCTTTGGTGTTTTTTCTTTGGACATTTCTTGGGAATACCCCTGGTATCCGATTCTTTCACATACAAAGAGATTCGACAGAATCCTCCAAAATCCAACATGAAACCCACACATAAAGAAAAAAGAACTATGAAATTTATACAGTTTTTTATCCAAATTCTGCATAAACTGTATTATCTTTTCCTATTGACATAGAGCGCACTCTATAGCGCATAATTAAACAAGGAGGCAGTTATGGAATACTCAGTAAAACAAGTTTCAGAAAAATTAGGTATTTCAGTTTATACGTTACATTATTATGATAAAGAGGGACTTTTGCCTTTTATTAAGAAAAAGGATAATGGAACCAGGGTCTTCACGGAAGGGGATGTGGAATGGGTGGATATGATTCTTGCCCTCCGGGAAATCGATATGCCAATTGCGAAAATAAAAGAATATATTTCGCTTCTGGTGCAGGGAGAAGCTACACTGTCCCAGAGAAGAACACTAATCACTCAATACCGTGAATATTTAGAATACCGCATGCAGGCAATGAAAAAATGTCTGGATATTACCAGCAGAAAACTAAATGAATATGACAAAGGCGTGCTGGATATTTTGGATGAACAAGAAGGAATCAGGGAAGAAAGGGAGCCAAATATATGACGTATGAAGCATTATTTGAAGAAATTAAAAACATTTTCACAAAGGCGGATGTAAGCGGTATAGACACACACCTGGCATATCAGTTCAATATCCAGGGAGAGGCGGAAGGCGCATTTTATGCTGAGGTGAAAAACGGGGAGCTTTATATAGAACCATATGAGTATTACGACAGGGATGTACTGTTTACCTGTACTGCAAAGACTCTTTTGAAAATTGCAAAAGGAAAGCTGGATCCAATATTGGCATTTACGCTGGGGCAGTTAAAAGTGGAAGGAGATTTTGACAAGGCACTGATGCTTCAGAAATTTATTTAAGGAGGATTATGGATGAGTAAATCAGGAATTTTACTGGGAGCAGGTATAGCAGCAGCAGTAGTGGAGACAGGAATTGCCGGTTATTTTTTCAGGCGGACCATGATTCGGGGAAATGCAAAAGAAGAGAGGACCACCAAGATGGCAGGAACCGACTGGAATCAATACCTGCCGGAAATACGGAAGAAAAAAGGCTGGGTAGACAAACAGCAACACGAAGCAGTTTCCATTATTGCAAGGGACGGTTTAAGGCTTAAAGGCCATTTCTATCCGGGGGTCAATCCGGATAAGGTGATACTGTGCCTGCATGGTTATACCAGCCGGGGTTCCAATGATTTTAACTCACTGGCATATTTTTATCTGCATTTAGGTTACAGTCTGTTGATTGTAGATCACAGATCACACGGGGAGAGTGAAGGAACCTATATTGGATTTGGATGTCTGGACAGATTTGATGTGTTAAAGTGGATCCGTTATCTGGAAAAAAGATGCGGACAGAACTGCCAGGTAATGCTTCATGGCATCTCTATGGGAGGTGCAACTGCTTTAATGGTAAGCGGGCTGTCTCTTCCTGGCTGTGTAAAAGGAATTGTATCTGACTGTGGATTCACATCCGCATGGGAAGTATTTGATTCCGTTTTAAAAAATACATATCACCTGCCTTCATTTCCAATCCTGCAGATAGCAGATGTAATGGCTAAAAGAGAAGCCGGATATGGACTGAATGAATGCAATGCCTTAAATGAGGTAGCGAAATCCTCCGTGCCCATCCTGTTTATCCACGGTGATGGAGATACGTTTGTACCCTGCTGGATGTGCCATAAGCTGTATAAAGCCTGTAGATCACGTAAAGAGATGCTGATTGTGAAAGGTGCAGCCCATGCAGAAAGTTATTATAAAGACACAGAAAAATATGAAAACAAAATCAAGGTATTCTTGAACAGCATTTTGGAGGAAGCGTTATGATGAAAACAAGATATGGGAAAAAAGTTTATCCATTAACCGCGGCGCAGCGGCTGCATTTCTTTACGCTGGCTCACTGCCCGAAGAAACAAGTTCTGAATATAGGAACCAGCCTGGCTATTGAACAGGATCTGGACTGGGAAGTACTGAAGAAAGCAATCTATGAAGCATATGCCAGGTGTGAGAGTATGCGTATCCGTTTTGCAAAGGATAAAGCTGGTAATGTGTATCAATACATTGCGGACAGGGAGGAACGGGAAATAGAACACTTTGATTTTACCGGATGGCAGCAGAAACATGCTGAGGATAAAATGAAAGAATGGACCGGAATTCCTTTTGAGCGGTTTGACAGCCCAATGAACAGGATTATTATGATTCAGCTTCCGGATGGGTATCAGGGCATCTATATGCTGGTAGACCATATGACCATGGACGCCCAGTCGCTGATTGTTTTCTTAAAGGATGTCATTGAGATCTATTGCCACTATAAGTATGAGGGTATTGCTTATCCTAAAGAAATGGCATCTTACATTACCCAGTTGGAAAAGGATATTGCATACGAGGCAGGAACTTCAGCTAAGAAAAGAGATACCGCTTTTTTTGAAAGCCTTATTAAAAATTCCGAGCCGGTTTTCTGTGATATACACGGTTCGGAAAAACTGATGAAGGAACGGGTATCTTCGGGAAATCCTAACCTTCGTGCTGCTACCAATCTCACTGACAACGTAGATGCGAACATTACCGTATTCCATCTGGAGGCCCAGCCATCCAGACAGCTTTTGGATTTTTGTGAGGAACGCCAGATTTCTATGGTATGCCTGCTCATGATGGGACTGCGTACCTTTTTGCAAAAAGAGAACGAAATGGATGATGTTTCCCTTACAACCACCATTGCCAGAAGGGCGACTCTGTCTGAGAAAAAAAGCGGTGGAACCAGAATTCATTGTTTTCCTTTTCGTACGGTTGTTTCCAGGAATGAGACTTTCCTGGAAGGGATTCATAAGATCCGTGACGGACAGAATCAATTATTTCGTCATGCCAATTATGACCCGGTTTCTTATTTTGAAGTGAGAAGAAAGCATTATAAAATGAAGGGTGCCCAGACTTATGAACCCATGAGCCTGACCTACCAGCCCCTGACCATGCAGAGTAAGGGATTGGACAAACTTGGGGATATTAAATATAAGACTGCCTGGTACACCAACGGCGCTGCTGCCCACACCCTGTATCTTACGGTGATGCACAGAGCACAGGACAATGGGCTGGATTTCAGCTTTGAATATCAGACCGGCGCGGTGACACCGGAAAAATTGGAATATGTATATTACTATCTCTGTAAGATACTATTTTATGGGACAGCCCATCCCGAAGATACGGTGGGAGAGATAATTGACCATGTATAATGAATTCTTTTACTAGAGCGTGTTGAAAATTGCTTTTCGACAGCTGTGCGTTCCAGTTTGTGGGAGATTTGTCCCGAATGAATTTTAAAACACGCTCTAGGAAGGCTGAAAGAAAATTATAATTATGAAAGGAAGCCACAGTTTGATTCTTTCAGTTGGTATTATTGTGGCCGTATTGCAGTTAGTACTCAGATCCTGCAATATGCAATGGTATAAAGATGCTGGAGCAATTAAAAGAAATGATTTGTGAATATGTAGAAGTAGAACCGGCTGAGATTAATGAAGAGAGCAGGTTTATAGAGGATTTGGGATTTAATTCATACGATTTTATGAGTATGGTTGGGGAGATAGAAGATACGTTTGATATCGAAGTAGAAGAGCGCGAAGTTGTAAATGTAAAAACAGTTGGTGATGCAGTGAAATATATAAAGGAACTGCAGGAAGCATAATGACATTATAGGACGTTGTAAGTGCTGCCTTTATGGACAGCCTGAAATGGGAGGAGCATATGGAAACAAACATCCAAAATATGAGAGACATTATAGAGTACGCAGCAGAAAAGTATGGGGAAGCCTCTGCAATCCGGTATAAGGTGCGTAAAGAAGTCATAACGAAAACCTATCGGGATATTCAAAAAGACAGTGAAGCATTCAGCAGGTCACTGGAAAAGCTGCATATGCTGGAAAAGCATGTGGCTGTCATAGGCCCTACTACATATCAATGGATTATCAGTTATTTCGGCACTGTTAATTCGGGCAGTGTGGCGGTACCGCTGGATGCCCAGCTGCCGGCTGAGGAAGTGTGTGAGCTTTTAAACCGTGCGGATATCAGCGTCCTGGTATTTGATGAACTGCGAAAGGATCTAATACAGGCTGTAAAAGAGAAATGCCCCCAGATTCAGTATCTGATTTCCATGCAGGCTTTGGAGCATTCGGATGAAATCCTGTCTTTTGGCAGGCTTATTGAAGAGAATGAGGGCAGCTTTTATTCCGATATTGACTGTGATAAAATGACAGCAATTCTCTTTACCTCGGGAACAACCGGAAAAAGCAAAGGCGTTATGCTGAGTCACCGCAATCTGGCTGATAATGCGGTGTGCCTGGATATGAAAATTCCGGCTGGAACCATATCCATGACACTTTTGCCCATCCATCATGCTTATTGCTTCACCATGGATATTTTAAAAGCAATTTACATTGGAATGGTAATCTGTATCAATGATTCCATCATGCATGTGCAGAAGAATATGAAACTATTTAAACCGGAAATCGTCTTACTGGTGCCAATGGTAATTGAATCCCTATATGCAAAGATTGTGGATGCAACGGGAATTTTACCGAAGAAAATGGTGGCGAAAGCCGCTCTTGGCGGTAATCTCAAAACGATTTGCAGCGGAGGAGCTTATTTGAATCCGGATCTAATTGACGGATTTCAGGCATATGGCATCCGCATTCTTCAAGGGTACGGAATGACTGAATGTTCGCCGGTCATAAGTACGAACCTGGAATGGGACAGCCGCAAAAATTCTGTCGGAAAGCTTCTGCCGGGATGCGAAGTGAAGATAGTAGAAGAAGAGATCTGGGTGAAAAGTTCTTCCGTAATGCTGGGATATTATAAGATGCCAAAGGAAACGGCAGAGACATTGGAAGACGGCTGGCTAAAGACCGGTGATCTGGGATATGCAGATGAAGATCATTTTCTATATATCACTGGCCGCAAAAAGAATCTGATCATCTTAAATAACGGAGAGAATGTCTCACCCGAAGAGCTGGAGAACCAAATAAGCAAAGCACCGCTGGTAAAAGAAATTATAGTGAGTGAAAAAGACAGCCTGATTCAGGCAGAAATCTTCCCTGATTACGAATATGCTAAGAAAAAGCGCATAAAAAATATTGAAGCAGAGCTGCAGAATATTCTGGATGCATATAACAGGGACAGACCGGTATATAAGAGAATTCATGGATTGAAGGTCAGAGAAGAAGAATTTGTAAAAACACCTTCCAAAAAAATTAAAAGGATTTAGGAAGCAGGATCATCTATTGTAATTGAAGTCCATACCGTATACAATATGAATAGAAGAATTTTCATATTTTAATGGAATGGAGTTAGTGAAATGCGATATTATGTGAAAGATAAATTAATACTTTTAAAAAAAGAAGAGACTCCTCCGGATGGGCATGTAGTTGTGGAATGCCTCTCTTCATCCGAATATAAGAAGCGATACGAGAAAACCCTGCACGTGGATTTACTCACCAGAAGCCTTGGCAATGTTGAATTTTGTAAAGCAGATGTGTTGAGAAACTGTATTGTGGGAACCTTTGTGATTCCGTGTAAGGAAAACCTCTTGGAAAAGGAATCCGGTTTCGGCTATTATATGGATAAGGATAGGCTTCTCTTCGTGGATGACAACCACATTGTGGAAAAGATGCTGGAGGAAATCTGCCAGATTCAGGTGCTTCCCAAAACCTATGTGGCACATGTCTTTTTCGAATTTTTAGAGTATCTCACCAGGGACGATGTAATATTCTTACAGCAGTATGAGGAAAAGCTGGAAGATATGGAAGAAAGCCTTTCTGATTCCGATACCAGAGATTTCAATAAAAAGCTGTTAAAATGCAGAAGGGAGCTGTTAAAGCTCAATGCCTACTATCAGCAGTTGATGGATCTAAGCGATACCCTTAGTGAAAATCAGAACCGGCTATTTAACCGGGAAGACTGCAGGCTCTTCACCTTTTATACGAAGCGTGTGGAACGGTTTTACGATACCACACATATGCTCCGGGAGTATTCCATGCAGTTACGGGAAATGTACCAGTCCCAGATTGATATCCACCAGAATAAAGTTATGCAGTTTCTGACTGTGGTAACCACAATTTTTATGCCCCTGACACTAATTGCCGGATGGTATGGCATGAATTTTGCCAACATGCCGGAACTCAATACGAAGTATGGTTATGGAATTATCATTCTGGTAAGCATCCTGGTAACCGGAATTGAAATCTGGTATTTCAAGATCAAAAAATGGTTTAAGTAAATGATATATGGCAATAAAAAAAGCGGGTTTGCTGTCGGACCCGCTTTTTTCCCGCTTATTTTACCGGGGTGTTTGACTATTTCACCCGCACTGCTTTTCTTTTTAAAGATATGAACTGTAATGCAACCATTGCAGAACCATTTACTAACAATCCCAGTGTTACGATCATTCCTGCCATTACTGCCATCTCTACCACTCCTCACCTTGTGATTTATTTAACGTATTTTATCACCTTTTTCGCCGTTTGACAAATTTTGGACAATCCAATATTTATGGTAGAAACTAAAAAATATTGTATAAATTTAGATACATTGACGAAAATTTAACGCAATCCTTGTATAAAATTTAACGAACATGGTTGGGACCTACAAGGATACCTTAAATAATCACTTAAAATATCTCGGGATTTTTATGGAAAATAGTAGAAAATAGAAAATTTTTGAAGATGATATATGCGTCAGCGAAAATAATGAGGAATGAAGATGATTTGAAAATATCGTTGAAAATATTGTTGAAAATATAATTGAAAAAATTATTGGAAAAAATATTGAAAAATTTTTTGAAAATAAGAAAGGATGGTGAATTATACAGCATTTCGTGATATACTATTGATTCATAAAGTTTATAAAATGATTTCCCCAAACGAAGATCCCGAATAAGATGAGAAAAAGTGTTGGTATAATCTCAATTCATAGGAAGGATATATAGTTATTCAGGAGGTAAAAATGAACAGTAAACGGATGATTAAGGAGTTTTGCCACTTAGTATCCATCGATTCCCCTTCCTTTTCGGAGCGGGAGATGGCAGATTATCTGATTGGTATTTTTGCTGAGAATCAGATTATTCTAGAAGAAGATGAAGCAGGAAGCTGCTATGGAGGAAATAGCGGAAATCTATATGGCTATTGGAAGGGGACATTAGAAGGTGATCCTATTCTGTTTTCCATGCACATGGATACCGTAGAGCCGGCAAAAGGGAAGAAAGCCATTGTACATGAGGATGGGAAAATTACCAGCGACGGGAAAACTGTTCTTGGAGCCGATGATTTGTCTGCAATAGCCGAGGTGATCGAGGCGGTGCGCAGTATAACGGAACAAAAGACTGCCCACCGGGATGTGGAATTTCTGATTTCCATAGCGGAGGAGCAGCATTTGCGGGGAAGCCAGGTATTTGATTTCTCCAGGATAAAAGCAAAAGAATCCTATGTACTGGATAAGACAGGGATCATTGGAAGTGCAGCGGTAGTGGCACCGTCCCTGTCCACCTTTGAAGTAGTGGTACAGGGAAAGGCAGCTCATGCAGGGTTTGCACCGGAAGACGGTGTAAATGCCGTATTGATAGCTTCAAAAGCGGTATCCAGAATTCCCCTGGGACATGTGGGGACGGAAATGACCGTAAATATTGGAAGTATACAAAGTGATTTTGCTACCAACATTGTACCGCCAGTCTGTACGGTGAAGGGCGAGGTGCGCAGTTTCTCCCATGAAGCAGTATTAAAGCAGTTAAATGACATCCGAAATGTTTTTGATGAAGAGGCTGCCAGGCTGGGGGGTTTTGTGGAGTATCAGGAAGAGATATTATTCCGGGCATATGTGACACCTGAGAATGCAGCCGTGGTCAGGCGCTATGCAGATGTCTGCCAAAGGCTTGGAATCCAGCCGGTTCTGGAAAGAACGTTTGGGGGCAGTGACCAAAATCATCTATGTGCAAATGGCGTCCAGGGAATGGTTCTGGCATCCGCCATGCAGCAGGCGCATTCCAATAGTGAATATACCACCATAAGTGATATGGAAAAGGCGGCCAAAATTGTTATGGGGTTAATGGAAAGTTCGGATTGATAAAAATGTAAAAATGGCAGTAAATATATTTTATTTGCTGCATGAAAAAAAGCAAATGAAGAAGAATATAAGAATAAGGTAGGAGATTATCATGATAAAAAGCCAATTTGATAAACCAGTAGACAGAAAAGGCACTAATTGCCTGAAATATGATTTTGCAGCGGAGTTTGGAAGACCAGAAGGCCTGATTCCTTTATGGGTGGCAGATATGGATTTCTGCGCACCGGATCAGGTGAAAGAAACATTGAGGCGGTGTGCAGAGCATGGTATTTTTGGATACACAGATGCAAAGCCGGAGTATTACCAGGTGCTGGGGAAATGGTTTTTGGATCATTTTGGATGGGAGACAGATCCATCCTGGGTTGTTAAATCCCCTGGCGTGGTATTTGCACTGGCTGCTGCAATCCGGGCATTCTCCAAAGAAGGAGAGAGTATAATGATCCAGCAGCCGGTATACCATCCCTTTGCAAATGTAATCAAGACCAATGACCGCAGGCTTGTGGTAAACCAGCTGGTATGCGTAGATGGTGTTTACCGCATGGACTATGATGATTTTGAAAAGAAAATTGTAGAAGAAGACGTAAAGGTGTTCTTACTGTGCAGTCCGCATAATCCGGTAGGCAGGGTCTGGACCAGGGAAGAACTGCAAAGAGTGGGTGATATCTGTCTGAAACATAAAGTGCTGGTAGTCTCCGATGAAATTCATTGTGACTTTACGTATCCAGGGCATAAGCATCTGGTATATGCTTCTTTGGGACAGGCATATGCTGACAATGCCATTGTATGCACCGCTCCAAGTAAAACATTTAATCTGGCTGGGCTTCAGGCATCCAATATCTGGATTCCAAATCCGGACATAAGGGAGCAGTTAAAAAATGAGATAGCCAAAACCGGATACAGTGATCTGAATACCTGTGGTCTTGCGGCGTGCCAGGCTGCCTATACCTATGGTGGAGAATGGCTTGCAGAGTTGAAGGAATATCTTAAGGGAAATGTAGATTTTGTAAGAAGTTTTTTACAAGAAAACCTGCCGCAGATTCATCTCATTGAACCTCAGGGAACTTATTTATTATGGGTAGATTTCAGAGAACTGGGGCTTTCAGTGGAAGAATTGAACGAATTCCTGGTAGAAAAAGCCCGCCTGTGGCTAAACGACGGGTCTATGTTTGGAGAAGGTGGCATCGGATTCCAGAGAATCAATATCGCATGCCAGAGAGAAACTCTGAAGAAGGCATTTGAACAGCTGGCAAAAGCCATTGCTAGTACAGCCTTGCACAAATAATCAAGTAATCCACTTCGGCTAACCGCATCAGGGAATCAGGACTTAGATTATGCTGTAAAGTGAGTTTTCAGAATCCGGGCAAACTGGTGCCGAAGTGCATTTAGCGGAAGTAGAATAAATGAATACAAACAGTTACGAGTTTGATGCTAAGATTAAAAAAGTTCCGGATATTGATGGGGCTTATATAGAAATTCCTTTTGATGTCCGGGAGGTCTTTGGGAAAGGAAGAGTGAAAGTAGATGCTCTTTTTGACGGAGAACCCTATGCAGGAAGCCTTGTTCGGATGAAGACACCCTGTCATATCATAGGGCTTCGCAAAGACATCCGGCAGAAAATACAAAAACAGCCGGGAGATATGGTTCATGTAGTCATAAAAGAGCGTTCATAATCAGCGGTGGGTATGGGGAATTCGTTCGGGCCACCCGGGAATATTTCCATTTAAAACAGCGGTAAACATTCTTTCCTTAACACCTGGATTTTCAGCATTCAGCTGGCGGATCAGATTTTTGGTATACTCTCTTTTGGTATAGCCGTCAATAGGACAGGGGCTTTTTGCAACCGGAAGATGGTATTTGTTCTTAAAGCCTATGACATCCGCCTCCAATACGTACATCAGTGGACGGATAACGGTCATGTCCATGCGGTCCAGGTATGTTCTTGGTGAAAAAGAGTGGAAGCGCCCTTCAAAAATCAGGGATAGCAGCATCGTTTCTACAATATCATCTTTGTGATGGGCGTAGGCCACTTTGTTGCATCCCATTTTTTTGGCTGCTTCATTAAAGGCGCCTTTTCTCATTTTGGCACACAGGGAGCAGGGATTGCTCTCTTTTCTTTCGTCAAAAATGATTCTGGCGATTTCCGTATCGATAACCGTATAGGGAACGTCCAGTTCTTTACATAGTTCCCTGATTGGATCCAGGTTAAAATCCTGGTAGCCAAGGCTGACCGTAATTGCCTCCAGTTCAAAATGTTTTGGATAAAAACGTTTTAGTCCATGAAGGGCATATAACATAGTCAGGCTGTCTTTCCCGCCTGAAATCCCAACTGCGATTCTGTCCCCTTCTTCAATCATCTGGTATTCATCAACGGCTTTTCTGGTAAAGCTTAAAAGCTGCTGTAACTTCATCTGTATTCCTCCTAAAATCTTATACTGCATTGCACAGTAACAATGGATATAGCGCCGGATATCAGTATATCATATTCTGGGAACATAAGAGAAGATAATTTGAAATTAGACCTATAAAAATAGGAAAAGTATGTTATAATATGAGATTATGCGGCATCTGTTGTATTTTAGAGGAGAGGAATTAGATGGAAAAAGGAAAAAAAGGTTTTTTTAGTGTTGTATTTAGTCGCAGCGCAATTCTGATCTTTCTGTTGCTGATACAGATTGGGATACTGTTTCTGGGTTTTGAATTGCTGAGAGATTATATGTTTTATGCTTATGGAGCCGTAGTGGCCCTGGCATTGGTACTCGTTATATATATCATAAATAAAAGGGAAAATCCTGCATTTATGATTGCCTGGATCATACCCATTTTGGTAATACCAGTATTCGGAGCTCTGTTTTACTTATTCATCGAGTTACAGATCGATACCAAGTGGGTAAATTCCAGACTGAAAAGATTGAATATAGAAACAAAAGAACTGACGCCCCAAAATGCAGAGGTATTGGAAAATCTGCGTTTGGAGGATGAGGGTATGGCACATCTTTCCGAGTATTTATATCGTGTAGAGAATCTTCCGGTTTACCAGAATACTTCAGCGAAATACTTTCCCTTGGGAGAAGATAAGTTTGCAGAGATGATTGTACAGCTGGAGCGGGCACAGCACTTTATCTTCATGGAATATTTTATTGTGGAACGCGGTTTTATGTGGGATACAATTTTGGAGATACTGGAGCGAAAAGTGAAAGAAGGCGTAGAGGTCCGTTTTATGTACGACGGTATGTGCTCCCTTGTTCTGCTCCCTTATAACTATCCCAAGAAAATGCAGGAACTGGGAATTCAGTGCCGGATGTTTTCTCCGATTAAACCGGCTTTATCTACCATCCAGAACAACCGGGACCACAGGAAGATTCTGGTGATTGACGGATACCTTGCATTTACCGGGGGAATCAATCTGGCGGATGAATATATCAATCAAAAAGAACGCTTCGGTCATTGGAAGGACACTTCCATAATGATTCAGGGTGAGGCAGTAAAGAGCTTTACGCTGTTGTTTCTGAAGATGTGGAATGTAGACAAGCGCCACAGTGAAGAAGACTACAGAAAATATGTGGATGTACCACAACTTAAGATTCCGGCACCGGGAGATGGATTTGTAATCCCATATGGAGACAGCCCGGTGGATAAAGAGCAGGTTGGTGAGCTGGTGTACCTGGATATCCTGTTTACGGCGAAAAAATATGTACATATCATGACGCCGTATCTGATCCTGGATCAGGAATTGAAAGTTGCACTGACATATGCCGCAAAACGAGGTGTGGAAGTTATTATTATGATGCCTCATATTCCTGATAAGTGGTATGCTTTTGTACTGGCCAAAACCTATTACAATGAATTGCTGGATGCCGGAGTGCAGATTTATGAATATACCCCGGGATTTGTTCATGCAAAAGTCTTTACATCCGATGGTGAAAAAGCGGTGGTAGGGACAATTAACCTGGATTTCAGAAGTATGTATCTGCATTTTGAATGCGCCGCATTTTTATATAAAAATGCGGAAATTGTTAATATTGAAGCGGACTTCCAGGAGACACTGAAAAAGTGCCAGAAAATAACACAGGAAGATTATAAAAAGCTTAATCCGGTGATAAAGCTTATCGGAATGGTACTGCGGTTATTTGCACCGCTCATGTAATGTCTGTGGCACACGTACAAGTGTGCCATTAAATTGGTCTTTTACTGGAAGAAAAGAATGTGTTATACTAGTGACAATGACAAAATAAGAAAAGGTGATGAGTATGCCAATTAAAGTACAGGGTGATTTACCAGCAAAAGAAATCCTTGAGCGGGAGAATATATTTGTAATGGATGAGAACCGTGCAATGCACCAGGATATCCGTCCAATTGAAATTGCGATACTGAACCTCATGCCATTAAAGGAGGAAACCGAGCTGCAGTTGCTGCGTTCCCTGTCAAATACGCCGCTGCAGGTGAATATTACCTTCCTGATGGTGACTTCCCATGAATCGAAGAATACCGCAACAAGCCATCTGAATCAGTTTTACATAACCTTTGATGATGTGAAGAAACAAAGCTTTGATGGAATGATTATTACCGGTGCCCCGATAGAACAAATGGAATTTGAAGAAGTGGACTACTGGGAAGAACTGACCCGCATAATGGAATGGACAAAGACAAACGTAACCTCCACTATTCATTTGTGCTGGGGAGCCCAGGCAGCCATGTATTATCACTATGGGATTCAGAAAAAACCGCTGGATCGGAAAATGTTCGGATTATTCTGGCACAAAGTATTAAACCGCAAAATCCCCTTGGTGAGGGGCTTTGATGATATGTTCCTGGCACCCCATTCCAGACATACGGAGGTACCAAGGGAATCCATCAAGGCGTGCGGGGATCTTATGATTCTGGCGGATTCCGATGAAGCCGGGGTATTCCTGGCTATGAACAGGGACGGCAGACAGATCTTCGTCATGGGCCATCCGGAATACGACCGAGTGACGTTGGACGGAGAGTACAAAAGAGATGTGGGCAAAGGGCTGGATATTGATATGCCAATGAACTACTATCAGGGAAATGATCCGGAAAATAAGCCGATTCTGATGTGGAGGTCCCATGCTAATAATATGTATACGAACTGGTTAAATTATTACGTATACCAAATGACCCCTTATGAGATGGTTGGAACGCCTGATTTTAGCAAGAAAAAGGATGCTTTCTAATTATCTTAAAATTCCTAATTAAAGAACTTCTTAATTAAAGCAGCTGTCATGTGATGGCTGCTTTTTTTTGCCTGATGGTATCATTATCCATTACATTTTTCTTCTTTCTATCAGAAGATGGGCTTACTGCAAGAAATTCTGGTAGTTCTTATTATACAATATATTAGTACTACAGCGTATGTTTTGTAATGATCTATTAAATGAATTATATTTGGGTTTAGCTGAGGAAGGACGCTTTGTATATGATAAGTAGTGTACGGAAAGATGGGGGTGGGAAACTGATATGGACTCCGTCAGCTTGCCGCAGAACTGGTATTTTCTAACCTTTGCAGAGCGCTTTTTGGCGGCACGCGGGCATTCACCGAGAAATCCTGATGCATTTCTCGGTTCAGTGCCCGCTTAGTATCCG
>OATB01000104.1_pt1 | contig 88703 bp, 72 predicted proteins | sample 1494941 | NCBI WGS metagenome assembly OATB01 (sample SAMEA2579931, study PRJEB22360) | human gut metagenome | reverse complement strand
GAATGCCCGCGTGCCGCCAAAAAGCGCTCCGCAAAGGTTAGAAAATACCAGTTCTGCGGCAAGCTGACGGAGTCCATATCAGTTTCCCGCGCCCATCTTTCCGTACACTACCTATATTACACAAAGCGTCCCTTCCTCAGCAAAACCCAAATATAATGCATTTAATAGAACATCCTAAAACGTACGCAACAGTACTAATTCTTCTCCAAATTTTTCTATATAAAAAAATTTACATTTACTTACCCGGACAAGTACCAAATCGCCTCAACATCCATTTCAATGGGCTTTACCAAACAGCCGCAATATCAAATTCAACAGTCTTTTACTTTCGGATTCAAAATAAATTCACAAAATATTTCTTGACAAAACACACCTCCTCTTATATACTTTGAATATCAAAATATTTGATGAATAAAACTTAATTTCTGAATTAAAAGGAGAAAAAACCATGTTAGAAAAAATGAAAGACATTATCGCTGAGCAATTAAATTGTGAAACTGAGAATATTACATTAGAGACTTCATTCAAAGAAGATCTGGGAGCCGATTCTTTAGATTTGTTTGAGCTGGTAATGGCTTTGGAAGATGAGTATTCTGTTGAAATTCCTGCAGAAGACCTGGAAGAACTTACTACAGTTGGAAAAGTTCTGGATTACTTAAAAGCAAAAGGTGTAGAAGAATAATTTAAAAAGTCGGCGGTATCCGTCGGCTTTACTATATGTTTCGTTGAATGGAGGTCCAATATGACGACAAGAGTAACCGAGCTTTTAGGAATTGAATATCCAATTATCCAGGGCGGTATGGCATGGGTAGCTGAACATCATCTTGCTGCTGCTGTATCTGAAGCGGGCGGCTTTGGATTAATCGGTGCTGCAAGTGCTCCGGCAGAAGTAGTACGGGAAGAAATTCGTAAAGCAAAAGAACTGACAGATAAACCGTTTGGAGTAAATATAATGCTTCTTAGCCCCCATGCAGATGAGGTGGCAAAGGTAGTTGCAGAAGAAGGTGTTAAGGCAGTTACCACCGGAGCCGGCAATCCTGAAAAATACATGGAACTGTGGAAGGCCGCCGGCATAAAAGTAATTCCTGTTGTTGCTTCCGTAGCTCTGGCAAGAAGAATGGAGAAATACGGGGCAGATGCAGTCATTGCAGAAGGTATGGAATCCGGCGGACATATCGGATCACAGACAACGATGACACTGGTTCCCCAGGTTGTGGATGCGGTAGAAATTCCGGTAATCGCAGCAGGCGGCATTGGTGACGGAAGAGGATTTGCAGCAGCCATGATGCTTGGTGCAGAGGCTGTACAGATCGGTACCCGTTTTGTAGTGGCTAAGGAATCCATTGTTCATCAAAATTATAAGGACAGAGTCATTAAAGCAAAAGATATTGATTCAGAAGTTACAGGGACTACAACAGGACATCCGGTCCGTTCCCTGAGAAATAAAATGACAAGAGAATACGTAAAATTAGAAAAATCAGGAGCTTCCTTTGAAGAGCTGGAATATCTGACACTGGGCTCTCTGCGGAGTGCAGTAATGGAAGGCGATGTAATCACAGGAACTGTGATGGCAGGCCAGATTGCAGGCTTGATCAAAAAGGAACAAAGCTGCTTGGAAATGATAGAGGAAATGATGTCGGAAGCCGGAAAATTATTAATTTCATAATGTTTCAGACATAGATGAAAAGTGTGAAAGGGTAGCAGTATTGCAGGCGAGCCTGCAATATGCAAAGGGTATAAGAATGAATAAAATTGCATTTGTGTTCCCCGGTCAGGGTGCGCAGTACATAGGCATGGGTAAGGATTTTTATGAACAATATGAATCCAGTAAAGAGATCTTTGATCTGGCATCTAAAGTTACCGGACTGGATATCCCGGCACTGTGTTTTGAAGAAAATGACAAATTAAATATAACGGAATATACCCAGGTCTGTATGCTGGCTGTATCCGCAGCAATCTTAAAAGTTCTGGAAGATAAAGGTCTGCGCTCCTGTGTAAATGCGGGATTGAGCCTTGGAGAATACGGAGCACTGGCTGCATCCAAAGTATTGTCCCTGGAAGATGCGTTTAAAGTCGTACGTCAGAGGGGTATCTTCATGCAGGAAGCTGTTCCTTCCGGTGGTGCAATGGCTGCGGTAATCGGTATGGATGGAGATAAGATTGCAGAAATCTGTGAACAAACAGATGGCATTGTCAGCGTGGCAAATTACAATTGTCCGGGGCAGATCGCAATTACAGGAGAAGCGTCAGCCGTACAGAAAGCCTGTGATACGCTTAAAGAAGCCGGTGCAAGAAGAATCGTTCCGCTGAATGTAAGCGGGCCATTTCATTCCGCGATGTTAACTGAAGCCGGCAGCAAGCTTTCGAAAGTATTGGATGAAGTGGAAATTCAGGATGTCACAACGCCTTACGTTTCCAATGTAACAGCACAATATGTGTCGGATAAAAGCCAGGTGAAGGAATTGCTGCAAAAGCAGATATATTCTTCTGTACGTTGGCAGCAGAGTGTTGAAAATATGATAGCCCAGGGTGTTGATACTTTTATAGAAATCGGACCCGGCAAAACCCTCAGTGGTTTTTTACGTAAGATCAACCGCAATATGACGGCATTAAATGTTGAAAAAACAGAAGATATAGAAAAAGTATTATCAGCTTTGTCCATGTAGATATGACGTTTATAAAGGAGTATATATGTTAGAAAATAAAGTAGCACTGGTAACCGGTGCGTCCAGGGGAATCGGTAAAGCAATTGCTTTAAAACTGGCTATGGATGGTGCATTTGTAGTTGTAAACTATAATGGTTCCAAAGATAAAGCAGAAGAAGTAGTTGCCCAGATTATAGAAAACGGTGGCAATGCAATATCATTTCAATGTAATGTTGCCGATTATGACAGCACAGAACAAATGATGAAAACACTGCTAGCCGAATACAAGCACATCGATATTTTAGTGAATAATGCAGGAATTACAAAAGATAATCTAATTATGAAAATGAGTGAATCAGATTTTGATTCCGTAATCGATATAAATCTAAAAGGGTCATTTAATACAATCCGCCATTTATCCAGACAAATGTTAAAACAGAGAAGTGGTAAAATCATCAATATCGCATCGGTATCCGGTGTCCTTGGCAATATGGGGCAGGCAAATTATTCCGCTTCTAAAGCAGGTGTTATCGGACTTACAAAATCAATGGCAAGAGAACTGGCAAGCAGAGGTATTACTGTAAATGCAATAGCACCAGGATTTATTGCTACAGAAATGACCGATGTATTATCCGATGCCATAAAAGAACAGTCCATTGCACAGATTCCATTAAAACGATTTGGAAAAGTAGAGGATATAGCTGAAATGGCGGCCTTTCTGGCTTCTGACCGTGCAGATTACATTACCGGACAGGTAATCAGTGTAGACGGTGGAATGGCAATCTAGTATAACAACCAGCTGGTACATTAGTACCAGCGTTAATACGAAAGTAAGTATTTGTATTGAATTGCTTTAGCACTACATTGCATTAATAATGATAAATATTACAGGAAGTAATAATACAGTAAAATGACACCTGCAGAGGATGCAGATATAACGGAGGTAGCAACATGAGAAGAGTAGTAGTTACAGGAATGGGCGCAATCACACCGGTTGGTTTAAATGTAGAGAGTTTTTGGGACAGCGTAAAAAATGAAAGAACAGGATTTGCTCCGATTACCAGATTTGACTGTACGGAGTACCGGGCAAAACTCGCAGCAGAAATCAAGGATTTTGTTGCAAAAGATTTTATGGACTTTAAAGCAGCAAAACGTATGGAATTATTCTCCCAGTATGCAGTTGCTGCGTCCAAAGAAGCATTTGAAGATTCCGGAATAGACATGTCAAAAGAAGATCCATATATGGTTGGATGTTCTGTTGGTTCCGGTATCGGAAGTCTTCAGGCAGCAGAAAGAGAACACACCAGACTGGTAGAAAAAGGCCCCAGCCGTGTTAATCCTCTTCTGGTACCCCTTATGATTTCCAATATGGCTGCCGGAAATGTATCCATTCAGTTTGGTTTAAAAGGGAAAAGTATCAATGTGGTAACTGCCTGTGCAACCGGAACCCACTCTATCGGTGAAGCCTTCCGTACCATCCAGTTTGGCGATGCAGATGTAATGGTTGCCGGTGGATCAGAAGCATCAATCTGTCCAATTGGAGTTGGCGGATTTGCTGCATTAACTGCACTTTCCGGTGCAACAGATCCGAAAAGATGTTCCATACCTTTCGACAAAGAAAGAAGCGGATTCATTATGGCTGAAGGTGCTGCAGTGGTCGTGCTGGAAGAACTGGAGCATGCGAAAAAACGTGGTGCCCACATTTATGCCGAACTTGGCGGATATGGAGCAACAAGTGATGCTTATCATATTACTTCTCCTGCAGAAGACGGAGAGGGCGCTGCAAGAGCTATGTTAAACGCAGTAAAAGAAGCAGGTTTAAAGCCGGAAGATATTACCTATATCAATGCACACGGTACCAGTACCCATCACAATGACTTATTTGAAACCAGAGCTATCAAAAAAGCATTTGGTGATCATGCTTATAATATTCGTGTTAACTCTACAAAATCCATTACCGGACATATGTTAGGAGCTGCAGGCTCCATTGAATTCATCACCTGTATCAAAGAAATCGAAGAAGGATATATTCATCCTACCGTTGGATATTCAGTACCGGATGAAGAACTGGATTTAAACTATGTTGCAGGAAAAGCAATTGAAGAACCGCTGGAATATGCAATCAGCAATTCCCTTGGTTTTGGCGGACACAACTCCAGTATTTTAGTGAAGAAATATAGAGAGGAGTAATCACATGGAATTTGAAAATTTATTGACCTTAATCGATAAAGTAGCTTCTACCGATCTTACAGATTTCTCTATTGACAATGGAGATTTTAAAATCTCCATGAAAAGAAAACAAAAAGAAGTGGTGGTAACCACGGTTCCCGAGGGCATGCTGGCACAGCAGGCAATTACACAGGTTCCTGTGGCTGCAGCATCCGTTCAGGCATCACCAAACGATACTATACCCGATGGAAATACTGTTAAAGCACCATTGGTAGGAACTTTCTACAACGCAGCTTCTCCTGAAAATCCGGCATTTGTAAAAGTAGGAGATACGGTAAAAAAAGGGCAGACCCTTGGCATTATAGAAGCAATGAAACTGATGAACGAGATCGAAAGCGAATTTGACGGTGTAGTTGAAGCGATTCTCATTGAAAATGAGCAAATGGTGGAATATGGACAGCCGTTGTTTGTAATCAGATAAACAACACAACACTTTGGAGGTAAGATTATGGCTTTATCAACGAAAGAAATTATGGAGATTATTCCTCACAGACAGCCGTTTTTATTAATAGATACCATTGAAGAATTAGAACCGGGAAAGCGTGCAGTAGGTAAAAAGTGTGTAAGCTACAATGAACCGTTTTTTGCAGGACATTTCCCCCAGGAGCCGGTAATGCCGGGCGTGCTGACTATTGAAGCCCTGGCTCAGGTCGGAGCGGTAATCATCTTAAGCGTACCGGAGAATAAAGGCAAGGTTGCTTATTTTGGAGCAATCAATTCCGCTAAATTCAAAGGAAAAGTAACCCCAGGTGATGTATTAATGCTGGAAGTGGAAATGATTAAGGTAAAAGGACCAATCGGTGTGGGCAAAGCGACTGCAACCGTAGACGGTAAAGTAGTTGCTATAGCTGAATTGACTTTTGCAATCGGATAGGAGATCGTATGTTTCAGAAAATATTAATTGCGAACAGGGGAGAGATTGCCGTTCGCATTATCCGGGCATGCCGGGAACTTGGAATCAAAACGGTAGCCGTTTATTCTGAGGCGGACCGGGAAGCCCTTCATACACAACTGGCAGACGAGGCAATTTGCATCGGACCTGCTTCTTCACTGGAAAGTTATCTGAATATGGAACGCATTTTAAGTGCTACCATAGCAGCAAAAGCAGATGCAATCCATCCCGGATTTGGCTTTCTTTCGGAAAACAGCAAATTTGTAGAAATGTGCCAGAAATGCAATATTACATTTATTGGTCCCAGTGCTGATGTTATTAACCGTATGGGGAATAAATCCGAAGCACGCACCACAATGATGAAAGCTGGTGTACCTGTTGTGCCGGGTACAAAGGAACCGGTTTACACAGCAGAGGAAGGCAAACGGATTGCTGGAGAGATCGGTTATCCGGTGATGATCAAGGCATCTTCCGGAGGCGGTGGAAAAGGGATGAGGATTTCCGAATCATCTGAAGATTTCACAGAGAATTTTCAGACGGCACAGATGGAATCCGTCAGAGGCTTTGGCGATGATACCATGTATATAGAAAAATATGTACAGAATCCAAAGCACATTGAATTCCAGATCATTGCCGATAAGTTTGGCAATGTGGTTCAGCTGGGAGAGAGAGACTGTTCTATTCAGAGGCACCATCAGAAAGTCATTGAAGAATCACCAAGTGCCATTCTGACACCTGAATTGCGAAAAGCAATGGGTGAGACAGCCATTCACGCTGCCAAAGCGGCATCCTATGAAAATGCCGGAACCATTGAATTCCTTTTGGATAAAAATAAAAACTATTATTTCATGGAAATGAACACCCGTATTCAGGTGGAACACCCGGTAACTGAAATGGTATCCGGGGTTGATTTAATCAAAGAACAGATATATATTGCAGCAGGACTTCCCCTCAGTGTTAAGCAGGAAGACATTGCCTTAAACGGTCATGCTATTGAATGCAGAATCAATGCGGAAAATCCTGCGAAAAATTTTATGCCCTGTCCGGGGAAGATTAATGAAGTACATCTCCCAGGAGGATATGGCGTAAGAATAGATACCGCCGTATACAGCGGATATGAAATTCCTCCTTATTATGACTCGATGATTGCAAAAGTAATTGTACATGACAAAACCAGAGCTTCTGCGATTGATAAAATGAGAAGCACTTTAGGAGAGCTGGTTTTAGACGGTGTTACCACAAACGTAGATTTTCAGTACGAAATACTGAATAATGAGGATTTTCAGGCAGGAGATTTCACGACTGATTTCATAGAAGAACATTTTTCATAGAAGTGATTTCGTAAATATGCAGCAGCAGAACGTGTTTGAGTTAAGGAGAGTATAAAATGTCGAAGCTTAAGGATATGTTTAAAAAAACTTCCTACATTCCAATCGGACGTTTGGATGAACCTAAGAAGGAAGAAAAACCTTCCGTAGAAGAAGATGCAGCACCTTGTGTACCGGAGGGCCTTTGGGTGAAATGTCCAAAATGCGGTAAATTGCTCTATAAGCAGGATGTAGTGGATAATCATTATGTATGTCCGAAATGCGGCGGTTATTTTCGGATTAAAACGAAGACCAGGCTGCGTATGGTTTTAGACCATGGTACGTTTGAATCCTGGTATACTGACCTGCCACAGCGCAATCCCCTGGATTATCCGGGATATGAGGAAAAACTGGAAGCACAAAGGGAGAAAACACATCTGCATGAAGCAGTAACCATCGGCAAAGGCAGGATTTACGGAAAAGATGCTGTAGTAGGTGTCTGTGATGCCCGGTTCCTAATGAGTAGTATGGGATATGTAGTAGGAGAAAAAATAACCCGCGCCTTCGAACAGGCGATTGAGGAAAAATTGCCGGTCATTTTATTTTGCTGTTCCGGCGGTGCCAGAATGCAGGAAGGAATTGTTTCCCTGATGCAGATGGCGAAAACATCGGCAGCAATTAAGCGCCATTCCGAAGCAGGCCTTCTATATATTCCGGTTCTTACTGATCCCACAACAGGCGGTGTAACTGCCAGCTTTGCAATGTTAGGAGATATCATTCTTGCAGAGCCGGGAGCATTAATCGGGTTTGCAGGTCCAAGAGTTATTGCACAGACCATTGGGCAAAAGCTTCCGGAAGGCTTTCAGAGAGCTGAATTTCTGGTGGAAAAAGGCATCATAGATGGTATTGTGGAACGGAGCGAACTGAAACTGCGTCTGGCTATGCTCATTGACATGCATGAGGACAGAAAGGGGTTTGCATCATTTCATAAAGCAACAGGAGAACTTGGATCCCTTTTGTATGATGAATCTGATTCTACAAAGGATGTGAATACGTTTAAAGACAAAAACGTATCAGATTTGTCCGATGCAGATGCCGATATAGCATATGACGGTTTATCAGGAGAAGGATACAAAAAGTCAGCCTGGGAAAAGGTACTGATTTCCAGAATGGCAGAACGTCCAACCAGTCTGGATTATATAGAAGAAATTTTTGAACATTTTACAGAACTTCATGGAGATAGAAACTTCCGGGACGACGGAGCCGTTGTAGGCGGTATCGCTTACCTGAACGGACAGCCGGTGACCGTAATCGGACAGCAGAAGGGGAAAAATACCAAAGACAATATAACCCGGAACTTCGGCATGGTATCTCCGGAGGGCTATCGGAAAGCACTTCGATTAATGAAACAGGCCGAGAAATTTTGCCGTCCCATTATTAATTTTGTCGATACGCCTGGAGCTGCCTGTGGAATTGAAGCAGAAGAGCGGGGGCAGGGTGAAGCAATTGCCCGTAATCTTATGGAAATGTCTGCTTTAAAAACTCCGGTTTTAAGCATTATGATCGGAGAAGGCGGCAGCGGCGGCGCTCTGGGATTAGCAGTTGCAAATGAAGTATGGATGATGGAAAATGCCACTTATTCGGTTCTGTCACCGGAAGGCTTTGCATCCATTCTGTGGAAAGACGGAAAACGTGCCCAGGAAGCTTCCGAAATCATGAAAATAACAGCAGAAGATTTAAAGGAACTTGGTATTATTGAATTGATTATACCGGAACGGGAACCGGCTATGATGGATAATATAACTGAAATAGCAGGGTTTATGAAGAAAAATATCTGCAGATTTTTAGAAGAGCAGAATCAATTACAGCTAGAAGAAATCGCAGATCAACGATACCGGCGTTTCCGCAATATGTAGCAGATAGGCAACCGTATTGCAAAGTACCTGCAATCTGCTCCGCGGCTTCAGCGCGGCCCAAATCAATGAGCAGTGCTTAAGATGAGAAGAATAAGCGCTACGCTTGTTCAGGCATATTGCAGGTGAACTTACAATATACAGGAGGTAAGAATGGAATTAAAACCGTTAAATATAGGGGATTTAACAGCTAGAATACCGATCATCCAGGGAGGAATGGGCGTAGGCGTAAGCTTGTCCAGACTGGCGGGAAATGTTGCTGCCTGTGGCGGTGTTGGCATTATCTCCACCGCACAGATTGGCTATCGGGATGAAGCATTTGAAAGTAATCCTATTGAAGCAAATTTAAAGGCAATTGCCAATGAAATAAAAAAAGCACGCCAGATAGCAAAGGACGGCATTATCGGCGTCAATATCATGGTTGCTACAAAGCGTTATGCTGAGTATGTAAAAGCTGCGGTTAAGTCGGGTGTGGATTTAATTATCTCCGGAGCAGGGCTTCCCACTATGCTGCCGGAATTAGTAAAAGACAGTAAGACTAAAATAGCACCAATCGTTTCTACGATCAAATCCGCCAGCGTAATTCTAAAAATGTGGGATCGTAAATCAGGCCGTCTCCCTGACCTGGTGGTAATCGAAGGACCAAGAGCCGGAGGCCATCTGGGATTTTCACCGGATCAGCTGGATGCTTTTACACCGGAAGTTTATGAAGAAGAAATTAAGGGCATTATAGAAGTTGTAAAAGGATATGCCGATAAATATGATACTCATATACCCGTTGTGGTTGCCGGAGGAATCTATAACAGAGCAGATATTGACCATGCGCTGACGCTTGGAGCCGATGGCGTGCAGATGGGTACCCGTTTTGTTACAACCTATGAGTGTGATGCCAGCGATGCTTACAAACAGACTTATCTGAATGCATCAAAGGAAGATATCGCAATCGTAAAAAGTCCGGTTGGCATGCCGGGGAGGGCAATTATCAATGGCTTTATGGAACATCCAACGCCTGGCATCGGGCTCAGTGGAAAATGCCTGCAGTGCCTGGAAAGATGCAATCCGGCGACAATCCCTTACTGCATTACCAGAGCACTGATTAATGCAGCCAAAGGCAATACAGAGGATGCTTTGCTGTTTTGCGGTGACAACGCATATCGTGCGAATAAACTGGAACATGTGAAGGATATTATGGATGAATTAACGAAATAAGTAAAGTTGGACAGTGACGATGCAGGCACTGTCCTCTTTTGGTATCAAGCAATGCGGTACTTTATGTCCTGATTTGAAGTGGTAACTGTCAAAATTTATACTATTATCAAAAATAAAGGTTGTAATAAAAACCACTTTCGGTATATAATGTGACTTAAAGCGTGTCTGAAAATTGCTTTCTGCCAGGTCTGCGTCACAGTTGCGGTAGATTTGTCCCGAATGCAGGGCGCATAGCGGGCTATGTAACCTGAATTCGGGGAGAATCTGCCGCAAACTGGTGCGTACAGATGGTGGAAATGAATTGTCAGACACGCTCTGGGCTGTAATTCAGCATTTATATAAGAAGGAGGAGAAAAATCAATATGAGTAAAGTTAGAACACGTTTTGCACCAAGCCCTACAGGCCGTATGCACGTAGGTAACTTAAGAACTGCATTATACGCATATTTAATTGCAAAGCATGCCGGCGGCGATTTTATGCTTAGAATAGAGGATACTGACCAGGAACGTTTTATGGAAGGCGCTCTGGATATTATTTACCGTACCCTGGCTAAAACAGGCCTGGTTCATGATGAAGGACCTGATAAGGACGGCGGTGTGGGTCCCTATGTGCAGAGTGAACGCCAGGCACAGGGAATCTACTTAAAATACGCTAAAATGTTAATTGAAAAAGGGGAGGCTTATTACTGTTTCTGCGATAAAGAACGACTGGAATCTTTACGTCAGGAAGTAGCAGGCAAAGAAATCATTGTATATGACAAGCATTGCCTGAACCTGCCAAAGGAAGAAATTGATGCTAAATTAGCAGCAGGCGTACCTTATGTAATCCGCCAGAATATGCCGAAAGAAGGCACAACAAAATTTGAAGATGAAATCTATGGGACAATTGAAGTACCAAACTCAGAACTGGATGATATGATTCTGATTAAGTCCGACGGATATCCAACCTATAACTTTGCAAATGTTGTAGACGACCATTTAATGGGCATTACACATGTAGTCCGTGGAAATGAATATCTGTCTTCCGCCCCCAAATACAACCGCCTCTATCAGGCATTTGGCTGGGAAGTACCGGTATATGTACACTGTCCGCTGATTACCAATGAAGAGCATAAAAAGTTGAGCAAGAGAAGCGGGCATTCTTCTTATGAGGATTTACTGGAACAGGGATTTTTAAGCGAAGCAATTGTAAATTATGTATCTTTGCTTGGATGGTGTCCACAGGACAACCGTGAGATCTTTTCCCTTCCGGAATTAGTGGAAGCTTTTGATTACCGCCATATGAGCAAATCACCGGCTGTCTTTGATGTTAATAAGTTAAAATGGATGAACGGCGAATACATGAAGGCTATGGATTTTGATGTGTTCTATGAAAAAGCTTTGCCATTTATCAAAGAGGTGATTACCAAAGATCTGGATTTAAAAAAGATTACGGAAATGGTAAAGAGCAGAATTGAAGTATTTCCGGATATCCCTGATTTAATTGATTTTTTTGAAACCGTTCCGGAATACGACAGTGCCATGTACACACATAAGAAAATGAAAACAAATGAAGAGACTTCTTTAGCAGTCCTAAAAGACCTTCTTCCACTTTTGGAAAGCCAGGATGATTACAGCAATGACGCATTATACGCTCTGCTTTCCGGATATGTATCGGAAAAAGGATGTAAAAACGGATATGTTATGTGGCCGGTACGTACTGCTGTGTCCGGTAAACAGATGACTCCGGCAGGTGCTACGGAGATCATGGAAATCATCGGGAAAGATGAATCAGTTGCCCGCATCAAAGCTGCAATTGAAAAGCTAGTACATCATTGCTCAAATAATTGAGTAAATCACGCAGGATATTCGTATCAGGGGATTCGAACCATTCTGCAGGTGTAGCAGGCTACATCAAAGAATAGCCACTGGGGGCGGTGCAGACATGCACCGTCCCTATTGAAGGCTATAAAACAGATTTTAGGCGCACGGGCTGCGCGAATGGAGGAAATACGAATGAGTTTTACTAAGGCTCAGTCGCGGGCGATTACCCACAAAGATGGTCCCATGATCGTACTCGCCGGACCCGGTTCCGGAAAAACGACCGTAATCACAGAGCGGACAAAATATCTGATCCAGAACTATGGGATAAATCCCATGGAAATACTGGTCATTACTTTTACAAAAGCGGCGGCACAGGAAATGCGGCAGCGTTTTTTACGTTTAATGGAACAGGAACAGACCCAGGTTACTTTTGGAACCTTCCATGCAATCTTTTTCGGAATCTTAAAGCATGCTTATCATTTTACGGGAGATAATATTCTCCGGGAAGACCTGAAGCACCAATATCTGAAAGACATTACAGAGCGCATGAACCTGGATATCGAAGATGAGGCGGAATTTATCGGGAATATTATTTCTGAGATCAGCCTTGTGAAAAATGATCAGATACCATTAGAACACTATTATTCAACCACCTGCTCGGAAAATGCATTCCGGGATATCTTTCAAAAATACCAGCAGCGTCTGGAGAAGGAAAACCGGCTGGACTTTGATGATATGCTGGTTTATACTTACCAGTTGTTAAAAGAGCGCCCTGACATACTGCTGGGATGGCAGAACCGTTACCGCTACATATTGGTGGACGAATTTCAGGATATAAATAAAATTCAGTATGAAATTGTGAAAATGCTGGCAGCTCCGGAAAATAACATTTTTATTGTGGGCGATGACGACCAGTCAATTTACCGGTTCCGGGGTGCAAAGCCGGAAATTATGCTGAATTTCCCAAAAGAATTCAAAGATACGAAGACCATACTACTGGATCAGAACTTCCGGTGTACCGGCAATATTGTAAAAGCAGCGGAACTTGTAATCCGCCATAACCAGATGCGTTTTCAGAAGAACATGAAGGAAGTTAAAGAATCTGGTGATAAAATAGAACTTCATACTTTTGCCAATCAGCCCCAGGAATGTGCCCATATCATTAAAAAAGTACAGGAGTACATCAAAGCAGATTACCAGTACAGCGATATTGCCATTTTGTTTCGCACGAATACGGATGCAAGGCTGTTAGTTGAGAAATTTATGGAATACAACATTCCTTTTAAAATGAGAGACAGCATGCCGAATATCTACGATCACTGGATTGCTAAAAATGTAATCAGTTACATTCACCTGGCACTGGGAAGCCGGGAACGGCGTGAATTTCTCCAGGTAATGAACCGTCCAAACCGATATATCGGAAGAGAATGTGTAGATGAAGCACAGGTATCATTAGAGAATCTGAAAAAATACTACGAAGATAAACACTGGGTGGTAGAGCGGATTGAACAGCTTGAATATCAGCTGAATATCCTAAAGCGGATGACGCCTTACGCAGCAATTAATTTTATACGCCATGGAATCGGGTATGAAGCATATCTGAATGAATATGCGGATTTCCGGAAGATAAAAGCAGAAGACCTGTATGAAGTTTTAAATGAAATGCAGGAAGGTGCAAAAGACTTTAAGACCTTCGAAGCCTGGTTTGCCCATATCGAAGAATATACAAAGGCCTTGAATGATCAGGCAAAAGAGAAGAACAAAATATCCAATGCTGTCACTTTCACCACACTGCACAGTTCCAAGGGACTGGAATTTGCCAATGTGTTCATTATTGATATTAATGAGGGCATCATTCCTCACCGTAAGGCCATACTGGATGCGGATATGCAGGAAGAACGGCGTATGTTCTATGTAGGAATGACCAGGGCAAAGGAACATCTCCATATGTATTCCATCCGGGAACGATATGGAAAAAATCTGCAGCCATCTGTTTTTCTGGAAAATTTAAAACAGGATGTAAAAACGGCAGGTTGAGTCTTCATAAATACCTGAATGATACGAAAAAGCAGTACCATATTAAATGTGGTGCTGCAGAAGAATCATGCAAATATAAAATCCCCTGCCGGTATAAACGGTGGGGGATTTAAGATATTCCAAAATGCTCTTCATTACGGACAACGATTATTCTTCGTCTTCTTCCTCTTCAGCATCTACTATTTCATCATATTCCTGTCCATCCAGAAACTCATCAAATGCATCAGCTGCAGCTTCATATTCGTCATCGTCTTCAATATTCTCTAACATTGGATTGCCATTTTCTTCAGAGAAACGATATAAGAATACTTCGCCTTCTTCGTTTTCACCATCTTCATTTAATGGAAGAAGGGCAATATATTCTTTGTCCCCAGCAGGGAAGATTGTTAATACCGCACATTCCACAACGTCGCCATTATCCATAGTAAGAGTTACGGTAGCACCTTCTTCGTGATCGTGGTCACATCCGCATCCACAGGAATCACAGCCGCCACTGCAGTCTAAATCGTGTTCATGTTCGCTCATAGTAAGTACCTCGCTTTAAATGTTATTATTTAGTATCTCCTCATCACTTTATCAGATGTGCAAAGGAATTGCAAGCCTTTATTTTGTCTGTTTGTTAATAAATTGCGGATGCAGTTTTGAATACATGATTCTTTGGGCACTGTAGATACCGTAGTAACCGGAGAGCATATAACTTACCCCGCAGGCAATGCAGAAGAGCAGCAGGTTGGAAGAGCCAAAAAGCTCAATACTCAAAAGAATCGATGCAATGGGACAATTGATTACTCCGCAGAACAGAGATACAAGACCGATTGCAGCAGCAAGTCCGGGATCCATTCCAAGCAGGCTTCCCACTGTGGCGCCTAAAGTGGCTCCAATACAAAATGAAGGAACAATTTCCCCTCCTTTAAAACCGGCGCCCAGAGTTACGGCTGTAAATATCATTTTCAATAAAAATGCTTCGGGCCTGGCTTCTCCGTTCATCGCCTTATAGATTAATTCCATACCGGTTCCATTGTAATCACGAGTACCAACAAGAAGGGTTAATACAACCAACAGACAGCCACCCGCAAAAAAACGCAGGTACATGTTTTTGAAGCATTTTTGATATAGTTCTCCCGCCTTATGCATGATAATGCAGAAAATCATGCTCACCAGGGCGCAGACAGCCGCCAGAACAATAATTTTTCCACCCAGCGGAAGCCCGAATGCGTGTTGAAGCGGTACGGAAAATGTCGTAGGTTCTACCCCCAGATACGAAGCCAGATGGTTCGCAATAATTGCTGAGATCAGACACGGCACAAATGCGCTGTAATGGATGATGCCCACACTGATGACCTCCATACAGAAGAACGCAGCTGTAATCGGTGTGGAAAAAACGGCAGAGAAGAGAGCACTCATACCACACATCGTTATCAGATGGCGGTCTTTCTCATTCAGATGGATGAAATGGCCAAACCAGGTACCAATGCTTCCCCCAATTTGAAGGGCTGCCCCTTCACGCCCGGAAGAACCGCCGCATAAATGGGTTAGGGTAGTACCGATAAATATCAGGGGAGCCAGCCTGGCTGGTGCCTCCTGGGACGTTCGGATGGACTGCAGGATACTGTTGGTTCCTTTGTCATTTTCCATTTTGCAGATTTTGTACAAAAACCCTATGAGCAGACCGGAAACCGGGAGCAGATAAAGGAGCCAGGAATAGATGGACAAAAGATCTGATGCATAGTGGACACTGAAATGAAATGCGGTTCCAATCCCGCCGCAGATCACGCCCATTGAAATAGCACACAGAACCCACTTAAAGAAAATGAATGTGAAATCCATAGAGTAACGCAGATGAATCTTGAATTTACTTCTCATGATTATGTAATCAACCTCTAATCTTTATATAATTTCTCTTACTTTTAGTTTAGTGTAACCCGGCACAAAATGCAAGGTTGAAATGGGATTGGATTTTATTCAGTACAAAATCAGGTACCATGCCCCAGCATACAAACGATCTTTACTTTTACCATTCAGTATATTATAATCAACATATCTATGGTAAATAGACGAAAGTGAAAGGGCTGTATTGCAGGGTTCTCTGCAATAAGCAAAGGTAATATAATATGAAATTAATATCATGGAATGTAAATGGACTGCGTGCCTGTGTACAAAAAGGCTTTTTAGATTTTTTTCAGGATATAGATGCTGATATTTTCTGTATCCAGGAAAGCAAACTACAGGCAGGACAGATAGATCTGGAATTAGAAGGGTATCATCAGTATTGGAATTATGCAGAAAAAAAGGGGTATTCCGGTACTGCTGTGTTTACAAAAACTGAGCCTGTCAGTGTCCGTTACGGCATCGGCATGGAAGAACATGACCGGGAAGGCAGAGTTATCACACTGGAATTTGAAGATTTTTATCTGGTTACGGTATATACGCCTAATTCCCAGAATGAGCTGGCAAGGCTTCCTTACCGGATGCAGTGGGAAGATGATTTTCTGAAATATTTAAAAAGTCTGGAAGAGAGTAAACCTGTGATTTTCTGCGGGGACTTAAATGTGGCACATAAAGAGATCGACCTGAAGAATCCAAAGACAAACCGTAAAAACGCGGGATTTACAGATGAAGAACGTGAAAAATTTACCCAGGTGGTAAGTTCCGGTTTTCTTGATTCTTACCGCCACTTTTATCCGGATCAGGAAGGTATATACTCCTGGTGGTCTTACCGCTTTAAAGCCAGGGAGAAGAATGCAGGGTGGAGAATTGACTATTTCTGCGTTTCTGAATCTTTAAAAGACAAATTGCAGGATGCGAAGATCCACACGGAAATATTCGGTTCCGACCATTGCCCGGTAGAATTAGACATCGATTTATAGAATAGGAATGAGCTTATGAATTTATTGACGATAGAAAATTTGACACATGCTTATACGGAACGAAAGTTATTTGACCAGGCTAATTTTAGTATTAATGAAGGAGACAAGGTTGGTCTGATCGGCATTAACGGAACCGGCAAGTCTACGCTGCTTAAAATAGCAGCGGGACTGGAAATCCCGGATTCAGGCAATGTAACCAAAGGCAGCCAGGTTACTATCCGTTTTCTGTCTCAGAATCCGGATTTCAATGAGGAGATGACTGCGCTTGAAGCCGTTATGCACCAGAATAAAACGAAATTAAACGAATGGTCCCTGGAAAGCGAAGCTAAATCCATGCTGAATAAGCTGGAAATACAAGACTTTGACCAGAAGATCAGCCAATTATCCGGCGGGCAGAAAAAAAGAGTTGCCCTGGCTAATATACTGCTTGCAACCGCGGATATCCTGATTCTGGATGAGCCTACCAACCACCTGGACAATGCCATGTCCGAATGGCTGGAGGAATATCTGAACCAGTTTAGAGGCGCACTCATTATGGTTACCCATGACCGATATTTTCTGGATCGTGTCTCTAACCGTATTGTTGAAATTGATAAAGGGCAGATATATAGTTATCCCGGAAATTATTCTGAATTCATCCGGTTAAAAGAAGCCAGGCAGAATATGGAGATTGCAACAGAGCGCAAACGGCAGAGTATATTAAAAACGGAACTGGAGTGGCTGGCAAGAGGGGCAAGGGCACGCTCCACCAAACAAAAAGCACATATTGCCAGAATAGAAGAAATGCAGGAACGTAAAGGCCCGCAGGAAGACTTGTCCGTAGAGATGAATTCCATATCCTCAAGAATGGGGCGTAAAACAATCGAAGTATCCGGACTGTCTAAAGCTTATGGCGAAAAAGTACTGTTTCAGGACTACTCTTATATATTCTTAAAAGGCGAGCGGATTGGCATCATTGGTCCCAATGGATGTGGAAAAAGTACGCTGCTAAAGATTATAAACGGGATCACGCAAGCGGACAGCGGATCCATTGATATTGGACAAACTGTAAAAATCGGTTATTTTTCCCAGGAAAGTGAAACCATGGATAATTCCATGAAGGTCATTGATTACATCAGGGAAGCAGGAGAGTACGTACAGACTACAGACGGTACGATCACTGCGTCACAGATGCTGGAACGGTTTTTATTTGACGGTACTATGCAGTGGAATCTCATTGGTAAACTGTCCGGTGGCGAAAAAAGACGTCTGTTTCTTCTTCGTATACTGATGACGGCACCCAATGTATTGATCCTGGATGAGCCTACCAATGACCTGGATATACAGACCCTTACCATTTTGGAAGATTATCTGGACAGCTTTGACGGCATTGTCATAACAGTATCCCATGACCGTTATTTCCTGGACAGGGTAGTTCGCAGAATATTCGCATTTGAAGAACATGGAGTCATTTCGCAATACGAAGGCGGTTATTCAGATTACCTCATTGCCTGTGAATTACGTAATCCATCCCAGGAAAATACATTAACTGCTAATAATCAAAAAGAAGTAAAAAATATAAAAATAAAAGAGAAAAAATTAAAATTCACCTATCAGGAACAAAAAGATTTTGAAACAATTGATGACGATATCGAAATACTGGAAAATAAGCTGGAACATCTGGAAGAGGAAATACTGGAATCAGCCAGTAATTATGGAAAACTAGCCGAATTAATGAAACAAAAGGAAGAACTTTCCGAAAAACTGGATGACAAAATGCAGCGCTGGGAATACCTGAATGACTTGGCAGAGCGGATAGAACAGGAAAGGGCAGGTAGTTAATTGTGGAAAAAGAGAAGCCGGAGATAGATTTGGTAGTTAAAAGAGGAAATTATCTAAGATTAGGCGTTACAGAAGAGGAAGATGGAATCAACTTTGCTGTTGCAGCAGCTGGCAGCCATCAAGTAAAATTAATTCTTTATAAAAAAGGTACTTCCAATATCATTAAGGAGATTCCTTTTCCTGACGAACAACTGATTGGCGATATCTATGCCATGAAAGTCTGCGGACTTTTGTGGAGTCAGTATGAATACAATTACATGTCTGACGGACAGATTTTCCAGGATCCTTATGCCGGGCTGATCGTTGGACGGGAGCATTTTGGCGAGGAAGCCTCTGCAGAAGACAAAGATGTAATCCGATGCGGGTTTGCGTTTGAACCATATGACTGGATGGGTGATGAAAACCCACGGATACCATACCAGGAAATCATTGCTTACCAGCTTCATGTACGTGGATTTACCAGACATATTGGTTCTAAGGTGCGGCACAAAGGAACATTTCTGGGCTTGCAGGAAAAAATACCATACCTTAAGGAACTGGGTATCAATCAGGTAAAGCTCATGCCTTCTTATGAATTTGACGAGATAAAAAAAATGCACTCCCAAATGAGTATGTCTTATGAACTGAGAGAGGCTGAGATTCCCCGGGTAAACTATTGGGGATATGAAGCCGGCAACTATTTTGCTCCTAAGAAATCATACGGTGCAACAAAAGATGTGGTACGTGAATTTAAAGATCTTGTCCGCACCATGCATGCAAACGGCATGGAAGTAATTATGGAATTTTATTTTCCGGATCAGATCAATCCCAGATTAATTATGGATTGTCTCACATTTTGGGTTGCCAATTACCATATTGATGGTTTCCATATACTGGCTGATCAGGTACTCTGCAATATGCTGGCTAAAGATCCTCTGTTATCCCGTACTAAAATCATGGCTGTCTATTTTCCCACAGAAGAGTTTTACAGAGAGTGCCCTTTTCCGGAATACGAAAATCTGGCTGAATGCAATGACGGATTTCTGATTGATATCCGCAGGTTTTTAAAAGGGGATGAAGACCAGCTGAATCAGTTTACATACCGCATACGCAGAAATCCTGCAGGGCGGGGAATTATTAATTATATTACCAACCACGATGGATTCACACTGATGGATCTGGTGTCCTATGACGAAAAGCACAATGAAGCAAATGGAGAACAAAACAGGGACGGCTCCACCTACAACTATAGCTGGAACTGCGGCGTGGAGGGAAAAAGCAGAAAGAAAAAAATTCTGGATCTTCGCATGAAACAGATTAAAAATGCCTTTCTGCTGTTATTGTTAAGCCAGGGTACGCCTATGCTTTTAGCCGGCGATGAGATCGGAAATTCTCAGGACGGAAACAATAATCCTTACTGCCAGGACAATGAACTCTCCTGGGTAGACTGGAATCTGAATAAGAAAAACCAGGAAATATTAGAATTTGTAAAGGATGCAATTTCCTTTCGCAAGCGGCATAAGATCCTGCATATGCCCTATGAGCTAAGAGTAATGGATACGGTTTCCTGCGGATATCCGGATGTATCTTACCACGGCAACAGAGCCTGGTACGGGGCATTTGAACATACAAACCGCCAGGTAGGCGTCATGTACTGCGGGTTCTATGCCGGAGAAGACATTTTTCTCTACGCTGCATATAATATGCATTGGGTGGAGCATGAATTTGCCCTTCCCCATCTTCCTGAAAATTTGGACTGGTATACGGCAATCGATACCGGAAGAACAGACGGAAACTGTGTATATGAAGAGGGCAGCGAACCTCTTCTGGAAGTTCAGAACATCTTCACGGTATTACCAAGAACAATCGTTGTCCTGATCGGAAAAGCAAAAGAGAAAGACAAAAAAACAACGAGGTGTTGACATGAAAGCTTTGGCGCATTTTAGAACAATTACGAAGCATAAATTTCTGGTAATGAAGCATTGTTTCCGGATTGGCCTCTACAAACAGGGGCTGCTGCATGACCTTTCAAAATATATGCCTTCCGAATTCCTCATTGGCTGCAAATATTATCAGGGTACGAGAAGTCCTAATAATGCGGAGCGCGAGGTAAAAGGATATTCCGCAGCCTGGCTGCATCACAAAGGCAGAAATAAACATCATTTTGAGTACTGGACCGACTATAGTCTGCAGCAAAAAGGTGTTGCTATGGCAGGTGTGAAAATGCCAAGGAAATATGTGGCAGAAATGCTGATGGACCGGATTGCGGCTTCGAAAGTATACAATGGGCGTGAATATACAGATCATGACCCGCTGGAGTATTACCAAAACGGAAAGACACACTACCTGCTTCATCCAGAAACAGCCGATCAGCTGGAAAAGCTGCTGCATGTCCTGGATAAGCATGGTGAAGAAGTGCTATTTGATTTTGTAAAAAACAGATATTTGAAGAAAAGGAACAGGACTTTAGACCACCGGTTAGTCGGGATACACAAGTCTGTCCGGCGTGATGTGGTAAAGCACTCCATTTAAATATTTATCTGCGAGATAATTTGCCATCCCAAGATTCATATCCAGATAATTTCCACAGTCCCTGGCAGATGCGCCGGGGACTTCATCTTTAAAGTCCCGGATGAATTCAAATAATCCGGTCATCAGTTCCACAATATCCTTTGATTCATAATCCCCATGTAACAGCAGATAAAATCCTGTACGGCATCCCATGGGCCCAAAATAAATGACCTTATTTCCGATCTCTTCATTGTTGCGCAGCCAGGTGGCAGCAAGATGTTCGATGGTATGCATTTCAGCGGTATTCATGACCGGTTCACCGTTTGGCTTTGTCATGCGTAGGTCAAAAGTTGTAATTACCTCACTGCCCACATGATCTTTACGGGACACATATACCCCGGGCAACAGTTTGATATGGTCTATGGTGAAGCTCGTTATTTTTTCCATATAGTACACTCCTTTATAAATTCGGGTATCGGCTCTAGAGCCACCCTTTATATCTTCTATATTTTATCAGAGATTCTGTATGGATACAACCTTGACTTTCACAGTTTCAGGTGATAAACTTTAACCAAAGTAAATGGAGGAATTTTAGACATGATTAATGACAAAAAAGTTTTATTCAGCGGTATGCAGGCAACCGGAACTTTGACTCTTGGCAACTATCTGGGCGCTTTAAAAAATTGGGTTACTTTAAGTGATGAATATGAGTGTTTCTACAGTGTTGTAGATCTGCATTCCATCACTGTTCGTCAGGATCCGGCTACGCTTCGTAAAAGGGCAAGAGCACTTCTGACTTTATATATTGCAGCAGGACTTGATCCGGAGAAAAACTGCATCTATTACCAGTCACATGTTTCGGGACATGCGGAACTCAGCTGGATCCTTAACTGCTATACTTATATGGGTGAACTCAGCCGTATGACGCAGTTTAAAGATAAATCAGCAAAACATGCAGATAATATTAATGCCGGGCTCTTTACATATCCGACACTTATGGCTGCCGACATTCTTTTATTCCAGACAGACCTTGTTCCGGTTGGAATCGATCAGATGCAGCATCTGGAGCTGACAAGGGACATTGCCCAGCGGTTTAACGGAATTTACGGCGATGTATTTACCGTTCCGGAAGCCTATATTGGAAAAACAGGTGCAAAAATCATGAGCCTCCAGGATCCGGCGAAGAAAATGTCTAAATCCGATGAAAACCCCAATGGCAGTATTTATCTGATGGATGATCCGGATACGATCATGCGCAAGTGCAAACGTGCCGTAACAGATTCGGATGCAACGATTCTGTATCGGGATGAGCAGCCGGGAATCAAAAATCTCTTGGATATCTATTGTGCATGTATGGGCAAGACACCGGATGAAGCAGTGAAGGAATTCGACGGCCAGGGCTATGGAGCATTTAAAGAAGCTGTTGGAGAAGCTGTGATATCTGTTCTGAAACCGGTACAGGACCGTGTAGCCGAGTTAAACAAAGACAAAGGTTATATTGACGGTATTATCAAAACAAATGCTGAAAAGGCAAATTATTACGCTACAAAGACACTTCGCAAGGTGCAGCGTAAGGTTGGTTTTCCGGATCGGATTAAATAGTTTTAACGGACAGGAAGGGGATAAATCCCCCTTCTTTTTTTGTATACAAATAATTCTACGTTATATTCCTGTATCTCTTAAAATATGTTAATAATTTCCAATAATCTCCCAAGAAATTAGTATGTACATTTTAATTTGACTTAAATATAATGACAGTAATTTATCTATCTCATATGGATTCTGATTATTGTGCATAAAAGGGGAATGCCACACTATAACTTACCGGATAGATGAATGAGAGAGAGAAAAAGGAGAGAGTTCAATGAGAAAAAAAGAGAGATGGAAAAGTATTATCGCAATTATGCTGTCCTGTTCCATGATTCTGCCTTCAATGGCAGTGGCAGCTGCTCCATCAGCACAAACAGAGCTGGTAAATGAGGTGCAGCAAAGTGATTCCCTGGAAAGCAATGAGATCGAAACCAATCTGCCGTCAGAGTCTGAAATAAATACGGCAGCAGTGGCATCCGAAATGGAAACTGAAATTGAATCAGAAAATGGAACTGAGATCGAATCAGAATCGGAAACCAATTCAGAATCAGAAACCAAAACGGAAACAAAATCTGAAACCAAATCAGAAACAAATGTTGAAACGGAAAACCAAAAGAAAAACTCTGATATAGGCGTTTTAAAACCTTTTGAAAAAGTCAAAACCGCCAGGGAACAGGTGAATTTTAACAGAGAGTGGAAATTTATCCGCAATGATATTCCGGGTGCACAATCTTTGGACTATGACGATTCTGAATGGGTGGATATTGGAATTCCCCATAATTTCAGCATTCCTTATGAGATGCAGGCCTCCTTTTACGTGGGATACGGGTGGTACCGCAAGGAGTTTGAAGTATCAGAAGAAATGGCCGGTAAGAAAATAGAACTAGAATTTGAAGGGGTATTCCAGGAGGCCGAAATATATGTAAACGGCCAGCGTATCGGTGATCACCGGGGCGGTTACTCGGGCTTTGTATTCGATATAACGGACTATCTGAATCCAGGGACAAATCTGATCGCAGTCCGCGTCAATAATATCTGGCAGCCGGATCTTGCTCCAAGAGCGGGAGACCATCAGTTTACCGGTGGAATTTACCGTGATGTCTATCTCAATATTACAGACGACGTTCATGTAACCTGGTATGGCACCTTCGTCACCACACCTGATCTGTCTAACCCCGGATTTGATGCTTCTGCAAAAAATGTTCTGGACAGCTACGAAAGTGAAGAAGTGATCCTGAATAATATTGCAAAAAAGCAATCCAACGTCAGTGTCAGTACCGAAATAAAAAATGATTCCGCTGCCCGGGCTTCTGTTAAAGTAAAACAGGAAGTAGTAGACAGGGATGGCATCGTACAGGCTGTCTTTGAATCCGGCGAGCAGGGTATTGACCCAGGGGCTGTTGCAGAAATCACAGCAGTCAGCAGCCAGCTTAAGAATATTCAGTTATGGGATACTGAAAATCCATATGTGTATCAGTTATATACAACCGTGTACCGGAATGGTATTCCTGTAGATACCTATGATTCCTCATTTGGCTTTCGCTGGGCACAGTATAAAAATGACGGATTCTATTTGAACGGGAAAAAAATAGAGTTAAACGGAGCAAATGTACATCAGGACCATGCCGGATTTGCAGATGCCGTTACCAATGAAGGATTTATGCGTGACGTATCCATGATTAAGGAAACCGGAATGAATTTTATCCGTGGCTCACACTATCCCCACGACCCATCATTTGCTGATGCCTGTGATGAGCAGGGCATGTTGTTCTGGTCAGAATGTAATTTCTGGGGAATGGGCGGCTGCGCTGGGAAAGATGACCCGGCTATGGGCACATCCGCCGACTGGTTTAAAGACGCATATCCGCAAAATCCTGCAGATGAAGCAGCTTTTGAACAGAGTTGTATGGACTCCCTGGAAGCTATGATCCGGGTAAACCGAAACCACCCCTCCATCATTAACTGGAGCATGGGTAACGAGGCATTTTTCACCAATGGCGGTATGGATAATGGAACCCAAGCTTCTCCCAATGGAACAGCACCTAAAGCACTTGCCCTGGTAGATAAAATGAGGAATCTGTCACACAAGCTTGATCCTACAAGAAAAGCAGGTATGGGAGGTGCTCAAAGAGGCGGTTATGCCGATCTGGCGGTATGTGATATTGCAGGATACAATGGAGACGGCGGAAAATTTGAAAATTCCTGGATGCCAAATGTAGTTGCGGAATATGGCTCCAAGACAGCTGACCGGCCAGGAGAATACCGGCCATTTTATGATGTTATACAAGGCAGTGACAATTTCTCTTATCAGCTAACGCCGAATAGTGCAGGATTGGTTCTGTGGTGCGGTTTCCATCACGGCACAATCGGTGGAGACGGGCTGGCTAAAATGGGAATCATCGACTATTACCGACTGCCTTTAAACAGCTGGTACTGGTACCGGGAACACAACCGGGGAATTGCCCCTGAATCCTCCATATCCGGTACTGCATCACAGATCGAAATTACTTCCTCTGATAGTACCATTACCAACAACGGCACAAAAGACACGCAGCTTATTGTAACCCTGAAGGATGCAGACGGTAACTGGGTAAATGAAACAAAAGCGGTTACCCTGAAGGTGGAATCGGGACCCGGCATCTTCCCAGGGGGTAAAACATATAAATTTACGCCTGGTAAATCCATGCGGGACGGAAAAGCAAGCATTGAATTTCGTTCCTACTATTCGGGAGACAGCGTTATCAGCGCAACAGCAGATGGTCTTCCCGTATCCACACTTACCATACATACGGATAATATAACCGGAAGCGATGATGGTATTGAACCGGAAGATTTTTATAATGCCGATAAGTGGGGCAGTGTAACTGCAAAAATTGAAGACCCGGTGATCTATGGTGAGAACAACGCAGCAGCCGGAAGGCCTCTGTTTCCCAGCAGCAATGATAAGGACAGTTCTCTGGCTGTAGACGGTAATATTGCCACATCCTGGCAGGCAGAACAGACAGGCAGCGGAGAATACTTTATGGTGGATTTGGAGTTCGCATTGTACCTCTATAATCTGGACCTTGGATTTGACAAAACTCCATACCCCTATAAAATTGAAACCTCTACGGATAAAAATGGTCCCTGGACGCTTGCAGCAGAATATACCAAAGATACCATCACGTCCAGAAAAACGGAAGAATCACTGGACGGGGTAGAAGCAAGATATGTTAAAATTACCTTTACGGATGTTCCTGCAAATGAAAAAGCCTTTCTTTCTGAACTTGAGGTATATGGAAATCCATCCTCCATTACACCACCATATACCAAATACAGCGCATATTTGTCCGATGTAGTGGACTATAGCAAAGTTACTACCGGATGGGGTGAAAAAGGAAAAGACAAGACCTGTCAGGGCAATCAGATTAAAGTAGGAAATAAAGTTTATAAAAAAGGAATCGGGCTCCATGCCGACAGCTCCATTATCCACAACCTGGACAAGAAGTATACACGTGTATCAGGCGTGGCTGGAATTGATAATGAAGTAGACGGCGGCAATGCCATATTCAGAATCTACGCCGATAGCAGCCTGATTTATGAAAAGGAGCTGTCCGGTGGGGAAGCAGATGAATTCAACTTAAGCGTCAGCGGAGTTACCGAGCTGAAGCTTATGACAGACGCCAACGGATCCGAGTCCCAGGACCATACCGATTGGGCGGATGTGAAATTGTATGGAGCCATCCGGGATGTCAGCAAAAAAAATGAAGCTGTTAAGACTTCCTACATCGGTATCAGTGACCGTTTACAGGCGGGAGAAGATTTTACCGGAAAATTATTCCTGAAAAATACGTCGGATGTTCAACAGCCGCTGTGTGCTTCACTTTCCATCTATGATTCTGAAGGACGTTTAACAGGCTTTACTATGGATTCTGAATCCCTGTATCCGTCCAGTACAAAAGAGCTCTCATTGACGCTTCCCATGCCTTCTGATATCAGCGGGTATGAAGGCCGACTCAGTGTGTGGGATGAAGATACACTGGAAATTATCACCAATACAGTCATCATCTATCCGGACCCTGATAAGCTGCAGGCCGGTGCGAAAACAGAAACTACCTGGACTAAAATTGATGGGGAAGACAGCCGGCTGGATAAAACCGGGGACTGGCAGCTTTGGCCATCAGACAATGCTTATAACAAAAGTGAGACCTTCATTGGCGATAAAGGAAACCCTGTTAAAGAAGGGGATTATATAGCTCTTACATTTAACGGAAACTATATAAAAATTGGTGCCAAAGCAGATGGCGGACAGCAGGGAGCCGATGTCTACATTGACGGAATCCTGACCGGGCACATCAACAACAATGAAAATGTAAATGTATATAAAGAAGTGTATGCCTCCGGTTATCTGGAAGACGGAGAACATACTGTTAAACTGGTACCAAACGGAAAATTTGGTTTAGATTATTTTGAATATGGCGTTGAAACGGTGACGGGCGGTAACGTGGAACCTGCAACAGAAAGTCCGATTCTCTTAGCCCTTGGAGGCCTTACCAAAAAAATTGAAGGGGATACCATGAAACACTATACCCTGTCAAGCAGACAATCTGCATATGGCCATATCACAGAATCTTATGATATCTATTTGAACAAAGAAGCCACCGGTGAAGCAATCCAGACCGCAGCGGATTCACTTGTAAAAGCATTAAACGAACTGGTTCCCATCGGAGATACCTCCATATTGGAGGAAGCTGTTCATACTGCCCAAAACACAATTAATAAAGGACAGGGCAATTATACAAATGCCAGCTGGGCACAATTACTGTCAGCCTATGAAGAAGCTGCAAAAGTTTTAGAAAATCCTGATCCCGCAGCGGATGAAATTCAGTCTGCAGCAGATAAACTAAATCAGGCAATGAATTCCCTGATTCAAAAAGAGGATACCACAAGGCTTTCGGAAGCTGTAAATAAGGCAAAGGCACTATTAAATAAAGGACAGGGCAATTATACCGATGCCAGCTGGGCAGCTTTAAAAACGGCATATGACGGTGCAGTAAAAGTATTATCTGTGGCAGAACCCTCTGCAAAAGATCTGCAGGCAGCTCTTGATAGACTTAATTCTGCGATGACCGGATTGCAGCTAAAACCAGATACTTCGCTGGCTGATGCAAAAAAAGCCCTGCAGGCAGAAATTGCCGCATCCAGTGCAATTATCAAAAAAGGACAGAAGCATTATACCCCAGCAAGCTTCCGTCGTTTAAAAGACAATCTCAGCCAGGCAGAAAAAATCTTGGCAAACAGCAAAGCAAACACGGATCAGATAAAAAATGCAAAAAATTTACTTTACGCTGCAAGACTGACCCTGTCTGTTTACAAGGTTCCTAAGAAAGGAGCTTCCTATACTGTAGGAAATGTAAAATACCAGATACTGAAATCTTCTGCCAGCAATGGCACAGTAAGCGTAAGAGGGGTGAAAAATAAGAAAACCTCAAAGCTTACACTACCTGGTACCGTTACGATCTCCAGTTATAAGTTTAAAGTTACAGAAATTAAAAAGAAAGCATTTTACAAAAATACCAAGTTGAAATCCATCACCATTTCGAAGAACATTACGAAAATCGGAGATGCTGCATTTTACGGCGCGAGGAATCTAAAATCTATCAAGATTCAAAGCAGTAAAATAAAAACCGTTGGGAAAAATGCTTTGAAAAAGATTCACACAAAAGCTGTAATTAAGGTTCCTTCAAAAAAATTAAGTTATTATAAAAGGCTCTTAAAAAACAAGGGACTTTCTTCTAAAGCCAAAATAATAAAATAGAAGTGTAGAAACAGCCCGCTGTATATCTGTCAGCGGGCTGTTTTCAGCGGCAGCGTTCAAATTATTCTTGTAAATCCACTTGACACTACCTGCAATATATGATATCCTTTTTTAAGATAAATAAGGGATTGTGACTGGTAATGCAGGCGAGACCATCTTTGAAGTGAGTATGACAACTTTCTGCAGGGTTGGTTTTTTTTATGTTTGAAACCACATAAATCCTGCTGATCCTTTTTAATTCTGCCGAAAAGGCGTTGTTAGATTTTACATGTTTTGATACGGAATGGAGATAAAACAGGAATGTATGAGATAACGAAGATTATCAATAATAATATTGTATGTTCCGTTGATGAAGATGGGCAGGAGATCATCGTCAGGGGTCTTGGCATTGGATTTAAGCAAAAACCTCATGAGTTCATCCCCGGGGACAAAATTGAAAAAGTTTATAAAATGGAAAGTCCAAAGGCTTCCGGTAAATTGCAGGAATTAATGGTGGAAATCCCGTTGTCTTATGTGGAAACCTGTACGGAAATCATTGATTATGCCAGGAATACCGTGGGCAAAAAATTAAATGAAAATATTTATATTACACTGACAGACCATATCAGTTTCGCCATTGAACGAAAGCGTCAGAATATGGAGTACCGAAATGCGCTGCTGATGGAGATTCGTAATTTTTATATTCAGGAATTTCAGATTGGATGCAAAGCCCTGGAGATTATTAAAGAAAGACTGGATGTGGAATTATCCAGAGATGAAGCGGGCTTTATCGCACTTCATATTGTTAATGCAGAGTTAAACACAGACATGTGTGACATGGTGAATATTACGGAAATGATGCAACAAGTCTTAGATATTGTAGAGCATTATTATCAGATGAAATTAGATGATCATTCTCTTGCATATGAACGTTTTATAACGCACCTTAAGTTTTTCGGACAGCGGTTGTTTTCCAACCGGATTACGAAAGATGATGATGTAACTTTTCAAAAAATGGTCAAGAAACGCTATAAAAATGACTATAAGTGTTCCGAAGAGATCCGGAACTTTATCCGTGAGACATATAAAAAAGAAATTACTGAGGAAGAAATGATATTCCTCACCATACATTTAAGAAGAGTATCAAATACTGTATAATCTGGATTGTAACTGGTAATGCAGGCGAGACCGGACAGGATTTGATAGTAGATATCTACAGCTGGGGTATACTACTATCAGGTTTTCTGTTGCGGTCTTTTTTTGTGCAGAATCAGATTATAATATAAATTTTTCAGGAGGAATAGAAAAAATGAAAGATAAAATTTTTGGTATATTGCAGCGTGTAGGCAGATCATTTATGCTGCCAATCGCTATTTTACCCATTGCGGGACTATTTCTGGGAATTGGCGGTTCATTTACAAATGAGACGATGCTTAAGACCTATCATTTAATGAACATCATGGGACCCGGAACATTTATTTATACAATTTTAACCGTGTTAAATGCTGCCGGAAGTATTGTGTTCAGCAACCTGCCTATAATATTTGCCATGGGTGTTGCCATTGGAATGGCAAAAAAAGAAAAAGAAGTTGCGGCGTTGTCAGGTGCCATCGCATTTTTTGTCATGCATGCGTCTATAGGCGCTTTGATTACTGCACAGGGCGGGCCCGAAAATATGCTGGAAGGTGCAACCACTTCCGTTGTTGGCATTACTTCCCTGCAGATGGGCGTGTTCGGCGGTATTATTGTAGGACTTGGCGTTGCCGCACTCCATAACCGTTTTTACAAAATACAGCTTCCCCAGGTTCTGTCATTCTTTGGAGGAACACGGTTTGTGCCTATTATATCGGCCGCTGTATACATGATTGTGGGCATCCTGATGTTTTATATCTGGCCGTTTATTCAGAATGGAATTAACAGCCTTGGACAATTTGTTATGAGCTCCGGTTATTTTGGAACCTGGCTCTATGGATTAATCGAGCGGGCTTTGATTCCGTTCGGACTTCATCATGTATTTTACCTGCCTTTCTGGCAGACAGCAGTGGGTGGCACTGCAACAGTAGCAGGCGCCTATGTGGAAGGTGCACAGAACATTTTCTTTGCTCAGTTAGCTGACCCGGCAATTACGCATTTTAGCGTGGATGCCTGCCGGTTTATGTCAGGTAAATTTGTATTTATGATATTCGGACTTCCGGGAGCAGCGCTTGCTATGTACCGCTGTGCCAGACCGGAAAAGAAAAAAGTAGTGGGCGGTCTTTTAATTTCTGCAGCTCTGACTGCAATGATCACCGGTATCACAGAGCCTCTGGAATTTACTTTCCTGTTTGTTGCACCCCTTATGTATGCCATTCATTGTGTACTGGCGGGTCTGGCATATATGTTCACACACATTTTTGGAGTGGGCGTAGGCATGACTTTTTCCGGAGGGCTTATTGACCTGACACTTTTTGGAATCATGCAGGGAAATGCCAAGACAAGCTGGCTTTGGGTCGTCGTAATTGGCATTGTATATTTTATCATCTACTATTTCCTGTTTCGTTTTCTCATAACGAAATTCAACCTGAAGACGCCCGGGCGTGAAGATGGGGAAGAGGAAGTTAAGCTTTACCGCAGGGCAGACGTGGAAGGAAAGAAGGGAACCGGCCAGGGAAATAGCGGCGGTAACAGCACAGATGAACAGTCAGCAATGATTACCAGGGGACTTGGAGGAAAGCTCAATATCAGCGATGTGGATTGCTGTGCAACAAGGCTTCGCATAACGGTAGAAGACAAAGACAAGGTAGACCAGGATCTCTTAAAAGCCAGCGGGGCAGCAGGCGTGATCATGAAAGGAAACGGAATCCAGGTCATTTACGGACCGAAAGTCACGGTAATCAAATCCAATCTGGAGGATTATCTGGCAAGTCCTGAGAGCGATCATGATCATGATCTAGATTTTAATCATCCTGAGATTGCCGGGAAGTCATCCGGGGAGTATAATAATACTAACCCTTCCAATAAGGTCTATACGGTTTTCGCCCCCATGAAAGGGAAAGCAATTCCTTTAGAAGAAGTGGACGACGGCGTATTTTCAGAAGGGATGCTGGGAGACGGTGCTGCCATTGAACCCGAAGACGGCAGGGTAACGGCACCTTTTGACGGCGTCGTATCAATGGTATTTGATACCAAGCATGCCATTGGACTCACCTCAGATGAAGGTGTCGAGTTACTGATCCATGTGGGAATTGATACTGTTCAGTTAAATGGAAAGTATTATGATATTCATGTGAAAGACGGAGATCATGTCAAAACCGGAGACCTTCTTGCCGACGTGGATCTGGAAGGCATAAAGAGCGAAAACTACAGAACGGTAACTCCCGTCATTGTATCCAATACTGATGACTATCGCGCAATTACGATTGTAAATTCCGGGACAATAGAGCGGGAACAGCAACTGTTTAACATTCAATAGTATTTGGTTATCTGCGCAGTCTAATGAATGACCATGCCGGATCATCCCGGCTGATTTCAGACTGCCATAACAATAGATAAAAAACGAAAGGTGGAAATAACTATGAAATCATTTAATTATGTAATTACAGACGAAATTGGAATTCACGCAAGACCCGCAGGACTGTTGGTAAAAGAGGCAAAACCATTTACATCCAAACTGACCCTGACAACAGGTGAGAAAAGTGCAGACCTCAGAAAACTGATGGCTGTTATGAGCCTGGGCGTAAAACAGGGTGCCAATGTAACCGTTACAGCAGAAGGTGATGATGAAGCTGCAGCAATTGAAGCTATCGAAGCATTTTTTAAAACCAACCTGTAATTGATATGCTCTGTTAAGTCTACACCCCTCTTTTCTTTTCCGTCAATTAGTAGTATAATGACAACATATCATCATTTTCACACTAGGAGGAATGACTATGACAGTAGACGAATTAATTGCTATGCTTGAGATGCAGGAAGAAATTCTTCAGTTTTCTCATTTTACAAATGAAGATGCTTGGGAACTTGGAAATCTGATCGTAATGGAAGCAAAGAGAAGAAGCCTTCCGGTAGCAGTGAGTATCCGTTTGAATAATGGATATGTGGTTTTCCAATACGCATCAAATCGGACAAACATGGACAATGAAAGCTGGATGGCAAGAAAGTTCAATACGGTGCGCAGATTAGAACAGAGCAGCCTGCGGGCTTACATGCTGCTTCGAAAAGCAGAAGAAACCCTGGAGGAGCGCTTCATGGATCCCAAAGACTATGCAGCCTGCGGCGGCGGTTTCCCGATCCGTGTGGAAGAAGTCGGCGTCATTGGCGGTGTTATCGTATCCGGCCTTGATCACGTATCCGATCATGATTTGGTTGTTAAATGTATCAGCCGGTATCTGCATATCGATGAGGTTCCAAGAATTCGCGGAAATATTTAGTACGCAGAAGCCCTATTTAATCCCATTGTTCGAATTGCATATCTGGGGGCAGAGGAGAAGTGAATACCAGTTTTTCATTTGTAATCGGATGAACAAATTCCAGTCTGTGGGAATGGAGTGCCTGCCTTTTAATTCTGCTGTACTGCGGATTATACAGAAAATCTCCAGGCAGCGGATAACCTAAATATTTCATATGAACACGAATCTGATGGGTACGCCCGGTTTCCAGCTTCAGGGAAACCAGGGAGTACCCGTTTTTATATGACAGACGCCTGTAATAGGTCACCGCCCGTTCTCCCCGCCGGAAATCAACTATGCGTTCAATGGCTGAATTTTCTTTTCTGGCAATTGGCGCATCTATGATGCCAGAATCCGGTATTTCCCCCTGTGCCACAGCAAGATATTCCCGGTGAATCTTCCGGCTCTTTACCATATCGGACAAAACAGCAGCACTCAACATGTTTTTCGCAATAATTAATAGCCCGGTAGTGTCTCTGTCCAGGCGGTTAATGCAGCGGTAAGTAAATGCAATACCTTTACTGGCAAAATAATGCGCAAGCCCGTTTGCGAGGGTATTTTCATAGTTGTGAATAGAGGGATGAATGGGCATATCTGAAGCTTTATCAAGGATCAGAATATCTTCATCCTCATATACAATTACAAGTTCCATTTTAACCGGCACGATCTGGCTGGAAGAAGCTTCTTCTACAATCTGTACCGTCAATTCATCTCCCTCCTGCAGCTGCTCTGAGGTATATGCCCACTTTCCATTTTTCAAAATACCATATTCGGTACGTTTTAAATGGGTAAAGATATGCCTGGAATATCCCTTTTCCTTTAAAAAAGCAGTGATATTTTTGCCGCTGCTTTGTGAATCTATATAATAAATCAGAGTTCTTTCCATAAATGTATTCGTCAACCTTTCTTTTTTCTGATGTAAGATCCCTTTTAGTTTACCGTAATGAGAAAGGTGTGTCAAATGAAGATAGGATACCGCTCTTTGCATAAATAGTATATTATACTAATACAACTCAACGTTTTAAAGCATCAACGCTTTAAACTTCTACCAAATTTATTGAAAAAAGCGAATTTTGCTTTTCATATATACAAAATTCGTGTAAAATAGTTAGAAAAGAACTTTTAAAAGGAGACAGATATGGAAAGAGAGAAGTTTTCCTCCCGATTGGGCTTTATCCTGATATCGGCTGGATGTGCAATCGGGCTTGGAAATGTTTGGCGTTTCCCTTATATTACGGGAAAATATGGAGGAGCGGCATTCGTATTAGTTTATTTATTTTTTCTGCTCATACTGGGATTACCCATTGTGGTAATGGAATTTGCGGTAGGGCGGGGAAGCCAGAAGAGTGCGGCATTGTCATTTGACGTGCTGGAACCAAAAGGAACAAAATGGCATTTATACAAATTTGGGGCAATTGCGGGAAATTACCTGCTGATGATGTTCTATACTACAATCGGCGGCTGGATGATCCTCTATTTCTTCAAAATGGCTGCCGGACAATTTGAGGGCATGAATTCAGAACAGGTTTCCGGAGCATTTGGTGACTTAATGGGACAGCCGTTACTTATGACAGTATGCATGATCGCCGTTGTAATTGTGTGTTTTGGAATCTGCGCAAAAGGATTGAAAAACGGCGTTGAGAAGATTACAAAAGTTATGATGGTCAGCCTTCTGGCACTTATGATCATTCTGGCAGTCCGTTCTATAATGTTAGAAGGCAGTTCAACCGGACTTAAATTTTATTTATATCCGGACTTTAATAAACTGGTAGAATCAGGGATTTCAGAGAGTATTTTTGCAGCCATGGGCCAGGCATTCTTTACCTTAAGCCTTGGAATCGGCGCCCTTGCTATTTTTGGCAGTTATATTGGCAAAGACCGGTCACTGACAGGAGAAGCAGTAAGCGTTACCATATTGGACACCTTTGTAGCACTTATGGCTGGTTTAATTATATTCCCGGCATGTTTTGCGTATAATATCAAACCGGACAGCGGTCCCAGTCTTATTTTTATAACTTTACCTAATGTATTTAATGAAATGAGTGGCGGAAGAGTATGGGGAAGCCTTTTCTTCTTATTCATGTCCTTTGCTGCCATTTCAACTATCATTGCCGTATTTGAGAATATTATTTCCTTTGCAATGGACTTAACGGGATGCAGCAGAGGGAAAGCTGTAGCGGTAAATTTAATCGTAATCATTATTCTCTCCATGCCATGTGTGCTGGGCTTTAATCTGCTGAGCGGATTTACACCTTTCGGTCCGGGAACAAATGTATTGGATCTGGAAGATTTTATCGTCAGCAACAATTTACTGCCCCTTGGCAGTCTGGTATATCTTTTGTTTTGTACCAGCCGCTATGGATGGGGATTTAAGAAGTTTACTGCAGAAGCCAATGCCGGAATAGGGATGAAATTCCCCACCTGGGCAAGAGTATATGTAACCTGGATCCTGCCGATCATTGTACTGGCGATCTTTATACAGGGCTATGTAGTTAAATTCTTTTAGAAATTAAAAGCGGAATGTACACAAGCTTTCTAAGTTTTTCGAAAGCTCCTGTGAATAAATGCGCGTATAAAAAGAGGATGCCGGATAAAATAATCCGGCATCCCTTTTTTACTTAAATCATAAATTTCATTACTATTCTTTAACCAGAACTTTTTCAATTTCAACTATATACATCGTATGGTAATCCTTCTGAGGATACCACTTTTCGTCACAGCTCTTATCAATAAAGCAGGCAGGATCATATTCCTGGGCATAGAGCTTGCGGCAAACCATCACGGTTTCGGCTTCTTCAAAGTACGGCGTTTCAGATTCCATTGCCACCGTAAGCCCGGATTTTTCGATTTTGTTTTCGTCTCTACCCGAAACAGTGCCCAGGTAGGTTAACGTTTTGCGGTATGACTCATCCAGTACAGACAGTGAAAATGTAGATGATGCATCAATAAATTCTTTTGTGTAGCGCTGGGGACGAATAAAGACATATGCGACGTTTTTCCCCCACATAATGCCCACACCGCCCCAGGAAGCGGTCATAGTGTTGCATTTGTCACCATTTTTAGCGGTAACCAGCAGCCATTCTTTTCCAATCATCTGGAAAGGATTTTTCTGTAATTCTGTTGCTTTGATTTCTTTGAAACTCATGATACATACCTCCTAATTTGATTTTACTTTGTTCCATAATTCATTATAGGTCTGATCAACCTTATCGCCCAGATAGCGGAAGGTTTCACAACGGCTCAATACGGAATCATCCGGATAAGCAACGGGGCTGTTGCGGATTGCATCATCCTCTATCATTTTACGCGCCTCTGTATTGGGTGTAGAATAGGTAATGTAATTAAAATTCATCAATGCAATATCCGGGCGGCATAAGAAGTTAATAAAAGCTTCAGCATTTTCTTTGTGTTCTGCATTCTTAGGGATCACCCAGGAATCAATCCACATATTGGAACCTTCTTTTGGCACCACATATTCCAGATCCGCATTCTCGGTCTTTGTATAGATTGCTTCTCCGGAATAAATAACACCCAGAGCAGCTTCATTTCCGATCATTTTATCCCGCACCTGGTCAATGACATAAGCCTGAACCAATGGTTTCTGTTGAATGAGCAGATCTTTGGCTTCGGTCAGTTCATCCAGATCAGATGAATTCAATGAATAGCCCAGTTCTTTTAACGCAACAGCAAAAGCATCCCTGACACTGTCCTGCATTAAAATATTATCCTTGTATTTCGGATCCCACAATACGGACCAGCTGTCAATAGGCTCATCCACCATAGTCTTGTTGTAGAGAATCCCCACCGTTCCCCAGCAATAGGGTACGGCGTAGAGGTTTTGGGGATCAAACTCCCTGGATTTTTCCAAATAAGTTTTCCCGATGTTCTTAATATTTGGTATATTGTCAAAGTTAATTTCCGCCAGCAGGTCATTTTCCCGCATACGCTGGATCATATAATCGGAGGGGCAGACTACATCATATGCGATTGCACCGGATTTTATTTTCGGATACATAATTTCATTTGTTTCGTATTCCTCATAGATAACATCGATGCCCGTTTCCGCCTCAAACATGGTTATTACTTCCGGATCCATATATTCTCCCCAGTTATAGACAATCACCTTGTTATCCCCCGCCAGAGAGCCCTGAGAGCCATAATAAAAGCCGCCGATCACAATAACAGCTGCCATAAGTGCCGGAACAGCTTTTTTAAACACACCTGCCAGCTTTGTTTTCTTCTTTATCTCTGTTTTTTTGTCCTGTGCCTGATCTTTTGGTGACATGTTTACCAGAATCAGCAGAACCAGTACGGATACAAACAGAAGAGTGGAGAGTGCATACATTTCCGGTTTGATTCCCTTACGTACTTCTGTATAAATTTTTGTGGATAAAGTGTCAATTCCCGGTCCCTTGGTAAAGTGGGTGATTACAAAATCATCCAGGGACATGGTAAACGCCAGCAGAAAACCGGACAGAACACCGGGCATTATATCAGGAAATACCACTTTAAAAAAAGCATACAGGGGCGATGCTCCAAGATCCAGTGCCGCTTCATAAGTGCTGCGCTTGGTCTGTTTCAGCTTCGGAGCTACGCTCAACATAACATATGGAATATTAAACGTTATGTGCGCCATCAGGATTGTACTAAATCCCAAAGTCACATGAAACGCTATGAAAAGGAGCATGAGGGACACACCGGTTACAATTTCAGCATTTACCATTGGAATGTTGGCAAGGCCGTTAAACAGGGTGCGGTATTTCCGTTTCATACTCTGAATGCCAATAGCCGCCATCGTTCCGATTAAGGTAGCGATCAGAGCAGAGAGCAGTGCGATAATCAGCGTTGTATAAAAAGCATTCATAATCTGATCGTTCTGGAATAGCGCTTTGTACCACTTTAATGTAAAGCCTCCCCATTTGGCACGGGTCTTGGAAGCGTTAAAGGAGAGTACAATCAAAGTTGCAATCGGTGCATACAGTAAAATGAAAATTAAAATCAGGTAAATTTTTTGTGCCGCTTTTTTCATTAGAATGTAGCCCCCTCTCCATCTTTATCGTATTTGGAAACCAGAGCCATACTGGCAATTACGAAGACCATCAGTACCAGGGACAGTCCGCTGCCCAGATTCCAGTTGCTTCCCTGCTTAAAGGTCTGTTCGATCACATTTCCGATCAGCAAAATCTTGCCGCCGCCCAGGAGGTCCGAAATCACAAAAGTAGTAAGTGCCGGGACGAAAACCATGGTTATACCGCTGATGATTCCCGGAAGGCTCAGCGGAAAGGTTATCTTTACAAAAGTCTGAAAGTTATTGGCACCCAAATCCTTTGCCGCATTGATTACATCCTTATCTATTTTACTCAGGATATTATATAAGGGCAGTACCATAAAGGGTAGAAAATTGTAAACCATGCCCAGCACAATTGCGTAGGGTGTATTTATAATCTCTAACGGCGCCAGGTGAAAAAACGTCAGGATATCATTCAACACCCCGTTCTTTTCCAGAAGGTTCTGCCACGCCATCGTCCTTAACAAAAAGTTCATCCACATGGGCAAAATAAATATCAAAACTATAAAACTGGACTGGTTCATATTAGAGGAACTTAAAATCATTGCCAGCGGATATGCCAGTACCAGGCAGATCACGGTACTGATCACAGCCAGCAGTATTGCAAGTCCCAGCGCTTTTAAATTCTCTGGTGTGGTAATTTTAGCAATATTCATCAGCGTAAAGGTCTTGTCTTCCGCAGTCAAACCATAATATACGATCATCAGCAGCGGAATAATGATAAAGGAAACAGCCCAGAACAGATAAGGGCCGGCTAAAAGTCGTTTACTCTTCAATATTTACCGCCTCCTCATCTTCTGAAATAGGTTTATTCATAATCTGAATATCAAAAGGATCCACATGGATGCCCACTTCCGTACCCACCGGGAAGAGGTCTGTGCTGTGTACAAGCCATTCATGATTATTGGCAAGTACTTCCATTTCATAGTGCACTCCTTTGAATATAAGATGGGTTACGACACCTGTTATGGTTCCTTCTTCCGGTTTTACAAGGTCAATGTCCTCGGGACGGATCACCACATCCACAGGCTTGTTATGCCCAAATCCCACATCTACGCAGGGGAAAGGCACACCCAGGATTTTAACAAGTTTATCTTCCATAAAGGTTGCCGCGATAATATTGCTGTCACCGATAAAATCAGCCACAAATGCATTCTCCGGCTCATTATAGATATCCTCGGGAGATCCGATCTGCTGAATGTATCCCTGGTTCATAACTACAATGGTATCTGACATGGTCAAAGCTTCTTCCTGGTCATGGGTTACATAGATAAAGGTAATACCCAGCTCATTTTTAAGGCGGATTAATTCATACTGCATATCCTGTCTCAGCTTTAAATCCAGCGCCCCAAGAGGTTCATCCAGAAGAAGTACTTTCGGCTCATTTACAATAGCCCGTGCAATTGCAATTCGCTGCTGCTGGCCGCCGCTTAAGGAATCAGGAGAGCGGTTTTCATATCCCTCTAGATTAACCAGTTTTAAAGCATATTTGATTTTGTCGTTGATATAACTTTTGCTTTTATTTTTAATTTTCAGTCCAAAAGCTATATTTTCCGAGATGGTCATATGGGTAAAAAGCGCATATTTTTGAAATACTGTATTTAACTGGCGTTTATTTGCCGGAAGATTCGTTATGTCTTTTCCGTCAAAAATTATATTGCCACTGTCAGGATTCTCAAATCCCCCCAGAATGCGCAGGGTAGTAGTCTTACCGCAGCCACTGGGTCCAAGCAGGGTTAAAAATTCATTCTGCCGTATATAAAGATTCAGATCATCCAGTACCTTTTGCCCGTCATAGGATTTTGTTATATGGGTTAAGTCTATTAATTTATTACTCATGTCGTACCTCCTGATTTAAAAGCTGGGCGGAGAGCTGACCCAGATCAGGACAGCGCTGCTTTTCCCTGTATTTTTAATATAATGTCTTTGGCTTGGATTGAAATAAAATGATTCTCCCTTTTTTACCTTATAATTACGTTTACCAATAAACAGGGTAATATTCCCCTGTAATACATATCCAAATTCTTCCCCCTCATGGGGATTGTCCGGATAAGTGCTTCCGCCGGGTTCTAAAGTCAGGCGGATAGGCTCCATAATATTTTTCTGGGCATTGGGAATGATCCATTCAATTTTATTGAAAAATTCAGAGTCAACCTTTTGAAAATAATCTGTGTCATGAAATACCACCTGTTCTTCCGTCGTTTCACAGAAAAACTCATTCAGATTCGTGCCCAGGCACTGGAGGATATCCACCAGAGTGGCAATTGACGGCGACGTCAGATCCCGTTCCAGCTGGGAGATAAAACCTTTGGAAAGTTCAGCCCTTCCAGCCAGTTCTTCCTGGGTCAGGCCCTTGGCAATACGCAGTTCTTTTAGCTTTTGTCCGATAACCATTTTCCTACCTCTTTAACTAATAGTATGAATAAACATAAAGTTTAGCAATTGTAAACAGAAACAATATAGCATAGAATAATCAGATTGTCACGCACTATTTGCTAAATTTTTCTTCTGATTTCTATTAACAAATAGTTCAGTTTATGGTAAGATAGAAGAAATTAATGAGACATAAGTTTTTCAGCTAAGGAGGATAAGAAAATGAGCAAGAGTAAATACGTTGCTTATGTAGGTACATATACACATGGAAGCAGTGTTGGTATCCATATTTATGATTTAAATATAGAAGAGGGGACAATGGCAGAACGAAATGTGGTTTCGGTCAATAACGCTTCCCATATTACAAAATCTCCAAATGGACAATATCTGTATTCCATAGCAGATGAAGGTGTAGAAGTTTTAAAAATATTCCCCAACGGCGATTTAGAGCCGATTAACCAGGTGGATATCGATGGTATGAGAGGTTGCTTTCTTTCCACTGACCTGGATGGAAAGTTCTTATTTGTAGGCGGATACCACGACGGTAAAGTCAGCGTTGTGCGGATTCACCAGGACGGCCGCCTGGGCAGCGTTGTAGACGGCATATTCCATAAGGGGCTTGGAAGCGTTGCTGAACGTAACTTCAGACCTCATATCAGCTGTGTAATGCCAACACCGGACGGAAAATATCTCTGTGTGGTAGATAATGGAATTGACCATATAAAATTATATACCGTGAACCCGGTCTCCGGAAAATTAAAATTATATGATATTTTAAGATGCGAGCTGGAATCAGGTCCCAGAATCATCCGTTTCAGTAAAGATGGTAAATATGCTTATGTAATCTGTGAACTGAGCAATGAAATAAATGTATATACCTATGACGGAACCGGAAAATCCCCGCAATTTGACTTGATACAGACTGTAAGCACGCCAATGGATCAAAAAGAAGGCACCTGTGCAGCATCGGGTCTTAAGATTGCCCCCAGTGGGAAATACCTGTTCTGTTCTTCGGCAGGAGACAACAGTGCCGGCGTATTCCGCATTAATCCGGATAACGGCATGCTGGAAGAGATCTGCATTTTACCAATCAGCGGTGATTATCCAAAAGACATCGATGTGTTCCCTGATGAAAAGACATTAGTTGTACTTAATCATGAAAGCAATGAAATCCGATTCTTCACCATCGATTATGAGAAAGGGTTATTGATCATGAAAGGCAAACCAGTAAAAGTGGAAACGCCAAATTGTATCTTGATTTCAAAAGTGGAAGAGTCATAAAAGAATGTTATAAAAAAGACAGCTGCAAAAATGCAGCTGCTTTTTTATGTCCAGAAATAACCATTAAGGTCTTTGGAAGAACCGGATCAAACCATCCATCTGAGATGTCATGCTGGCAAACAGCATATCCAGTAAAGTGATAGCCGTCATGGATTCCACAACTACAACGGCGCGAGGAACGATCACAGGATCATGTCGTCCTTTCACTTTTATCTGTATGCTTCTGCCATCTTTTGTAATGGTAGACTGTTCCTTTTTAATAGATGGGGTTGGTTTTATTCCCACCCGCAGGAGAATGTCGCTGCCGTCACTGATTCCCCCCAGTACTCCGCCGGAGTGATTGGTCAGTTTAACCTTATTCCCTTCTGATGACAGGGTATACTGATCATTATTTTCACTTCCTAGAGCCTGTGCGGCGGCTATCCCGTCACCGATTTCAAAAGACTTGACGGCTCCTATGGAAAGAAGTGCCTTACCCAGATTCGCATCTAATTTTTCAAATACCGGATCGCCGGCTCCAGGAATCATATTTTTTACTATGCATTCGATCATGCCTCCGGAGGAATCTCCATGCTGCATGCATTCCTCTAAAAATGCACCTGCACGCTCAGCTGCCTCAGCATCTGGCATATATAGTGGATTTTGGGAAATAATACTACGGTCAAAATTATTATTATCTATTTTTACAGGACCGATAGATCTGGTGTAAGTCAGGAGCTGCACGCCCAACAGATCCAGGATTTTAATTGCAATGGCACCGCCGGCAACCCGGCCGATGGTTTCCCTTCCGGATGAACGGCCGCCTCCCCGGTAATCCCGGAAGCCGTATTTTGTGTCATAAGTCAGATCCGCATGTCCCGGTCTGTAATAATCGGCGATTTCTCCATAATCGGAAGAGCGCTGTGTTTTATTATAAACAACCATGGAAATCGGAGTGCCAGTTGTTTTTCCTTCAAAAACACCGGAGAGGATTTCTACCGCATCGTCTTCTTTGCGTGGAGTGGAATATTTACTCTGTCCGGGTTTTCTCCGGTCTAAATTCTTTTGTATATCCTCTTCGCAAAGAGCCAGTCCTGCCGGACACCCGTCCACGACAACACCGATGCCTTTTCCGTGTGATTCTCCCCAGGTCGTTATTTTAAATTGATTGCCAAATGTTGATCCTGCCATAATATCCTCCTTGTGTACAATATGAGTCAGCCATTCTATTGCCTCTTACTAGTATACCTAATTGTTAAAATATTGTAAAGAGATGAAAAAAATGATAGCTGAGATTGACAAATAGTTTTTTAGTCTTTATAATGTCCTTTAGTTGCAAGATATTTTGGAGAAAGAAAGGAAGTGTGATTCCATGGAGGGTGGTCCTAGTCCTAGGGAAAATAATAGTGAAGTTCATATAGAAAAATACGCATAGGACAGGCCTTCAGACGATTATCCTGTTCTATGGATAATTGAAAGGAGATTATGGAATCATGATCAAAATTTACAGAACAATCGATGGTGCAATTCATCAGGTAAATGAAGCACAGGAGGGCTGCTGGATTGCGTTAGTAGACCCTACAGCAACAGAAATATTAGATATCGCTAACGAATACAATATCGAGGTAGATGACCTGCGGGCACCTCTGGATGAAGAAGAACGGTCCAGAATTGAAGTAGAAGATAACTATACGATGATTCTGGTAGATATACCGGTCATCGAGGAACGTAATGACAAAGACTGGTACGGAACAATTCCCATGTCCATTATTGTAACGGATGAAATAATTTTTACCGTATGCCTGGAAGACACTCCGGTGCTTTCCGCTTTTATGGACGGCAGGGTACGAAATTTCTTTACCTATAAAAAAACACGTTTTATCTTACAGATTCTGTATAAGAATGCGACGATGTTTCTGCATTATCTGCGTATCATTGATAAGAAGAGCGAAGTCGTGGAGAAAAAGCTTCACCTGTCCACCAAAAACCAGGAGCTTATCGAGCTGCTGGAGCTGGAAAAGAGTCTGGTATATTTTACAACCTCTCTCCGGTCTAACGAAGTTGTCCTGGAGAAACTGCTCAAAACAGAAGGTATCAAACATTATCCTGAAGATACTGAACTTTTGGAAGATGTCATCATTGAAAATAAGCAGGCTATTGAAATGGCAAATATTTACAGCGGAATTTTAAGCGGTATGATGGATGCATTTGCTTCCGTTATCTCCAATAACCTGAATATTGTAATGAAATTTTTAGCAACCGTTACCATTGTAATGTCCATTCCGACCATGATTTTCAGCGCTTACGGAATGAATGTGAATTCCAGCGGTATGCCGTTTTCCGGCAGTCCCTACGGATTTGCACTGGTTATTTTGTTTTCATTAATTTTAAGTCTTGTTGTAGCATTGATTTTTTCAAAAAAGAATTTATTTTAAGAAAGGTAGTATAAATGGACTTTATAAATAAACTGGAACGTAAATTTGGCAGATACGGTATCCGTAATTTATCCCTATACCTTATCATCTGCTACATCCTGGGTTACACATTTAATGTATTTCAGCCTAATATCATGAACTTTTTAACGCTGGAGCCTTACTATATCTTAAGAGGCCAGATCTGGCGTATTGTTACATGGATTTTAGTTCCCCCGGAATCCCTTAGCATATTTACGGTTATCATGTTGTTTTTCTATTATTCACTGGGTACTTCTCTGGAAAATACCTGGGGTGCATTCCGTTATACGCTATACATTCTTGCCGGCATACTGTTCACGGATATCGGAGCATTTATCCTGTACTTTATCTTAGGCGGGGGTGGTAAATTCGGCCCTATTTTCAGTACTTATTATATTAATATGTCAATTTTCCTTGCATTTGCTTTATGCTATCCCAATATGCAGGTGTTATTGTATTTTGTTATACCGATTAAGATCAAGTGGATGGGAATCTTATATGGGGTATTTATCCTGTTTTCCTTCTTTAAATCCTCTTGGCCGATCAAAGTTGCAATTATTGCATCTTTGATGAACTTCATTATTTTCTTCCTTGGAACAAGGGATTTCAGAAGGGTTTCACCCGGTGAAATAAAAAGGAAAAAGAAGTTCCGGCAGGAAACAAGACAGTCGTCAGGCGGTCTTACCAAACATAAATGTGCAATATGCGGAAGAACAGAGTTGGACGGAGAGGATCTGGAATTTCGTTTCTGTTCCAAATGTGACGGCAATTATGAATACTGCCAGGATCATCTGTTCACACATGAGCACGTAAAAAAGCACCACCGTTAGAAAATTAAGTAATTAACTAAACAACATCAGGAGGCGCATTATGAAAAAAACGAAAATTATATGTACAATGGGACCAAATACAAATAACAGAGAACTGCTCAGTGACCTGGTTAATAACGGCATGGACGTTGCCCGCTTTAATTTTTCACATGGTGACCATGAAGAACATCTTGGCAGAATCCAGCTGGTAAAAGAGGTTCGTGCAGAACTTGGTATCCCTGTTGCGATGCTTTTAGATACCAAGGGTCCGGAAATCCGTACCGGTGTTTTAAAAGACCACAAAAAAGTACAGTTAAAAGAAGCCGAAGAGTTTACTCTGGTAATGGAAGAAATCGAAGGCGATGATAAAAGATGCTCCATTACTTATCCGGAACTGACAAAGGATGTTAAAAAGGGTGATTTTATTCTAATTGACGACGGCTTAATTGAACTTGTTGTAAAGAAAGTCTCTGAAAGAGAAATCGAATGCGTTGTTGTAAACGGCGGTGAACTTGGGGAACGTAAAGGTGTCAATGTTCCGAACGTCAGCGTAAATCTTCCTGGTGTGACAGACAAAGACAAAGAAGATATTCTGTTTGGAATTGAACAGGGCTTTGATTTTATCGCAGCATCTTTTGTACGTAATGCCCAGTGTATCCGGGATATTAAAAAACTTTTAAAAGATCATCAGGGTGAACATATCAATGTAATTGCCAAGATTGAAAATGCCGAAGGTATTGCAAATATCGATGAAATTATTGACGTTGCAGACGGAATCATGGTAGCAAGAGGAGACCTTGGTGTTGAAATTCCTGCCGATGAAGTTCCTTACATCCAGAAAAAGATTATCAATAAATGTAATGAACATTATAAACCGGTTATCACGGCGACCCAGATGCTGGATTCCATGATCCGCAATCCCCGTCCAACCAGAGCAGAAGCAGGAGATGTAGCAAATGCTGTATATGACGGTAGTGACGCAATCATGCTCTCTGGCGAAACAGCAATGGGTAAATATCCATTGGAAGCGTTGAAGATGATGGTTAAAATTGCAGAAACGACAGAATTACATCTGGACTATAAAATGCTGGTGAAAAACAGTAAAGGCAGAAGAAAGAAAAATATTTCCAGTGCAGTTGGATTTGCTACCGTATCTACGGCAAGAAACCTGGACGCAGCCTGTATTGTAATACCGACTATTTCCGGACAGACCGCAAGACTGATCTCTAATTTCAGACCGGAGATGCCTATATATGCCATTTCTCCAAATGAGTGCACCGTGCGCAGAATGCAGTTATATTGGGGCGTTTATCCTATGAAGGGTAATAACGAAAATACAACAGAGCACATTATTTCCAGCCCTATGGTTACCCTGCGCCAGAAAAATCTCGTTAATAAAGGGGATCTGGTTATCTTTACAGCTGGTGATCCTGCTACCAATGTTGTTACCGGAGAGGGTGCTATAACTAACATGATGCACGTATTACAAGCAAAATAGATTGGATTGTTAAGAATGAAAAAAATATTTACTGAATCAAAATTACGAATTGTCATGGCTTCTGCCGTGACAATTATTCTTATTGTATTGACTATACTGGCAGTGAACGGCGATGGGATGCATAGCGGCAAACTGGTGCTTTCACTGCTTTTATCTATTGCAGCGGGTGTATGCATTGCTTTGAAGTTCAAGTTGCCAAAGCCTGCAGGTATAGCAGCGCTTATTTTAATTCCCATTCTTGCTCTTTGCACGATGGAATTCTACACCCATGTACCTTGGGATCTGACCGTACTGATATTTATCCTGAATATGATTTTTTACTATCTGCTGTATGCTATCTGTACTTTTTTACTTGGTTCCACCAGATGGGGATATATGCTTGCTACAGCCGTTCCTATGTTATTTGGCGTTGCAAATTATTTCGTTGTGAGTTTTCGTTCCTCACCCATTGTACCCTGGGACTTTATGTCACTTGGCACAGCAATTACTATTACCGATAATTATACCTTTACTTTTTCTTACCGACTGGTATTTGTACTTATTGGGTTTGTTTTTTTAATGATTCTTGGAGAAAAGACCGTTTTTCCGGTTAAAAATATAGCAGTCCGATTGATTGCCCTGATATTATCAGCTATTCTCATGACGGGCTACGTAACAGCAGTAAAAACAGATACGGTAAAAGAAATGTTCGGATTAGATGATATTTTATTTACCCCTAATGTATTATATCGTAATAATGGATTTATGGTGGCTTTCCTGGCAAACCTGCGGTATCTGGATATCGAAAAGCCTGATGGCTATTCCCCGGAAGAAGTTACAAAAGTAGAGCAGGAGATTGAAAAGGAAAAAACATCCTCTGTCAACGCCTCAGCCAATGAAACAGAAAAGCAAAAGAAACCAAATATTGTAGTCATTATGAATGAAGCCTTTACTGACCTTGCTTACCGTGGCGATTTTGAAACAAATGAAGACTATATGCCATTTATCCGTTCCATGGAAGAGAATACGATTAAAGCAGATATGTTCGTATCCGTAAAGGGCGGTAATACTGCAAATACGGAATTTGAATTTCTGACAGGTGATTCCATGGCTTTCCTTCCGGCAGGAAGTGTTGCATATCAGCAATATGTGAAGGGTTCTATGCCGACTCTGGCAAGTTACCTGAAAGGTATGGGATATTCCACAACAGCCATTCATCCATATTATGCAACCGGATGGAGCAGGGATAAGGTCTATTCCTATTTTGGATTTGATGAATTTTATTCCAAAGACGACTTTGATAACCCGGAAACAATCCGTGGTTATGTCAGCGACAAATCTGCATTTGATAAAATAATAGAAACCTATGAAAACAAGACTCCCGGAGAGCCGATGTTTACCTTTGAAGTTACCATGCAGAACCATGGCGGATACAGCAAAGAATATCCAGGATTTGAGCCGTCAATAGAATTAACGCAGATTCCGGAGGATGAGAAGACATTAAGCGTCATCTCCACCGAACGATATCTGACCCTTGTAAAAGAAACAGATAAAGCATTTGAAGAATTAATAAATTATTTCAGCAATGTGGATGAAGATACTATTGTGGTAATGTTTGGCGACCATCAGCCATCCGATTATATTGCAAATGCAATCCTGCGCCTCAATGATGTTGACCAGGAATCTTCCACTGAAGAGTTTCAGAATGGATATAAGGTTCCAATGGTTATGTGGGCAAATTATGATATAGAGGAACAGGATATTAAACAACTTAGTGTAAACTACTTAAGCGGACTCTTAATGGAACAGGCAGGACTGCCTCTGACTGACTATCAGACCTATCTGCAGTCACTGCGCAAAACATTACCTGTTATCACCGCAAATATTTACATTGACAAAGATGGGCTGTACTATGAATATACGGATGAGGCTTATAAAGATCAGTTAAACCAGTATTCCATACTGCAGTATAATCACTTATGTGATAACAAAAACCGTATCGATAAATTTTTCGGTGGGTAATGCCCCAGAGCATGTTTGAAAATTGCTCTGAGGCTAAAAACTCACTGCATACAAATCAATACGGATTCAAAAGATCTAACGGGGTGTTATGCAAATGAAAAAAATATTTACAAAATCAAAAATTAGAATTGGGGTCTCTGTTTTAGTAACCTGTACACTTATAATACTTTCCAGTTTGGCGGCAATGCACAGCAAGGAGCATGCCGTCAAGCTGGTTCTTTGTATTGCGATTTCTCTGGCGGCAGGGGGATTGATTTGCCTGGATCTGAAACTAACCAGGCTGCCAGGTATTATATTCATGGTAGTAATTCCGATCCTTTCCTTTAGCAGCATTGAAGCTTTTACTCATCGAGTTACGGATTTGAGGATTCCTGTTATTTTATTAAATCTTGTATTTTATTTTCTATTATATGGAATCTGCAGCCTTTTTTTTAATTCTATTAAACTAGGATATATATTTGCAACCCTGTTCCCGATGATTTTTGGAATAATTCATTATTTTGTTATTCAATTTCGATCCTCTCCATTAATGCCATGGGATTTTTTATCAGCAAAAACCGCAATGTCCATAACCGATAATTATACTTTTACCATTAATTATCGATTTTTACTGGTTATTATGGGATTTGTGTATTTAATGATATTCTCAGATAAGATCCAGATTAGAATAAAAAATCTCAGACTCCGCTTAGTGGCACTTTTTCTGGCAATATGTTGTATGGGTGGATATGTCACTTTTATTAAATCTGACAAATCCACAACAATGTTTAACCTATATCACACCCTATTTGCATCAAAACGAATATATATCAGAAATGGCTTTGCGGTTTCATTCCTTTCCAATTTCCGGTATATGAATGTACAGAAGCCCAATGGCTATACACCGGCAAAAGCGGAAGAAATCATGTCAGAATCAGATGAAAAGAAAGTTTCTGCGGCAAATGAAATGAAAAATAGTAATCAACTATTAAAAGACAAACCAAACATTATCGTTATCATGAATGAAGCCTTTTCAGACCTTTCTGCCCGCGGAAAGTTTGAAACAAATGAAGACTACATGCCTTTCATACATTCCCTGACTGAGAATACCATTAAATCCGATATGTTTGTTTCGGTAAAGGGCGGTAACACTGCCAATACGGAATATGAATTTTTAACAAGTGACACTATGGCATTTTTACCCAATGGAAGTGTGGCATACCAGCAGTTTGTCCGCCAGCCCATGCCTGCATTGCCAGATTATTTAAAAAGTCTGGGATATAAGACAACTGCAATCCATCCTTATAATTCAAAGGGGTGGAATCGTGAAAATGTATACTCCTATTTTGGCTTTGATACATATTATTCCAAGACTGATTTTAAGAAACCAAGAAAAATCAGGGACTATATCAGTGACGAATCCGCATTTCAGAAGATTATAGAAACCTATCAAAATAAATCACCGGAAGAAAGAATATTTACCTTCGAGGTCACCATGCAGAATCATGGCGGCTATGATAAAGAATTCCCGGGATTTGAGCCGACAATTACCCTTTCCCAATATGCCGGTAAAAAGAAATCCGATAATGTCCGGGCTGCGGAACAATATCTGACTCTGATAAAAGAATCAGACAAGGCTTTTAAAGAGCTTACTGAATATTTTAAAAAAGAAGAGGAACCAACCATTATTGTAATGTTTGGGGATCATCAGCCTGCAGATAACGTGGCAAAACCTATTTTAAAGCTAAATCATATCAATCAGGATTCATCTGTGGAAGAATTCCAGAACGGATATATCGTTCCTATGGTCATGTGGGCAAATTATAAACTGGATCATCAGGATATCCCGATGATCAGTCCTAACTATCTCAGTGGATTGCTCCTTTCTAAGGCAGGACTGCCTTTAACCGGTTATCAATCCTTTTTAGAAAACCTGCGTAAGACCATACCCGTTATTACAGGAAATGTATACATAGATAAGGACGGAAACTATCATCAGTTTTCTGATGATTCCTTTAAAGAACTGCTGGATCAGTATTCTATTTTACAATATAATCATCTAAGTGACGTAAAAAACCGGGCGGACGATTTTTTTGGCGGTTTAAGTATTGACAAATAAAAAACTGCATATTATAGTTGACCCCAGAGATATAGAAATTGCGGCAGAAAAGCAGTAAATACGCATATGAGGAGAAGCATTATGAAAAAAGAAACTTTTGTGACAAAAGAACAGCTGGAAGAAATCGTAAAGAAGTATCCAACCCCGTTTCATCTCTATGATGAAAAAGGAATCCGGGAAAATGTAAAAGCTTTGAAAGAAGCCTTCTCCTGGAATAAGGGTTATAAAGAGTATTTTGCAATAAAAGCAACTCCAAATCCGTTTTTGGTCAATATTTTGCAGGAGTATGGATGCGGCTGTGACTGTTCTTCACAAACTGAACTTATGTTAGCAAAAGCAATCGGTGCAGCAGGGGATGATATTATGTTTTCTTCCAACGACACGCCTATGGAAGAGTTCCAATATGCACAGAAACTGAATGCAATAATAAATCTGGATGATATTACCCATATCGAATTTCTGGAAAAAGCAATTGGCACACTGCCTAAAAAAATCAGCTGCCGTTATAATCCGGGCGGACTATTTAAGATCAGCAATGATATTATGGATAATCCAGGAGATGCCAAATACGGCATGACAACCGAACAGATCAAAGAAGCATTTAAAATCTTAAAGTCCAAAGGGGTTGAGGAGTTTGGGATCCATGCATTCCTTGCAAGTAATACAGTAACAAATGATTATTATCCGATGCTCGCCAAAGTATTGTTTGAAACTGCTGTTGAAATCCAGAAAGAAACCGGTGCCCACGTAACATTTATCAACCTGTCAGGAGGAATTGGGATACCATACCGTCCGGACCAGGAGGCAAATGATATCCGCGCCATCGGTGAAGGTGTCCGAAAGGTTTACGAAGAAGTGCTTGTTCCGGCTGGCATGGGAGATATTGCCATCTATACGGAACTGGGAAGATTTATGCTGGGGCCTTACGGGTGTCTGGTGACAAGGGCAATTCATGAAAAGCATACCCATAAAGAATACATTGGTGTGGATGCATGTGCCGTTAACCTGATGCGCCCGGCAATGTACGGCGCTTACCATCACATAACCGTAATGGGAAAAGAAAATAACATCTGTGACCACAAGTATGATATTACAGGCTCACTGTGTGAGAATAATGATAAATTTGCAATTGACAGAATGCTGCCGGAAATTGAAAAAGGTGATCTGCTGGTGATCCATGATACCGGAGCACATGGTTTTTCTATGGGATATAACTACAATGGTAAGTTAAAATCTGCTGAAATACTGCTTAAAGAAGATGGCAGTACCGAACTAATCCGCCGGGCGGAAACCCCAGAGGATTACTTTGCAACATTTGATTGTTTTGATCTATATAATAAGTTAATCGAAGAGTAAAAAATTTACTGCCTCATAATCCGGTTAGAGTTTCTATTCCCTATGGGGCAGTTATCTTGGAAAAAGTTCTTATTGTCGATAAATTAGGAAAAATAAAAAAAATTCAAAAAATGCTTGCATAATTTGGTATCTTATGTTAGAATTACTTTCGTTGAGAGGAACACATCAACATAGGCCGGCGTGTCGGAATGGCAGACGAGGCAGACTCAAAATCTGTTGTGGGCAACCACGTATGGGTTCAAGTCCCATTGCCGGCATATTATCAGTTTTATGAAAAGCACCTGTATATGGTGTCTTTTTTTTGCCCTGAAATAGAAGATTCAAACAGCAAATCCGGAGTTACAGAAAGGAAACATTATGCAATATACAATTCCACATTATTTCAAAAAATTTCAGTGCACAGCCTCTGCCTGTCCGGACACCTGCTGTGCCGGATGGGAAATCGTAATTGATGAAAAAACAATAAAAAAATATAAAAGAGTAAAAGGATCATTCCGTAACCGTCTGCATAATTCCATTGACTGGAAAAACGCGGTATTTAAACAATACCGGCACCGCTGCGAATTTTTGAATGAAGATAACCTGTGTGATATTTATAAAGAAGCAGGACCCGCAATGTTATGCAAAACCTGCCGTACGTATCCCAGGCATGTGGAAGAGTACGAAGGACTGCGAGAAATCTCTCTGTCCCTTTCCTGTCCGCCCTGCGCAGAACTGATACTTGGCTGCAAAGAAAAGGTTCGTTTTATTACCAGAGAAAAAGAGTGCCCGTCCGAGGAATATGGGGATTTTGATTTTTTACTATTTACGAATTTAATGGATGCAAGGGATGCAATTATCCGAATCATGCAGAACCGCGACCTGGACTGCACCATCAGAATGGCTATGGTACTGGCTTTCAGCCATGACCTGCAATCCCGTATAGACCGGGGTCAGCTTTACTCCATAGAAGAAGTTGTGAACAGGTATCAGAGTCCGAACGCAATCAGCTTTTTCCAAAAGAAGCAAAAAGAATATAAAAAACAAAACAACAATCGTGGAACGGTAATGAACAATATGTTTCACGTTTTTGACCAGTTAGAAATATTGAGAAAAGAATGGCCAGACTTTATAGACAGCTTGAGCGGCTGCCTCTTTGCCCAGGGAGAAACAGCCTATTCATATAACCGCCATAAGTTTCTGGAAAATGTCGAAGATCAAAGCAATGATCTGGATAACTGGGCATGTTGGTGTGAACAATTGATGGTTTATTTTATATTTACCTATTTTTGTGGTGCGGTATACGACCGGGAAGCCTATTCAAAAATGCAATTAGCCGTAGTGAGCACCCTGTTGATTCAGGAAATGGCTCAGGCTCTTTGGCTAAAACAGAAGGAAAAGCTGGAATTTGGGGATTTCATCCGAACGACACAGCGATATTCCCGTGAAATCGAACATTCCGATCTGAACCTTAACCGGTTGGAAGAAATATTCACGGAGGATGAGACATTTCATCTGGATAATTTGCTTTTTTGTATTTTCAATTAAACCATAATGGAAAATATTTTTAAAATATGTAAAATTTTTAGAATTTTAATTTTTTTGAAAATACACTTGACTTTAAAAAACTGGTAAGTTATACTAATTAAACAATTTGCTTGAATAAATAAAAAAATTAAGAGAAAGGAGGCAGGCAAAATGAGAAACTTAAGTTTTGATATTAATACAACATTATTTAATGATCGAATTGCAATCAATAATAATATGAATTATCAGCGGACATTTTGCCTGCCTTTTCAATGAATATCGTGCTCTTAATGGGGAAGTATGCCTGTTGAGATATCCTGTGTGAACATGATAGGAATAGAATAAGGACAGTTAAAAAGCGTCTCTGGTCGTTCAGAGGCGCTTTTTTGCTGTGTCGGAAACGGCACAAAATATAGTAACTATTACATAGCAATAGTACCGTTCATTACGCAGCGATGTACTATATTTAAAAGTGGAGGGGAACATAATTATGGAAAGGAACAAGACAGGAAAGTTGCGTCTCATCGCTCGTTTCCTGAAAGGAAATTTGCACCTGTTTGTATTTGCACTGGTATTTTCAATGTTGAATACCATATTAAACTCATTGACACCACAGATCGTAAGAATCTCCGTTGACTCGATCATCGGAGGTGCAGACTGGCAGCTTCCCAGGCAGCTGGTAGACTTTCTGCATCTTGAACAGCTATCCGGCTCCGGTGGGCAAGCTCTGCTGATGGCTGCAGCCGCTGTTATGATAACTGCAGTAATATCCGGTATCTGCAGCTATTTCAGCAAAATGGGCATTGCAAAAGGATCGGAGTCCTTTGTAAAAAGTATTCGGGACCAATTATATGCCCACATACAAAAACTGCCGTTTTCATGGCATGTGAAACACCAGACAGGAGAAATTATCCAGCGTTGTACCTCGGATGTGGAGGTTGTAAGAAACTTCGTGTGTAATCAGATGGTAGAAGTATTTCGAACCAGTTTTCTGATTGCTTTATCCATGGGAATTATGTTTTCCATGAATGTTAAAATTTCACTGGTAGCACTTTGCTTTATCCCCATTATAATGGGATACTCCGGATTTTTCTATTCGAAGATTGCAAAAAGATTCTTATCAGCAGATGAAGCAGAAGGAGAGTTATCCAGCGTTGTTCAGGAGAATCTCACCGGAGTCCGTGTAGTAAGAGCATTCGGACGGGAAAAGTTCGAGATTGACCGCTTTGATCATAAGAACGAAGCTTTTTCCAGTCTTTGGATACGTCTTGGACGCCTGATGAGTGCCTACTGGGGAATCGGTGACCTAATCACAGGACTGCAGATACTTACCGTAATCTGCGTAGGCGTTACAGTCGCCGTAAACGGACAGATTACACTTGGTGAATTTCTGGCATTTGTTTCTTATAACGCCACCATGGTCTGGCCAGTCAGGGGACTTGGCAGAATTCTCTCAGAAATGAGTAAGGCTGGCGTATCCATAGAAAGGGTTGCTTATATTCTGGATGCCAGGGAAGAGCAGGACAGCCCAAATGTGGAAAACACTCCAATGGACAGGGATATACATTTTGAAAATATTAACTTTTCTTATGGCACCGGTTATCCCATTTTAAAAAATATAGATTTCACAATACCCGCCGGCAGTACCTTTGCCATATTAGGAGGAACCGGAAGTGGGAAATCGACGCTTATGCATCTGTTAAACAGACTCTATGACCTGCCGGAAGAATCCGGTAAAATAACGGTTGGTGGCATGGACATTGCCAAGATGAGCCGTGAATATCTTCGTAAAAATATCGGTATGGTCTTGCAGGAACCATTTTTGTTCTCCAGGGCAATCCACGAAAATATTGCCATAGCAAACGCAGATGTCTGTCATGAGTCCATTCGGGAAGCAGCCAGAATCGCATGTGTGGATGATGCAATCCAGCATTTTAACAAGGGGTATGACACCATTGTAGGAGAGCGGGGCGTCACATTGTCAGGAGGCCAGAAGCAAAGAGTGGCAATCGCACGTATGCTGATGCAAAAAGCACCAATCATGGTATTTGATGACTCCCTATCCGCTGTAGACGCAGAAACCGATGCTAAAATCAGGGAAGCATTACAGGAGCAAATGGGTAAGGCAACTGTGATTTTAATCTCACACCGTATTACAACCTTGATGCAGGCTGACTGTATTCTGGTTCTGGATGATGGGAGCGTGGCACAAATGGGCACACATGAGGAGCTGATCGCCAAGGAAGGCATCTACAAAAACATTTATGATATACAGATGAACAATGACGATCGTCTGTTATTGGAAGGAGGGGCAATATGAGCTACGAAGAGCAGGAATTCACAAAATCATTTGATATAAAGATCTGGAAAAAGATCCTGCCGTTTCTAAAACCATATAAAAAGACTTTTATCATGATCATTGCGCTGAACTTATTCTGCTCTCTGGTGGATATCGCACTGCCATTGTTTCAGCGTTATGCTATTGATCATTTTATAGAAGAAAATACCATAGACGGCATTGCAGGATTTGGTGTCGTTTATGCCATAGTAATTCTGCTGCAGACCCTCAGTGTAATCTTCTTTACCAGAGGCAATATGAAAGTAGAAATGCAGGTGGGCAGAGACTTAAAGAGGGCATGCTTCGTTCATCTGCAGACATTGTCATTTTCTTATTACAATGTAACGCCGGTTGGATATATCCTTGCAAGAGTCATGAGTGATACAAACCGCATAGCCGGACTGATAGCCTGGAACCTGATCGATGTATTATGGGCATCCACCTACGTCTTTGGCGTGTTTATAGCCATGCTGATCCTAAACTGGCAGCTGGCACTGCTGGTAATACTCATCGTTCCCGTTATCGCCCTGCTAACCATCTATTTCCAGAACAGGATTCTGACCTGGAACAGGAAGGTTCGTAAGATAAATTCTAAAATAACAGGAGCATATAACGAAGGAATTATGGGTGCTAAAACATCCAAAACACTTGTCATCGAAGATAAGAATTATGATGACTTTCAGGGGATTACGGATGAAATGAAAACCGCAGGAGTGCGTGCAGCCAGACTAAGTGCTGTATATATACCTCTGGTTATGTTGTTCAGTTCCCTTGCAACGGCTCTGGTTCTGGCTAAGGGCGGAAATATGGTATTAAAAAATCTCCTGATGATCGGAACTCTGTCTGCCTTTACATCCTATGCAGTCGGGATCTTCGAACCTATTCAGCAGCTTGCCCGGAATATTGCGGACATAATCTCCGTACAGGCAAATATAGAACGAGTTGCCGGTTTATTGGATCAGGAACCACAAATCGTGGATTCAAAAGAAATCACTGATAAATATGGGGATTCCTTCTATCCGAAAAAAGAAAACTGGGAGACACTCCATGGAGAAATTGAATTTAAAGATGTTTCCTTCCATTATCCGGACGGAAACGAAGAAGTATTAAGCCATTTCAACCTGAAAATTCCGGAGGGAACCACAGTCGCTATAGTAGGAGAGACTGGCGCAGGAAAAAGTACCCTGGTCAATCTGGCGTGCCGCTTCTTTGAGCCGACCCAAGGGAAAATCCTCATAGACGGGAAGGATTACCGGGAACGCAGCCAGTTATGGCTTCACAGTAATATCGGTTATGTCTTGCAGAATCCCCACCTGTTCTCCGGTACTGTTATGGAGAATATCCGTTACGGCAATCTAGAGGCAACTGACGAACAGGTAATTGCTGCTGCAAAAGCGGTATCAGCCGATCTGGTGGTGGATAAGCTGGAAAATGGATATCAAAGTGATGTAGGTGAAGGCGGCGACCGGCTGTCCACAGGTGAAAAACAGCTGATTTCCTTCGCTCGCGCGGTACTGGCAGATCCCAGAATCTTTGTACTGGATGAGGCAACCTCATCGATTGACACACAGACAGAACAGTTGATTCAAAATGCCACTATGCAGCTGCTGGAGGGAAGAACCTCATTCTTAATCGCCCACAGGCTGTCCACTATTCGCAAAGCAGATGTAATTCTGGTGGTGAAAGACGGCAAAATAATTGAACAGGGGAAACATTTGGAGCTGTTAAAAAAGAAAGGTTATTACCATGACCTTTACAGTAAGCAATTCCAGGAAGAATCTTCCCGAAAAGTATTGGCATAAACAAATGGGGCTGTATATCGCAGCCTCATTTTTATTTCATCTCTTAAATTAATAATAATTATCATTATTATAAAATCTATTGACTAGTTCTTCGCTGCGTGTTAAAATGCAATTAAGTTAGCAATAACTAACTATAATAATTCATAAGATCAGCGATTTTTGGAATAATACAAGCTGACTATAATTTAAAATATGAAATCTAAGGAGGAAACAAATTATGTCATTAATTGGAAGAGAAGTAAATGATTTTAAAGTGCAGGCATACGTAGGAGGTGAATTTAAGGAAGTAACGAAAAATGATATCATTGGAAAATGGTCGGTATTCTTTTTCTACCCGGCTGATTTTACTTTTGTGTGCCCCACAGAGTTAGAAGATCTGGCAAATAAATATCAGGAATTTAAAAATATTAACTGTGAAATTTATTCCGTTTCCTGTGACACACATTTTGTCCATAAGGCATGGCACGATGCTTCAAAAACCATTCAAAAAATCCAGTACCCAATGCTGGCTGACCCCACTGGGGAATTGACCAGGGATTTTGATGTTATGATCGAAGAAAACGGTCTGGCTGAACGAGGAAGCTTTATCGTGAATCCGGAAGGCAAGATTGTAGCTTATGAGGTAATTGCAGGCAACGTGGGACGTAATGCAGATGAATTATTCCGCCGTGTGCAGGCATCCCAGTTTGTTGCTGAACATGGCGACCAGGTGTGCCCTGCAAAATGGCAGCCAGGTGCAGAGACACTGAAGCCAAGCCTGGAGCTTGTGGGACTGATTTAATATGGAAGCGTTATATGATGTAATCATAGTGGGCGGAGGGCCGGCAGGCCTCTCTGCCGCTATCTATATGGCGCGTGCCAGGTACCGGACACTGGTAATTGAAAAAGAAAAATTTGGCGGACAGATTACCATCACTTCGGAAGTTGTAAACTACCCGGGCATACCAAGCATCAGCGGCAGTGAATTGACCGAAGGGATGCGAATGCAGGCAGAATCATTTGGCGCAGAATTTCTCCTTGCAAATGTAGAACATCTGAATTTAGATGCAGATATTAAAACGGTAATAACCGACAGGGGTGAGAAAAAGGCTCTGGGCATCATACTGGCTACCGGTGCATCCCCAAGGAAAATAGGCTTTCCCGGAGAGCAGGAGTTTCAGGGCAGAGGGGTTGCTTATTGTGCAACCTGTGATGGAGAGTTTTTTACCGGGAAAGATGTTCTTGTGGTAGGTGGAGGCTTCGCAGCAGTAGAAGAAGCGATCTTTCTCACCAAGTATGCGCGACAGGTGCTGATACTGGTTCGCGGTGATTCTTTTTCCTGTGCAAAATCTGCCTCAGACGAATTGGATCACTACGATAAAATTAAGGTTCTGTTTCATACTGAAATCAAAGAAGCCGGTGGCGAAGGCAAGCTGCAATATGCATTATTATACAATAACCGGACCGGGGAAACCAGACGGTTTGAACCGGAGGACGGCAGTTCCTTCGGCATTTTCGTTTTTGCAGGGTACGCACCTGCAAACGGGCTGTTTAAAGATATCGTAGAAGTTAACGAGCATGGCTACCTGATCACCGATATCAATCACAAAACGAATATTGACGGTGTTTACGGTGCAGGAGATATCTGTGTGAAAAATCTCCGTCAGGTAGTGACAGCCGTTGCAGATGGGGCTAAAGCCGCAACTGCTCTTGAAAAACATGTTTCCGAGGTCCATGACCGCAATCATATTCCCCCTATTCCCATGCCTGATAAAATACGCGTAAAGAATGATCAGTCAATGGATGTAACACAACAGCAGGAACAGGAAGCGGGAGAGTCGGACGGATCATTTATTCCTCCTGCCATGAGAAACCAGCTAAAACCATTATTTGAAAAGTTTAATAAAAAGATTATTTTAAAGGCGTTTCTGGATCAAAGTTCCATATCACAGGAAACAGAAGGATTTGTACGGGAAATGGCTTCTCTGACATCCTGGATCGAATCAGAAATGATACGGGATGCAGCCGCCACGCAAACTCCCTCCATAGATATATGTGATAGTTCAGGCATATCTTTGGGCTTTTGCTTTCATGGAGTTCCCGGGGGACACGAATTCAATTCCTTTATCATTACTTTATATAATGCAGCAGGACCCGGCCAGATGATCGATGGGCAGTTACTTGATCGAATACGGGCAATTACAACTTCTGTTAAAATAGAGATAGCCATCTCCTTATCTTGTACCATGTGTCCGGATTTAGTTATGGCAGCAGGCAGAATTGCAATTGAAAATGCGAATATCCAGTGTGATGTATTTGATATAAATCATTTCCCCAAACTAAAAGAAGATTATCAGATTATGAGTGTCCCCTGCATGATTATCAATCAGGAACATGCGTATTTTGGCAAGAAAGACATTCAGGAAATTTTAGGTCTCATAACTGAAACCAGATAATATACTGATACAGTAATGCCTGAGGGTAATCACTGTATCAGTCCTAATCAGAAAGAGGTGCGGTATGAATTTAGAAATAGAAAAAGTAATAGGCAGGGAAATCATTGATTCCAGAGGTAATCCCACTGTTGAAGCGGAAGTACATCTCAAAGACGGAAGCATAGGAAGAGGTGCCTCACCAAGCGGAGCATCCACAGGAATCTTTGAAGCGTTAGAACTCAGGGATAACGACAATACCCGTTTTAAAGGTAAGGGTGTCCAAAAAGCTGTGGAACATATTAATGTAACCATAAACCAGGTAATCTCTAATATGGATGCCGGTGATATTTATAAAATCGACCATGCAATGATTGCAGCTGACGGAACCGATGATAAATCAAATCTGGGTGCCAACGCAATTCTGGCAGTATCTATCGCTTGTGTCCGCGCCGCAGCCATATCCAGAAAAATGCCCCTGTATCAATTCCTTGGCGGTATCACTGGAAATAAACTGCCTGTTCCTATGATGAACATACTTAACGGAGGAGCACATGCTTCTAATACGGTAGACGTACAGGAGTTCATGATCATGCCCGTTGGGGCTCTAAACTTCAAAGAAGGGCTTCGCTGGTGTACAGAAGTGTTCCATACGCTGGCATCCATATTAAAATCCAAAGGCCTGGCTGTTTCAGTCGGTGATGAAGGGGGCTTTGCACCTGATCTTTCCAGCGATGAAGAAGCCATCCAGTATATATTAATGGCAGTGGAAGAGGCTGGATACCAGCCCGGAAAAGATTTTGTGCTTGCAATTGATGCAGCTTCCAGCGAATGGAAAGGCAGTACGCAAGGCACCTATCTGCTTCCAAAGAGCAAGAAGACTTTCACATCCCAGGAACTCATTGCCCACTGGAAGATGCTCTGTGAAAAGTATCCGATTTATTCCATCGAGGATGCCCTGGACGAAGAAGACTGGCAGGGCTGGCAGCTCCTGACAAAAGAGCTTGGCAGTAAGGTACAGTTAGTAGGCGATGATCTCTTTGTCACCAATACCAAACGCTTGAAAAAAGGAATTGAAATGGGTTGTGGAAATTCAATATTAATAAAGCTGAACCAGATCGGAACAGTGTCTGAGACAATAGAAGCTATTAAAATGGCGCAACAGGCCGGCTATACGGCAATTGCCTCCCACCGCTCAGGAGAAACAGAAGATACTACAATTGCAGATCTTGCAGTCGCCCTCTCTACCGGTCAGATCAAAACAGGAGCACCAAGCAGAAGTGAGAGAGTTGCAAAGTATAATCAGCTTCTTCGTATCGAAGAAGAACTGGGCAATGATGCAGTATATCCTGGTATTCACGCATTTAACAGGCATTAATATCAGCAGCACATAAAACAGGGTAAAATGGTTGTTATCCCATTTTACCCTGTTTTTTAATTCGTTTACAGACCAGCTGCTGTTAATATGACTGTGCATATACCTCACAATATACCTGTAATATTCTTTTTAATCTGCCTGTTTCTTTTCCTGTTTCTTTTCCTGTTTCTTTTCCTGTTTATCAAATATTTTCAACGCTTCCTGAAGCTGTTTATCCTTTTCAGTTGTAACATTCGCTTCCTTTGCCTGTTCTTCATCTGCTTCTATCACCACGTCCGGTTCCAGTCCAGTACCCTGGATGGAATAGCCGCTTTTTGTGAAATAACTGGAAATAGTTAGTTTCACGGCAGTACCGTCTTCCAGTGGAATGACATTTTGAACAATTCCTTTACCAAAAGAAGTGGTTCCGGCTAATGTCCCCCATTCATAATCCCGGATTGCGCTTGAAAATACCTCTGCAGCGCTGGCTGAATTCCCATTCATCAATACCACCGTTGGTAATTTTACTTCATGCCCGTCCTTTCCGGATATTTCGTCCAGGCGAGTGCCATTTTTATCTTCCGTATATACAATCAGTCCATCAGGAAGAATATAATCCAGCATGGAAACCACGCTGTCAAGGAGTCCGCCAGGACAGTTTCGAAGGTCATAAACAATTTTTTCCATTCCCTGTTTTTCTAATTCATCAATGGCATTTTTAAATTGTTCCACGGTTACTTCATCAAATTCACTGATCGCAATATACCCCACTTTATCAGGGAGCATTTTATAAGAGATTGTATCTACTTTTATTTTTTGACGCTTCATGGTTAATTCCAGGGTTTCATCTGTGGATTTGCGGTAAACCGTAATCTTTACATCGGTTCCTTCCTCTCCGGATATCATTTCAACAATTTTGTTTAATTCTGTTCCAGATACATTGAGATCGTCTACTCCCATGATAATGTCATCAGCTAACATTCCAGCGCCTTCTGCAGGGCTATTTTCATAGACTTTAGCAATACTGGTTTGTTTTGTGATATAATGCTGGTTAACTAATACTCCAATTCCGCAATAATTTCCGGAAGAAGATTTTTTCATAGATTCAAAATCTTCCTTATTGTAATAAGTAGAATAAACATCATCCAGCCCATACAGCATCCCCTTATATATCCAGTCCTCAACCTGCTCATTATTCTCATCAAAATAATAATATTTGTCAATTAAATTCTGAATGGTGCTGATTTTATTGGATATGCGTGCTACATCCAGCTCTTCCTTCTTATCGGATTCTGTTCCGTTCTCACTTTCCGCGGCAGTTTGCAAAGCCGCATTGGTTTCACCTGTGACAAGCCTGGAATCCCATGCCTTGCTGTTCGTATAAATCAATAAAGACATTATACAGATGATCCCCATCGCTGCGGCGCCTGTTATAATGCCTTTCCAATAAGAATTCTTATGATCTCTGTTGTTATCCTCCAATGTTTTGTCCTCCTTGCACTCTCTATTCAGTATAGTATGTCCCTGATTAACTATACCCGTTAAATATTTTAAGTATACAAGGATTTATCAGGAGAGTCAATGTAAATTACTCAAAAAACACTTTATAACCTACCATAAGATCCACCATGCGGTTATAACTTTTTACGCCATCTGACTGTCCGTTTGCTTTTAAATAAGTATCATTCATTTTAACAGCGGCCTTTGCCACCTTCGTATCATAGCGCTTCCAAAAGCTATTATTAGCGGTAAGGTCTGCTTCAACAATCGGATTGAGCTGTCTGCGGATTCTTTTGTATGCCTCTTTATCCGACTTGCTAAGCACATTCATGCTGGAGATCCATGCGGTAAGGCTGCCGCTGTAACGGAATTCCGGAATATCTGACTTTTCACATGCCAGATACGCAATAAAATTTGCTTCATCCTCCTGCATAAACCCCTTTAAATGGGAGAGTTCATGGCATGCAGTGAATGGGATATTATAGGGAAGCATATCTCCATTGTAGTTTGCCTCAATCGTAAAAGGAGAGTAGATACCGCTTAAACTCTGTACGGATAAAATACCGGATGCCCATAACTTTTTAGGCCTGGGATAATAATCTGACAAACCGATATAATCTTTGCTGATCTCTTTCATAGCCTCCACTGCCTGATTTTGAACATTAATGTCAACAATACAGATACCTTCCGTATTGCGTTTCACCATTCCTGCCCACAAGTTTACTTCTACTGTTAAGTCCTCACACAGAACGGCAAGATCGGATGAAGTGTAGGAAACAACCTCAAATCCATTATGCTGTGAAAAAGAAACTCTCTGATAATTAATACCACAGTTAATCGTATATAAAAAAAACAGGATTGCAGCTCCATGTACCAGATATAAAAAACCTATGTAAATATGAGAAAATTTTTTCTGTTTGCGAAATACCTTCAAAATAAATATGAAAATACTAATAACACAGACAGTTAACGCAACATATAGGAATATTTCTACCAAAGAAAAAGGAAATATAGATTCCAACCGCCCAAAACAGTTAACCAGGACCGGATAAATCGTTGCCGAGTACCATTCCGCAAATCCTTTGTATTCTTTTGCCAGGAATAGCAAAAAAAGGCTAAAAACGAATAATAACATACTTCCAAATAATTGTAACAGTTTTTTATTGTCGTCTACTCTGATTTCTCCCATAATTTGCCCGCCTATCACAAAAATTCTAATAATTATATTTTAGCAAAATTCGACAATTTTTTCTACTAAAAACCGAAATGTTCATACAATGTTTACATGTTAATATTTACCATCCATATACTCATATTTTATGGTCAAATGTAATAAAAAAAGTACTAAAAATCATAAAATATTACCCTTGTGGAATAGAAAGAAAGCGTACTATAATGTTAACATACAGAAGATGGAAAGGAGGTAAACTGATGACAAAGATGCCCGTTAATTTTCAGAGTCCTGAGGACATCATAAAATTTGTAAATATTGTAAGCGGTTATGATTATGATGTGGATTTAAAGTGTGGACACTATGTGGTGGACGCCAAATCCCTGGTCAGTGCATTTACACTGAGTAATTCCACTAATATTGAGATGCAGATCCATGGCGATGATTGCAACGAATTGTTAGTCCATGTTGCCGAATATCTATGCAATTAGTAATTAAAATAGGAATGTCATTTGGTTAATGTTCTAAAAGCGGCATAATCAGATCGGTATTCTTATTTTTTTGCGGTTTTATATAAAGTCCTCCTCTTGAAAAAATTGTGGACAAACCCTGAAATAATAGGTATGATATCCTATAGTGTATTTGATATCATATGTTCAAATGCTCAACGGTCGTCCAACAGGACCACCGTAATTATACATAAGAATAAATTATATAGAAGGAACAAAGGAGAAATTTTATGCTTCATATCGTCATATGTGATGATGAACCCATTATTGCCGAGAAAATTAAAAATATCATAGTAAGTCAGATGGCTGCTACAGATGAAGATTATCAATTAACTGCCAAATATAACGGAAATGATCTGCTTGCATTTGTATCTGAAAATCAGGCAGATCTAATTTTTCTGGATATTGATATGCCGGACATCTCAGGCATGGAAATTGCATCACAGCTTTATCAGTCAGGAATCAGTAACCGCATTGTCTTTGTAACCAGTCATGCAAATCTGGTTTTCGATACTTTTAAGTATCACCCGTTTCAATTTATAAGAAAAGAGTATATGGATACAGAACTGCCGGAAGTCTTGAATGGCTTTCTTGATCTGAACACAGATGAAAATCAGGTCCTTGAGATTACAGACGCTGACGGCATACATCTCATTCCAATTAAACAGATTTTATTTATGGAAAAGGTAGACCGAAAAATTGCTATCATCTGCAACAACGACAAGACCTTCCTGGTCTGGGCCTCTCTGCGTGATTTTGAGAAAACCTATGCCAAGAATGGCCTTTGCAGAATACATAATGGCATTATGGTTAATCTGAAGTATGTTTCAAGTATCGAGAACGATCTGTAATCTAGGAAAGAAAAAAAGAACCTCCAAATGAGCAAAAGCCGTAAGAAAGATGTGAAACAGCGGTTTATTGCATATATGAGGGGGCGATAAATGGATATACTTTATACAGTAACTAAATACTTAGCCAGTCCGATTGAAAACTTTCTGATTTTATATTTCTTAGTTAAATATCTGGACTATAAAAATGATTCAACTTCAAGTAAAGTAGGAGGAGTGTTAGCTGTCATATTTGTTACGCTTATTGCACAATTTACAGGAACATTCTACAGAAGTGACGTGATACTCCCCATTATTGCAATTTTTGTTCTGTGGATATATTGCAGATGGGCGCTGAATGGCGGGGCAATGCTTCAAATGCTCTGTTGTTTTACACCATTTATTATGATTACACTGATCAATACACTTACATACCAATTAGTTGCAATGTCTTTTAATATTAGTATTGATGCCTTGTTAACATCAGAATCTTATATTCTGATATGGATATTTATCATTACAAGAGTTATGCTGTACGTTTTTATACAAGTCATACTACGCGTGATGAAGCGAAGTAGACTAAACCTTAGAAAGCGTGAGTGGATTACCTTTCTAATCGTTTTCCTGGTATCTTTTATTACCGATACAACCTTATATTTAATGGTGAGAAATAATCCGACAGATGAAGCAATGAATTTTAAGGCTCTCATCATTCTTATAGGCATTATCATCATTGATATTTATATCTATCATTCCATTTTATCTTTAAGTCAGGAAAATCAGGATATTTTGCATATGGAACTGACAGAATTGAAATGTAAAGAGTTGGAGAGACAGCTGTTCCAAATTAAAGATGCTGAAAACAGAGAAACAAAAATGCGGCATGATTATAAAAATCATCTTGCCTGTATACAAACACTTTTAGTGGAAGAAAAATACGATACCGTAAAAGATTATGCCAAAAAAGTATCAGACTTTTATCTTCAGCAATCAACAGATTTTGAAATCTGCAATAATCATACCATTAATGCCGTTCTTCATGCTAAATCGGATGTTTGTCAAAAATACGGTATTCTTTTAGATATCAAAGTAGCGGGAGATACAAGTACTCTGGATGGAGTTGATACCAGTATTGTTTTATTCAATCTCCTGGATAATGCAATTGACGCAAATATGCATAATGAGAATAAATGGATTTCACTGGAGATGTATCAGGAAAAACGTTATTTCAATATTTTTGTAAAAAATCCTATTAATGAATCAGTATTAAAGAATAATCCACAGTTGTTATCTACAAAAGATTCTTCCGGAAAGCACGGTCTGGGACATCTGAATGTTGCTGATGCTGTAAATAAGAACGGAGGTATAGTAGAATATTACGAAAAAGATAATACATTTATAGCACATATTATGATGAAAATATAAATGAATTACCAGTTAGGCAATGAATCAGACCAATTAGTCAATACATATTGAAACTTTTAGAATTAATTGGTAAAATCCTATAGAAATGTAAAATTCTATGAAGTTTATAGGGATTTAGGTGAGGTTATGATTTCTAAGTGTGCTAATGTGGTGACTGATTTATGTGTCCGGAAGATGATCATTCAAGGCACTGAAAAAGAAGTATATCAGTATGGATTTGAATTAATAATATCAACGATAGTTAATATATTCTGGGTATTATTAATTGGTATTATCTATCAAAGATTATTTTTAGCTTTATTAGGGTTTTTAATTTTTGCATGGGTCCGAACCCAAAGTGGGGGATACCACGCAAGTTCTTATTTCAAATGTAACTTTTCATTAATTATTGTATTTGGATTTATCATGACATCTGTTCGTTTTTTTAAAATTACAGATATTAATTTCGCCTTTTTTGTACTGGCATACATATATGTTCCACTTTTTATGTGGCAGTTTTCACCAATTGAAAACTTGAAATGCCCTTTAGACACTACTGAAATTCCTCTCATAAAAAGAAAAGTATTATTGAGAGTACTTATTTGTGAAGTAGTAGGCATTTGCGGATGGGTATTCGGTTACAATGAACTAGCTGTTTTAGTTTTGTTTGTTCATGTTGCCGTTATCATATTAATAATAATTGAAATATTGAAAAGGAGGCGATTAAATGAAAAGCACTATTAAAAAAAACCTGTTAAAAGTTGTTGCAGCTGCTGGACATGCTGTAGCATTAGAAGGCGGTGACTGGCCATCATGGTATGGAATTTACCAGCCATCTAAACCAGAAGCATTAAAAAAATCTAATGGTAAAAGTACCAAATAGGATACAAAAAATACCAATTAGACGAGATTAGAATCCAGTTAGTCAAAAGCTATTGCAATTTTTTCTAAATGAGTTAATATATTGGTGTTCAGACAATTATTAACTCATTATTCTTTTTCGGAAGCTGTCTGATTTGATTACTGTTATCGTTTGAGGGAGTACTGCGTGAAGTGGGGAACGCGTGTATATAAATATATATGAGCGATAATAACGTACGGAAAATTTTTTTATAAACGAACAGAATCAAATCGGCTTCATAATACGCCTCTGTAATATGCCAGACGCCTTTATCTGGGATGTTACAGGGGCCATTTTTATTTTGTAATGGCAATTTTGTATAAGGTGTGTTAGAATCATGTTAGTTTAAATTTTGCCTTTCGGAGGAAAGCATATGGATTGTAAAACTGCCCAGCAGATGATTTTGCCTTATATACAGCGAAAATTAAATGATAAAGAACTCGAAAAATTCATTGAGCATATCAAAGAATGTCCGGAATGCCATGAAGAACTTGAGATATATTTTACGATCTATTTTGCATTGGAACGTCTGGATGATGAAAGCCATATGAACTATAATATCCAGAAGCTTCTGGTTGATGACCTGCATTCTTCTGAACATCGCGTACACCGCAGAAAGATTATGCGTTTTTACCGGCACTGTTTTATGGCTGTAGCCGAGCTGGCTCTGCTAATTGTACTGTTTACCCAGTTTCAGATGTGGAGCAGCAATAAAACAATTCAGCAGACAACAATCTACGAATTTGTCTATGGCAATCCAAAATCCGATATCGACGAAAATTTAAAAGATATTCCACAGATCTACCAGATCGAAACTTTAGATACCGAAGTGTCGACCGGCAGTGAAAAGAGTGGTGTGAAAAAAACTCCCGAGACGGAAAGTTCTTCCAATAGTGCCAGCGAAAAATCCTCAAATAAAAAAAATAAGAATACAAAGAAAAAGAATGCAAAAAATAAAAGTACTGAGATTCAGACTACAAAAAAGTAATTGGAGAAATGTATGAGTGAAAAAATTGTTTTAATAGATGGACATAGCATTTTAAACAGGGCTTATTATGGAATTCCTGATCTGACGAATTCAGAAGGGCTGCATACCAATGCAATTTATGGTTTCTTGAACATCATGTTTAAAATATTGTCCGAAGAAAATGCGGATTATCTGGCAGTGGCATTTGACCTGAAAGCCCCTACTTTTCGTCATAATATGTATGCGGAATACAAGGGCACCAGAAAACCCATGCCGGATGAACTGCGCCAGCAGGTACCAGTAATGAAAGAAGTGCTCGAGTCTATGGATATCCCGCTGATGCAGCTGGATGGATATGAAGCAGACGACCTCTTAGGCACCGTGGCAAAAAAGATGGAAAAAGAAGGGCTCGTAGTCTCCATCGTTTCCGGTGATCGGGACATGCTTCAGCTGGCAACCGACCAGATCAAAATCCGTATTCCGAAAACGAAGCGGACCGGGACAGAAATAGAAGATTACAATACCAAAGACGTAATAGAAAAATATCAGGTTACCCCTCTTCAGATCATAGAATTAAAAGCACTGATGGGGGATGCTTCTGACAATATTCCAGGGATACCAGGAGTTGGCGAAAAGACCGCCACAAAATTAATTGTGGAATATGGCTCTATTGAAAATGCTTATGCCCACGTGGATGAGGTAAAACCAAATAAAGCCAGGGAATCTTTAAAAAACCATTATGATATGGCAGTGCTGAGTAAAGAACTTGCAACAATTAACATTGAAAGCCCTCTGGATTTCTCTCTGGAAAGTGCCCGTATTCACAATCTTTATACACAAAAAGCATTTGAATTTTTTAAGCGGCTGGATTTCAAAAATATGCTTTCCAAATTTGATTGTGAGGCACCGGTAAATACTGTGACAGATGCCTTTGCAAAAGCAGATGACTTCGGTAAAGTAGAAGAGATCTTTACAAATGCAGGTCTAAATAAGCATGTCGGCATACAGCTTTTTACTGAGAAAGACGGATTATTTGGATGTTCTCTTTGTTACGGACAATCCGATATTTATTTTATACCGGTTCAGGGATTCATTTCGGAAGATTACCTGATTGGTAAGATACAGGAAATGATTAAGGCAGTTCCGGCAATCAGCACGATTAATCTAAAAGAACAGTTAAAGTACCTTGCAGTAACCAGAGAACAGCAGCCCCGGTTTGCAGATGGCGCTATTGGCGCTTACCTGGTAAATCCCCTAAAGGATACCTACACCTATGAAGACCTCGCAAAAGAGTATCTGAATATGATGGTTCCTTCCAGGATGGAGCTGTTAGGGAAAATTTCTCTGACTGCGGCGGCTGAGGAAAAAGAATCAGAACTGATAACTTATGCATGCTATGCAGCTTATGTAGCTTTTTCCTGCACACCTAAAATCCGGGAACGGCTTGTTGAAATGCAGATGGATCATCTCTTTGATGAAATTGAGATGCCCCTCGTTTATACACTCTTCGACATGGAACAGGAAGGGATTCTGGTAGAATCAGAAGCACTGAAAATCTATGGCGAACAGCTTCAGATCCGCATTGAAGAACTGGAAAAATCTATTTACGAACAGGCAGGAGAGCAGTTTAATATTAATTCTCCGAAACAGCTGGGTGTCATTTTATTTGAAAAATTAAAATGCCCCAACGGCAAAAAAACGAAAACCGGATATTCCACTGCTGCAGATGTCCTGGAGAAACTGGCTCCCGATTTTCCAATCGTAACCGATATCTTGGAATACCGCCAGCTCACAAAGTTAAAATCTACCTATGCGGACGGACTTGCCAATTATATCTCTGCGGACGGAAGAATCCACAGCACCTTCAACCAGACAATTACGGCCACCGGAAGAATCAGCAGCACAGAACCAAACCTGCAGAATATTCCCATCCGTATGGAACTTGGAAGACTCATCCGTAAAGTATTTGTTCCAAAAGAGGGATATGTATTTGTAGATGCCGATTATTCTCAGATTGAGTTACGTGTGCTTGCACATATCTCAGGGGATGAGACTTTAATAAATGCTTATCAGCAGGCTCAGGATATCCATCGGATTACGGCTTCCCAGGTATTCCATATACCCTTTGAGGAAGTTACCGACCTGCAGAGGCGCAATGCAAAGGCAGTAAATTTTGGTATTGTCTATGGTATCAGTTCCTTTGGGCTTAGTCAGGATCTAAGTATTACCCGTAAGGAAGCTGCTGCATATATAGAGCAATATTTCATCACCTATCCAAGAATTAAGCAATTCCTGGATGAAACAGTAGAAGCTGCAAAAAAAGAAGGATATGTAACCACCATGTTTGGCAGAAGACGTCCCGTTCCGGAGTTAAATTCCAGCAATTTTATGCAGCGGTCTTTTGGGGAACGTGTGGCGATGAATTCCCCGATACAGGGAACTGCCGCAGATATAATAAAAATAGCCATGATTCGTGTGAATAACAGTTTAAAAGAAAAGGGTCTGAAATCCAGATTAATTCTGCAGGTCCATGATGAACTTTTAATCGAAGCCTCAAAGGATGAACTTGATCAGGTAGAACAGATCCTGGAAGCAGAAATGACGGGTGCTGCCGATCTGGCTGTTAAAATGGAGATTGATATGCATACCGGAAATAACTGGTATGAGGCTAAATAGATAGGAGACTGGATTACTAATGAAAGTATTGGGAATCACCGGTGGAGTAGGCGCCGGTAAGAGCACCGTTTTAGACTATATAGCAAAAATGTATCATGCGAGAGTAATTCAGGCTGACCAGGTCGGACATCTTCTGATGTCCCCGGGTCAGGTATGCTATTACCGCATTGCAGAAACATTTGGGAGCAGTATTTTAAATGGGGACCAGAACATCAACCGCAGCAAGCTTGCTGACATTGTCTTTCGGGATCCTGATAAATTACAAAAGCTCAATCAGATAGTCCACCCTGCAGTAAAAGAATATATCGTAAATGAAATAAAAAAAGAACGTACTGCCGGGAGAGTACCTTTTGTAGTGATCGAAGCAGCTCTTTTAATTGAAGACCACTACGAGACAATCTGTGACGAATTCTGGTATGTCTATACATCTGATGATGTGCGCAGAATCAGACTCAAGAAGGCACGTGGATATTCGGATGAGAAAGTAAAACAGATTATGAAAAACCAGATGCGCGACAACGTATTTCGCCAGCATTGTCAATTTGTAGTTGACAACAGCAGCAATATTGTAGAAAATACATATGAACAAATTGACAGGGGATTGATAGAACATGAATTTTTGTAGTATAACAAGCGGAAGCAGTGGAAACTGCATTTACGTAGGATCAGAACATGCCAGCCTTCTGGTAGATGTAGGCTTAAGCGGCAAGCGAATAGAAGCCGGCTTAAATTCCATTGACCGAAAAACAGCGGAGATGGATGGCATTTTAATTACACATGAACATTCCGACCATATAAAAGGCCTGGGCGTCCTGGCGAGAAAGTATCAGATACCAATTTATGCAACCGGTGGTACCATCGAGGCAATGAAAGCTTATTCACCTCTTGGTAAAGTAGACGAATCTCTTTTTTGCGAGATCTATCCGGATAAACCATTTTGTATCAAAGATCTGGAAGTAGCGCCATTCTCTATTTCCCATGATGCGGCTGATCCGGTAGCCTATCGAATTAACCATGAGAATAAGTCTGTAGGCGTGATTACAGACCTGGGACATTATAATGATTACATAGTAGACCATCTTCAGGGACTTGACGGCGTACTTCTGGAAGCAAACCACGATATAAATATGCTTCAGGTGGGTAGTTATCCCTATTACCTGAAACAGAGAATCCTTGGAAACAGAGGGCATCTGTCAAATGAAAATGCTGGAAGGCTGCTCTGCCGTATTCTACATGACGGCTTAAAAACTATTATGCTTGGGCATCTCAGCCAAGAAAATAATTACGAAGAGCTTGCATATGAAACGGTCTGCTCAGAAGTAACGTTAGGAGAAAATCCTTATAAAGCAAAAGATTTTCCCATCCGCGTGGCACATAGAGATGAGCCAAGTGAATTATTTGCGATATAAAGCCATACCCCACCGCCTGTCTGCTGATGCAGAGGGCAGGGTGGTACTGACTTACATATATAGATTAATGTGAAAGAGGACTTCGGTCCCCGAAAGGAGAAGAAATGAAAAAAACAATTATCACAGTCGTAGGAAAAGATACCGTAGGAATTATCGCTAAGGTTTGTACTTTCCTTGCAGAGAACAACGTAAACATCCTTGATATCTCCCAGACAATTGTACAGGGATTCTTCAATATGATGATGGTTACCGATGCAAACAACTCTACAAAGTCTGCTGAAGAACTGGCTAAAGAACTGGAAAAACTAGGCGATGAAATCGGCGTGAGCATCCGCTGCCAGCATGAAGAAATCTTCAACATGATGCATCGTATCTAGAGTGTGCCTCAGGGCTCCAATTTGTCACTATATGAAGAAAGGTAATAATCTGTTATGATAAATTTATTTGAAGTAAGCGAAACAAATAAAATGATTACCCAGGAGAACCTGGACGTAAGAACCATTACTCTGGGTATCAGCCTGTTAGACTGTGTGGATTCCGATCTTGAAAAATTAAACCAGAAAATCTACACGAAGATTACAACGCTGGCAAAGGATCTGGTTTCTACCGGAAAAGAAATTGAAAGAGAATACGGAATTCCCATCGTGAATAAACGTATTTCCATAACACCGATTGCTTTAGTGGGCGGCAGTGCATGCAAATCCTCTGATGACTTTGTAACTCTTGCCAAAACACTGGACAAAGCTGCAAAAGAAGTAGGCGTTAACTTTATCGGCGGATATTCTGCTCTGGTGAGCAAAGGCATGACAAAAAGTGACGAATACCTGATCCGTTCCATTCCAAAGGCTCTTGCCTGCACAGAACGGGTATGCAGTTCCATTAACCTGGGATCCACCAAATGCGGTATCAATATGGATGCAGTACGTCTGATGGGTGATATGATTCTGGAAACAGCAGAGTATACAAAAGAAAATGATTCTCTTGGCTGTGCAAAGCTTGTAGTTTTCTGCAATGCTCCGGATGATAATCCTTTCATGGCAGGTGCTTTCCACGGTGTGACAGAAGCGGATGCAATTATTAATGTAGGCGTCAGCGGACCGGGTGTGGTAAAGACAGCTTTGGAACAGGTTCGTGGCGAAAGTTTTGAAGTATTATGCGAAACCATCAAGAAAACAGCATTTAAAGTAACCCGTGTCGGACAGCTGGTAGCTCAGGAGGCATCCAAACGTCTGCAAATTCCGTTTGGAATCATTGATTTATCTCTGGCACCGACACCGGCAATCGGAGACAGTGTTGCAGATATTTTGTGTGAAATCGGTCTGGAATACGCAGGTGCGCCAGGAACAACTGCAGCACTTGCACTTTTAAACGACCAGGTGAAAAAGGGCGGTGTTATGGCATCTTCCTATGTGGGCGGATTGAGCGGTGCTTTCATTCCGGTCAGCGAAGACCAGGGTATGATTGACGCTGTTCAGGCAAATGCTCTGACCATCGAAAAGTTAGAAGCAATGACCTGTGTATGTTCCGTAGGTCTGGATATGATCGCAATTCCGGGAGATACCAAGTCTACTACCATAGCAGGTATCATTGCAGATGAAATGGCAATCGGTATGGTAAACCAGAAAACAACTGCCGTGCGTCTGATTCCGGTTATTGGAAAAGGCGTGGGAGAAATTGTACAATTCGGCGGACTGTTAGGATATGCACCGATTATGCCTGTTAATAAATATGGATGTGATGCATTTGTTAACCGTAAGGGTAGAATTCCGGCTCCAATTCACAGTTTTAAAAATTAAAAATCAGGCGTGATGCATTTTCTACTGCATCACGCCTTTTTATCTGATCTTTTACTTATCATTGGGGTTCCAGCCATTCGTAATGGGACATTATGCATCCCCTGGTGAATCACCTGGGCGACTGGGCTGCCGCTGCACAATGATCTGTCTGATAATTTCATTATACGTATGACCTTTGTATAAATTTGATACTGCGCTATGATACACCTGTGCACTATAAATATCACAGTCCAGCATCTTTCTTGCTGTTTGGGAAGCAGGGCTGTTCTCTAAAAGTTTATACGCATCCGCCATTTTTGTAATAATGGGCAAAGGGCTTTTCTTCTTAATTTCAGTCAGAAGCACAGACGCATCTTTGTTAAATCCCAGAACCCGGATGTAACAAGCCCCATTGCCGTCTCTGACAGCCTTCTTTACCTCATCCTCTGTTATACCCAGTAAAATATGCATCAGCGCCCGCCGGATTCGGGTTTCGGTAAACTGCCGCGTCTTTAAACATGCTGTAAAATCTTCAAATCCCTGATAAGAATATCTCAGGTTCCAAATTCTTTTCGCCAGATCCGGGGATACATCAAAAAATTCGGCAAGTTCTTCCCAAGCCGTTGCAGATATCAGCCGATAGTGCAACGGCAATGAAAAATCGGCGCTCTTTACCGGAAACGTCCGGCATGATTCGCGCTTCAGTATGGCGCAAACCTCATTTGGTATCTGCTCCTTTATCGGATTTACCAGCAGATTACCAGACAATTTTCCTGATTCATTTTCAAGTAATTTTCCCTGTTCTTCCTGTATTACCCTCCGTATAGCAGTTGCGGAGCTGATGCCTGCATAAAGTGTAGGATCATGGTAGCCGCTTAATATACGCTCTATGGTTACTGGTACCATATTGCTTTTTAACTTCTTCAGAGCTTTCAGATACTCGATACCCAGGATGTTATTAGGTGAATCCAGCACATTCTTCCATACGGATACCCAGTCCTCTTTTCCACTTGCATGTAATACCGAGAGGCAGGAGAGCAGCGCTTCTTCTCTTGCTGCGGGGAATGATCTGCCTTCTGCAAGCAGGTCTTTTAATGCATTTTTATATGGAAGCGGCTCTTCCGCGAGAATTTCTGCAATTTCATCCAGTACCTGAATATCCCCCCATTCGCTTCCAAAGCAGATGCTGTCTATGATTCCCAGGGAATCCAACAGTGAAACTGCACCCAGGGCGAAATACTCTGCGCTGGCACATGCAAAATATGCCGGAATCTCCAGTACCAGATCGGCACCGCATGACAATGCCATTTCCGCTCTGGAGAACTTATCTATGATTGCCGCCTCCCCCCTCTGGAGGAAGTTCCCGCTCATCACAACCACCACAAAATCGGCACCGGTTTTCTCCTTTGCCTGTTCCAGATGGTATCTGTGTCCATTGTGAAACGGATTATATTCCGTAACCAGTCCAACAACCTTCATATAATGTTGAAATCCTCCATTTCTGTAAGTAGAAAACTATATTTTTATTATCGATTATACCACACAACATCCCCTTCGTACATCAATCTTATATAACCTCCGTAACTACTTCGGTACCTTTCTAACTCACCCAACAAATCGAACAAATCAATACAATCAAAAAATAAACAACAAAATGCAAAAGCCAATTTTAAAAAATATTGTCAAGAACCAAAATATTTTCCCCAAAAAATACTTCTCACAGTCAAAAAAACCGGTCCGGATATCAAAAGTTTATCCAAAAATACAATTTTACCCCCGGTGTATGGAAAAAGATACACCATAACGGTTGAAATTAGCCATTTATAGGGCTATAATTAAAAAGAATGAAAGGTTGTTAAACATTGTTAAAATATTAATTAACTTGTATGCCCATATGGTATCATGTATAATATTTTTATGACGGTTTTGGACCTAAAACACGAAAGGAGTCAGAAATCATGGGATTTATTGACGTAATCAAAGAAAGAGCGAAATCAAACAAAAAAACGATCGTACTGCCGGAGACAGAAGACCGCAGAACATATGAAGCAACTGCCCAGATCTTAAAAGAAGGCGTTGCTAACGTAGTACTGGTAGGTAGCGAAGAGGCAGTTAAAAAAGGCAGCGAAGGATTAGACATTACAGGAGCTATTATCGTAGATCCTGCAACTTCAGATAAGACAGCAGGCTACATAGACAAGCTTGTAGAGTTAAGACAGAAAAAAGGCATGACACCAGAGCAGGCAAAGGATATTTTATTAAACCAGTACCTGTACTATGGCGTTATGATGGTTAAAATGGGCGATGCAGACGGAATGGTATCCGGAGCATGTCATTCTACTGCAGACACATTAAGACCATGCCTTCAGATTTTAAAAACAAAACCGGGAACAAAATTAGTATCCGCATTCTTCCTGATGGCTGTTCCAAATTGCGAATATGGTGCAAACGGTACATTTATTTTCGCAGATGCCGGATTAAACCAGAATCCGAATCCGGAAGAACTGGCTGCAATCGCAGCTTCATCCGCAGAATCCTTCCAGTTATTAGTAGAAGAGGAACCAATCGTGGCTATGCTTTCCCATTCCACCATGGGCAGTGCAAAACACGCAGATGTTGACAAAGTAGTAGAAGCAACCAGAATTGCAAAAGAGCAGAACCCAAATCTGAAATTAGACGGCGAATTCCAGTTAGATGCAGCAATCGTACCTAGCGTTGGTGCTTCTAAAGCTCCTAACAGCCCGGTAGCTGGTAAAGCAAATGTATTGCTGTTCCCAGACCTGGATGCAGGAAATATCGGATACAAATTAGTGCAGAGACTTGCAAAAGCAGAAGCTTACGGACCTGTAACACAGGGTATTGCAAAACCGGTAAATGATTTATCACGTGGATGCAGCGCGGAAGACATTGTTGGGGTTGTTGCAATCACAGCAGTTCAGTGTCAGGCACAATAGGAAGATTTTACCTACATAATTATACGGAAGTTCTAAAAGAATATAATAAATGAAAAGAAAACCAATGGAGGTATTTTTTAATGAACGTATTAGTTATCAACTGTGGAAGTTCATCTCTTAAGTATCAGTTAATTAACTCTGATACAGAGGATGTATTGGCAAAGGGGCTTTGCGAAAGAATTGGAATCGAAGGAAGCAGACTGGTTTACCAGCCAAAGGGCGGAGATAAAGAAATTACAGAAAGCCCGATGCCGACTCACAAAGAAGCAATCAAAATGGTACTGGATGCATTGGTAAATGACAAGACCGGCGTAATTGAAAGCCTGAAAGAAGTAAAGGCCGTAGGCCACAGAATCGTACACGGCGGTGAGAAATTCGCTTCTTCAGCAGTGATCACAGAAGAAATGTTAAAAGCAGTGGAAGAGTGTAATGACCTTGCGCCTCTTCATAATCCTGCAAACTTAATCGGTATTCGTGCGTGCCAGGAATTAATGCCTGAAGTACCGATGGTTGGCGTATTCGATACTGCATTCCATCAGACTATGCCTGAAAAAGCATATATGTATGGCCTGCCTTACGAATATTATGAAAAATATAAAGTAAGAAGATATGGTTTCCACGGAACTTCCCATAACTTCGTTTCTAAAGAAACAGCAAAATTCTTAGGACTTGATATCAATAATTCCAAAATTATTGTGTGCCACTTAGGTAACGGCGCATCCATTTCCGCTGTATTAAACGGTAAGTCCATTGATACTTCCATGGGAATGACTCCACTTGAAGGACTGGTAATGGGAACACGTTCCGGTGATATTGATCCGGCTATCTTAGAGTTCCTGTCCAAAAAAGAAAATATGGACATTGATGATTTAATGAACATGTTAAATAAAAAATCCGGCGTTTATGGCTTATCCGGAATCTCAAGCGACTTCCGTGACCTGGAAAATGCTGCTGAAGAAGGAAACGAAGCTGCAATCCTTGCAAGAGCCGTATTCAATTACCGTGCTGCAAAATATATCGGTGGATACGTAGCTGCTCTGAATGGTGTTGATGCAATTGCATTTACAGCAGGACTGGGTGAAAATGACTCTCTGGTACGCCGTGATATCATTGCATATCTTGGATACCTGGGTATTACTTTAGATGCAGAAGCAAATAAAGCAAGGGGCAAAAAAACTCTGCTTTCCACACCGGATTCCAAGGTAAAAGTTGTTCTGCTTCCTACTGATGAAGAACTTGCAATCTGCAGAGAAACTGTTGCTCTGATTTAGTTCAACCAGTTTCGGAATGTGCACCTGCTATATTTAACGGGTGTCTTAATCACAGTTTAAATGTGCAATGCAGTACTTGCAATAAGGCGGAGACTTGTAGAGACTCCGCCTTATTTTTTAAATGTAAGTTTATCCCACTTTATTGTAAAATTATGTTGACAAAAACATTTTGCATATGTATAATAATTTAGGTGTGGATAGGAGGTCATAATGCTGATAGACTTAAACGGTGTTTTAAAAAACGACGAATTAGTAATGCAGACTGATGCAGGACTGGGGCTGGAGACTTTCGTTTCAAAGCTTGGCAGTTTTCCTATCATTAGCAGTACCCCAGTTTCTTTACAGATACAGAACAAAGGAAACAGGAAACTGCACATAACAGGGGAGGGAACAATCACTGTTTTAATTCCCTGCGACAGGTGTCTGGAAGATGTAAAAACTGACATCAAAGTTCGTATTGATAAAGAAATTGATATGAATATAGATGAAGCAGAGCATCAGAAAGCACTTGATGAACACAATTATATTGATGGATATAACCTGGATGTGGATAAGCTTGTCTATGGCGAGATGTTATTGAATTGGCCGATGAAGGTTTTATGCAGTGAAAGCTGTAAGGGAATCTGTAATCAATGCGGCGCCAATTTAAATCTTGGGACTTGCAGCTGTGATCATACAGATTTAGATCCAAGAATGGCCAAAATCCGTGATATCTTTAGCAAATTTAAGGAGGTGTAAACCATGTCAATCTGTCCAAAAAATAAATCTTCCAAAGGAAGAAGAGACAAGAGAAGAGCAAACTGGAAAATGTCTGCTCCGAATTTAGTAAAATGTGCTAAATGCGGCGAACTTATGATGTCTCACAGAGTATGTAAGAACTGCGGAACATACAATAAAAAAGAAATCATATCCACAGAAGCATAAGATATGATAAAGCATCTCGTTGGAGATGCTTTTTTTACGTGCTTTTCTCTGGTTTTGCAGTGCTTTTACCCAGAAAAACAATAGAACTTCAACACTTCTTAAGATTCTCTAAAAATATCTATTGATTTTCTGTATGATGTTTAGTATATTAGTTAATAGAAATACGAGGAGGAAATAATATGCAGGAATTAGTTCGGGTCGTAGTCGATGCTATGGGTGGTGATCATGCCCCGGCAGAGATAGTTAAGGGAGCCGTAAACGCAGTGAATGCGAGAAATGATATTAAAGTATTCCTGGTAGGGCGCTCGGAAGAGGTACAGAGAGAATTATCAAAGTACACCTATCCAAAAGAGCTAGTGGAAGTTGTTCATGCTGATGAAATTATTGAAACAGCGGAACCGCCGGTTATGGCAATTCGAAAGAAAAAAAATTCTTCCATAGTATTAGGGCTGAATCTGGTAAAAAAAGGAGAAGCAGATGCTTTTGTTTCTGCCGGAAGTACCGGAGCCGTATTGGTCGGCGGACAGCTTATCGTTGGGCGCATTAAAGGAATTGAGCGGCCGCCTCTGGCACCACTGATACCCACTAAGACTGGTGTTTCATTGCTGGTTGACTGTGGCGCTAATGTAGATGCAAGACCATCTCATTTAGTACAGTTTGCTAAAATAGGTTCTATTTACATGGAAAATGTAGTAGGTATTAAAAATCCTAAAGTTGGTATCGTCAATATCGGTGCAGAAGAGGAAAAAGGCAACGCTCTGGTAAAAGAGACATTTCCACTCTTGAAGGAATGCAAAGACATTAATTTTATCGGAAGTGTGGAGGCCAGAGACATTCCAGCTGGCGTATGCGATGTAATTGTTTGCGAAGCATTTGTCGGGAATGTAATTTTAAAGTTGTATGAAGGTGTGGGGGCCACCCTGATCTCTAAAGTCAAGGCAGGCATGATGACAAGCCTTCGCAGTAAGATTGGCGCCTTACTGGTAAAACCGGCATTAAAAGAGACATTGCAGTCTTTTGATGCAAGTCAATATGGCGGTGCACCTTTACTTGGGTTGAATGGCCTTGTGGTAAAATCTCACGGTAGCTCGCAAGCATCTGAGATTACCAATTCCATTGTTCAATGCGTGCAGTTTAAACAGCAGCAGATCAATGAGAAAATCAAAGAAAAAATTAAAGTAGATTAGTAAAAGAGAGGATTGATGATTATGGAATTCGAAAAGTTACAGAAAATTATTGCCGAGGTACTGAATGTGGATGCAGATGAGATCACAATGGAGACAACATTTGTGGATGATTTAGGAGCTGACTCCTTAGATGTATTTCAGATTATCATGGGGATTGAAGAAGAATTCGATATTGAAATTCCAAATGAAGAAGCAGAGAAAATTGTTTCAGTAGGCGATGCTGTAGAGCAAATCAAAAGTGCAATCAACTAAAACGGTTTTAATGAGGGTGTTGCAAAGCAGCACCCTTTGTTGTATACGTAGGAAAGTGCGAAAGAAAACCGCTTACACACTACTAATTAAGAAATAGCGCAAGCAGGCTTACGCTAATCAGAAGGGGTTAACTATGAAATCAACCAGAAAATTAGCCGAACTTGAGAATCGAATCGGATATAAATTCCGCAATTTCGAACTTTTGGTACAGGCAATGACTCACAGTTCTTATGCGAATGAACATAAAGCTGCTAAGATGAAAGATAATGAACGCCTCGAATTTTTAGGGGATGCAGTGTTAGAAGTTACCAGCAGTGAATATTTATTTCACAATTACCCGGATCTGCCGGAAGGAGACCTGACAAAGCTTCGTGCAAGCATTGTCTGTGAGCCTACCCTTGCCCTGTGCACGAAAGAAATAGAACTGGGCAGTTATTTACAGCTTGGGAAAGGTGAAGAGCATACAGGAGGACGTCATCGTGATTCTATCGTATCGGATGCCATGGAAGCTCTTATAGGTGCCATTTATTTAGATGGTGGTTTTGCTAATGCAAAAGAGTTTATTTTAAAATATATAATGAAAGATATTGAAAATAAGCAGCTCTTTTATGATAGCAAGACTATCCTGCAGGAAATTGTACAAAGAGATTTTAAAGGTGATGAAATCGTATATACCCTGACAGGGGAAGAAGGCCCTGACCACGATAAAAAATTCATTGTAGAACTGCACATCGGTGAAAAAAATGCAAGCCAGGGAATTGGACGTACCAAGAAAGCTGCTGAACAGGAAGCGGCATACCGCGCAATCATCGACTTGAAAGGAAAGACAAAAGAGATATGTACTTAAAAAGCATAGAAATCCACGGCTTCAAATCTTTTGCCAATAAAATTGTCTTTAAATTCCACAATGGAATTACCGGAATCGTTGGACCCAACGGCAGCGGTAAAAGCAATGTTGGTGATGCAGTGAGATGGGTACTTGGTGAACAGCGTGCCAAACAGCTGCGTGGTGCCAATATGCAGGATGTTATCTTTTCCGGAACAGAAAACCGGAAACCCATGGGATTCGCATCTGTTGCCATTACACTGGATAACGAAGACCACCAGCTTCCCATCGATTATAATGAAGTAACCGTGACGAGAAGAGTATACCGCTCCGGAGAAAGTGAATATCTGATCAACGGCACCACCTGCCGGTTAAAAGATGTCAACGAACTTTTTTATGATACCGGTATCGGTAAAGAAGGTTACTCCATCATCGGCCAGGGACAGATCGATAAAATATTAAGCGGAAAACCGGAAGAGCGCAGAGAGCTTTTTGACGAGGCTGTAGGAATTGTTAAATACAAACGGCGGAAATTGGCTGCACAGAAAAAGCTGGAGGATGAAAAACAGAATCTGGTTCGTGTAAATGATATTCTGTCCGAGTTGACCAAGCAATTGGGTCCACTGCAAAGACAGGCAGAAACTGCAAAAGTTTATCTGAAGAAAAAAGAAGAATTAAAAGCAGTAGATGCAAATATGTTTTTAATGGAAATGGACCGAATCCGAATCCAGCTCCGTGAAATAGAAGAGAAGATCGCCATTTCCAATCAGGATCTTCAATCCACAAAAGACAATTATGAGAGCGCTAAAGTGGAATATGACCGGATTGAAAAAGAATTAGAAGAGTTAAGTGCCAGGATTGAGGAGCAAAAAGAACGCTCCAACAAAAACCAATTGTTAAAGCAGCAGTTAACCGGGCAGATCAATGTCTTAAAAGAACAGATTAATACGGCAAAGTTAAATGATGAACATTTGCAGAACCGTATTCTGAGCATACAGAAAGAATTGGATGGGAAGACACAGCAAAAAGATGCCCAGCAGTCAGAACTTTCCCTTCTAAAAGAACAGCTGGATAAAGTCCAGGCAGTAGAAGTGGAAAACAAAGCGGTGGGCTTACAGCTTCAGAAAGATACAGGGATTCTGGAAGGACATATCGAAGAGGGCAAGAACCAGATTATTGAATTGCTGAACCAGCGGGCATCCACAAAAGCCAAGCTGCAGCGTTATTCCACCATGATCGAACAGATTCAGATTCGTAAAGCGGAACTCAGCCAGAAAATTCTGAAATTAAAAAGTGAAGAATCCGAACAGGAAGAATCCCTGGCTGCATATCAAAAGGATTATGCAGAGGTTTCAGCTCGTATCGATACCCTGTGTGAAGAAAGTACGAAATATGACACGGAAGTAACCACACTGCAGCAGATTCTGGCCAAACAGAATGAGCAGATGGAGACCGGGCAGACTGCTTACCATAGAGAAGAATCCAGGTTGGAGTCCTTAAAAAACATCACGGAACGATATGATGGATATGGCAACAGTATCCGGCGTGTTATGGAACAGAAAAGCCGGGAAAAAGGAATCATGGGAGTAGTAGCAGACATTATCAAAGTTCAGAAATCCTATGAAACCGCCATTGAAACAGCTCTGGGAGGCAGTATCCAGAATATTGTTACCGAAGAGGAACATACCGCAAAACGTATGATTGATTTTCTGAAACGAAATAAATACGGAAGGGCAACCTTCCTTCCGCTCACAAGCATCGGCAACCGCAATGGCTTTACCAATGAAAAGGTTCTAAAAGAACCCGGGGTGGTTGGACTTGCAAGCTCCCTGGTGGATGTGGAAAGCTGCTACGAAGGGCTGGCGAAATACCTGCTGGGAAGAACGGTTGTAGTTGACCATATTGACAACGCAATTACCATTGCGAAAAAATATCAGCACACGCTGCGTATTGTTACCCTGGAGGGCGAATCTTTAAGTCCCGGCGGTTCCATGACCGGTGGTGCATTTAAGAATTCCAGCAACCTTCTGGGAAGAAGACGAGAAATAGAAGAATTAACAGAAAGCGTTGCCTTATTAAAAAAGGATATGGAAGAACTTCAGAAATCCATTGACGAGAACCGTGATAAACGGCGCATTCTGCGTGGTAAAATCGTAGAGCTGAAAGACAGCCTGCAAAAAGAATATATTGTCCAGAATACAGCTAAAATGAAGATCAAGCAGATGCAGAGCCGTAACACAGAGACAAAGTCCGGTTATGCACAGCTTAAGCGGGAATCTTCCGAGATTGAAACCCAGATCGCAGACATCCGAGTGGAAGAATCTGAAATCCAGAAAGAACTGGACGCATCCGTATCCCTGGAGAAAAAAACAGAATCCCTGATCCTTGGTCTTCAAAAAGACCTGGAAATCAAGAAGCAGGAACTGGATGCACATAACGGGAAAGCGGAAGGGATTCATCTGGATCTGGCAAATTTAAAGCAAAAAGAAGATTTCATTCATCAAAATATTTCACGAATTAATCAAGAAATGAAATCCTTGCAGGAAGAGCGGGAATCTATTAAAAACGATATTCTGGAAAATGAAAAAGATATCCAGAAGAAAGCCCACGATATTGAAGAAATTGAAATATCCATAGCAAAAGCTGCCGAACACGAAGGAGAATTAAGTGACAGGGTCAATGAGTGGATGGCTCAAAAAGAAAGCCTCTATACCAGCCACAAATCTTTCTTTACCAAACGGGAAGAGCTGTCGGAACGTATGGCAATGCTGGATAAAGAAAACTTCCGTCTATCCAGCCAGCTGGAAAAACTGGAAGAAAGCAAGGAAACCCAGATTAATTACATGTGGGAGGAATATGAACTGACGGTCAGCACTGCAAAGGAACTGAAAGATGAAGCTTATGAAAATCAGGCGCAGTTAAAAAAAGCAATCCAGCTGCTGAAATCCGATATCAAAGGTCTTGGGAGCGTAAATGTCAACGCCATTGAAGACTTTAAAGAATTGTCTGAGAGACACGAATTTCTCAGTACACAGCATGACGATCTGATTAAGGCGGAAGAAATCCTTCTTGGCATCATAGAGGAACTGGACAGCGGAATGCGCGCTCAGTTTAAAGAGAATTTTGCCATTATCCAGGCGGAGTTTGACAAAGCCTTTAAACAGCTCTTCGGAGGCGGAAAAGGCAGTCTGGAACTGGTGGAGGATGAAGATATCCTGGAGGCAGGCATCCGTATCATTTCCCAGCCCCCTGGTAAGAAGCTGCAGAATATGATGCAGTTATCCGGTGGTGAGAAAGCGCTGACTGCAATTGCCCTTCTCTTTGCCATTCAGAAATTAAAGCCGTCACCGTTCTGCCTTCTGGATGAAATTGAGGCAGCACTGGATGAGTCAAATGTTACCAGGTACGCAAAATACCTTCATAAGTTGACAAAGAATACACAATTTATTATTATTACACATAGGCGCGGTACAATGGAAGTAGCGGACAGGCTGTATGGTATCACAATGCAGGAAAAGGGTGTGTCCGCACTGGTATCCGTCAATTTAATAGAAGATGAGCTGGATTCTGTGTAAAATCGGAATCAGCAGGAGGGAATCATTATGGAAGAAAAGAAAGGGTTTTTTAAACGGCTTGTAGAAGGGCTGTCAAAAACCAGGGCGAATATTGTTGCGGGAATTGACTCTATTTTCAGTGGGTTTTCCAGCATCGATGACGATTTCTATGAAGAGATAGAAGAAATCTTAGTGATGGGCGACCTGGGAATCAACGCCACTACCGCTATTATTGAGGATTTAAAAGCAAAAGTTAAAGAGCAGAAAATCAAAGAACCATCCGAATGCAAACAACTGCTGATTGACAGTATTAAAGAACAGATGGATGTGGGCGAAACAGCCTATGAATTTGAAAACAGACAGTCTGTGGTTCTGGTGATCGGCGTAAACGGCGTGGGAAAAACCACCAGTGTGGGAAAACTGGCCGGAAAGTTAAAAGACCAGGGTAAAAAAGTAATACTGGCTGCCGCAGATACATTCCGTGCCGCAGCAGGAGAGCAGTTAACCGAATGGGCAAACCGCGCCGGTGTGGATATTATCGGCGGTCAGGAAGGTTCCGACCCGGCTGCAGTAGTGTTTGATGCAGTTGCATCCGCGAAAGCAAGGCATGCAGACGTACTGTTATGCGATACGGCAGGCAGGCTTCATAACAAGAAAAACCTGATGAACGAATTGGGCAAGATCAACCGCGTACTGGAACGGGAATATCCTGAAGCTTACCGCGAGACACTGGTTGTTCTGGATGGAACCACGGGACAGAATGCGCTGGCACAGGCAAGGGAGTTCAGCGAGATTGCAGACATAACCGGCATTATATTAACAAAACTGGATGGGACGGCAAAAGGCGGTATTGCGGTGGCAATTCATTCTGAGCTTGGCATTCCCGTTAAATATATTGGTGTGGGAGAAAGCATTGATGATCTTCAGAAGTTTAATGCAGATGAATTTGTAAATGCATTATTCAACGTACAAACCCCGGCAAATTAGAAGAAAGGCGACAAGATGTTAACATTAGATAAGTTTGAGGAAGCTTCCGAGGCAGTGAAGCAGGTTACCCAGGAGACAAAATTGGTTTACAGCCAGTACTATTCAGAACAGACCGGCAACAAGGTATTTTTTAAGCCTGAAAATATGCAGCGTACAGGAGCATACAAAATCCGCGGCGCTTACTATAAAATCAGTACATTGTCCAAAGAAGAAAGAGAGAAAGGTCTGATTACTGCCTCTGCCGGCAACCATGCTCAGGGCGTTGCATATGCTGCAAAAGCATTTGGTGCCAAAGCAGTAATCGTTATGCCTACCACCACACCTCTGATTAAGGTTAACCGCACAAAGAGCTATGGCGCGGAAGTGGTTTTATACGGAGATGTATATGACGAAGCATGTGCCCATGCCTATGAACTTGCCAATGAGCATGGCTATACCTTTATCCATCCTTTTGACGATCTGGCGGTAGCCACAGGACAGGGTACCATTGCCATGGAAATTGTGCAGGAACTGCCACTGGTAGATTATATCCTGGTTCCCATCGGCGGAGGCGGTCTGGCTACAGGGGTTTCTTCCCTTGCCAAGCTGTTAAATCCCAATATAAAGGTAATCGGCGTGGAACCCGCAGGTGCAAATTGTATGCAGTCCTCTCTGGATGCAGGTAAAGTAACGACCATGCCCAATGTGAATACCATTGCAGACGGTACCGCGGTAAAGACACCTGGCGAGCAGTTATTTCCCTATATTCAGAAAAACCTGGACGGAATCATTACCGTTGATGATGACGAATTAGTAGTGGCTTTCCTGGATATGGTTGAAAACCATAAGATGATCGTAGAAAACTCCGGTCTTCTGACTGTAGCTGCACTAAAGCACATGGAAGTAAAAGGCAAGAAGATAGTATCCATTTTAAGCGGCGGAAATATGGACGTGATTACCATGTCCTCCGTGGTACAGCTGGGATTAATCCAGAGAGACCGTATCTTCACTGTATCCGTTCTTCTCCCTGATAAGCCGGGTGAACTGGTACGGGTTGCCACTGTCATTGCTGAAGCACAAGGCAACGTCATTAAGCTTGAACATAATCAGTTTGTCAGCACAAACCGAAATGCAGCCGTTGAATTAAAAATAACGCTGGAAGCATTTGGTACGGAACATAAAAACACCATTGTAGACGCATTAAAAGAGAACGGTTATAAGCCAAAGCTTATCCGTCCAAACTTGTAGGAGATTGAATTACATGTATAGATGGCTAAAAAAATATGTCGATCCCTGGGCAAAACTCTATTCCATTATACCCCTGGTGTCCTGTTTCGTTCTGAACAGTGTCATTTATTTTGGAACCCAGCATCTTTGCAAAGACTGGTATCACTATGATTTCACACTGGAAATAGACAGGATGGTTCCATTTAAACCGGGCTGGGTATGGATTTACGTGATCTGTTATTTATTCTGGATCGTAAATTACATCATGATCGGACATTTAGGTAAAGAATCTCTTTATAAATTCGTGACTGCCGATATGTCCTCCCGTATTGTCTGCATGCTGTTCTTTATTTTGCTTCCTACCACAAATGTGAGGCCGGAGCTTATTGGAGACGGTTTAAGCGTACAACTGCTGGGCTGGGTTTATAAAATGGATCTACCCATGAATCTCTTTCCATCCATACACTGTCTGGTTAGCTGGTTCTGTTATATTGGTATTCGGGGTAATGAAAAAATCCCCAAATGGTACCGCATTTTTTCATGCCTGTTTGCAATTGCAGTCATGATTTCCACACAATATACAAAGCAACACTATATTATTGATATATTCGGCGCAGTTGCCCTTGCTGAACTTGCCTTTTATTTGAGCAGGAAATATAAATATTATGAGTTTCTTAAGAAAGTTTTTGTAAAAATAAATTGTAAGATACGCAAAATATTGATAGAATATTGATAAATTTATTCTATAATTATCCAGAGGATAATTTAGAAAAGAGGGAAATGCGTGGAATTTTTAAAGAAAAACAAAAAAAACATACTTCAGATCCTGTTTCTTTTTGCTCTTTTGGGGTTTACCTTTTATGAATTGTTTAAAGGACAGGAACTGAGTGCCATATGGGAAACCATTAAAATGGCGAAAAAAGGGTATATCTGGTTTGGTATTGCCCTGGTAATTGTATTTGTCTGCAGCGAATCGGTAATCATACACTATATGATGAATTCACTGAATAAGAAGATCCCATTGCGAAACTGTATAAAATATAGTTTTATCGGATTCTTCTTCAGCTGCAT
>OATB01000101.1_pt1 | contig 89900 bp, 98 predicted proteins | sample 1494941 | NCBI WGS metagenome assembly OATB01 (sample SAMEA2579931, study PRJEB22360) | human gut metagenome | reverse complement strand
TCTTCCGATCTGGTGGATAAGTACTATAAAAAGGACTGCAGCCTGAAGATGGAATGCAGAGTCCTGGATTCTCAGGGTGATCCTGTATGGACTGAGAGCTCTGTCTTTCTCCTTACGGATGCCGGTCAGGACGAAGTCAGGGCGATGATCCTGATCAGAAATATTGACAAAGAAAAAAGAAGAAGCCTGGAACTGGAAAACCGTTCTCAGATTGATCCTCTCACAGGACTGCTGAACCGGGGAACGGTTATTGAGGAAGTATCCATGCTTCTGGAACACAGTCCGTTGTCCAGCAGGCACATCTTCATTATGGTGGATATTGATTTTTTTAAGTCTTTGAACGATCAGATGGGACATCAGTTTGGAGACCGGGTCTTAAGAGAAATATCTAATATATTAAAAACTTCCGTCCGTATCAATGATATTGTGGGGCGTCTGGGTGGAGACGAATTCGTAATGTGTTTAAGGGATATTCCGTTAAATACCCTTCTGGAACAGAAGCTGGGAAGTATCATTGCGCAGCTTTCACGGCATTATGAAGAGGATATCTGTGTGTCCGGCAGTATGGGAGTGGCTGTGTATCCAAAGGATGGAACCAGTTTTGACGAGCTCTATATGCGCGCCGATGCTGCGCTTTATACCGCCAAGGAGCTTGGGCGCAATCAGTTTGTATTTTATCAGCAGGGAATGGAGCAGAAAAAAAGAGACCGGAACAGGTGCAAAGAGGAAGCGCAACCCGCAGCAGGCATGGAATCATCTGGACAGGAATATAAAGGTGCGGATTATAAAATAACGGATAATGAAGAGTACCGGACTGAGTTTGGCATGCCAAAGCACCTGGATGAAAAGGATCTAATTAACCATTATTTAAATTCACTCTACCGTATATTTAGTGACATTGCAGTGATGAATGTTACAAAAAATTACTACAGGCGAATGCTGAATGAGAGCGAAGGCAAAGAGCAGAAATGGGAGATTGGGAATCTGACAGAAGAACTGGATGCCATAGCCAGAAACAGGATCTGCAGCGAAGATGGGGTGCGCTTTAAACAGTTTACCAACTGGGAGCTGGTGAGAAAAGCAATACAGGAGGGGAATTCTTCTGTTTACGGGGAATTTCGTACAGGCGTAAATGCTGAAAATTATAAAGCTGAAAATTATAAATGGGAAAGCTTTTCACTGGTTCGCATGGACAACGATAATGGGGATGAGGTGTATCTTTGTCTGATACAGGATATACATGCCAGAAAAGTCCGAGAGGAAGAGAACCGGACACTTCAGATACAGCTGCGCAGACAGATTGAGGATGAATGCTACCGCAGGATTATGGAATTATCCGGGACAATATTACTGGAATATGACAGAGAGAATGACAGTTACTACGCATCACCGCCGGCAAAACAATTTACATTTATCAAAAATGTTGGAGTTAACGGTAATCAGCGTTTTATCACTCAGGATGATGTTCACCCCAATGACTGGCAGGAGGCAAGGGGGATCTCCAGAAAAGTGATGGGCGGAGCAATGAATGCAGGTGCTACGGTGCGGTTGAAAAAAACAGACGGACAGTTTATGTGGTGCCATATAGTTCTAACGGTTTTAAGGTCAGAAGACGGTTCTATCATCCGCTCTCTGTTTACTATTACGGATGTGGATGAAGCTACCAGAAACAGGAGGGAATTAGAATACAGGGCAGAGTATGATGATTTGACAGGCTGTTCTAATTTCAGTAGATTTAAGATAGAGGCAAGAAAAATTCTGGAAAACAGAAATGAAAAGAAATATGCGTTGTGGTATTGTGATCTTCGGAATTTCAAGTTGGTGAACAATGTCTATGGCTACGATTTCGGGGACCAGGTACTGCAGTATTGGGCAAAGATCAGCAGCCGTGAACAGCGTGAGGGAGAAATATTCGCCAGGGTGTCAGCAGATCACTTTGTATCCCTGCTATGGTATGACAGCATCGAAGAGCTGGAACAGCGGTTTCAGAAAAATGCGGGTCTGCTGGCTAAGTTTAAAGGTCTGGCGGGGAAAAAGCTGCGGCTGGAAATGGTGGCGGGTATCTATCTCGTGGAAATCCATGGAAAAAGAAATGGGATTGAGGATATGATAGATTGTGCCAACCTTGCACAAAAAAGTGTGAAGGTATTGGAGGGCAGCAGGTATGCAGTCTATACAGAAGATATGCGCCGGCAGATTTTATCGGAAAAAGAGATGGAGGCTGCCATGTACAAGGCGTTGGAGAATCGGGAGTTCTGCGCTTATTTCCAGCCGATTGCTGAGATTCAGGATGGTATCCGGGTAACCGGGGCAGAGACTCTGGCAAGATGGATACGTCCAGGCTATGGTGTGGTTCCTCCTAACCGCTTCATCCCGCTGTTCGAAAAGAATGGGTTTATCATTGACCTGGACAGCTATATGTTCGAGGAAGCCTGCCGTTTTCTGCGCAAGTGGCTGGATGAGGGCCGGGAGCCTATTAAAATATCCGTCAATGTCTCCAGAATCAGTGTATTTCAGCGGGACTTTTCCAAACATTACATCCGGTTAAAGGAAAAGTATAATATACCAAACGGCCTGTTGGAATTGGAATGTACGGAATCTGTGCTGGTGGAGAACGCAGAGTTGCTGGAGATGGTTATGCGTACCATGCGCGTAAGCGGATTTTTCTTCTCTATGGATGACTTTGGTTCCGGATATTCGTCCCTGAACCTGCTAAAAGATATTACTGTGGATATCCTAAAGCTGGATATGATGTTCTTCCGCAATGAAAATCTTAAGGAGCCCAGGCATCAGACCATAATATCCAGTATTATCTCCATGGCTAGGGCATTGAATATGAAGGTTGTGGCGGAAGGTGTGGAGACAGAGGAGCAATTGCAGCTGCTGAGAAAATTCGGATGCGATTATATCCAGGGATATCTCATAAGCCGGCCAATACCGGAGCAAGAATTCGAAGATCAGTTTTAATCAGTAAATAAAAATGGGATCGCTGCAGAATCAGATTCCTGCCAGATGTAATAGCTCTGGTATGGAAATGATTCTGCAGCGATCTCATTTTATTGGGAAAATGAACAATTTCTCAGATCAGGCTGGTTTTTCTTAAACTTATTGTCCAGGAAGATTTGAAAATGTTCAGCAGTGCCGATTGTAAAGTTATTTTTCCCCAGAGCCAGATATTTGTCGCCGTGTTCCAGAAAATAATAGTTATGGATCAATGTCCAGCTTTTAATGCCGGACCAGTCCACCACCGTCGTTTCTTCGGGAGCGATCTGGGTGAGTGCACTTGGGGTAATCTGAAAGGTCATCTTTTTCCCACAGAGACAATCTTGTTTGGACTTACGAAGATTCCTTACAAAGGATCTCTTAAAAAAGTCTCTGGCATAATAAATTAAGATAATACCAAGAACCAGCGTACCCATACCTGCCGCACCCAGGCCCCAGCTCCGCAGACGAGGTGCCTGGCTTAATGCCAGAACACTCACCAGCAGGAAACCAATGCCCCAGAGCTGGTAACGTTTCACTGCCTTGTAAGCGGGAGTATAATGTTCCAACAGGGTTTCATAATATAAGGTTTCGAATTCATCATCATAGGATGTTTCATTCTGAAATAAAAGTTCCAATTTACACACCTCCTTTTGGGCATATCTGAAAAATCATGCCTGCTGCAGGTTGTTTTCCAGATATGCTTTGATTGTTTATTATATACCAAAAATGTGATTATTATATGAAAAATCGGTGAGAAGAATATATAACATTACAAGGTAAATATGTAAAGTTCATTGGGGCAGCCGCTTAGGTTTTCCTTTTATTGCTAGTTTAAATAAATGGCAGACTCTGCTATAATATGTAAAAACAGAACAAATGTTCGGAAATTGTAAGGAGGACTAATTATGGCGTTTGGCACGGGGATGAATATGAATGCACCGGATGCAGGAAGAATAAGAGGCAGGCAGATAGAAATAGCCTGCTACTGCTGGTTTACCAGAACGGGGATCAGTATACCCAGATTAGTGAAATACCAGGATGAAGAAGGAGAAATACATACGATTGGCAGCATTCGTGTACTATGTTCGGAACAGAAGAATTTTGCGGGCGTTTCATCCATGGAGTATCAATGTGAAATGGAGGTAGAGGGAATACAGAAAGGTGTGAAGCTGATCTTTTTTCAGGAGAAGAATAAGTGGGTTATGGTTTATGGGAATGAGTGAGAATATATATTGGAAAAGCGGTAAGAAAAATGTCGGATGGCAGAGCGGTGTGTATTGCTAATCCAGAAGGTCTATGCTATACTTCCTATTAGAAAATATCAGGTCTAAAAGAGGACTTTTCAGATTATCATAATATTAATCGGCATATATTCCAGTATCGAACATTATGCCAGTTGAATAAGTCGTAAAATCTTGAGTTGAAAGGAAGCCGCAGAAAATGATCTATAATAATGTATTGGAAGCAATCGGGCATACACCCATGGTTCGATTAAACAAGCTGTCCCAGCCGGACAGCGCTGAGATTCTGGTGAAATACGAAGGTGTAAACATCGGAGGCTCCGTTAAAACCAGAACTGCGTATAACATGATTGCTGAGGCAGAGAAAAAAGGAAAGCTGCATAAGAATTCAGTAATTGTTGAACCCACCAGTGGAAACCAGGGGATTGGACTGGCGTTAGTTGGGGCTGTAAAAGGATATAAGGTAAAAATAGTGATGCCCGATTCTGTGAGTGAAGAGCGCAGAAAACTGGTGACCCAGTATGGGGCGGAAGTAATACTGGTACATGATGAGGGAGACATCGGGGCCTGTATCGAAGAGTGCCTCCAGACGGCGCTTCGTATTGGAGCAGAAGATCCCAATGCCTATATTCCCCAGCAATTTGTGAATCCGGATAATCCTTTGGTGCATAAATACCATACAGGTGTGGAAATACTGGAACAGGTAGAAGGGCCAATCCATGGCTTCTGTTCCGGTGTGGGGACGGGAGGTACCCTTTCGGGTATAGGAGAAGTATTAAAACGGCAGAACCCGGATATCGTAATCTGGGCGGTAGAGCCGGAACATGCAGCAATTTTATCAGGCGGAAGCATCGGGACACACTTGCAGATGGGAATTGGCGACGGGCTGATTCCGGAAAATCTGAATATGGATATCTATGAGGATATCTGCATTGTAACGGATGAAGAAGCACTGGATGTATCAAAACGCCTTGCCAGAGAAGAAGGGCTGTTATGCGGAATTTCAAGCGGGTCCAATGTAGCGGCGGCTATGCGCCTTGCTAAAAAACTGGGACCGGGAAAAAGAGTAGTTACCATACTTCCGGACACGGGAGAACGCTATTACAGCACAGAATTATTTGAAGATGATAAAAACAGTCCGTTCTGATAAGCTTCTGATAACTTTTGCGGAGAATGCCTTGTAAAATAGTAGAAACCTATGCTATAATGTCAGCAATTACGACAGATTATGCTGTCAGGTGTGGGTATACTAATAATTTTGTAATGAGGCAGTTTCTGCCTGCAGAAAGGATTTACATTCGAAGATGAATAGACAAGAGTTTTTGAATACTTTGCGTTCACAGTTATCGGGAGCAATCAGTTCACGGGAAGTGGAAGAGAATATCCGGTATTATGATGAATATATCAGAGATGCAGTGGAGAACGGAAAATCAGAGTCCCAGATTTTAAATGAGATCGGAAGTCCGTTTTTGATTGCAAGAACAATTATTGAAACCAGCAATAAAGCCAATGGAGCAGGCTATCAGAGTCAGGGGCAGGGATCTTCTTATCAGCAGGATGAGAATGATAACAGGCGCCCGGAAAGCAGTTTCCGTTCTTTTAATCTTCAGACAGGGGTACCAAAGTGGCTGATTATTACAGGAGTCGTTGTCATACTTGTAGTCATACTCAGTATTCTGGGTTCCGCAATTGCGATTCTCTCCAGATTTTTCATTCCTATTGTAGTAATCGTGCTTGTTATAGCACTGGTTAAGGGCAGGGGCCGCCGATGAAGATATCTACGAAAGGCATATATGCCTTAGAAATAGCGGTGGATCTGGCGATACATTCTGATGCAGAGCATTTGGAAAGTATTAAGAATATTGCCGGCAGGAGAAATCTTTCAGAAAAATATCTGGAGCGCATCATCAGTATGCTGAAAAAAGCAGACCTGGTAAGCAGTACCCGAGGTGCAAGAGGCGGATATTGCCTGGCGAAACCGGCAGGTGAAATTATGGTCTATGATATCCTGACTGCCGTGGAAGGGAACCTGGCACCTGTGGAATGCCTGATTAAGTCAACTGATTGTGGAATAGAATGTAATAAATGTCCCACCAGGCGTGTCTGGAACCAAATGTGGGAGCTGATTAAGGATGCCGCAAAAGAGACCAGGCTGGAAGATCTGCTGAAAAGAGCAAATTAACGGGTACAGATTCTGTTGTTTCATCCAGGGATGAATTTCCTGGTTATCATTGGTAGTTAGATAATACGATTAGAGCTGCAGGATATGATGCAGCTCTATTTTTTTCCTTTTTTTAAAATTAGGTATTGACATTTACATTATTATCCTGTATAACATAAATATATTATTTAATATATCGGTTTGGTAGGAAATAAATAAGAAAAGGTGATGAAATGAAAATCTCAACAAAAGGGAGATATGGCCTGCGGGCACTGGTTGATTTAGCATCGCATTCTACAAGTGAAGCGGTATCGCTGGCAAGTGTAGCCAACAGGCAGAAAATATCCGTGAATTATCTGGAACAGGTTTTTGCAACACTTAGAAAAGCCGGATTAGTAAAAAGCATCAAAGGGCCTCAGGGCGGATATATGCTTGCTGTAAAGCCGGAAGAAATGCAGGTGTCTGATATTTTGACAGCGCTGGAGGGTAAGTTCAGCATTATAGACGAAGTGGCGCCGGAAGAACAGCAGGACAAAGTGCAAAAGGCGATTAACGAACTGGTATGGGAAAAGATCAACCGGCAGGTTAACCACTATCTGGAAAGCACAACGCTGGCTGATTTGGTAGAAGAATATCAGAAATTAAATGGGGAAGAAGAATATATGTACTATATTTAATAAATATAGGATGCGTATTATTCTTTCAAAGATAATTCCTACTTAGTTAATAATATTAATTGGAATACTAAGTGCTTCAGAAGCACAGTATGAAAATAAAGTGGTGATAACCACGTGCTGCAGCATATAAGCAGCTGCATAACTCGTTAGACAATGAGAATATAGTGAAAAGTGAGGAGAAATATTATGAGTGAAAAGAGAGAATTAAAGTTTGAGACCCTTCAATTACATGTAGGACAGGAAAACCCGGATCCGGTGACGGATGCAAGAGCAGTACCAATCTATCAGACATCTTCTTATGTTTTCAAAAACTGCGCACATGCCGCAGCACGATTTAACCTTACAGATTCAGGAAATATCTATGGAAGGCTTACGAACACCACACAAGACATTTTTGAACAGCGTATAGCAGCGCTGGAAGGAGGCGTGGCAGCACTTGCAGTCGCTTCCGGAGCAGCAGCCATTACATATACATTTCAGAATCTGGCACATGCAGGCGATCACATCGTAGCAGCCAAGACAATATACGGCGGAACTTATAACCTTTTGGAGCATACTCTTCCGGAATACGGAATCACTGCAACATTTGTAGACCCTGATGTAGAAGGCAGCTTCGAAGCGGCGATTCAGGAAAATACGAAAGCAGTATTTATAGAGACAATCGGCAATCCCAATGCAAGCCTTATAGATATTGAAAAGGTAGCAGCAATTGCCCACGCGCATAAAATACCATTGGTGGTTGACAGTACATTTGCAACACCTTATTTGGTACGCCCCATTGATCTGGGAGCAGATATCGTGGTACATTCTGCGACAAAGTTTATTGGTGGACATGGAACAACAATCGGAGGAGTGATTGTTGACAGCGGAAAATTTGACTGGGAAGCATCCGGAAAGTTCCCGTCACTTACCGAACCAAATCCAAGTTACCATGGGGTAAGCTTTACGAAAGTAGTTGGTCCGGCAGCATTTGTAACCAAGATCCGTGCAATTTTACTGCGTGACACAGGAGCCACACTTTCCCCGATACATGCATTTATCTTTTTACAGGGATTGGAGACCTTGTCACTGCGTGTAGAACGTCATGTGGAAAATGCCCTGAAGGTGGTAGATTATTTAAGCAAACATCCTCAGGTAGAAAAAGTAAATCATCCGGCGCTTTCCGACAGCCCTTACCATGAGCTGTACCAGCGTTACTTCCCTAAGGGAGGGGCTTCGATCTTTACCTTTGAAATCAAGGGCGGATCCGCACAAGCACAGGAATTTATAGATCATCTGGAAATTTTCTCTTTACTTGCCAATGTAGCGGATGTAAAATCATTAGTAATACATCCTGCAAGCACCACACATTCCCAGATGACAGAAGAAGAGCTTGCAGGCTCAGGCATCAAACCAAATACAATCCGGTTATCCATCGGTACGGAACACATTGATGATATTATTTATGATTTAGATCAGGCATTTCAGGCAATTGCCAAGTAAGGGAAAGTGGGAAGCCTGACGCATTTAAGAAAGGATGTTAAAAATGGCTAATATATATGGAAGTATTACAGAATTGGTAGGAAAAACTCCCCTTGTGGAATTAAAAAATATTGAAAGTGCTTTTGGGCTTGCAGCAAAGGTAGTTGTGAAATTAGAATATTTCAATCCGGCGGGAAGTGTAAAGGACAGAGTGGCAAAAGCCATGGTAGAAGATGCGGAAAGCAAAGGGCTTTTAAAGCCGGGGTCTACGATTATCGAGCCAACCAGTGGAAATACCGGCATCGGGCTTGCAAGTGTAGCAGCGGCAAAAGGCTATAAAGCGATTTTTACCATGCCGGAGACTATGAGCATTGAGCGAAGAAAGTTACTGCTGGGGTATGGTGCAGAAATTGTTCTGACGGAAGGTTCCAAGGGAATGAAGGGTGCAATTGCAAAAGCAGAAGAACTTGCAAAAGAAACTCCGGGTGCTTTTATTCCGGGACAGTTTGAAAATGCCGCCAATCCGGCAATTCATGCCGCTACAACGGGGCCTGAGATTTGGGCAGACACGGATGGGGAAGTCGATGTATTTATTGCAGGTGTTGGAACTGGTGGTACCTTAAGCGGAACCGGTGTATTCTTAAAATCCAAAAAACCGGAAGTAAAAGTAATTGCCGTAGAGCCTGCTGCATCCCCAGTTTTATCGAAAGGAACCGGCGGACCTCATAAAATCCAGGGTATTGGAGCAGGATTTGTTCCCAAGAACCTGAATCAGAATGTCTATGATGAAATTGTTACGGTAGAAAATGCAGAAGCATTTGAAGCTGCAAAGCTGATCGCCAAAAAAGAAGGGATTCTTGTTGGAATTTCATCCGGAGCGGCACTTCATACAGCAATTGAATTTGCCAAAAAGCCGGAGAATGCAGGGAAAACCATCGTTGCCCTCCTGCCGGATACCGGAGAGCGTTATCTCTCAACTGAATTATTTGAATCATAAAGATTAGAGTGTGTTTAAATCGCTCTGTGCGCCGGTCTTTTGACTGGCGCTTTCTTAATGGAAACAATTTTAAAAAGCTTTTAATTGCAATTTCATTTTATTTTAATAACAGCTTTCTTTTATGGGAAAAATATTGTAGAATGTAAGCAAATATTGGTAAGAATGCAATGGAAAATAAAAAGAGTAGGAATTGCAAAAATGGAGCAGATTACAGATTATAAATTATTACTGGATACGGCGGTGCTGGCAGGACAGATTATGTTGCGAAACGGTGCTGAAATTTACAGGGTGGAAGATACCATACACCGTATCTTAAAAGTATCCAGCTTAAAGACCACAGAAGCTTACGTAACCACAACCGGCATGATCGTTACACTGGATGATCCCCAGATCGATTCACTGACTGTTATCAGAAGAATTGCGGACCGGGAGACGAACCTCAATAAAATTACGCTGGTAAATACCATTTCCAGAAGATTTTGTGCCGGGGAAATTACTCTGAAAGAGGCGTTTCATGATTTAAAACACCTGGAATCCCGGGAATATTCACAAAGAGTGCTGGATATTTCTACGATTATAGTAGCATCAGCCTTTGCGATTTTACTGGGCGGGACGGCAATGGATGCCTTGGGGGCAGCAATTGACGGTGCACTGCTGGTACTGGTGCTGAAGCTGGGAATTAAAATTGGCTTTAATCCATTTTTTAAGGATGTAGCGGCATCTGCCGTAATCGCGGTGGGAGCTATCCTTTTATCCAGGATACCCTTTACCGTTATGAATATGGACATGATCATCATAGGTACCATCATGCCTCTGGTACCCGGAGCAGCTATCACCAATGCTATCAGGGATACGCTGCAGGGAGACTATGTGGCAGGAGGGGCAAAAGCCCTTGAGGCATTCGTAAAGGCAGTTGCAATTGTAATTGGAGTTGCATTTGGTATGCTTATTATGGGAGGTGTGAAGGCATGATTGTACAGGTAGTGGGCGCATTTATTGCGATATTGGCATTTTCAACGGTGATCCAGGTGCCGAAAAAATATCTGGTATACTGCGGTCTGATCGGTGCAGCAGGATGGCTTGTGTATCTGCTGAATGCAGACAGCAAGGGAATTGTAATGGCAAACTTTCTGGCGGCACTTGTAATTGCGCTGATTTCCCATGTGTTTGCCAGAATATTCAAAGCTCCGGTAACGGTATTTTTAATACCGGGAATTCTGGTTATTGTACCGGGAGCAGGCATGTACCGGACGGTTTACCAGATCTTTTTGGGGGAACAGCAAAAGGCTATGAATTCCCTGCTTCAGACAATTGAGATCGCGGGAATGATTGCACTTGCTGTATTTATCATGGACTCTGTGTTTGATATGATACGCAATAAGAAGTGGAAAAAAATTAAGGCGGAATAGAAGGTTTTTGAAAATTCCTTCCTATATTTAGACAGTGAAAGACCCAAGCAGGGGAGCTACTTGGGTCTTTCGAGGGGAGTATAAATAATTAATAAGGGGTTTGTAAAAAAAATTTTTTGAAGGGTAAATTCTTTTTACATCTCAAATTATAATATAGATTGGAAAAAAATGCAATACATATTTTTTACTATTTTTGAGATAATAAATTTTGTAATAAAAATATTTATTATTCAGGAGGGAATGAAACTATGGCAAAGAATATGAATTCTAAAAACCAGACTCAAAATAGTACTAACAACTATGAATCTAGCGTAGAATCAAAGAACAAAGCAAGTAATAAAGCAAGCAATTCCTATAAGAATGCAAGCGAAAAAAACAGCGCTTACAACAGTACTAATGAATCCGAGAATTCCTATAACTCTTACAAGAACAGCAACAATTCTTATAAGAACGCTACAAGCAACAATACTTCCAAAAATGCAAGCCGCAATGCTTCTTCAGACTGTTACCACGAATCTGATGAATCCAGCGATTGCAACTACTAAAACCACTTAACGGCATCAGGCAGGGACAGCAAGTAAAATAAGATGGTTTTAAAAAGAGATGGAGTCTTGGCCACAATAGGCCGGGGCTCTGTTTTTTTGCACACATTTCCAAATTCCTGCATATATTATGTCAGGAAGGAGTGTATGTATTTATGAATTTTGAGATGATTGCACCGAAACAGCTTGATACGTACGTCAGGGATAAAAGCGCATTTATTATAGATCTTCGAACACCGGACGAATTCGTAGAACGTCATATTAAAGGAGCTGTTAATATCCCTTATGAAAATTTGGGCAATTGTTATACACTGCCCCAGGATATGATGATTATCGTATATTGTGAACGTGGTTCTATCAGTATGGCTGCAGCCAGGGAACTTGCGGAAAAAGGTTATCATGTAAAGACTATGATTGGTGGAATCCACGCATACCGTGGAAGATACCTGGAATCCTATCGCCATACTTTGTAGTCTGCATTTTGAAGATATTAAGGAAGTAAAAATATTGACAGGGGCAGACACTGGCATTAATATAGGAGATAGATGAAAAGAATGGAGGAAATGCAAATGAAACTTATGTTTGCGTCAGATATACACGGTTCATCTTTTTTCTGTAAAAAGATGTTAGAGGCATTCAGATTAGAAGAGGCAGGACGCCTGGTGCTTCTGGGAGATATTCTTTATCATGGCCCAAGAAATGATCTGCCAAAGGAATATGCTCCCAAAGAGGTCATCGCCATGCTGAATCCTTTGAAAAATAAGATTTATGCAGTAAGAGGCAATTGTGAGGCAGAAGTGGATCAGATGGTATTGGAATTCCCTGTAATGGCAGATTACTGTATAATTATGGAGGGGGATAAGACGATTTATGCCAGCCATGGCCATGTCTTTCACAAAGACAATCTGCCTCCTTTGGCAGAAGGAGATATTTTTATTCATGGACATACCCATGTACCTGTAGCTGAAAAATATCCGCATTATACTTTGTTAAATCCGGGTTCCGTGTCATTGCCAAAAGGCGGGAATGTACCAACATATGGAATATTGGAAAATGGTATATTTATAATTAAAGATTTCGATGGAAATACCGTAAAACAACTGGCATTATAAGATACCTGCAAATGCAGACAGATAGGAGAAAAAATGAAACAGATTGAATTGATAGCACCCTGCCATTTTGGGCTGGAAGCCGTTTTGAAACGGGAAATTATAGACCTTGGATATGAAGTGAGCCAGGTAGAAGATGGACGGGTTACTTTTATCGGAGATATGGAAGCAGTAAGCTATGCCAATGTATTTTTGCGGTCGGCAGAGCGTATACTGCTAAAGGTTGGAAAGGTACATGCAGAAACTTTTGATGAATTATTTGAACGGACAAAGGAGCTGCCCTGGGAAAACTTTATCCCGAAAGACGGTAAATTCTGGGTAACAAAAGCAACATCAATAAAGAGCCAGCTTTTTAGTCCTACTGACATACAGTCGATTATGAAAAAGGCCATGGTTGAGCGATTAAAGGGTGTATATGGCATACAGTGGTTTGAGGAAACGGGTCCGGCTTATCCGGTTCGTGTATTTTTTATGAAAGATGAAGCAACAATCGGAATCGATTCCTCCGGAGTTTCCCTTCACAAGAGAGGGTACCGCCAGCTTACCAGCAAGGCGCCCATTACAGAGACACTGGCGGCAGCGCTGATTATGCTGACCCCCTGGAACAAGAGCAGGATACTGGTCGATCCATTTTGCGGCAGCGGTACGTTTCCTATAGAAGCGGCATTGATGGCGGCAAACATTGCGCCTGGAATGAACCGTTCTTTCCTGTCGGAAGACTGGGACAACCTGATCGCGAAGAAACACTGGTACAATGCCATGGATGAAGCCAGAGAGAATGTAAATGACAAGATCGAGGTGGATATTCAGGGATATGATCTGGATGGGGATGTGATTAAATCGGCGAGAGAAAATGCGAAGCTGGCTGGAGTAGACCATCTGATCCATTTTCAGCAGAGAAGCATATCCCAACTGAGGCACCCGAAAAAGTATGGTTTTGTAATTACCAACCCTCCATATGGAGAGCGTATAGAGGATAAAGAGAATCTGCCGGGGCTGTATCGGGAAATTGGAGAAAGTTTTAAACGGCTGGATTCCTGGTCCGAATATCTGATAACCTCCTATGAAGAAGCTGAAAAGTATATCGGGAAAAAGGCAGATAAGAACAGAAAGATCTATAATGGAATGATAAAGACTTATTATTATCAATTCCTGGGTCCAAGACCGCCTAAGATTAAAAAATAAGGGGTAGACATTGATTAAAAAAATTCAGACATTCATTGGTATTCTAATCGTAGTGTTGATTGGATATGGAGCGTTTCAATATATGGAGCCGGAAATACGAGGGCTGTTGGACGGCAATAAACAGCAGGAGTACAGTGAGTCGGACAAAGGTTCTGGCAGCCCTGATTCCGGTTCGGAATATAATACGGAGCGGTCAGACACGGATATAATGGCAAAGCTTCCAAAGTCCTATGACAGCCGAAATGAGGCAAGAGCGCCTGTTATTAAAAATCAGGGGGAACTTGGAACCTGCTGGGCGGTAGCCACGTCCTCTGCGCTGGAAGCGTCACTGCTTCCCCGGGAACATCTGATATTTTCAGCCGACCATATATCCCTTCGTAATTATTTTGCAAAAAATCAGAACGACGGCGGTGATTATACCATGGCAATGGCATATCTGGCAGGGTGGCAGGGACCGGTACTGGAAAAAGATGACCCATACGGCGATGGCGTTTCACCGGAAGGCCTGGCTCCCGTGAAGCATGTCCAGGAGATTCAGATGATTAAGGATAAAGACTATGAAGCGGTAAAACGGGCGGTATATGACCACGGTGCAGTCCAGTCATCCCTTTACATGGATCTCCAGAATACCGTGAGTTCATCGGTGTTTTTTAATAAGATTAACAGCACATACTGTTATGTGGGCAATGCCCGTTCCAATCATGATATATTGATTATTGGCTGGGATGACAGCTATCCGGCTGCTAAATTTAATGCAGATATTAAGAAAGACGGGGCGTTTATCTGTCAGAACAGCTGGGGACCCGACTTTGGGGAAGACGGCATATTTTACGTATCTTACGAAGATGCCAATCTTGGGAATAATTGTGTTACTTATTCGAAGATTGAGAATACCGGGAACTATGATGATATTTATCAGACGGACCTGTGCGGCTGGGTTGGGCAGATCGGTTACGGCTCTGACACCTGTTATTTTGCCAATGTATACGAAGCCAGGCGGGATGAAATGGTGAGTGCTGTAGGGTTTTATGCTACCGGGAAAGACACGGAGTATGAAATACATATCATTGATACCTTTGACAGTCCCTCATCGCTGATATCCTGGAGGGCGGATCAAACAGGAAAATTTGGCAACGGCGGATATTACACCGTTGATTTAAAGGAGCCGGTAAAGGTGACAAAGGGGCAGCGGTTTGCAGTTATGGTGAAAATTAAATCACCTGGACTTCAGTATCCTGTTGCAACGGAATATCAGGCGGATGAGGCTACAAAGAATGTGGATATATCCGATGGGGAAGGGTATATCAGCATGAATGGATTAGCCTGGACCAGAACGGAAACGGAGCATTCCTGCAATGTCTGTCTCAAGGTGTATACAAGAGGGGAATAGAGTTAGTGCCTCTGGTTTACAGAAGTATTCCCTGTGTGTTATAATTTTGATAAAATTTACGGAAAGAAAAGGGTGGAACAGTGAGTAAGAGAATTATTTTTGCAACTGGAAATCAGGGGAAAATGAAAGAAATAAAAATGATACTGGCAGACCTGGATGTAGAAGTATTATCGCTGAAAGAAGCTGGTATTGAGGCGGATATTGTTGAAGACGGAAAGACATTTGAAGAGAATGCTGTAATTAAGGCAAAGACAATTATGGAAATGACAGGTGATATTGTACTGGCAGATGATTCCGGGTTGGAAATTGATTACCTGAATAAAGAGCCGGGGATTTATTCTGCCAGATATATGGGAGAAGATACGTCCTATGATATTAAAAACAATAATCTCATCGGACGACTGAATGGTGTGCCGGATGAAGAGAGAACCGCACGTTTTGTATGCGTGATTGCAGCGGCTTTTCCAAACGGCGATATACTGACTACCGCAGGAACTATTGAGGGCATCATTGGTTATGAAATAAAAGGAAGCAATGGATTCGGGTATGATCCCATTTTTTACCTCCCCCAGTATCAGTGCACCACAGCAGAGCTGGATATGGAGTTGAAAAATGAATTGAGCCACAGAGGAAAAGCGCTTCGGGCTATGAAAGAACAGTTAAAAAATAAATTTTAGAGGAGACTGGTGCCAGATGAAGATCCTGATTGTAAGTGATACGCATCGCAGAGATGCCAATTTAAAAGAGGTCTTATTAAAAGTTAGCCCCATCGACAAATTAATCCATCTGGGTGATTCAGAGGGCAGTGAGGACTATATCAGGCAGATTGCTAACTGCCCGGTACATATTGTAAGCGGAAATAATGACTTTTTCAGTGATTTACCCCGTGAAGAAGAACTGCAGCTAGGTAAGTATAAAGTGCTGCTCACACATGGACACTATTATTATGTGTCCCTGGATACGCGTTCCATCAGAGAAGAGGCAAAAGCCAGAGGATTTGACATCGTAATGTTCGGACACACTCACAGACCGGTATTAGAGATACAGGAAGACATCATAGCATTAAATCCCGGCAGTTTATCCTATCCCAGACAGGATGGGAGAAAACCAAGCTACATTATCATGGAAATTGACAATAAGGGAGAAGCACATTTTACAATAAATTATTTAGGGTGAAGAGCGCGATTTGACCAATTTGAAGAAATAAATCCAAAAAATAAATTGGCGAAAAAGCCCGAAAATTCAGCACTTTCGGGCTTTTTCAAAAAAATAAAAAAATATTTGAAAAAAGTTGTTGACATTTGGGGTGAGCTATAATATAATATGTCTTGCGTCAGGGAACAGACGAAACAACAAAAACAAACAAGACACCATCGGGGTGTGGCTCAGCTTGGCTAGAGCGCCTGGTTTGGGACCAGGAGGTCGCAGGTTCGAATCCTGTCACCCCGACTTGTTCCTAAAATAACGCAAATATGCGGGTGTAGTTCAATGGTAGAACACTAGCCTTCCAAGCTAGATACGTGGGTTCGATTCCCATCACCCGCTGTTTGAGTCTGTAGCTCAGTTGGATAGAGCAACGGCCTTCTAAGCCGTGGGTCGGGGGTTCGAATCCCTCCAAGCACGCTTCACTAAAATTAAATAGTGAAAAAGACTGTAAGTCGTAATTATGGTGGGTATAGCGCAGTTGGTTAGCGCGCCAGATTGTGGCTCTGGAGGCCAAGGGTTCGAATCCCTTTATCCACCCTAACCACATATTGGGCTATCGCCAAGCGGTAAGGCACAGCACTTTGACTGCTGCATTCGTTGGTTCAAATCCAACTAGCCCAGTTTGGCGAAAGCCGTAAGAAATAATTACGTACAATATGGTTAAAATTAAATACGGGATATTAGCTCAGTTGGTAGAGCACTTGACTTTTAATCAAGTTGTCCGGGGTTCGAATCCCCGATGTCTCATGCCTTTAAAATAGCAGAAAAGCCTTTGGATATAGGCGTTTCCGCTATTTTTGTTTATGTACAAACCGACATGTTTGACACATTAAGCAGTCGTCAAAAATCAGCTTAAATTGTTGTAACAATCTACTTGCATACATAAACTACACAAAAAAGTAACCGCCCCAGCAAATGAACGGTTACTTTAAATAAAAGTAATTATTGATTAGGGCTGACCGTCTATCAGCAGCACCTTTTATAGTATTATATTAGTAAATAAACCTTAATCTGTCAATGGATATAGTTTAAACTTTCACGCTTGGTTTTCTCAGTATGTTGGTACCTCTTTTCTTTTCGTACACAACCTACTGATACAAAGCGTATTCCTCAACAAAACCCCAATTTAATTTTTTTAGTTCACTCGCTGTAGGGACCTTTCATCCGGGACAAATATTCCACCGACTGTGACATACTTTGGCAGAACGCAATTTGTCAATGATACAGGATTTCCGAATACAGATAAATAACCTCAATCGGTGATTCAGGGTTTTCGATCCGGTAAAATAACTGGTTGATCAGCCGCTTTCCCAGGGCAGAAGTATTAATGTTTACGGTAGTGAGGAAATCCTTCATATCAATATAATCGGAAATGTTGTCATACCCTGTCACGATTACTTCTTCTGGTACGCGGATGCCCATGAGCATTAGTTCCTGGTACACAACGTGGGCTACGAAGTCGCTGACACATACAAAGGCATCCGGCAGCTTTCTAAGACCGGTTAAATAACTATGAATTTCTTCTACGTAAGTTTCAATTCCGATGGTACCTGTTTTACAATAAGCCGGGTCGATATGGGATGCATGTTTGGCTACGGAAGCGGTGTAGCCTTCATAACGCAGTTTATTGGTCAGTGCATAGTTGATATCTCCGATAAACCCGATCTTTTGGCGTCCGGAGGCAAAGAGATAGTCTGTAATTTTTTCTACAGAGCTTTTTCCTTCCAGCAGAAGCATGTCTCCGGTCAGCGTATCCAGAGAAAAGTTGGTTACGGCATCCAGGAATACCTTCGGAATAGGAAGTCTGTTCAATATGGACAAAAGCTTTGCGTCATACACATTGAGAACGATAATCCCCTGTACCTGTCCGGAAGTAAGGGGCGGGGGCAAAATATAATCAACCGGGATTTCTGTAGGTATATAGGTGTACATCAGGCTGCATCCGGCCTTTGTGACTTCTTTTGCGATTTCGTGAATGATATTGCTCCAGAACACGGAGGAATCGGGTCTGGATACCACAACAGATATGGTGGAGCTGTCATTGACTGTGTTGGATTTCAAAGCCAGGTGATTCTGTACCCCATTATTTGTAAACGTTTCCGGCAGAGGGTAGCCAAGCTGAGCCGCTTCGTTAAGAATCATACTGCTTTTAACTTCGGAAACGCCGGGATGATTGTTCAGCACTTTCCAAACGGTGACGCGGGAGACACCCGCAGCTTCTGCAATATCTTGCATAGTTGGTTTTTTCATTATAATATACCTCGCACATCATATAAGATGTCTGCGTGAGTAAGGAATTCCCTTAAGCAGATATCTTTTTTATTATTTTACCAAATCAAAATAAGTTTCGCAATAGGTTTTGTTTAAAATGTTAAAAAAATTGTTAAAAATGATATAGTATTAAAAAACAATGAAGCATGATTATAATAGAGAATCACAGATATTACAAGAACCCTTAAAGTATTACTAAGGGCATATCAACTTGTAAAATCTGCGGTTCTTTTTTGCATTAATTCCATTACGCCGCTGTCTTAATCAATTCTAAAACACACTCTTTCAACCTGTCAGATTTCTATAAATATAAGCACTTTTAATTTAAAATGATAAATATATTATTTAACATTATGTTAAAAAAACATATTTTTAATATACATTATATAATAAAAAACTCATCCTTGATTGTGCAAAGTGTTAAAAAATTGCAAAAATGAATTGTTTATATTGACAATTATATATACTATATGTAAAATAATAGCAGATATAGCGGTTATCAAATGTATAATTTTTATATACTTTGTTAAAAGTTATGTTAAATTATAGTGAACAATAAATAGAAAAGGAGAGACAGAAAATGAAAAAAGACGATAAGGTAAACAACAAACCCGTTAAAGTGAAGAAAGTACGGAGCAAAACTGCTGTAAAGGGGGATATTTCACTGTGGATGTTTGTCCTGCCGGGTTTAATTCTGACTTTTATCTTCAGTTATATTCCCATGTATGGTGTGCAGATTGCATTCCGGGATTTTAACCCAAGGCTGGGGTTTTTGGGTAGTCCATGGGTTGGGTTTAAATACTTTATCCGATTTTTTGAATCTCCTTATTTTGCAACTACAATAAAGAATACCTTTTTAATCAGTATCTATTCTCTGATCGCAGGGTTTCCCATTCCGATTCTGCTGGCTTTGGGACTGAATTCTTTTAAACACAAAAAATACCGTAAAGTTATACAGACTGTTACATATGCACCGAATTTTATATCCGTTGTAGTAATGTGCGGGATGCTGCTGTTATTTTTATCGCCGGATGCGGGAATTCTTAACAAAATTCTCTCTTTCTTTGGCATTGCTCCCATTAATTTTATGGGTGATAAGTCTTACTGGAGACATATTTACGTTTGGTCCGGCATCTGGCAGAGCATGGGGTGGAACTCGGTTATCTATTTTGCAGCACTTTCTGCAGTCAGCCCGGACCTGCATGAAGCGGCGATTATGGATGGGGCAAATAAGTTCCAGCTGATTCGCCATATTGATTTGCCAAGTATTATGCCTACGGCAATTATCCTTTTGATTTTGAGCTGCGGAAGTATTCTTTCGGTAGGCTTTGAAAAAGTTTTCCTGCTTCAGAACGACTTGAATAAGAGTGTTTCAGAAATTATTTCTACCTATACATATCAGGTTGGTCTTGTTGAAAATAATGTATCTTACTCGGCGGCAATTGGTCTGTTTAATTCAGCAGTCAATGCAGTGATGCTCATTGCCGTTAATAAAATAGCCCGTAAATCTTCGGGAATCAGTTTGTATTAGGAAAGGAGGTATTGATTGATGAAGAAATTCAGACAACAGTCAGCAACAGATAAGTTTTTTGACATATCCCTGTTTATCATTTTGACAATAATATTAATCATTGTAGCGTATCCCCTTTATTTTATTATTATATCTTCCATCAGTGATCCAAAGGCGGTTGCCAGCGGAATGGTGTCATTTCTGCCGGTGGGAATTAATTTTGCAGGATATCGGGAAGTCTTTAAAAATGCGCTGGTAGTATCGGGATTCATCAATGCTATCGTGTATACGGCATGCGGTGTCTGTGTCAATCTGGTTGTGACGATTCCCACAGCCTATGCCTTATCCAGAAGTAAATTTGGCGGTAAGACAATTGTTACCTGGTTCTATATGATTACGATGTTTATCAGTGGCGGTATGATTCCCACCTATCTGGTTGTGAAAAACCTCCATATGCTGGATACCATGTGGTCTTTAATTCTTCCAGGTGCACTCAGTGTATACAATATGATTGTTGCCAGAACCTTTTTCCAAAGCAACCTGCCGGAGGAACTGTGGGAGGCTGCCAGTGTGGATGGGTGTACCCAGACAAAATTTTTCTTCAAGGTGGCGCTGCCGTTGTCCAAATCCATTATCGCAATTATGGTGCTGTATTATGGCGTTGGGCATTGGAACTCCTATTTCAGCGCATTGCTCTATTTGAAAGACGATGCCAAATTCCCATTGCAGCTAGTCCTGCGTTCTATTTTGATTCAGAATCAGGCAGCTCTTGCCCAGCAGGTAACAAGCGTTTCCGCCCAGGTGGCACTGGAGGCGCAGAGGCAGCTGGTAGAGCTTATGAAATATTCCCTGATTATTATTTCCAGTATACCGGTTATGATCATGTACCCCTTTGTCCAGAAGTATTTTGTAAAGGGCGTTATGATTGGTTCGGTAAAAGGCTGACAACGCACATAACATGCAATGTGTATGTGGATATAGATTAGTGTAAATGAAAAATCTGAATGAAAAGGAGTATGAGTATGAAACGAAAAAGAGTATTGGCAATTTTGGTTTGTGTGGCTGCCATGACCGCAATGGGGATGGGAGGATGCAGCAAAAACACTGCGTCCCTGGAAGCGGACGGTCCGGCAAATGATAAAGTGGATGAGGATGGCAAGGTAAATGGTGTATTTTATGAAACGGGGCTTCCTATTGTGGATAAAGATACCTACAGCTTTTCACTTTTCTGCGATGACTCTTCCGAAAACGGGGAGTACTGGATGATGGATGAGATGGAGAGGCAGACCAATATAAAAGTAAATCTGGAGTATTTCCCAAATGAGGTGGCAAAGGAAAAGTTATCTCTGGCGTTAAGCTCCGGAGATTATGCGGACTGCATCGGCGGGTGGCTGTTCCAGGACAGTGATATCCTAAAATATGGCGTTGACCAGAAGATTTTTATTCCGCTGGAAGACTATTTTGAGAAATATGCACCAAACATCATGAAGATTCTGGAAAGAGAAGGCGTCAGAGAAGCAATGACGGCACCGGACGGGCATATTTATACAATTCCCTATGTGGTGGATGCGCCGCTGGTAGATTACGAACCCTTTATCAATGAAAAGTGGTTGAAAAATCTTGGACTGGAAATGCCTGAGACCACCGATGAGTTTGAAAAAGTATTGATGGAGTTTAAAGAAAAAGACGCCAATGGGAATGGGGATCCAAATGATGAAATACCAATGTCCTTTGACCCTAATAATAAGCACATCGGTTATATGTGTGGGTATTTCGGAATGTCAGTAGACAATTACGGAATGAGCATGAAGGATGGCAAACTGATCTTTGGTGCCAATACCGAAGAATACAAGAATGGTATTAAATGGCTTAAAAAATTGTACTCCCAGGGGTTGATTGATCCGGAAGCATTTACGCAGGATTTAAGCCAGTGGAAGGCGAAAGGTTCTCAGGACCGTTATGGCTGCTCCATGATGTATGCCAGCAACGATATCGTACCATATCTTGCGGGAGAAGTACCGGATTTTAAACCATTACCAGTTTTAAAAAGCCCTGACACGGATAATCCTGTATGGCTCAGAGGTTCCGATGGCGCTTCTGTAATGAAGACGCAGGTAGTTATCACCGATAAAGCAAAGGATGTAGGGGCAATTGTAAGATGGTGGGATGATTTATTTGAGTTCCAGAACTCTGCCCAGAAGATATCGGGACCGCTGGATATATGTATCTTTAAGGATGGAGACGGATACCGTGCTATTGATAAGGCAACCCTGTCGCCGGAAGATGAAAAGAAATATTCCTGGGCGAACTTATTTCCACAGTCATTGCCGCATTATCTGCCTCAGGGATTCAAATTTAAAGAAGATGTGCCAATGTATGCGGAAAAAGACAAAGCGGATGAAATCTACAAGCCTTACTTAACGGAAGCGATTCCCTCTTACTGGGTATCTATAGATGACTCTGCAAGATTTTCCGATATCCAGACTTCACTTCGGGATTTCATTGCACAAAAGGCAGCTGAATGGATTGCCGGTCAGTCCGATATAGATAAAGACTGGGATAGTTATTTAGAGCAGCTTAATACGCTGGGACTTCAGGACTATATAGCGATACGTGAAAAAGCGTTGGAGACAACAGGGGAAGCAGCAACAGAAATGGTAACGGAGGGTGCAGCGCAGGAGGCAGAATAGAAAGTGTGAATGGATGTCAAATCTGACGCATTCTCATATAAAGGAGGTAAAATGGACGAAGAAAAGATACAGGTACAAGTAACGCAGATACCAGGGAAAGCGCCGGCAGGGGCGGAAGTAGAAAACATTGAAGTGCTAGAAGAGGAAACAGATAAAGTAGCTTCCGGTGTACATAATTACAGTGCCCAGGAGGAATATGTCTGGTCCGATGATCCGAAGGTACTAAAGAAGCTGCAGTGGTTCCAGGACCAGAAGCTGGCGCTGATGATCCACTGGGGAGCATACTCCCAGCTTGGGATAGTAGAGTCCTGGGCACTGTCCGATGCGGATGCAGAGTGGTCCAGGAATGGCATTGACTGGGAGATTACAGGAGAAGAGTTTAAAAAGGAATATTTTAATCTGAATAAGACTTTTAATCCGGTTCGTTTTGAACCGGAGAAATGGGCGGATCTTGCGAAAAGAGCCGGCATAAGGTATCTGATTTTTACAACCAAACATCATGATGGGTTCTGTATGTGGGACAGTGCCTATTCCGATTATAAGGTGACAGCAGAAGATTGTCCGTTTCACACCCACAAATATGCGGATATCTGTGCACACTTATTTGAATCCTTCCGAAAGCGGGGAATCGGGATTGCCGCGTATTTTTCAAAAGCAGACTGGCATGTGGACAGTTACTGGAGTGAAGGATATGCCAGGGGAAGCTTTATGCATCGGGGGCCGTCTTATGTACCACGGGAGCATCCAAAACAGTGGAATAAATTTGTGGAATTCACCCAGAATCAGATAAAAGAACTGGCGACAGGTTATGGAAAACTGGACATTATGTGGTTTGATGCAGGGTGGGTCAGCGACATCGGACTGGGTGAGACCATAGAAGAGATACGGCAATTCCAGCCGGGGCTGCTTGCGGCAGACCGCACTATGGGCGGACCATATGAAAACTATATTACACCGGAACAGTGCATTCCTTTGGAACCATTAAATGTACCCTGGGAAAGCTGTATCACCCTTGGAACCTCCTTTTCCTTTGCCTATGAGGACCGCTATAAATCCTGCCGGGAAGTGATCGCCCTTTTGGTGGATATTGTGGCAAAGGGCGGCAATCTGGCGATTAATGTGGGACCTCAGCCTGATGGAAGACTGCCTCGGGGTGCAGTGGAATGCCTGGAGGATATGGGGAAATGGCTGGGTGTTTATGGGGATGCCATTTATGGAACCAGAGTCTGTGCACCTTATAAAAAAGACGGAATTGCATTTACAAAGAAAGAAGGACGGGTCTATGCAATTGAAACATTTGAAAAAGAAACGGATCCCGTTAAATCTGAAGTCTGGATTCCTTATGAAGGAAATGTAACATCCATTACAATGCCGGATACCGGTGAGCTGGTGGAGTTCACCAGAAAAGAGGATGGTTATATGCTTCATCTGGAGAAGCATGATAAAGAAACAGCACCTGTAGCCAGAGTTTTTTGTCTGATTTAAAGGAGGAACCTATGGAATCAATGTATTTGTTACCTGCACCGCAGAAAATAGTGTCCAGGGAAGGGGATTTTGCCCTTACACATTCTGGCCGGATTCAAATGGATGTTTCCTGCCCACAGGATGTATTTTATGCAGCAGAACTGTTAAAAAAGGAAATTTACCACTTCACCGGAATGGATTACAGCTTAAGCCGGGGGATACAGAGGACTGATGAGGTGGGAGCCGTTATTTTGCAATTGGATAAAACACAAAAGGAGCAAGGATATGTACTGGCGATCCGGGAACAGGGAATCCATATTAGAGGAGGCGGATACTGCGGCATCCTCTATGGGATTCAGACACTGCGGCAGATCATCCGCCAGAGAGGCGGTGTCCTGCCCTTTGTGGAAATAGAGGATGAACCGGCAATGGAGTACCGGGGCTTTTACCATGATGTTACCCGGGGGAGAATACCCAAGCTGGAAACCATGAAGAAGCTGGCGGATACCTTAAGCTTTTATAAGATAAACCAGCTCCAGCTTTATGTGGAACACAGCTTTTTATTTGAGGGGCTCAGTGAGATGTGGCGGGATGACACCCCCCTCACGGCGGAGGACATTCTGGAGCTGGATGAACACTGCAGAAGATTAGGAGTCGAACTGGTACCCTCCCTGTCATCCTTCGGACATTTATATAAGCTGCTCAGTACAAGAACTTATGAGCACTTATGTGAACTTTCAGATCCGGTAAAGATGCCGTTCAGTTTCAGGGGACGCCAGATGCATCATACCCTGAATGTCACCATGGAAGAAAGTTATGAACTGGCGGTTCAAATGATGGAAGAATATATGCCGCTGTTTACCTCAAAACAATTTAACATAGGTGCAGATGAAACCTTTGATCTTGGAAAAGGAAAAAGTAAAGCTTACGCTGAGGAAGTGGGCATAGGCAGGATGTATATAGACTACGTGAAAAAGCTTTGCGGGTATCTGGTGGACAAGGGATATCGCCCCATGTTCTGGGGAGATGTGATCTGTGGATTTCCAAAGCTGATTCAGGAACTTCCAAAGGAAACCATCTGCTTAAACTGGGGGTATGCATGGAACCAGTGTGAAGACGGAACAAAAGCGCTGGCTGAAGCGGGTGCCACTCAGTATGTATGCCCGGGGGCAGGGGGATGGAATCAGTTTATTAATCTGATGGAATCTGCCTATCTGAATATCAGCAGAATGTGCGCGTTTGGTGAAAAGTATCGGGCAATCGGTATGCTGAATACAGACTGGGGGGATTTCGGACACATTAACCATCCGGATTTCAGTATGCCGGGCATGATCTACGGAGCAGCATTTTCCTGGAACAGGAAAGAAATATCCTTTGAGGAAATAAACCGTATGATTTCTGTTCTGCAATACCAGGACCGCTCGGAAAAACTGATGTCCATTGTAAGCCGTATGTGCAGACATGCAGTATTTGACTGGGAAATGGCAGTCCGGTTTCAGGAATTAAAGGAATCGGGTATAGAAGATGACTGGTGCATCCAGAGAATCGGATCCAGGGAAAAAGAAATACTTGAGGCAGAGGAAGAAAATAAAATACTTCTCTCAGAGGAGCTGGAACTGAAGAAATGCACAGGAGAGATGGCTGCCGGAGAGAAAAGGGCAGTTCATGATTTCCTCATTGCAGCAGAAGGCATTCGTGTGCTGAATAGTGTGGGAATGTTAATCTATAAGAACAGCTTTCAGGGGATCAAAGGCTGTGGGGATCAGGCGAAAGAGACTGCACAGAAGCTGGAATGCTGGTTCTGGGAATACAAAAAAATGTGGAGAAGTATCAGCAGGGAATCTGAATTATACAGAGTTTCCCATGTGATATTCTGGCTTGCAGATTTCTTACGGGATATGAAATAGAAAGTCGGAAAAGAAGTAATCCAAAGAAATGAGGAATAGTGTGATAAGACTGGAATTAAATCATGGCTGGAAAATGAGACCCCTTGGAGAGGCATTCCAGGAGGCGGTTGTTCCGGGCAGCGTCTATACAGACCTGTTTAGAAATGGAAACATGGAGGATCCATTTTTTAAGGACAATGAGATCCGTGCCAAAAAGCTAATGAATAAGGACTATGAATACATGTGCCGGTTTGAGTTCCACCCGGAAGCATTTGAAGATTGTGAACGTATATTGCTGCATTTTGATGGTTTGGATACCCTGGCGGATATCTATGTGAACAGCCGGAAGGCAGGAGAGGCTTTCAGCATGCACCGAACATGGGAATATGAGGTGCAGGAGATGTTAAAGCCAGGAGAAAATGAGCTCAGAGTAGTATTTCACTCACCCCTGAAATTCTTGTCTGAGGCATATAAAAAATATGGAAACATTGGAAATGAAGACACCGTTGAAGGATTTATGCATCTGAGAAAGGCCCATTATATGTTTGGCTGGGACTGGGGTGCCTGTCTGCCGGATGCCGGAATTTTCCGGCCGGTATCACTGATAGGAATCCGTAAAGCCAGAATCGATAATGTGAGAATTCACCAGGAGCATGAAGCCGGTGAAGTCTTGTTAACCTTTTATGTGGAAGCGGAGCTAAATGAGCGGAATCATCATTTCCACGATATGAACAGGACGGCAGATAAGAATTTGGTCAGGGCATTGCCATCCGATACAGAGGGGATGCATATAAAAATTCTTATTACAGATCCCGATGGCAGGATTCTGTGTGAAGAGAGGGGGACGGATACTTTTAACGTAAAGCAGACCCGGCTATGGTGGCCAAATGGAATCGGGGAACAGCCGCTGTATGAGATAAAAGTATTGTTGTACCATAAGGATGTTGTGCTGGATATCTGGCAGAAGAGAATTGGCCTGCGGACCATGACGGTACGCAGGGATAAGGACCGCTTTGGAGAGAGCTTTGCCCATGAAATAAACGGTAGAACGATCTTCGCAATGGGAGCGGATTATATTCCGGAGGATCATCTGGTAGGGCGGACCAACCGCCAGCGTACCTACCGGCTTTTAGAACAGTGCAGGTTAGCCAATTTTAATTCCGTCCGTATCTGGGGAGGCGGTTATTATCCGGAAGACTGGTTTTTTGATGCCTGTGATGAAATGGGGCTGATTGTATGGGAGGACTTCATGTTTGCATGTTCTGTCTACGAACTTACCCCGGAATTTGAAGCCAATATACGGGAAGAATTCATCACAAACATTAAGAGGATCCGCCATCATGCGTCTCTGGGGCTCTGGTGCGGGAATAACGAAATGGAAATGTTTGTGGAACAGGGATGCTGGGTGACAAAGCCTTCGGAAGTACGGGACTATCTGTTTATGTATGAGAAGATTATTCCTGAAGTATTAAAAGAACATGATCCGGATACCTTTTACTGGCCGGCAAGCCCTTCCTCGGGAGGTTCCTTTGACAAACCCAATGATCCCGACAGAGGGGACGTACATTACTGGGAAGTATGGCATGGAAATAAACCTTTTTCGGAATACCGCAAATATTATTTCCGCTATATCTCTGAATTTGGATTTCAGTCAATTCCTTCTTTAAAAACCCTGGAAGAAATTACAGATGATCCAAAAGATCTGAACCTGTTTTCGTATGTGTGTGAAAAACACGAACGGAATAGAGGAGGGAATGGGAAAATTGTGAAATATATGCAGCAGATGTATTTATACCCCACCAGCTTTTCCACATTGATTTATGCCTCCCAGCTATTGCAGGCTGATGGAATCCGATATGGTGTGGAGCATTTCCGCAGAAACCGGGGCAGATGTATGGGAACAGTTTTCTGGCAGTTGAATGACTGCTGGCCGGTAATCTCCTGGTCCGCCATAGATTCAAGTGGGAGGTGGAAGGCTCTTTTGTATTATGCGAAACGTTTCTTTGCACCATGTATGATTTCCTGTGAGGAAGAGAGCTGGATGACCCAGGAAGCGGATATGAACCGCCAGCATTTCCACTTTGACAAATTGATCCGGCTGAATGTAGCAAATGAGACATTGGCAGAGCGAACGGTGAAAGTGCGCTGGGCAATGAGAAATTCAGATGGCTCGGTTATTCGCCTGATGGAGGATACCATACAGGTGAAAGCCTTGTCGGCGGTCTGGCTGGACAGAATCGAATTGCCGGAAATTGATTGTATGAATGAGTATGTAAGCTATGAAGCAGAGGAAAATGGTGTGGTGATCTCGGAAGGAACCGTCATTTTCACTTACCCGAAATATTTCCGTTTCCGGGATCCAAAGCTTGCCTTACGGATAGAAGGTAATGAGATTGTTGTGAGCGCAGATGCTTATGCAAAAAGTGTGGAGATTTTAAACGAAGATGAGGATCTGGTGCTGTCTGACAATTATTTTGATATGAATGCAGGAGAAAGGAGAGTGACTGTCATCAGCGGCAGGATCAGCGGTCTGCGCGTCCGCAGCGTTTATGATATTCACTAAACAAAAATTGGACAAACAAGTAATCGGCTATATTTATACAAACCATCTTCCAGGACTTACTTCAGAAGATGCAAAGATGCTTTCTATTTTAAACCTGTCCTTTGGAAAGATTGAAACGGGGAATATAATCTGCGATCTGGATGATTACCAGGAGTGCCTTTTAAAAATCAGAAGAGAAAGCCCGGATTTAAAATTGGTGCTATCTGTTGGCGGCTGGGGTGCGGGAGGTTTTTCAGAAACAATGACAACGGATGCCGGAAGAAAACAATTCGCCTGGTCTGCACGAAATCTGGTTGAACGGTATCATCTGGACGGAATTGATATTGACTGGGAGTATCCCTGTATAGGAATAAGCGGAATAAAAGCTTCCGGGGAGGACAAAGAAAATTTTACCCTTATGCTAAAAGACTTGCGCAGCAGCCTGGATCAAATAGAAGACCGCCATTGCCTGGTAAATATCGCAGGGGGCGGCGGTAACTATTTTCTGAGGTGTACTGATATGTATAATGCCTCACGATATCTGGATTATGTCCAGATTATGACCTATGACCTGAGAGGCGGTTTTACTATTGCGACGGGACACCACACGAACCTGTATGATAACCAGAAAGATCTGTTAGACGTCAGTACGGACCGGGCAGTGAAGGCTTATCTGAAAGCGGGTGTGCCAAGAGAAAAGCTGGTGATAGGGGCAGCATTTTATTCCCGCATGTGGAAAGGTGTTCCGGACGCGAATCACGGGTGGATGCAGATGGCGGAATCTGCCGGGGGCTATGGACCGGATTACGGAGAGCTTGCAGAGAGCTATATTAATAAGAATGGGTTTAAACGATACTGGGATGATGAGGCAAAGGCACCCTGGCTGTTCAACGGGGATACGTTTATCAGCTACGAAGACGGAGAGTCCATCCGGCATAAGGCAAAATATGTAAAGGAGCTGGGACTGGCTGGAATGATGTTCTGGGAGTATGGCTGTGACTCAACGAAGACGCTCACCAGGATAATCCGGGAGTCATTTTCCGGGGATTGACCTGAGCGGCAGGGGTGAAAGCGTAGCCGGCACGTATCTGTCTGATATGCTGCCGGCTGAAGCAATAAGCAAAAGAAAGCGGAGGATATTAGAATGGTTCCACAATGGTTTAGGGATGCGAAGCTTGGAATTTTTATTCATTATGGCATTTATGCGGTAAACGGTATAGCAGAGTCCTGGTCATTTTATAATAAACGGATTTCCTATGAAGACTATATGAGACAGCTGGATGGTTTTACGGCTTCTGAATTTGACGGAGAATACTGGGCGGATTTAATTGCAGAAAGCCGGGCTAAATATGCGGTTCTTACCACAAAACACCATGATGGTGTAGCTCTGTTTGATACAAAATACAGTGATTTGAGCGTGGTAAAGAAAACACCTGCGAAACGGGATATTGTAGAGGAATATGCCAGAGCTATAAGGAAAAGGGGGATACGCGTAGGCATGTATTATTCTTTGCTGGACTGGTCCCATCCCGATTATGCCTCTGTCTATGAGGGCGGTGTGATACCACAAGATCTGTCACAGGTAAATCCATTTTCTAATCCGACGGACGGAATCCAGGACGAAGAGGCCTGGCGGCGTTTTCTGGACTTTAATAAAAACCAGCTCAGTGAAGTACTTGGAAATTATGGAACGGCAGACCTGATCTGGTTTGACGGAGACTGGGAAAGAAGTGCAGCCCAGTGGGGGCTGCCGGAATTCAAAGATTATCTGAAAAGCTTTAATCCCCAGCTGGTGGTCAATTCCAGGCTGTCCGGTTACGGAGACTATCAAACGCCGGAACAGGGACTGCCCATTACAAGGCCACAAGGAGCCTGGGAATTCTGTACCACCATAAATGATTCCTGGGGATATGCGCCGGATGATAATCATTACAAGAGCCTGAATCAGATTATCCGTATGTTCTGTGACTGCATTAGTATGGGCGGAAATATGCTTCTGGATATCGGACCAAAGGAAGACGGCACAGTGGATCCCAGACAGGAAGAAATTCTTCGGGGACTGGGGAAATGGATCAGTGAGCACGAAGAGGCTGTATTTGGAACAGACGAAGGCATTATGATTCGTTACTATCCCGGAGGCAGCACCGTATCCAAGGATGGGAAAACACTGTATTTATTTGTGCAGGATAGACCCAGGGAGAATATCAGTATAAAGGGACTGTGCAATAAAATTAGGAAAATAACAGTACTTCATTCAGGAAAAGAGCTTGCGTATGACGTTCATGGTGGTGTTCCCTGGTTTCAGATTCCGGGGATTACGTGGATCTATATGAATGAAAATGATTGTCATGAGCAGGTTACCGTACTGAAGGTAGAATTGGATGGGAAAGTGGAGATGTATGGGGGCAGCGGAGCGGTTGTGACGCATAATTAACAGAGTTGTGAAAGTTTAAGTATTTGGAAATTGAAATATTAGAAAATTTTATAAAAAGGAGTTCTTTGCAAATTGATTTGTAAGGAGCTCCTTTTGTGATTTAGGAAATAAAATAAAAAAAATATTTTTTATGATTAGTAATTGAAAAAATAATATCCTTTATATATAATAGAAACATACCGATTCATCTCAAAGTAAAGACTGGATGAGGTATGGGGGAGCAAGAAAGGAGGCGTGAATAAAACAGTTTCATTTCATGATTCTAAAAATTGAAAAAAAGCTTCAGGGATAGTTTAAGAATGGATAACTGGAAATCAGTGGGAGTGGTTATGAAAATTAGATATAGGCATCTCCAGTACATCATTGCGAAATTACAGTGAATGAAGCAATGCTGTACTTTGTGACGGGCATTTTCAAACCGGCTCCTGTAATGAAGTGTGTTTGAAGGAGAGGTATTTGAATTATGATGAGATTTAAATGGAAAAAATTTTTTAGTATGCTGTTAGTATTTACCCTGGTAATTACTTCCGATGTGCTGCCGGTTTTTGCACAGGAAGCCACTGACACTGATGTGGAGGAAGAGATACTTACTCTGAAACCGGAAATGACAGATGGTTCCTGGAATAAGTTTACTTATACGGCTTACCAGGGAAAGGAATGGACGGTTTTGGAGAACGAAGCCTATATTGACCTGGGTTCTGCTGATGAACGGGCACAGGAATGTTATTATGAAATACCGTTTGTCGGAAATAAGGTGGAAATATTTTCGAACAAAAGTCCAATTCATGGTAAAGTCCGTTTTTCTGTTGATGATGAAAATGTAATGGAGGCAGATTTATACCATGAGACACGAACAGAGGCACAATCTGTATATGTGGTAAGTGGTTTGGAAGAAGGCGGGCATGTATTAAAAGCAGTGACGCTGAATGAGAAGACGGGGGACAAGATCGTGAATCAAACGGCATATGCCCGGATTACCCATGCCCCTTATATACCGGAGGATATTGAACTATCGGATCCAGATATCCAATTGACAGTAGATGAGACAAGACAGATCAGCTATACGGTTATACCGGAGTATGCAAAGGCTGCGGATCTCGTTTACGAAAGTCTGGATCCTGATATAGCCCAAGTATCGGCAAAGGGAGTGATAACCGCCCGTTCAGAAGGACGTACAGCGATCCGTATGACAAGCGAGGATGCTGGCATTTCAAAAGAAATAACAGTGACAGTGGCAGCTGGGGTAAGCAGGTTGGAAGGAACGATTGTGGACACCAATACCCAGTACACCCAGGACCGTTATGAAGAATTGCTGGACAGGCATACCATGTCGGGGAGCCTTACGGCCTGGAAAAATGATAAGGCTGTGAGTGAACTGGCTTTGGTATCCATTGGCAGCAGCCTTAAAAATGTAACAGTTACCCCAGGTGATCTGTCAAATGGAAGTGACATCATTTATGCAGACCAGGTAAGAGCAACTTTTATGAAATCCACAAAAGCCTATAACGGAGCGTATCTGGGATATGGTAGCAAGGACCGTCCGGTACCTGAGGCTACCCAGGCTAACAGAAGTGAAGCATCGGATATCCTGTATCAGACAGAACCCATTGATATGGCATTTAACAGCGTACAGCCTGTATGGGTGGAATTTAACATTCCAAAAGAGCAGGCTGCAGGTACTTATAGGGGAACCCTGTCCGTAACAGCAGATGGAATAGATAATCCTCTGGAATTCCAGTATGAAATCGATGTCCAGGATGTACAGCTGCCGGATGCAGAAGAATTTAAAGATGGATTTGACATCGAATTGTGGCAGTATCCTTACAGCAGTGCAGAGTATTATGGAGTAGAGCCTTTTTCAACGGAACATCTTAAGATTATGGAATCTGCCATGCTGAAATATAAAGAGACAGGAGGACATGCAGTTACGGCATCTGTTGTTGAAGAGGCATGGGATGGACAGACATACAGTGCAAAGGAAGTGCATTATCCTTCCATGATCAAATGGATCAAAAACGGTGATGGAAGCTTCCAATATGATTATACGGATTTTGACAAATGGATTTCCTTCAATAAGAGTCTTGGAATTGGGGATAAAATTGTGCTTTACAGTATTGCCCCCTGGCATAATGCCTTCACTTACTGGGAGGACGGGAACTTGACCTATGAGCCATTTACAGTGGGGAGTGACCGTTATACAAAGGTTTGGCGGGATTTTCTGCAGAAACTGATTGAACATCTGATGGAAAAAGGCTGGTTTGACGAATCCTATATCGGGATTGATGAACGTGGGTTTAGCAAAGAAGCGTTTGATATGATCGAATCCGTAAAAAATATTCATGGGGAATCCTTGAAGACAGCCGGGGCAATGGATCATTTTGTGGATAAAAAAGAACTGGCATTACGTGTGACGGACTTAAATGTAGGTGACAGTGCGGCACAGGCTAACGCTGCTGAATTTGCAAAGCTTTTGAAAGAAAGGGAAGCAAAAGGATTTCGGACAACACTTTACTCCTGTACGGAGCACAAGCCTGGCAATTATGCGCTGAGTGCGCCGGCGGAAAGCTACTGGACAATCATTAATGCAGGAAAGATGGGAACCGCAGGGTTTTTACGCTGGGCATATGATGCGTGGGTTGAAGATCCCCTCAACGATGTAACACATAACGCTTTTGAACCGGGTGACTGCTTCCTTTTTTATCCGGATCAAAAAGATGCATTGGAACCGGTTGGGAAAAGTTCTGTCCGTCTGGAAAAAATGGCAGAAGGTGTGCGGGATATAAATAAATTAATGTTTATGGAGCGGGAGATTCCGGCTCTGAAAGATGACATTGATGCATTATACGGTGCGGTCAGTACCACAGCAGGTAGTGGGCGAACTTATTTAAGCCAGGAAGATATTGCATTTCTGTCTGCGGAGATGGATGCTTTTAAAGAAGGTGTGGACATACTTACCGGGAAGTATCTCACTTTAAAGGAAGAAGGGACGGATCAGGTGGAATCCTTGACCATTGAGGAGGGCAGTGGTGTTTTACTACAAATTGGAAAAACGCTGCAGCTTCATGGCGTGATCCTTCCAGCCAATGTCATTCATCAGAAATTGAACTGGACTTCCTCAGACGATACAGTGGTATCTGTATCAGAACAGGGTATTTTAACGGCACGAAAGATGGGTGAGGCTGTGATTACTGCAGTTTCTGAGCAGGATCCTTCCAAGAGTGCAGAGATTACCGTGACTGTGACAGGAGCCATCATTGAAGATGGAGTAAAGACGGCCTATTATTCCTTTGATGCTATGGAGGATAATGTGGTGAAAGATGAATGGGGAAGGAGAGACGGTATTAACCAGGGTGCAGTACTTTCCCAGGGCAGGTCAAATCAGGCACTGACGATTACAGAGGCTGGAAAATCGGTACGCTTACAGGGGAATTCCGGTCTTTCTGATACCTGGACGGCAGGTTATTGGGTGATGAACAGCACGAAAGATCCTGTGCGCAGCTCCGTTTTAATGAGTAATGACGGAAATTATTCTTTGGATGTAAGGCTGGCTGATAACAGAGAGAAAGCTGGCGTACATGTGGGAACGGGCAGCGGGGATGTGTTGACGTTTAATTATGTGTTCCCAACTGATACCTGGGTTCATGTGGCATGGACTCAGGATAAGATAAAGGGGCTTTCTCTGTATATCAACGGTACTTTGATACAGACAAATAGCTGGACTGTCGATCATGAGTTCCCGTATCCTGGGGATATAATCGGAGGAAGCGGTTTTACAGGAAAAATTGATGAACTGAAAATATTTAACAGAGTGCTGTCAGCAGAAGAAATCGCTGCAATCATGCAGACGAAGGGGCTGAATATTCAGGAAACCTATAAGGAACTAAACGTCGGAGAGCATTTTACCATACAGACAAATCTGATCAGTGATGAGGATGATAAGACTATAGTATATGCTTCCAGTGATCCCGGGACAGCGTCGGTAGATGAAAATGGGCTGGTTACCGCACATAAAAAGGGCAGTGTCACCATAACCGTGGAAAACAAGGCCGCGGGTTATCGGGACACGGTAACGGTTGTTATTACGAAAAAATTATCTATTTCAAACAAGCTTCCGGTGTATGAACTGGATGAAAAATATCTCTCAGATATTGACAAAGATCCGGGTGGACCCCGGCAGTATTTAGGACAGCCGGATATGGTTATGCTGGATGATAACCGGACTTTAGTTACGTCCTACCCTATTGGACATGGAAAAGGGCCTCTGGTTCTTAAAATCAGTTATGATGCCGGAGAGACATGGGTGGAAAAAAAGACGCCGGAATCTTTTAAAGGCTCTCAGGAAACACCCACTATGTATAAAATTCATCTGCAGGACAAAACCCAGAGGCTAATGCTGATTACAGCGTGCCCAGGGTGGGGCCAGGATCTGGAAGGGAATGCTACAGGATGGAATACGTCGTATTCCGATGACGGCGGTGAGACATGGACAGAGTATAAGCATTGGTATACGAATCACAGCGATGGCACCCCGAACAAATCCATTGTGGCAATGGCAAGCCTGATTCAGTTAAAGGACAGCAATGGTAATGATATACAGAAATGGATGGGTGTATACCACGACTATGATTACGTGAATTACAAGACCTATCTTACGTTTGATGAAAACGGAATGGAACATTGGAGTGAACCAGAGCCTTATCTGAGTGAATACCGTTCTATAGAAAGCGCCTATCAGATGTGTGAAATTGGTATGTTTCGTTCACCCGATGGAAATCGGATTGTAGGATTGGCCAGAAGCCAGTCCCACAATAATCCTGCAACACTGATTTATTCTGACGATGAAGGGGATACGTGGAGCAAGCCCATGGATCTGCCAGGTTCGCTGGCGGGAGAACGGCATAAAGCTGTTTATGACCCTGTGAGTGGCAGGCTGCTCATTACCTTCCGTGAGATTATTTACGATCTAAACGGCAATGGACGGTTTGACGGTGGAAATGACTGGAAAGCAGGTGACTGGGCAGCCTGGGTGGGCACCTATGAGGATCTGATGGAACAAAATGAAGGACAGTACCGGATATTGATCGATGAAGACTGGGCAAACAATGCAAAGTCCGGAGATACTGGTTATGCCGGAATTGTTGTTCAGCCGGACGGAACCTTTATCATGGATTCTTATGGACATTGGGATAAAGCTTTTTCCGAAAGCTGGCAGGGAGGAGTGACTACGGATCTCTGCTATATCAGACAGGCGAAGTTCAAACTCAGCGATATGGATAAAGCAGCTGGGCTGGCTGATAAAACGGCACTTTGGCAAGCCATAACCGACGCAGAAAAGCTTGCCGGGCAAGGAGATTATACAGAGGAATCCTGGAGTGGATTTCAAGAGGCGTTGAAGCAGGCGAGGTCAGCAGTACAAGACTGGAATATTACGCAGGATGCGGTGGATGCAGCAAGGGAAACACTTCTAAAAGCCCAGGCTGATCTGAAGAAGAAACCGGATAAGCCGATACCGGATCCGTCACCTGACCCAAAACCAGACCCTGAACCGGAGCCAAAACCGGATCCGTCGCCCCAGCCAAAACCCGACCCGTCACCGAACCCTGCACCAGAGCCAAAACCCGACCCGTCACCGCAGCCAAAGCCGGATCCTGCGCCCCAGCCGGTTAAACTAACGGTACCGGTAATTAAGAAAATAGAAGGCGGAAGTTATGAAAAGTTAAGAATTACCTGGTCCCGGATTCCGGGTGCGGATGGATATCGCATTTACCGTTCTGCAAAAAAGAATGGAAGCTATCGAAAGATTGCTGTGGTGAAGGGCAGCAGCAGTACATCTTATATGGACAAAAAGCTATTGACAGGTAAGAAATATTATTATAAGGTGCGTGCCTATGCCACACAAAATAATAAGACTGTGCAAAGCGGTTATTCAAAGGTGAAATCCGGGAAACCGATACCCGCAAAAGTAAAGATGTCTTCGGTTGCCAGTCTTTCCGGTAAGAAACTGAAACTGCGGTGGAAGAAAGTGAGCGGTGCAAGCGGGTATGAAATCACACGGGCAGTCAAAAAAAATGGAAGTTATCAAAAAATTGCTACCATAAAGAAAAACAGGACATTTACCTTTAAGGATAGTAAATTAACAAAAAAGAAGACGTATTATTACAAAGTTCGTGCTTATCGGAGCGTTGGGAAAAAGAAAATATACGGTCCGTATTCAGAAGTTAAGTACGGAAAAGTAATGAAATAATGTCGGAATGCCGTCGTAACATAAAGCAGTTTTAAGATCCTGCGGGCTGGCTGTACGCAGTGTCATGATCCGGCGATATGTTATGGCGGCATTTGTTATGCATTCTGATTTTTTAATCCTGATACAGAGAACGAAGCAGCTTAATTTCCCCAGCGTGTCCATCCAGATCCGTAGGTGTTTCCAAAATAAAAGTAAGATGGCGCAGCAGGGGGTGATTCAGGATCTGAACGATGGTTTCCAGTCCGATGTATCCGTCCCCGATTAATGCGTGGCGGTCTTTGTGGCTTCCCCTAGGATTCTGGCTGTCGTTAATGTGAAAAGCATGTAGGTAACCAAGCCCGATAATCCGGTCAAATTCTTCCAGAACCCCATCCAGGTTATGGACGATATCATAACCGGAATCCGAGAGGTGGCAGGCATCAAAGCAGACTCCAATCTGTTCCTGCAATTCAACCTGGTCAATGATGGCGCGCAGTTCCTGAAAAGTTCTGCCTATTTCGGTTCCTTTTCCTGACATGGTTTCCAGAAGGACCATGGTAGGCTGGCCTGGCTGCAGTTCTTTGTTCAGCATAGAAGAAATGAATGTTACCGCCGTATCCCGTTCCTGGCCCAGATGGCTGCCGGGATGAAAGTTATAATAATTGCCGGGAAGATGTCTCATAAGCGCCAGGTCATCATGGAACATTTCCAGAGCCAGCTCCCGTACATGTGCATTAGTGGAACAGGGATTTAAGGTATAGGGAGCGTGGGCTATGATAGGGGCAAAATGATGTTCTGTGAGGAAATTGCGCAGGGCATCTATATCCTCCTGATTCAGGGCTTTTGCCCGTGTGCCCCTGGGATTTCGAAGAAAAAACTGAAAAGTATTCGCATCAATTTTTAAAGCATTTTTGCCCAGGTGTAAAAATCCTTTTGCAGAGGACAGGTGAGAACCAATATTTAGCATAAATCCCCTTTCAGAGTAAACAGTTATAGTTTATATTTTTATTTATTATATTCGTTCTAAATCGAATTATTCGGATTTGGAACGGTCCATTGTTTTTGCTGGGAGATGTTTGGAGAATGAAGAATTGAAATTTGAAACAGGCTCTTGTATAATGGAAATATTAATGTTACAAGGAGAGCTTCAATGGCAAATTTTAAATATTCCCAGGTTGCAGACTGGCTTAAGAATCAGATTTATTCCGGAAATTATCCGGGAGGGGTAAAAATACCGGGAGAGGAAGAATTGTGTATAAGGTTCTCAGTTAGCCGCCAGACCGCCCGACAGGCGATCAGAGTACTGGAAAATGAAGGCCTGTTGTACAAAGTACAGGGCAGCGGCACCTACGTAAGCAGGAAGATACAGGGACCGCCTTTTCGGAGTGAAGGAAAGGAGCGCAGGTGCATAGGTGTAATCATGAACAGGACAGATAATTATTTATGTCCTTTTCTGATACAAGGAATTCATGATGCATTATGCCACCGGGGATATGGAATACAATTATTTCTGTCCTCCCAGCAGATCGCTTTAGAAGAACAATTTTTGCGGACGGTTCTGGATGGTGGTGTGCAGGGAATTATCATGGAGCCGGTAAAGTCGGCACTGCCCGTGATTAATGATGAGTTGTATGAAAAACTGACTGGGCAGTTACCGGTAGTATTTACCCAGGCGCTGCATACGCCATATCCGGCATCGGCGGTGACTGTTGATGACAGAAGCGGCGGGGAACTGCTGGTTAAACATCTGTTTGATAAGGGACACCGGAAAATTGGTGCAATTTGTAAGATGGATGAACAAACCGGTACGAGGCGGTATGAAGGTTATATGCGTGCTTTGCTGAAGCTGAAACTTACAGTGAATAATGAGCAGGTAATCTGGTATAGCAGTGAGACGGAAGATGAATTATTTGAAGGCCGGCAGGGAGAAGGGCTTTGGGAAAAAATAAAGGATTGTACTGCAGTGCTATGCCATAATGACAGGATTGCTTTTTATCTGATTCGTTTTTTAGAGGACAGGGGAATTCGGGTTCCTGAGGATATGGCGGTGACCGGATTTGATGATACGGAATATGCCGATGTGGGAAAACAGATCACTACCATCATTCACCCAAAGGAGACCCTTGGCAGAAAAGCCGCAGAGATTGTACTAAAAATGATAGAAGAGCCAGATTATCGGGAAAATTATTGCTTCTCAGCTGTTTTGAAGCCGGGGAGGAGTACCTGATAAATGGAAAATGGAGGTAATATGACGTTAGGAGAAATGGTCGTGGACTGGGCAAAGGAGAACGGAGGATACGTAGAGGTTCCCAGCGGGGACAACCCCGTTGGTGAAAGAAACAGAGATTCCGTAAAAATAAAGGTTGAAAGTAATAAAGCAGCGGACGTTTTAAACAGTATTCTGCAAAGGTTCGCAGATAAAAGTATCTGTGTCGTTGGGACAAGCTGTTGTGGAAAAACTTCCTTTGCCAGATATATAGGAAATTGTGTCTGCATGGAAGAAGCGATGTGTTATTTGTTTTCAGAGCAGGAGCTGCAACAGGTTATGCAGTCGCCATGGACAACGGAAATAGGAGAGACAATGGACAGGCTGGTAAATAGTAAAATTAAGACGCAGCCCGGATTTCCCATTTTCGGGACCGTGGTTATGGATAGTGATCTTGTAGTCTATTTAAACATTTCAAACGGGATGCTGGTGGCAAGATGCGAGGAGCAGGGGATTTCATTTGAAGATGCCAGTTTAATGAAGGAGAAGATAGAGAGAGACTTAATTGGTCTTGAAAATGTAATAGAAATCTGCTATTAGAGAGAACGCTCTAGAGCAAACGTTTTGTAATGTACTATTAAGTGTATTATATTTGGGTTTAGCTGAGGAAAGACGCTTTGTATATGATAGGTAGTGTACGAAAAGATGGGGGTGGGAAACTGATATGGACTCCGTCAGCTTGCCGCCAAAAAGGGCTTCGGGAAGGTTAGAAAATGCCAGTTCTGCGGCAAGCCTTCCAAACCAATGTCCTGGTCCGCCCCCTTCTCTTTCCGTACACTACCTCCATATACAAAGCGTCTATTATCAACTCCCCCCTCTAAGCTTTCTCCAGCCAATCCAACGCATACTGGGCATACAAACGGCTCCCGTTTTCTAACGCATTTTCATCCAGGTCAAAACATTCGTGATGAAGGGGATAGGAGGTATGCCCGGTGCCGTCACTGGTTCCAAGAAAAGCCATTACACCCGGCAGGATATCCAGATAGCGGGAAAAGTCTTCGGATGTGGTACAGGGAGACTTTTCAATTAAGTTATTGCTGCCCCATACCTTCTTTGCGGCATCGATAGCGATGCTGCAGCAGTCCGGGTGATTGACCACGGGGAGAAGGGAAGGGGTATACCGGGTGCTGGCTGTGCAGCGGAACATGGCAGCCGTATGGTCAGCATAACGTTTAAGCGCTATAGGAAAGCTATCCCGGAGTTCTTTGTTAAAAAAACGTATATTACCTGATAGTATTGCTTCTTTTGCCAGAATATTCACTTTTGTCCCGGCATGAAAGGTGCCGATGGTGACAACCACGGGATCCAGCGGATTCATTTCACGACTGACGATTTCCTGGAGATTGACGGCAAGGTGAGCGCCTGCCAACAGGGCATCCGTGCCGAGGTGAGGTGCAGCGCCATGTCCGCCGGTACCGCTGATGGAAATGGTAAAGTCATCAACTCCAGCCATACAGGCACCTTTTGTAATACTGATTTTACCGGTGGGCAGATCAGGTGCCACATGAAGGGCAAATGCAGTATCGGCGCCGTCTAACAAACCGTTTTTAATTAAGGATCTGGTAGCGCTGCCTGTTTCTTCCGCCGGTTGAAAAACCAGGCGGACATTGCCATTTAGGCGGTCTGCATTATCCGAAAGGAGCTTTGCCGCACCTAATAGCATTGCAGTATGGGCATCATGTCCGCAGGCATGCATAACACCGGATTTGCAGGAGGCATATTGTACCTGGGATTGCTCAGAGACAGGGAGTGCATCCATATCTGCACGAAGCAGAACTGTTTTTGCACTGCAGGAAGGGTTTTGCCTGCAGATATCTCCTGTTATGTGAGCTTCCACATCGGTTTCTCCCATGGAGGACCATGGAACGTGAAGCTGATCCAGTTCTTCCTTTATGAAGCGGGAAGTTTGTATTTCCTCGCCGCTGAGTTCCGGATTTTGGTGCAGATGCCTGCGAAGGCGGATAAGATATGACGAAAGTGAAGTGTCCAAATTGCGGTTACAGCTGTTATTTTTCATGGTTCATGCTCCCTTCTTTATATTGGGTAGGTGTACAGTTGGTATGTTTTATAAAAAATTTAGAAAAGTAATTAGGATCGGTTATACCTACGGCTTCTGCGATTTCATAAATTCTTAGATTACTGTTTCGCAGAAGTTTTTTTGCTTTTTCTATCCGCATGGATGTGACATAGTCCATGAAGTTCATTGTGGTTACTTCTTTGAAAGTACGGCTTAAATAGGATGGATTTACGTAGTTCATTTCCGCTATTTTTTTCAGGGATAATGTGGATTGGTTCAGATTTTCGTTCATATACTGCATAATGGAATGAATTAACTTATTCCCCTTTGCATGGGTATACAGTTCAATCTGATGAAGTGTGAACCGTACCAGCTGAAGTACATACTGGCGGATGCTTTTCTGGTCTTTTAATTTCAAAATATGGGTATAGGGCAGATGGCTGGTATTATATATTTCGTCGTAAGAAATTCCTTTATCCCGCAGGGTTGCCAAAATGATGTTAATAATGGATAAAGAAAGCACCATAACATCCGACAAAGCGCTGTCCGGTATGGATTCCAGATCATCAAAAGCTTTTGTCACCTGAGCGAGTGAGGTATCTTCCTGGGGAATCTGCAGATAGAGCGGCAGTTCCTGGGTAATACTGTCAATAATCCCTTGAAGCGGATTGCATCCGTGATTCTGACGGCTGTTTGCCAGAAAGGATTTGTTATGGCTGTATTTGGCAACCTGGGCATTTTGATATGCCTGACGGTAGGCAGTGCGGATATCCATCAGATCAGAGACCGGATTCCCGGTGCCGGTATAGAGCTTGATGCCAAGCTTGCTTTTGGTAAGGGATGAAAAATGAGAGCCATAGGTATAGAGGTTAATCTTTTGGTTCTCGCTTAAGAGTATCAGGTTCTGATGAATGTCCTGAAACAGCAGGACGCCGTTCATTCGTTTAACAATAGATGAAATCAGCTCTCTGCACTGAAGATTTTGCAGGATACTTTGTTCCACATCGGGATCAGTCAGGGGCATTAACAGGAGAATATTATAGTAGCCGGAGCTGCGGTTAAGGGGAATTTTATAATAGGAGAGGTTTTCCCATAGAGCAGCCTCGGACAGAGGGGTGAGCATCAGGTTGCTTAAGAAATTCTGTACGATAAACTGACGGTTCTCTTCCAGTTTCTTTTGCAGTAAAGCATTTTCGTACAATTCCCGTTGCTCCTGTCGCAGGGAATCCCGCAGTTCGCCCATTCGTCTGGTTAATTCATCCCTCTTAAGTGGCTTCAAAAGGAAACCGGAAACGCCGATTTCCAATCCCTGTTTGGCATATTCAAATTCATTGTGGGCAGTCAAAACTACAATTTTTATCTGTGGATATTCTTCCAGAACCATTTCTGCAAAGTCCAGCCCGTTAATAAAAGGCATTTCAATATCGGTTATGATTACATCGGGATTTACAGCCGGTATCATCTCAAGCGCCTGATTGGCACTGGCGGCATCGGCAGTAATTTCATACTCCAGGTCTTCCCAGTTAATGCAGATACGCAAGAGTTTGCGCATCTTTTCTTCATCGTCTACAAACATAATTTTAATGGGTTTTGTTTCTAACATTGTAATCCTTCCTTTGCGGTATAAGTGATACAGCTGTATTTATTCGTGCAGGGAATCGGTTATCCATGGGATTTTGATACTTATCCTGGTACCATATCTCTTTTTACTTTCTATAGAAATAACTGCTTTTTCCGGATAGGTAATGCGTACCCTCTCTATGGTGCCAACCAGCCCAAAGCTTTTCCTGTTCTCAAAATCGGAGACTGTAAGAAGGCGTTCGATCAGTTCCCGTTCCATTCCAACGCCATTATCGGATACACAGATAAGGAGAAACTCCTCGTTTCTGTGTATCTGTATTTGTATTATTCCCGGCTCTCCAAGGGGTTTGATTCCATGGTAAACTGCATTTTCCACCAGTGGCTGCATCAGAAGCTTCAAAATCCGGTGGTCCAGCAGGTTGGAATCCACCTGATAATCTACGCTGAATAATGATTCATATCGCAGGGAGAGCAAGTGCGTGTAGTCCTTTATAATCTGCAGCTCCTGCCGGATCGTAATCATCTGCTGGCCGCTGCTTAAGCTTTCACGATAGAAACTGCCCAGAGTTTCAATGGCATCGTATACCTGCCCGGGTTCTTCTGTCAGTGCCATATATCCGATTGCATCCAGTGTGTTATAGAGAAAATGGGGTTTTATCTGCTCCTGCAGGGCACGGAGTTCCATTTCCCTCTTTTTCTTCTGTTCCTTTACCAGGCTCTTTAGAAGGGTCTGGATTTTATCAATCATATGATTATAATTTAATTCCAGTACCCCGATTTCGCTGTCCGGATAACGGACTTCAACAGCTTTGAATTCTCCCGTTTCAGCATCGTTCATCGCCCGAATCAGGCGTAGCACCGGATGCTGGATAGATTTTGAAATAATAATGGAACAGAACAACATTAATACGATGTTAATCAATAAGACCCACAGAGAGATCTGAAACAGCGATCCGCTTAAATTCTTTTCACTTTCCAGCGGAAAGTCTGCAATGATCTTCCAGTTCAGATCCGGTATGTAAAGTCCTGCTGTGAGCATATGGCTGGAAGTGTAGGTCTGGTAGGGCGTGCGCTGCCCGATATCGGATAACAGCAATTTGGGATTATCCACATTGGATTCATTTCCCAGTGAGCAGAGCACCTGTCCGGATTCATCGTAAAGTGCAACATGGGTCTGCCTATTTTCAAATACAGTTTGAAACAGAGCTTCCAGAGAACGGACGGGGATATTCATAATAGCAAAGCCTGCGGGTTTCTGGGTCTCCAGATCGTTGATAACACGGATAGCCGAAATGAAATTTTCACGGAAATCAGGTGTGAAAATATTTCCTGCATTATAGGAGAGGATGTAACTTCCTCTGGCAAAAACAACGGCTTCGTACCACGGCGCTTCTGAAACGGAATCAATTGCCAGGCTTTTGATGTTGAATTTATCCACTCCATAGATATGGCTTTCCAAGTCCATGATGTAGACTGCGTCCAGGTGGTTATAGGTATCGATTACCGTAAATAAAAAATTATCATATTCCTTCCTCTTTTGTGGAGGAATCGGCTGACGGGTGAGATCGGACAGACCAGATTTTAATAAAAGGTTATAATTATTGTCGATATTGTCTATCATTTCCAGAATATTGGAGCTGACAGAAACCAGAGTCTGCCTGGAATTCTGTTCCATATTAGAAAGAGCATAGTCTCTGGATACAAACTGATATAAGAAATAAGTCAGTAAAATACTGAGTATAAAAAACAGAAGAAAGACTGTGCTGATTTTTTGTGAGATTCTGCCGTTCAAAGCCCGGTTTATCCAATTAGCCATGTACAATTTTAACTTTTTCATAAGAAGGCCCCTCTGCTTCATGCTTTTTATCATGATACCATGCAGGGTAAATGAAGTAAAGAAAACAGCCCAGGTAGTAAAATTTCTACCAGAAGAAGTAAAGGATTTACCATAGGGGAGATTCAAACGAATTGAGAACAGTCAAATTCAGACTAGAAATAGTAAGAAAATTCTCTTTCGGGCACAGGTTTGATTGTGTAGAATAAAGGTACATCGAGAGCGCTCTCAGTAAAACAGTGGCAGGTCCACGACCAGTAAAAACGGAGGAAGTTATAATGAAAAAAAAGATGATGAAACGTATATTGGCTTTAACGCTTGCAGGAACTCTGGCGATTGGGCTTACTGCCTGCGGAGGAACAAAGAGCAGTTCAGGGGAAACGGCGGCAACAAAAGAAGTGAAAGAAGAAGCTGATTCCGGTAAAGCCGCTGATTCCAAAAAAAATGAAGACAGTACGGCGGATTCAAATGATGCAGATCAGACGGATAAAGCAAAATCAGGAGAAGGGCAGACCATTAAATTGTGGCACATATTTGGAGGAGACACCGATCCCAACAAGGAAATCGTGGATCGGGTAACCAGTGAGGCAGAAGAAAAGTTTGGTGTGAAGATTGAAGTGGACACTGCCGAAAACGAAGCTTATAAGACAAAATTAAAGGCAGCAATAGCAGCAAATGAGACTCCGGACATATTTTATACCTGGGGCCACGGATTTCTAAAGCCTTTTGTGGAGGCAGGAAAAGTAGAGGCAATGGATGAATATCTTACGGATGATTTTAAATCCCACCTGGCACCGTCTACGCTGTCCGGATTCCAGTTTGAAGGCAAAACCTATGGGCTTACCACAGATCAGTCAGTTGCATGCATGTTTTACAATAAAGAGATGTTCGATAAACTGAATCTGGAAATACCAAAAACATTTGATGATTTAAAGAAAGTATGCCAGACATTTCTGGATAATGGGATTACACCTTTGACAGTAGGAGGCAAAGAACCCTGGACAATAGCAATGTACCATGACCTGCTGGCACTGCGGGCAGTAGGAAGTGAAGGCGTTGTGTCCGCAACCGGAAAAGAAACAGACTTTAGCGATCCCGGTTTTCTGGAAGCGGCAACATGCTTAAGGGAATTAGTGGATATGGGTGCATTTCCGGATGGCTCTGCGGGAATTTCCAGAGAAGAATCAGAAGTTCCCTTCTTCCAGGGGCAGATCCCCATGTACTTAAATGGAAGCTGGACGGCTACCCGTGTCTACAAGGATTCCTCTCTTGTGAAGGATAAAGTAGTGGCTGCACCGTTCCCGACGCTGGAAAATGGAAAAGCAGGCGTAACTGATTTTACCGGCGGTCCGGATACTGCATTCGCAGTAAGTGCAGATACGAAAGATCCGGCACTTACAACAGAGGTTGCCCAGTACATTGCCTATGAGCTAGCCATAGGAAAATACAAAATAGGTTCCAGCATTCTGCCGTATACGAATGTAGACATCGATGAATCTGAAATCAATCCATTGCTGATGGATATCTATAAATTCACTAAAGACGCATCCAGCTATACCATCTGGTGGGATAACCTGATGGAAGGCAAAGACGCTACCGTCTATCTGAATAAGCTTCAGGAGCTTTTCGTGGGAAATATAACTCCTGAGCAGTATGTGGAAGAATTGCAGAAGCTGAATAAGTAAACAGCATATGAAAAGGAAGAAGCGGCGGTTATCCAAGTAACCGCCATTCTTTTCTAAAGGTAGACGGGCATGTGGGCTGGCAGGTGCCTTTTCACAAATAACTTGTCAGGAATGGAGGGAATTCGGTTGAATAAAGTATTGTCCAATAAGAAAGCAGTGGTGTTTTTTATATTCCCGGCACTGTTTTTATTTATAACGATTATTATTGTCCCGATTGTCATGTCGGTGGGTTATAGTTTTCAAGAATGGGATGGCATTGGCGAGAAGATTTTTGCTGGGTTTGACAATTACCGGGAGTTGTTCCTCACGAACAGCGACGGCTTCTGGAGGGCGGTTAAAAACTCTTTGATATTTGCAGCGGGATCTGTATTTATACAGCTGCCCATTTCCCTGATCTTAGCATTGGTTTTGGCACGGGGAGTAAAGGGGGAACGATTTTATGTAAGCGTATACTTCATTCCGGTACTCATATCCACCGTGGTAATCGGACAATTGTGGATGAAAATCTATAATCCCCAATATGGCTTATTAAATACTCTGCTGGTATCCCTGGGGCTGGAAAAATGGACCGGGAACTGGCTGGGAGATACGAAAACCGTTATTTTTGCCGTGATTATACCGGTGTTATGGCAGTATATCGGATACCATATGCTGTTGATGTATGCATCCATACGATCTATTTCAGGGGAAATTTTTGAAGCTGCCAGAATTGACGGGGCATCTGCGTTCCAGACAGCGGTCAGAATCACGATTCCGCTGATGAAACCCATTATCAAAGTCTGTGTAACATTTGCAGTGGTGGGATCCTTGAAAAATTTCGATCTCGTGTATGTAATGACCGGCGGCGGACCGGCGGGGGCAAGCCAGCTTCCCAGCACGCTGATGGTAGAGACAATATTCTCCAGAAATATGTATGGATATGGAAGTTCCATGGCAATATTCATTATTTTGGAGTGCTTCCTGTTTGCATTTCTCATTAGAAAAGCATTCCGGAATGAGGATTAGAGCGTGTCTGGAATCCACTTTGAAAGGAGACAAAATCAGATGAAAAGAATCAAACCAAGCAGTATGGTGTCGCAATTTTTTCTGGTATTATGGGCAATTCTGCAAATATTTCCGCTCTATTGGCTGCTGACTTTTTCCCTTAAGGATAACGCTGATATTTTTCAGGGTAATATGGTAGGGCTTCCTTCCGTGTGGCATTTTGAAAACTATGAACATGCATTTATGGGTGGAAGCGTGGGGCGCTATCTGCTCAACAGTATTATCGTAACGGCAATTACAATTTTCATCGTGGGTCTGTCATCATTAATGGCCAGCTATGCATTGGTTCGAATGAAATGGAAACTGCGTAAATTCATGCAGGTGGCTTTTATCATGGGAATCACCATACCGATTCATGCAGCGCTGCTGCCGGTATTTATCATGATGCGCCAGGTGCATCTGATTAATACATACTGGTGTCTGATCATTCCCTACGCGGCATTTGCGGTGCCCATGGCAATTATGATCAGCTCCGGATTTATCTCTGCAATTCCCGTGGAATTAGAAGAAGCTGCATGTATAGACGGCTGCAATATCTATGGAACCTTTTTTAAGATTATTATGCCGTTAATGAAGCCCTCACTTGCAACAATTGCTATTTTTACCTTTTTACAGTCCTGGAATGAATTGATGTTTGCAGTTGTATTTATCAGTAAACCGGAATACCGTACGCTGACAGTGGGCATCCAGTCTCTGGTGGGACAGTATACAACGGACTGGGGACCCATAGGAGCCGGACTTGTTGTTGCCACATTCCCGATTATTATAATTTACGTAATTCTAAGCAGGCAGGTGCAGGAGAGTCTGATTGCGGGTTCTGTGAAGGGCTAGAGTCATCTCTGGTGCGGCGCCTGCAACATAGGCTGATACTGTTATCGGATGAAATACATGCAGATCTGATCCGTAAAGGAAAAACGTTTCATCGTGCTTTAGGATGGACGCATCAGGAGGCGGAAGAATTTTTTGTGAATAAGGCGAAAGTGACGGTGTATTTTGGAGAGCATTTTGGAGGGGACGGCAAAGGGTACTTCCGTCTCAATGCAGGGATTCCAAAAAGCCTGTTAAAGGAGGTACTGAATCGAATAGAATCAGCATTGATGGAAGCAGGGGCGCTATGAAATATTGGATTTCATCTCGTTAAGTAAAGTAAAGCCTAAAATAAGTATTCCGCCCAGTATCTGCGTAAGGGTGATGTTCTCCCCCAGAAAAGATACGGATACAATAATCGCTACCAGCGGATCGGTGTAGCTTAAAATGGCAGCTTCCTGTCCTTTTAAATCTTTTAGAGAAGAAAAGTAAAGGCAGTAAGTAATACCGGTATGTACAATGCCGACAATCAGCAGATTGATTATTCCAAAAGCTCCGGCCGAGGACAGATGAAGCCCGTCTGTAAGGCTGACATAAGGCAAAAGAATGACAATTGCTGCAAAAAACTGGATCAGCGTGCGGTCTATTCCGGTTACATTTTTAATGAGCTTATTTAAAATAATTACAGTGGCATAAAGCACTGCGGCGCATAATCCAAAGCAGATCCCTATAAAATTATTGCTGCCCGGTAAAAGTTTCCCAGGATCAATAACAAGCACCAGACCAAGGGTTGATATAGCAAAACATATAATCTGGCGGAAACTCAGTTTCTCACGAAATAATATAGGGCAGACAGCCATAACGATTACCGGGGCAAAATAATAACTTAAAGTAGCTATGGATACCGTGGTATAGCGATAGGACTGGAACAGAAAGATCCAGTTAAATCCCATTGCGGCACCGGAAAGGAACAGCAAAAAAAGATCCTTTTTTATTTCGGCAAAGGGGATCTTTTTATTTTTGGCAAATTTATATAATAAAATGGAAATAGCTGCAATAACAGCACGGGAAAGGGCTATTTCCCCGGAAGACAGCGGAATATTTTTAATAAAAATACCCAGCGTTCCAAAAACAGCCATGGATAGGATAATGCTAAATTTTGCTTGCATATGGTGAAATGCTCCTGTCTGTAGTCTGGTATAGTGAACAAAAGCCAGACAACTGCCTGGCTTTTGGATATATGTTATTCTCCCAGATATTCTTTTCCCATCACATCAGCTGCGATTAATGCATCGTACAGCTGTGCGGGAGTAACATCGCCTATCATATTATGAATGCTTTCTCCTGCCGCGCAGGCTTTTTCCGCAGCGATATGTACACGATCTATATCGGTTACACCGATTTCTTTCAGTGTAACGGGAAGTCCCACGCTTACACAGAAGTCAATGACTTCATCTAATTCTTCCATGGGTGCATTTTCCAGTATCAACTGTGCAATGGTACCAAATGCTACGATAGAACCATGCATAGCCTTTTCGCATTCTTCCAGAGCAGTAAATCCATTGTATACAGAATGGGATACGGCAAGTCCTCCATTATCTGCTCCGACACCGCTTAGATAAGTGGCAGCCTCAATTATAGATTCTACGGCGGGGGTAACAACACCATTTTCACATGCGCGCAGAGCCTTATACCCGTCTTCCAGAAGGGTTTCATAACACAGCTTGCAGAGAGCCATTGCAGATTTCGTAATGCCGCCGTTCTCAAGGCTTGGAGCCTTTGCTTTCTCACAGGCTCTTGCCTCAAAGAAAGTTCCTAAAGCATCGCCCATACCTGCGATCAGGAATTTTACAGGAGCATGTGCGATTACGTCAGTATCAACGAGAACTGCATCGGGATTTTTAGGATAAAATATATATTTAGCAAAAGTACCGTCATTATTATAAATAACAGAAAGTCCTGTACAGGGAGCATCCGTAGCTGCTACAGTTGGGATAATCACTACAGGAAGTCCCTCGTAATAGGCAGTTGCTTTCGCTGTATCAATAGCGGAGCCTCCGCCGACACCTACAACACAGTCAACATTCTGATCCTTCACGATCCCCTGCATTTTTTCAATTTCTCCAATGGAACTTACGCCGCCGAAAATTTCAAATAATATTTTTGCATCTTTGCCAGCAAAACTTTTTTCAATCTTCTCATGGCAGTTCCTGTGGCCGCTTCTGCTGCAAATAAATAAAAAGGATTTCCCTAAATCCTTAGTTTCTTCATATACTTGTGACAATGCGTCCTGTCCCTGCACATATTTTGCCGGTGCTCTCATCAATTTTAACATCATTCTGCCTCTTTTCTTCGCCGCTTGCTTATTGCAGGTGTCTCTGCGGCGATGGGAAACGCCTGTATTCATTTCATGTCTAATATAGTCCTTTGTGAAATAAATGTCAATATGTGAGTTTCCAATAAAAGCACAAAAAAAATAGCTCTGGCAAACAATGCCGGCTATTAGGGAGTACTTCGCAGCGTGTGGGGGCTGCGAAGTGTGAGTTATGAAATATATTAGCTGTTCGCTAATACAATAGTACTTTAGCACATTTTGGCAAATAATGCAATTCAAATTTACAAAATTTTTTAACAATTTTTGGAAAGGGCATTTTAGACAATTATATAAGGATATTTTACAAACGGGTATAGCCCAGACGTGGGATCTGGGCTATGAGTCAAATATATTATCATAGTTGATAATACACTGTTAGTATATAATGGATGAGAGGATTTGTCAAATTTTTTATTTTAGAAGACGGTGCAGGTTTTACTCCTATAGTTTTAGTTTTCAGGCATTATAATGATATATCCCTATTGGCTGCTTGGGGATATTGAAAATACATCAAGTTAATATTACTGCAAGACCTGTTCAAAAAGAGACCTAATGAGATACAGCACAAAAAAACACCGCCAACCCCTCTAAACACAAGGAATCAACGGTATTCTCACATATTTCATAGCCTGCGGATAACAGGACTTGAACCTGTTAAATATACTGTAAAACCCTTGATTTTACTGGGCTTTAAGAAGTTGTGTTGCATTTCGTGTTGCATAAATTAATAAAATGATCATTTGCGATCTGGTTCATTTGCTCAGTTCGGTCACTCATGGTATGCCGGTAAACATTTTTTAGCACTGCATCGGATGCCCAGCCGCCTCTCTTCATAATGTACTGGTCGGGGATGCCAAGAGCATGAGATACAGATGCATTGTAGTGTCTCAGGTCGTGAAATCGAAAATGAGGGATGCCGGCTCTTTTTAGGACATCCGAAAACCGGTCTGATATTTGCGAGGGCAGTAAATTAACAATTTGCCCGGATTTATGTTCCAGCTTTTTTATTACGAAGTCCGGAAACTCAATCAGGCGATCCCCATCGTATGTCTTTGTGGATTTTTTTACCCATTCATTTTTGTCATTTAATACGATGGCATATGCCACATGTACAATATTTTTATTAATGTGCATACTGTCAAGTGCACAGATTTCACCTCTGCGCATTGGCCCAAAAGCGGCTAACAATATGGGGATTTCCATTTCCGTATCTTCTATGTATGTCATTAAAGCTTGTATTTCGGCGTCTGTAGGAACGTGAATCTTTGGACGTACTTTTTGTGGCAGGGTGGTATTTAAGGCGAAATTCGGTCGATATTCTTTTAATACGGCAGATAACAGGCCGTGCATGTTGCGCACGCTTTTGGGGGAGTGTGTTTGCGACTCCCTGTTAATTGATTTCTGGATAATAGCCTGAGTTAGATCACAGATACGCAGGTCTGCCAGATCCTGGAGATCACAGCGCCTGGACCGTTTATATTCACGAATGGTTGACGGAGAAAGAACAGCAGTGCGGTTTTCAATATAATCATCCAGGCATTCACCATATGTTTTGTGAGATACTTTGCTTTTTTCTTTCTTGTTTAATGCGTATTCTGCGGCGGCATATTCTGCTTCTCTTTTCCCGGCGGCAGATGGGTCATCACTGGTAAAGGATTCATAGATTCTTTTTTTCTTTTCGATGCCGTCTTTTCCTTTTACGGTTTCCGTGTGGCTGTATACAAGGCATCGCCAACTTCCGGATGGTAGTTTTTTAGCTGTTGCCATAATTTTATTCCTCCTTTTTCGTAAAAAAATAACACCTATACAGGCGTCGAGGAAAATGATATAATATGCTTGTCATTGGCAATATTATATAGGCTCTTTGTCTGTATAGTTTTTTCTTAAGCCGTTCGGTGTTTCCAGCACCGGGCGGTTTTTACTTACTTTACTTATTATGAGTAATTACATCTAGTATGGCAAGGATCTGATGTGCCTGATTAAAGGCATTTTGGTAATCTTTACTGTCGGTTTTAGTAGCTTTAGAGATTAATGGTATCATAATACAGGGTGCATTAAAATTATTCAAAGTTACTTTAATAATTAAAGAGTTTACTTTTTTCTTTTGTGTACGTTTTCCTGTTATACCACCAGCTATCGCGCCAGCAGCCCCAAAAACAGCACCGCCTACTAATGCTTGACCTACGCCACCGCTTGTAACGATACTATCATCTTCTAAGAGTTCATAAGATACGAGATCTGAGAAGTCATAACAGTCTTTAGTTCCTACTTTTGTCATGTTTCCAGGCATCACTAAGTTTGACATACCTAGTGTAGATATTGCCATTGCACCTTTAAAAAATCCACCTTTTTTACCTACGGTGGTTACTTTTCCCTGTATTTTAAATAATCGGTTATTTTCATCCACCTGTACCGGACCTAGTTTCTTTGTCGCCCGAAATTGTATAGATGGTGTCGGGCATACAGGGCTTATAACAGATGATACAGACTTATAATAAACATCTATTACCTTCTTTGAGGTGATTAATGACTCACCCGACTGTTGGGAAAATACCTTAACCGCATTTATTTTGTCTTTGGGGTAACAAGAGTAAATCTCTTCAAGTAATTCCTGATTTGGATTTATGGCGTTACTCGTACTTTCTTGCTGTACAGATGTGTCGTCTTGAGTTGCAATCGGAAAGCCACAATTAGGGCAAGACACAGCTCTGTCAGATATTTCTTTCCCACATTCGGGACATGTTATTAACATAATTTATTCCCTCTTTCTTTTTTTATTATCAAAGGACTTGCCTATTGATTTTTATATATTTAAAATTAAAATTCCGATAGCAATTTTATTAGAAGCATTTTTTCATCGGTCGTAAGTTTGTTCCCATTTCTGGCTATAAGCTGTTGCATATCGTTATAGGTAGGTTCTATACATGCTGTAATATCATTCTTGTCTTCATAATCATCAAAATCATTTAATGTTAAACCTAAAACCCTAGCAATAGCTTTTAAAGTTTCTAGCTTGGGGTCTTTCGTAGCGCCACTTAATATTTTATTTAATGTACCTAACGGAACTCCCGATTTTTCAGCTAATTCAGCAGTTGTCATTCCCATCTTTTTTTTATATTCTGCAATTTTTTCTAAGCCCATTTTAAATACCTCCTTATAGGTAATATATTACCGCATAAGAATGCAAGTACCTTTGCTTTTTCCATTCTAAAACTTCTATATAAGTAATATTTTGTTTTGTTATCAGCGGATATGTTGAAAATTTTAGTTAGTTTCTATGGAATCTTTTTTGCAATATTTTGGAATATAGCTTATTTCCTCTAGGCGTTTTGTAGCTTCTAACTTGCCTGTTGAATTAAATTTTCGAAATATATCTAAAATTTTTATCTCATCAGATTCATTTAATACTTCTATTCCAGCAATACCATCAGCTTTAAAGTTATCTAAAGCTTCGGTTTTTCCAAGTTTGTGATAATATGTAGGTTCATCCCAACCCATAAGTTTTGCTGGAGTAGTATTTAAAGCATTTGCAAAAAGATCTATTTTTGTTTGAGATAGGTCAACGAGCCCTTTTTCAATCTTGGCAATTGAAGAGCGGCTGGTATATCCAGTTTTTTTAGCTAAATCATCCTGAGAAAATCCTAACTCCTCTCTTAAAGATTTTATATTGGAGTATAACTTTAACATAAAGTCACCACCTTTCGTAAATAGATCACAATAATATAGTAGCTTTTCTATTTATAATACTGATAACAATTTTATTTAGAAGCTTTTTTTCGTCGGTAGTAAGTTTGTTTCCATTTTGTGCTATTAATTGCTGCATGTCATCGTAAGTAGGCTCTGATTTTTCTGCATTTTCTCCAGTAACTATTTCTTCCAGATCTTCTACTTTAATGCCTAACTCTTTACAAATCTTTACAATAACTTTTACACTTGCTTTATTAACACCGGTACGTTTTAGTATTGTATATACACTAGTATACGGAATATTGCATTTTTCAGCGATTGAACGAAAGCTATACCCTTTTGATTTAATTAATCTTTCTAAAATTTGTGCTCTTTTCATTCTAAATCCTCTATATAAGTATATTTTGTTTTGACTATAGGAGGATATTTTGAAATTAATTTTAATTTGTTTCTGTTGAATCTTTTTTGCAATATAATGGAATATAGCTTAATTCCTCTAGGCGTTTTGTAGCTTCTAACTTGCCTGTTGAATTAAATTTACGAAATATATTTAAAATTTTTAGCTCATCAGAGTCGTCTAATACTTCTGTTCCAGCAATACCATCAGCTTTAAAGGTATCTAAAGCTTCGATTTTTCCAAGTTTGTGATAGTATGTAGGTTCATCCCAACCCATTAAGAAAGCAGGGGTAGTATTTAGAGCCTTTGCTAAGGGTTCGAGAATAGTGATTGGCATATCTTCTATTTCACCGTTTTCATACCTATATATAGTAGCTCTGGTTTTTCCAATAAGTGTACCTAATTCTTCAGCAGATAAACCAAGAGCCTTTCGAAGCTGTTTAATTCTTTCTCCGCGAGTCATAATATTTTATCTTGCTCCTTTCAGAATATAGAATTATTATACGATAGAAATCGCAAAAGCGCAACTATAGAAAATGAATAAGTATAATAATTCTCATAAATGAGAAATATTACTTGACATAACCGATAAATTGATATATTATATTTATATTCTCACAAATGAGATCGATGGAGGTGATATAATGGTTAATGTAGACAAATTACGTGGCAAAATCGTAGAGAAACGTATGAGTATAGCGGATCTATCTAAAAAGATAGATATAGATAAAGCCACCTTTTATAGGAAAATAAATGGCGAGGGTGAAACTTTTTCTATTCGTGAAGTAGATGCAATTGCTAAAGAATTAAACTTAACTATTGATGAAGCCATAGCAATTTTTTTTAGTCAATTTGTCGCATAAATGAGATGAGAACGGTAGGAAAATATATGCCAAAATTAAGACCAAATAAAGAGAAGGTGTTGAAGGGTGAATGATTTAAATAAACTCACGATTGATGAAACCGAAGCAATTCACATAGATGGGGTGAAGTTAAATGCAGTGAAAAGATATGAGCTGACACACTCCGCCGCAAACGCAGCAGAGCTGACAGTCATATTAGATGTCAATGTAGGCCAAGTTGGTTCTGCACTAAAGAAGTAATTTGACCACTCCATGTTAACGAAGTTATGCGAATGTCGGGTAATGAATTGCTAATGTAATTCTTTCTGCTTCCGCAGACAATAAAAAAAAGGAATGAAGGTGAAGTATATGCCAAAATTAAAACCAAATGAAGATGATGTAAAAAACAGAACACTTGAAGGAATAATTGCTAAGTACATTAATATTAGAAAAATGACAGAAGATGACTTAGCAATGTATTTGAGAATCACAAAACGTACACTACAAAACAAAAGAAAGAAGCCTGAAACATTTACATATCCTGAAGTACGAAGGGCTTTTCGGGTTTTGCAGGTTCCGGATGCAGAAAAGTTAGAGATTTTTTAGGAAAGGTTAATGCATAGTTGGATAAAAAACTGTAGAAAGAAGGTTTGTGATGAAAAACAAATTAATTAGCCTGCTGGCAACAGCCTGCATAATGGAAACAGTGCAGATCATATTTCAGACTCCTTGGACGGTAATAGAGGTGATTTCTGCAGGCAGTTTTATATGTCTGTTAATCTATTACTATATACAGGAGCTGGAGCACTTAGAAAGGAGGAAACGAGATGATATGGATTGAATCGGTACAGGAACCAGAAATACAAAGTGATCCATTTGAAAAATGGAATAATATTGATCAAATAATTAACACATTGCACCGGGTTCAGCTTGAGAATCATTTGGACCGTTACGATACGATGAGATATTCTGCGGGACTGTTACAAGGAATTGCAGACATTGATCCTACGGGAACCTTTTCAAAAAAAGATATATGGAAACTGACATCATTTTTTGAAAGTATTGTAAATGGAAATAGTCCCCACACCGACCAAAGTTTAGGGACTATTCAATCAAACACATAAAAAATAACTCTATATGTATTATAGAGCAAAACGGGAGGCTTTGTCAAATGCATTATAAAGAACTATCCACAAACGAAGTAATATCGGAGGAAGATGCATTTCTCTATGCAAAAGAAAACTTAGATTTCCTGGAAGGTAAGGATAAAAAAGAATTTATCGACTGGTTTTTTTCCGGGAACTGGATGAAGGAGGATTCCCATGCTGAAACCATATGATGAGCTACGAAAATTAGATGTAACCCCGTACTGTGAAGAGCGGGACAAGTTTTTATATTTAAACTGGGCACAGTGCATTAAGCTGCTGCATGACCACGGGGCAGAAACTGTTTACTGGGAACCCATACCAAACCCAAAGACCGGAAGCAGCCTCTACTACTGTGATCATGAATTTATAGATAAGAACGATTCCAGAAACCGGTGCTATGAAACCAGGATCAAAGTAGTCATAGATGAAAAAGAGTACACCATGCAGTCCCCGGTGATGAACGGCACGAATCCGGTAAAGGATAACTCCATGAGCCAGCAGCGTGTCTGGAACAGCATGTGCCGGTCATTTGTGAAATGTGTGGCAATCCACACGGGTCTTGGATTTGACCTGTGGCTGAAAGAGGAAGAAAACCCTTTCCAGCAGGAGGAACCGGCTTCGGAGCCGCAGAAAAAAATGATCCGGGATATCTGCAAAAAGCATAAGATCGATATTGATATGCTGTATGCATCAAACGGGATTAATGAGGATACCGTTACCGCCGCCCAGATCGGCAGGTTCTTAGTATCCTTTAAAAAGAAGTATGGTGATGATTAGTGCATACAGTCGTAAAGGTAGAAAAAGTCAGGGAGGATGAACAGGGAACGCAGCTGTATATATCAATCCCTGGAAAATACATAAAAGAAATGGTTCTGGATAAGCATATCCGCCAAGCAGAGATGCGCTTCGATGATGGCAGGCATATTTCCATAGAACAAAGGAAAAAAGCTTATGCAACCATTGCAGATATTGCCGCCTGGAGCGGGGATGTGCCGGAATATATGAAAGAGCTAATGAAATATGAGCATATGAAACGAACCGGATGCGGGTATTTCAGCCTGTCAGACTGCTCGGTGGATACGGCCAGGGAATATATAAACACCCTGATGGAGTTTTCCCTGGCAAATGGAATCCCCCTGGATGACCTGGGGGTGAACAGGACGGACGATATAGGCAGGTACTTATATTTCTGCCTGAAGCATAGAAAGTGTGCGGTATGCGGCAGGATTGGTGAGATACACCATGTGGATGCGATTGGTATGGGGAATAACCGGAGGAAAGTGGATGACAGCGGATACCGGAAGATCTGCTTATGCCGGGAACACCATATCATAGCTCATCAAAGGGGAAAAGAAACTTTTGAAAAGATGTATAAGGTATATGGTATTACTGTCAAGGAGGAGCGATGATCAGAGTTATTTGTGAGACAAAAGATGAAAAAGAGCAACTTAACAAGCTTTTAAGGTTGGGAGAATTTACTATTCTCGGAGCAGAGATAATCATGCAAGTGGATATTCCTTGTTTCAACCACAGAGATATTAAATGGGAAATAAAAGAGGGCGATATGGCGTTGGCAAAGAAAGCACTAATATTGAAGCTTGAAAAACTAAGACCAAATACGTGTGCCGGGAATTCTTGCTATAACGATTGCGACTTATATGCTAATGGCGCATATGGAACTGGTTGCGCACTTGATATAGTGATAGGAGAGATAGAAAGAAGAAATATTTAGTTTTGTTATAAGGCAGTGATGCTTTATATAGAAACCCGTAAATGCTGATTCATATTTGCGGAGGGCGGATAATATATCACAAATCTATTATAAGCCAGGCTGGGGCGGCAGACCGCCCCGGAAAGGAGGAACATGAATATTGTGGATTATATACCGGTAGGATACCAGAATGCAGTAACCAGAAAGCAGCTCTGTATCCTGACCGGGTTATCGGATAGAAAAGTAAGGGACTTAATTGCAGATGCACGCAGGGAGACGCCCATCATTAACCAGCAGGATTCCAAAGGCTATTATATACCGGATACCGGCAGCATTATTGATATGTGCGCACTGAGACGGTATGTAAAGCAGGAAGAGCACCGGTTAAAAAGTATCGGGTGGTCCTTAAAGGCAGCAAGGAGGGCGGCAGGCGATGAATAGCAGGGCAAAAGGAGCCAGGGGGGAAAGGGCGCTTGCCCGTGTGCTAAGGGATCAGGGGTATGAATGCCGCAGGGGACAGCAGTACAGCGGAGCCAATGGAGATGCGGATGTGGTAGGGCTGCCCGGTATGCATATCGAGTGCAAGGTTTACAAAGAACAGCTGCGGGGCGGCCTGTATGGGGCAATGGAACAGGCTGCCAGGGATGCCAGGGAAGGGGAAATGCCGGTTGTCATGCAGAAGAAGGACCGCTGCGGATGGCTAGCCACAATGAAGATCGAGGACTGGACAGCACTGTACCGGGAATATGAAGCCGGGCAGGCAGTAAAGAAAATGGATAAGTAGGTGGTGGCGTGAATTATATAGAACTGCTTAACCGGTTTTACCATTTGCTGCAAGAAACCAGAGTGTCAAATAACGCACAGTTGCTTTATTATACGCTATTGCAGATAAACAACAGATGTAGTTGGTCGGACTGGTTCGCGCGGACGAATGTAAGCTTAAGCGGAATGATGTGTGTAAGTGAAAAAGCGCTCACGAATGCGAGAAATGAATTAAAACAGCTGGGGCTGATTGATTTCATTTCCTCAAAGAAGCGGGGGGAATGTACAAAGTATACGCTTTTGAACCCAACAAAATGCGGTACAAAGGAAGTACAAAAGAAGTACAAAGGAAGTACAAAAGAAGTACAAAGTGCAGACATAAGTAAACAGAAACAAGAAACAAAAACGAAAACAGAAAAGAGCAGTACTAAAGTACTGCCAGAAAAATATGCTGCAGATGACCTGCTCAATGATGCCATACTGGAATTTATTGCTCACCGGAAGGCATCAAAAGCAGCATTAACCGAAAAAGGGATGGAGCTGATAATGAAAAAGCTTGACAGGCTGGCAATGGATAATGATGAAAAGATCGCCATACTCCACCAATCTATTGAGAACGGCTGGAAAGGAGTCTTTGCATTGAAAGAAAAGCCTAAGAGGCAGGAAACGAATTTTTATGATGATATGGCGAGGTGGGTGAACGAACATGAATGTGAATGAATTTGGTTCCATTGCATCAGCAATGAAAGCCGCATATCCAAATGCGAACCTGATGCCGGATAACCGGGCGAAAGAGGTGTGGTACACCATGCTGTCTGATCTGGATTACCGTATCTGCCTGGCAGCATTAAAAGAGCATATCAGTTTAAATAAATTTGCTCCCTCCATTGCGGAGATCCGGGAGAAATGTGCCGGCATCGTAAGGGGTGAGGAAAAGGACTGGGGTGCCGCCTGGAAGGATGTGCTTTATGCGATCCGGCGCTGGGGCATGTACCGGGAAGCGGAGGCAATGGACAGCCTGGACGATGGCACCAGGCAGTGTGTAGGGAGGCTGGGGTTTAAGAACCTCTGCCTGTCGGAGGACCTGAATATAGACCGTGCTAATTTCCGCATGATTTATGAACAGGTATCCGCAAGACGAAAGGAATATATACAGCTTGCGCCGGCACTGCTGGCAGAGAAGCGCAGCCTGCATGAACTGGTGCAGAATACAGTGGAGTTGCTGGAGGGGGAATGATCATGGCGATAGCAAACAATTGCAGGTATCCGGACTGTATACAGTGCGACCGTAATGACTGCGATATGGATGACAAAGATATTCAGGCTATGCTGAAACGCCGGCGGTGGGACAAGAACCCGGAGGTGTTCCGGGAGAAACAGAGGGAATACCGGAAACGCAGGTATCAATGCATGGAAAAGCCGGAAGAAAAGATCTATCAGTATCTGGTGGAATATATAAGCCGGCATATGTATCCGCCGTCTGTCCGGGAGATTGCATCCGGAATCGGATTAAAATCACAAAGTAATGTACCGGAATATTTGGAGCGGTTAAAAAACCAAGGGCTGATAGATGGAGAGCCCAAGAAATCCAGAGCGATCCGGTTAACGGGCTACATAATGGTTCGAGAGGGAGGCAGATGTGAAATCACTAAGTGAAGAAAAGAAAAATGAAGTGAAGCGGCTGCATAAACTGGGATATAAACACAGGGAGATTGCAAAGCTTGTGGGCGTGTCTAAGGGCAGCGTAACTTATGTGATTCAGGAGAGAACCAAGCAACAGAATAAGTTATGCAACATCCCGCAGAGTGTCTGGGATGAATGGGATATCTTACACGAACGGTATGGCGAGAATGGAACGCATAGAGCTAAAAACAGGCTGCATACAGGGAGATAAAGCGATGGGAAGAATGCGCATTTTATGTAAAGGAAAACGAGTTGACAATAGGGATTGGGTGGAAGGATATTACCTGCATAAAGAAAATAAAACCTTACCGGGTTGCGATATGCACTTCATTTTGCGTCATGATGGGTATGGATTGGTAGAATGGGTGGAGATTGATCCGATTACGGTATGCCTGGATACCGGTTTAAAGGACTGCAGGGGAAATAAAATATGGGAAAATGATATACTTTCGTGCAAAAAGCTGGGTGAGGCATTTAACCGATGCAAAGTTGTTTGGAGCATACACTATACTGGCTTTCGGGTGGAACCATTTGATATAGAGGAATATTACGATGTTCCGGACAGACCGATTATATTTGACCTGGAAAGTCCAAAAACAAGAGAAATGGATTATGAAAGAGTAGGAGATATATTTGACAATGTTTAGGAGGTAAATAGTATGATCGGATGCATTATAAGCTTTATAGCAGGTGGATTTGCCGGGGCGCTAGTTATGGCACTATGTGCTGCCAGCAAGAACAGGGATGTAAATATAAGCCTTGAGGATACGATCGGAAATATAGTGGAAAATAAGGACGTAAGTATGGCCAGTGGACAGGGATGCAAGAACTGTGAACCGGAGCATTGCAAAGAAGATTGTTGACATAATTAAAATTTAGGCGATAAGCCGGGAAGGGGAATTATGGAGTTTACAGTTTATAAAAAAACTGACGGGTACCCTGTGAGTCTTGACGAATTTGTGGATGTTGCAGAAGAAAACGGACTTGTGGGATGCGATTTAGATGAATTTATGCTGACCGAGAGCGGTACATTGGCACTTGCCGATGATTGCGGAAATTATATGCAAATACCAAGAGAAGGAAAGTATATTATTGCTATTTGCATAGAGACGCAAGGTACTATAGTAAAGATTGTGTATTAAAATTTAGGAGGCGTAAAATGATTGCTAAATTTAGTGCTATACAATGCGATGATAGATGGGATGAAAGATTTAGAAAAATAAGTAACATTAAAACAATTGGTATAAAGACAGTAATTACAATAGATACGGAAGAAGATACGAGCATTGAATATATGATTAAAATGGCAAAAGAAATTGAAAATATGCCAGCCGTTGATCATAAAAAATTTGTAAAAGTAAGACCGATATTCAATGGCTAATATTAAAATTTATGGAGGTAACAGATGGAGAATAATCTATATCAATCAATGATAAATTGTATTTACGAAATGGAAGCAATGCGGGATGATTACGAAGAAAAAGAAGCTGATGCGTTTGTATTATCCGTGTGCAATAACATGATCAACCTGGTTAAGCGAGCTATTGCGCGAGGGGCGTATCCGGATAAAATACAAGAGTTAAGAAATGATGTGACAGTAATGGTTGAAGCTGAAAAACATGGGAACACAACAACTGTTACTGCAATGTCAGAGCAACTTATTTACGAAATACTTATCAGGTAAACTGAAATATAACAGACTAAAAGAGGAAAGCATTGGACTACAAAAATAAAGAAGGCTACACAGACAGTACAGCCGGCAGGGCAATACATAACGCCGAGAAGACACCTAAGCATGTGCTTGCGGTAATAGAAGCGCTTAGGCAGGTAGCAAGCTTAGCAGGATTCGATATACAGGGGAGGATCTGGCTTAAGGATAAGGCTACAGGGAAAGAGTTTAGATAGGAGGAAGAGGTCAATGCCTAATGTAAGACCAATAAACGAAAAAAAGTATCAGATTAGTAAGAGAAGATTTTGTGAACTGTATAACTTCTGCCTACAATACAATGAATGGATGGATGAGTTAAAGTATAAGACAGATACAGTAGGCGGCTTAGAAATAACAGACATGCCCAGAGGATATGGAAATTCAGATCCAACTCAAGCATTAGCTGTGCGAAGAGCAGAACTGCAAAGAAAATGTAATCTCATACGACAGACGGCAACTGAGGCTGATTCAGTAATATTTCCATACATTCTAAAAGCAGTTACAAATGAGGGAATATCCTATAATTATCTTAGGGAGTTTATGGATATACCTTGTGGGAAAGATTTGTATTATGATAGACGTAGAAAGTTTTTCTGGCTGCTTTCAAATAAAAAAGAGTAAAAGCCGTAATCATAGGACATATTTATATGATATTATGGTAGTGTAAACAAATGGATACAGCTCATCTATTTACGAAAAAGTTCTCCCAAACACATACGATTGCCGAGTGTTACAGCCCGGCAGTTGAATCGCCAGCAGTACAGATCTGGGTTCCTGAATGGGAGTAGGTCGAAAGACTTAGAATTCCTTTGTTTTGCACGAACGGTTTAAAAAGAAAGAAATCCAAACCGGGAGTGACCGGTGGTGGTCGATCCAGTTTTCGGGTGTCTGTTAAAACCGAGATGGTTGCCGCACAGGGCGACTGAAGAAAGGCACTTACTTAGCGTAGGTGTCTTTTGGCGTATAATAGTAAAGGCAGCCTATTGGCTGCCTAATCCCTACATAGTTCATCAAGTGTAACTTCAAGAGCATCAGCAAGTTTAATTGCAGTGTCAACCTTGCATCTATTGAATCTCTCTATATCTTCAATAGTACGCTGTGGAACATTGGAAAGTTCTGACAGTGCTCGGATGGATAAACCTTTGTCATTTCTTATTTGTTTTAGTTTCATGCAAGTACCTCCGAATTTTGGGAACTGTATTACTTAACATATATAGGGAGGCTATTATTACAAGAATACTGCTTAGCCTGCTCCAGCGGGTTACAATTGCGTATACAAGTGTAAATATTAGTAAGATGCTATCAAATTTCATTGATAAAGTGCAGCCAATGTGGTAATATTATCTTAGAGAGGGGAGATTGCTCTCCCCTGTGGGTTATCACTTGAATGCTTTTATAAACTCTGCTATTCCTAAGAGTAGCGACGATACGGCGAATATCGTTTTAATTACGAGTTTCCAAAGTTTTTCAGGTGATAACTTTTTCTTTTGTTTCTTACCCATTGGCGATTCCTCCTTTCCTATTTGATAATATAATTATACCACGTTGTAACGTGTACGTCAACATGAAAATAGAAAATAATGTAAATAATTTAAGCACTCGGATGAATATTCTGAGTGCTTTTCCTATGTATAAAGAAAGAAGGTGAGCCGGAATGGCAAAAGGTAAATATCAAGAATGGTTACAGTCGGAGGGCTTTATGAAAATATAAGGGTGGGAAAAAGATAGAAATAGCGATTGGAATGAAGAGATGAACTGTATCAAGAAAATTTTATAATTACTTTAAAGTTGCCCACAATGCCCACTAGGTATGTGTTAATATGATAGTGTAAACAAATGGATACAGCTCATCTATTTACGAAAAGTTCTCCCAACACATACGACTGCCGGATGTCACAACCCGGTGATTGAATCTCCGGGTAAAATCCGGAACACATAGTGAATCCCTGGAGACAGGGGAAAAGGCATCTGCTTAGGCGGGTGTTTTTTGATAAATACGTATAAATATGTATAAAAGTGTTGACATACGTGTAAACACGTGCTATAATGGATACATGATAAGGAAAGGAGATAAAACAAAATGCCAATGACACCGAAGCAAATGATTAAGCTTTTAAAACAAAATGGTTTCATAGAAGTCAGGCAGGCAGGTTCTCACAAAACATTTGAGAATCCCATAACTGGCAAAGCAGCAACGGTTCCTTATCACTGCAAAGACCTAAAGAAAGGTACTGAGCAGGCAATACTTAAACAGGCGGGGCTTAAATAGCCCCTGCCTCATGATAGGAGGTATAGCACTATGAAAGGACGTATGTTTTATCCAGCAATCTTTCAAACTGAGGATGAAGGCGGGTATTCAATCTGGTTTCCCGATGTTGAAGGATGTATCACGCAGGGTGATAGCATGGAAGAAGGTTATGAAATGGCTTTTGACGCATTGGGAAATATGCTTTCGTATTTGGAAGAATGCAAGAAAGAGATTCCTAAAGCATCAGAACCTCAGGGAATCAAGCTTGAACCTAAACAGTTTCTTGTTGTGATCGAGTTCAATATGATGGAATACAGAAAGAAAAATGATTCAAGAGCAGTAAAGAAAACACTGACCATTCCATCATGGCTGAATGAGGAAGCGTTGAAAAAGAATATAAACTTCAGCCAGGTCTTACAAGAAGCACTTATGGATAGAGTAAATATGTAAAGAAGAAAGCATCTGATTTTGGTCAGGTGCTTTTTAAGTATAACAGCAAATAATATACAAGAGAAAAGGTAGCATGTTGGCTACCTAATCTCTGCACAGTTCATCAAGTGTAACGTTAAGAGCGTCAGCAAGTTTAATAAGAGTAGATGCCCGCCCATCATTACGACGTTCAAGATCTTCAATTGTACGTTGTGGTACATTACTTAATTCAGATAAAGCTTTAAGAGTTAATCCTTGGGATTTACGGATTTCTTTGAGTTTCATTGTTTTTCCTTTCGGGGATTAGTTTAAATATACAGCTTATTATTACACTGATAGAGAGTAGTATAACAATAGTTTTATTTAGCAGTGACCAGTTGTTGTAAAATGCAATTACGAAATTAATCAGTAGTACCGTGGTTAAAAAGCATATTTGTTTCATTGATTAATTTATACCATTATGGTAAGATTAAGATAGGAGGGAAGCTTTCACTTCCCTGCCCAAGCTATTAACTAAGATTTTAATGCTGTAATCAATGTAGCCAGTGCAATGATTAGATTGATTACGATAAGACAGAAGTCTTTGGTTGATAGCTTTTTCTTCTTCTTTTTCTTACTCATTAGGTATATCCTCCTCTCTCATTTGATAATATTATTATAGCACGTAAATGCGTGGAAGTCAATAGGTAAATACAAAATAATTTAAAATATTGAAGACAGCACTCGAATAATTATTCAGAGTGCAATTTCTAAACAAAAAATAAATGTAAAAAATTAATAAAACTTCTTGACATATGGTACACCCTATGATATACTATAGTTAAGAAAGGAGGAAAACAGATGGGTAAAAAGAAAAAGAAAGAGAAAGAAGAACAAAAAAAGAAGCAGAAACTTGAAATAATCGCCCTGATTGCTTCCATAGTAGCGAGCCTGACAACCACACTACTTGCAATCTTAGATCACTTCAAATAACCGCTTCGCAGGGTGGGGGAACAAATCCCCCATTCCTTTAATAAAACTATACCACATCTGTTAAAAAAAGTCTATGAGAAGGATAATTATATTACTAAACCTATCAACTACATTGACGCTTGGATATCTGTTATTAAGAAGTGATGAATATAAAAAAGGGATTATGATAGCTGTAATATTGAACTTGATAGCAATTGCTTTAAATATTGTCGTGGAGGTGCAGGATGGAAGAAAGAAAACCAAAACCGCAGACAATAGCAAGTAAGAAGTATCAAGACAAGGTTGGGCTTATGAGTAAAGCGTATAAGCTTAAGCGTGAAGTTGTGGAAGCATTTGCTGACGCGTGTAATACAACTGGAGTGAGTCAGGCATACCAGTTGACTAAAATGATGAATGAGTATATAGATCAAGTAAATAGGGAGCAAAGCAAGAAGCACTCGGATGAATAGTCTGGGTGCTTTTCCTGTTCAGGGAGGATGTTATGGCAACCAAGATATACAGCAAAGACAAGTACAACATATACCTAGCGGACAACAGCTACATAATACATAACACACGCAAGGAGTTTGAGGCAGGGCACACACATATAAACAGCTTAGATACTGCTAAGTACATAATTGATCTGGCGATACACAGAAGTATGCCACATCACCTTAGTACGTATTTATTAGCCAGCCTCATACGGATATCAAACGATGTTGTGTATAGCAGTAAGGTAGCAGAGTTAATACAGAACAAAAAGAATAAGCAACCATATAGGAACAGGAGCATGTAAGATGGAACAGGAAACCCTTGAATGGATCAGACAATTGATACGAGATAATGACATGCACGCTTTCTACACCTCATCTTTATGGAGAAAGAAACAACATCAGATACTTAAACAACAGCATTATGAATGCCAGAGATGTAAGGGGAAAGGGCAAGTGACTAAAGCGGTAACTGTACATCATAAGAAGTATTTACGCAAGAATCCACATTTAGCACTAGAAGACAGCAACCTGGAAGCAATATGTGGTAAATGCCATTACGATGAACACCACAGAAAGAAGTATGGATTTACCAATGAAGAGAGGTGGTAGTGATGGCACTGCTTTATTACACCCCCGGGTAGAAAAAATGAGAAAACTCTAAGGGAACGGTGACCGGGAGGGTTCTTGTAAGGGGAGAAAATTAAAAAAATATGAAAAGTCAGGAAGTGATAGAAATGGCAAGGCCTCCAAGTAAGGAAACAAAGAGGGATCGAACACAGGAAAGTATTGTAAATGCGTTGAGAAAAAATGATTTGACAGAAAATTTTATTGCAGACAAGGTGGAAGAGTATATGTCATTTTACGATGATTTATTATATATAAATGATGCACTTACTGATATGAAATCCAGCGGTTATGAAGATATAAAAAAATACACTGAGGCTACAGGTGAAAAAAGGCGGATATCTGGGGAGATGAGAAAAATACTGGAATTTCTGGGACTGAAACCAACAGTTGTACCGCTACCTATGGGCGGTGGTTCAGACGAAGAGCTATAGCAGATATATAGATCCCTACATCCGCAAAATAAAAAATAATGAAGTAGCACATTGCCGGGAGCAGGAGCAGATGATTGACAACATTATCCTTCCTATGCTGGATCGCGATGATGTAATAATAGATAATGATAAAATTAAAAAAGGACTGTCTTTGCAGAAATACTTTCCATTCGAACTGATTGAGTGGGAGGTGTTTTTATTTGCTTTAATTGCAGGCGTATTTTTTGATAATGGAGATATTGTATTTAATGATGTCAGGGTTATGGTAGGCAGAGGTAGTGGGAAAAATGGTTTTATTTCGTTCCTCTGCTTCTATTTTCTATCGCCGTATCATGGCATCAGGGGGTATAACATAGATTTGATGGCAAACTCTGAAGAACAGGCAAAGACTTCATTCAGAGATGTTTTTGAAGCTGTCACAGATCCGGTAAAAGAAGAATATAAAAGTGTTTTAAAGTGCAATTACCATGCAACAAAGGAATTGGTAACCGGAAGAAAAACAAAGTCTGATCTACGGTTTAACACTTCATCGAAACGGGGAAAAGACAGTAAACGTACAGGATGCATCATATTTGATGAGAAACATGAATATACCGATGTACAAAATATGAATACGTTGAAGTCGGGATTAGGGAAAGTCTGGCATGGACGAATTATAACCATAACAACAGACGGACATGTCAGGGGAGCCGTTCTGGATCAGGAGAAGGATCAGAACCGGGCAATACTAAAAGAGTACAATCCATTAAACCGGACTTTAGTATTTTGGTGCAGAATTGAAAATGAAACGGAATGGAATCAGGTGGATAAACTTGTAAAAGCGATTCCCAGCCTGAATGATTTTCCCAGCCTGCGGACAACAATACAAAAAGAAATAATAGATATGCCATATAACCAGGACTATTTCCCGGAGTTTATGGCGAAACGATGTAACTTCCCGATTGGGAACAAAGAAGTTGAGGTTGCCACATGGGAAGATATTCTTGCAACGAATCAGGAAATGATTCATCTATCAGGAAAGAACTGTGTTGGAGGAGTTGACTATGCAAAAACGAATGACTTCGTAGCGGTTGGTCTTACCTTTAAACATAGCGGTAAGTACTATCACATTCATCATACATTTATTTGTTCCAGATCTAGGGACTTAGGAGGCATTAAAGCGCCACTTAGGGAATGGGAATCAAAGGGAGATGTAGAATTTGTGGATGATGTAGAAATACCACCGGAAATCGTAACACATTGGTTTGAAATTATGGGGCAGAAATACAATATCCTAAAAATAGCAATTGATAACTTCAGGTATTCATTACTAAATTCTGCATTCAAGAAGATTGGATTCGATGCATATGAAAAGAAAAATATAAAATTGGTGCGCCCTTCTGATATTATAAAAGCAGCACCTATAATTAACTCAGCTTTTTTAAATCATATCATCGTATTTGGCGATGTTCCTATTATGAGGTGGTATGTGAATAATACAAAAAAGCTTGAAAAGGATGGGAATATAACCTATGGCAAAATTGAAGCTAATTATCGTAAGACAGATGGTTTTATGGAATTTGTAAATACAATAATACTGGAAGAAGATATACCGGAAGATCTTAATTATAATATCAATTTCGGCGTTTATACTTATTAGAAAGGAGGAAATATGGGATTTTGGAATTGGATACAAGGGAAAATGCTTGGTGGGAAAAACATTGAGGTAACGGCAGATACCATAGCCAATTATATAGACCAGGAAAAAATGTCCAGATTGGTATTGGAAGAATTTACAATACATGCCGCAATTAATCTAATTGCAAACTGCATCTCAAAGTGTGAATTTAAAACTTTTCAATCAGGTAAAGAATTCCTGGGAGAAGAGAGTTACAAATGGAATTACGAACCAAACATCAACCAAAATTCAAGTCAGTTCATTCAAGAGCTTGTTACTAAACTATTGTATAATAATGAATGCCTTGTAGTGGAAAGCAATGGACAACTGATTATAGCAGAAATATATGGGAGCCAGGAGTTTGCCTTGAAGGAAACCATATTTAGTGGCGTAAGCCGGAAGGGATTTACTTATAACCGATCATTTAACATGTCAGACGTACTTTATTTTAAGCTGAACAATAAGAATATTCGGCAGCTTTTGAAAAACCTGTGCAGCGGCTATAACCAAATATTAAATGAAGCAGTTGAAAAATATGAAAAGGCTGGCGGTGAAAAAGGAACATTGCATATAGATGCAGTGGCACAGGGAAAGAAATACGGAGATAAAGGTTTTGAGGATGTATTTGAAGACCTGATGAACAACCGTTTTAAAAAGTTTTTTAATAGCCGCAGTGCAGTACTGCCATTGTTTGATGGATTTGAATATACAAAGCAGGCGGCAGAACAAAGTAAGAAGTCAACGTCTGAAGTAAAAGACATAACGGATCTGACAGAAGAAATTTTACAGACAGTTGCCAGAGCATTTAATATTCCCGTTTCTCTTTTAAAGGGGGATGTTTCAGATGTGGATAAGATTACTAAGAATTTCCTTACATTCTGCATAGATCCAATCTGCGAAATGATTGCAACAGAGATTAACCGGAAACGCTATGGTAAGAAACTGGTGCAGACGGGAAGCTATATCAAGATAGATACTACGACAATTATGCATGTAGATATATTTGATATAGCAGAAAAAATAGATAAATTAATAGCAAGCGGTATGTACTGCATTGATGAGCTGCGGAAGAAACTCGGAGATGCAGAATTAAATACAGAAGAATCTAAAAAACACTTCATTACGAAGAATTACATGGACCTTAGCGGTCTGGAAGGTGGTGATACAGGGTGAAAAACAATGTAACAAAGTTCCGGTTTGAACAACTGGCCGGCACAGAAACGTTTAAGCTTTATATTTATGACAATGTAACGGCTTATGGAGATTTCAACTGGGATACATGGGACTACGATGATTCGGAAACAAGCGCGAATTATTTCAGGGAGCAGCTTGGAGGGATATCGGAAACCGGGACAATCGAACTGCATGTAAATAGCTATGGCGGTGATGTAAAAGAAGGTATTGCAATTTACAATCTGTTAAAACAGCATGGAGCATACAAAGTATGCTATGTGGATGGATTTGCATATTCCATAGCCAGCGTGATCTGCCTGGCCTGTGATAAGGTTATAATGGGGTTAGGTACATCAATGCTGCTGCACAACATGTCTATGTATACTTATGGGAATGCCGAGATGCTTCGCAAATGTGCAGATGATCTGGATGTTTTAATGGAATCCAATCGTCAGATATACATGGCAAGAGGTAAGAATTTGACCGAGGAAGAACTTATACAGATGATGGATAAGGAAACATACCTTACACCAGAACAATGTCTGGAATACGGGTTTTGTGATGAAATAGGCACATACCAAGCAGATCAAAATCGAATAAATCAACAGTCTGCAAATAAAGTGCAGCAGCTTCAACAGCAGCTTAACAGTATGCAGTCGTTCCGGCAGGAAATGAAGCAGTTTGTACCGGAACAAAAGCAGAAAGAACCAGAGAAGACAGAACCGGAAAAAAAAGAAGAGTTAGAAAAAGAGAAAGTACTCACTATGATGGGTGCTTTTTTTCACGCATTCACAAATAACAAAATATCAGGAGGAAACAAAGAATGAAAAATGCAGATTTATTAAAACAGGAAAACACACAGCTGATGCAGGCCCTGTCCAAGGCTTTAACAGACAATGATGAAAATGCAATGGCAGCAGCTTTTACCCAGTTTGCAGAAGGAGTCCAGGAAAGGATTATGCAGGAATATGGGGATCTTAGGGAAAGTAAGGACTCTGCAATTATGGCATCCCGGGGGATCAGGCAGTTAACGAATGAAGAAAATAAATTTTATCAGGCATGGATTGAAGCTGCACAGGCTCCAAACCCACAACAGGCCCTGGTGGATATCCAGAAAGCTATGCCGGAAACAATTATTGATTCCGTTATCGAAGATATGCAGGGATCACACGCGTTGCTGAATGAAATTGATTTTATTAATTGCCAGGGCGCAATTAAGATGATTGTAAATGCAGACAACATAGAACTTGCGACATGGGATGCATTGACAACGGCAATCAGCACAGAATTAGCTGGCAAAATTGACACGATGGATATGACTCTTGCTAAATTAAGTGCTTTTATTCCGGTGGCGAAAGACATGTTGGCACTTGGTCCGGTATGGTTAGACAACTATGTAAGAATTATTTTATCGGAGGCATCCGCTGGAGGATTAGAAAAAGGGATTTTAAAAGGTACCGGAAAGAACCAGCCAATCGGTATGTGTAAAAATCTGGATGGTGCTGTAACTCAGGGGGTATATGCAGATAAGGCAAAAGTTGCATTAACAAGCCTTGATCCGGTAGAATACTGCGCGGTAGTCGCACCGCTTGCAAAGAAACCAATTGAAGGATACCGTGTGGTACCCGAGGTGATGCTTGTAGTAAATCCAGTTGACTATATTAAAAAAGTCCTTCCGTCTTCTACGGTCCGTACAACAGATGGAAGTTACAATAACAATATTTTCCCTTATCCAACTAAAGTTGTACAGTCAGCTGTTCTGAATGAGGGAGAGGGAATCATGGGACTTCCGAAAAAGTATTTTATGGGTATCGGAGCCGGATCATCTGGGAAAATCGAATATTCAGACGAATATCAATTTTTGGAAGACAACCGTGTTTATATTACCAAGATGTATGGCATGGGTAAACCAAAAGATAATAATGCATTCCAGTATTTAGATTTAACAAACCTGAAACCTACACCGATGAAGGTAGAGGTTACAAATACTGAGGCAAACCCAGTGAATGTGAAGCAGAAAGCATCTGCATAAGGAGTAGCCTATGGCTGGATTATTAAGTGATGTTCGGAATTATCTGGACATCACATATGATGACCCGGAAACGGATCAGAAACTTACTGGGATTATTGAACGGGGGAAAGTATATCTGGATAATATAGCCGGGGTGCAGCAGGACTACGAAAAGGAAACAGCTTCCCGGCAGCTTTTATTCGATTATTGCAGATACGCAAGAAACAATGCCTTAGAATCTTTTGAAGGAAATTTTAAAACAGAATTACTCACACTTAGAATCGGGGTGCAGGCAGATGATTACGCAAAAAGCCAAGGATACATTTGAAGTATTCAATGATGGAATCTGCTCATTTTGTGAAATCGACGATGATGGGAATGCAGGAACTGTCAAAGCTAATATACGGTACCAAGAACGCACAATAGGCGTAACAAGGTTTTATGAGGCAATGACAGCTAAAGTGCAGGTTGACCGTCTGATCCGAATACCGGCACAGAAGTGGATGACAACAGAGTATCTGGCTGTAATTGAAACGGAAGTCTTTGAAATAAAACAGGTGCAGAAAATAAATGACACGCTTCCCAAAACAAATGATGTTTCGTTGCATTTAACCCGAAAAAGGAGGATTGCAGATGGCTAGATTCGATATACAGGGATTTGACCAGCTGCTGACGGAACTTGACAGACTGGGGAGGTTTGACGAAATAGCACCGAAGATGTTAGAGGAAAGTGTTCCAATTTTGGAAGCAGAAGTAAGAGAACAGGCATCAGCCCACTGGGTTAGCGGCGATATGGTTAATTCCATAAAGAAATCTGGTAAGGCAGCTGGAAGGGACGGCGGTTATTATATCTGTGTACGTCCTACAGGTACAGATTCGAAAGGTGTTAGAAACATGGAAAAGATGGCATGGCTGGAATTTGGAGTCAAAGGACGACCTGCAACACCGGTTCTTACCACAGCGGTACTAAACGCAGAGCCAAAGGTTATTGCAAAGATGCAGGAAGTATTTAACCGGGAGGTGGCAGGCGGATGACAGCAGATATGAAATTGCAACAGGTTTTAGAAAAGACCGGCCTTCCGGTTAAGCAGTATGAATATAAAGGAGCAAAGCCGGAGTATATACTGATTAACGAAGAAGACGAACGCGGTATAGGCCATGCGGATGACTGCCCTCAGGCGATGTCTTTATGGTGGCAGGTACATATATTTGCACCTAAAGAAACAGATTATAGGTCACGCAAAAGGCAGGTAAGGCAGCTCCTAATAGAAACAGGATTTATTTTAGGAAACATATATACCCTGTATGAACAGGAAACAGAAACTATGCACGTAGTAATTTCGTGCAACATAATAGAAAATATGGAGGAATAAAAATTATGGCAAAAGTAGGATTAAAACACGTAGTAGCATCTAAATTAAAAGAGGATGGCGTTACATACGACAAAGGATTTGTAGTAGGAAAGGCTATGAAAGCATCTATCACAGCAGAGTCCAATGATGTAAAACTCTATGCAGATGACGGAGTTGCCGAGTCTGATAAAAGCTTTAAGGGCGGTAAAATCTCTTTAGGTGTAGATGATCTAACCAATAAGGTGTACTGTGATCTTCTGGGGCATGCATACACAGCGGGAAGTGAGGAAGACCCGGCAACACCAGAGACCGTGATTGCAAGCGTAAACGATATTGCACCATATGCAGGTGTAGGATTTTATGGGAAGGTAATTCGGAACAATAAGCCATCTTATATGGCTAAATGGCTGAAAAAAGTGCAGTTTGCAGAACCGGCGGATGAAACTGAAACCAAAGGAGAAACTGTAGCCTTCCAGTCACCTACCATTGAAGGTGATGTATTTACCATGAATGACGGCACATGGAAGGAGCAGGCGGAATTCACAGACGAATCAAAAGCAATCGCCTGGCTAGATAAAAAAGCAAATATTACTGCAACACCAGCATAAGGAGATTAACGTATGAGCGATTTAAGACCGATTGGTGAACCGATCATGATTGAAGGGGTAGAACGGCATTTGCTGTTCACCCTTAACAGCTGTGATGCTATTCAAGACAAGTTTGATTCCTCGCTGGAAGAAGTAATTGATATGCTAATGGATAAACGCAAATGTCTAAAAGCGGCAAAAGGAGTTCTGACAGAATTACTGAACGATGAAGTAGAAAGACTTGACCACGATAAAAAAGGACATGAGTTTAAAAAATACACATGGCAGGAAATAGGATGGATTTTAAAGCCTGATAATGTTTCGGAAGCAATGTTCGCTATATTGAGAGCATATGGGATATCCATACCAGAAACTGATGAATATGACTCCCCAAACGCCGGGTGCGGGCAGAAAGAATAAACACTGCCCGCTTACTTTATATTGGAAGCAAGATATTAAACTATACAGAAAATGAAGTATTTGCTATGACACTTCGTAAATTTTTCTTGATATATGACGAATACCTTCTACTGAATGGCTTGAAAGAGGTTGAAGTTACTGTTGAAGATGTATTTTGACTGGAAAAAAAGAATTTGCTGTTATATAATAGAAAAAAATATACGGGAGGAAATAGCAATGAAAAAAGGTTTGCTTATATTGCTTTTGTGTGGTTCGTTGGTAATTTCGGGATGTGGAGGGGCTAAAAAGGATTCTAGCGATCCTGTATCCATACAAGAAACTGAGACTCAAAAAGAAACAGAAATGAATGGAGATTTTAGGTCTGCAACGTGGGGAATTGATAAAGAAAGCGTTAGGAAATTGGAAGGTGAACCTTTGCAAGAGGATGACTCGGGAATGGTGTATTTAGATAAGGTTGCCTCTTATCCAGTTGACGTATTTTACAAGTTTTCCAATGGTAAATTAATTAGAGGATTATATACCTTTACCCAAACTCATTCAAACGACAACTTGTATTACGATGATTATGAAGATTTGATTGAAATATATACAAAAAAGTATGGGGAACCAGCAAAGCGAGCAGAGAAGTGGAGTGATGAGCTTTATAAAGGTGATAAAACAAAACTTGGAATGGCTGTTTCAGCAGGGCACGTAGTGTTTGCTACTTTTTGGCAAACAGAAACAACGGATGTTTCACTGATTCTTAAAGGTGATAATTTTGAAATTTATTTAACTGCCTTATATGATGATAAAAATTATGAAAGTAAAGTTGATACAAATGGAATATAGAACGAAGAAAACCGCTCAGAAATGAGTGGTTTTTTATTTGTAAAAAGAAGGTGGTGAAATCTTTGGCCGGAAGTTCCACGATAGAAGCAGGAATAAAGCTTAATGGTGAAAAAGAATTTAAAAGCGCAGTTTCCAATGTAGGCGAAGAATTGCGAAGATTAAAGACAGAAACAGATCTGGTAAAAACAACATTTGATGGACAGGCGAATTCCTCAGAAGCCCTTTCTGCAAAGCAAGATGTTTTAACCAGGACATTGGAAACGTACCGAAAAAAAGAAACAGAGGTAAGAAAAGGGCTTGACCATGCGAAGGAATCCTACAACAATGTTGGGCAGGGACTGCAAAAATTGTATGGGGATTTGGAAAACGCGACAAATAAGTTAAATGAACTTAAACTTATTTACGGTGAATCATCAGAGGAAGTTAGTAAGCAGCAAAAAGAAGTTGATAAACTCTCTACTGCCGTACAACGCGGGGAAAGAAATTATGAATCCGCCGCAAACCGAATTAGACGATGGGAAACAGACTTAAACAGGGCCAGTACAGAGACCATAAGAGCAAACCGGGCAGTAAACGAAAATGCAGATTATCTGCGTGAAGCAGAGACGGCTGCAAACGGTTGCGCTAACAGCATAGACGAGTTTGGAAGGCGCGCAAGACAGACAGCCGGGCAGACGGATCAATCATCAGAAAGCATCGAAAATCTAAGTAACAGAGCAGAGCAGACTTCTGATTCGTTGCAGTCAACAGGCCGAAGTGTAGATATATTTGGTCAGGCTCTTATGGCAAATTTAGTTTCTGGAGCCATATCTGGTGCAATTGATAAATTAAAAGAGTTTGCCACAGAAATTGTAAAAACTGTGACAGAACTCGATGCAGGAGCACACCAGTTGCAAGCCAGCACCGGGGCATCCGAGGCCAGTATGATTAGATACCGGGATGTAATGCAAGATGTATGGGCGGGAAATTTCGGGGAGAGTTTTGACGATATAGCAGAAGCAATGTCCCTAATAAATAGAACAATGGGCGAATTGGACTCATCGACCCTGAAAGAAATGTCCGAAAATGCTATTACATTGCGAGATACTTTCGGGTTTGATTATCAAGAATCTATACGTGCGGTTGATATGCTAATGAGTCAATTCGGATTAAATGGGCAGCAGGCGTTTAATTTAATCGTACAAGGCGCTCAACAGGGATTAGACAAGAACGGAGACTTACTGGACAGCATAAATGAGTATGCCGTACATTACCAGCAGTTAGGATATAGTGCTGATGAGTTTTTTAATTCTTTAAAGAATGGTACCGAAGCAGGTACATTCTCTGTTGATAAACTGGGTGATGCAATGAAGGAATACGGCATACGCTCAAAAGATCTCGCAAATACAACCGATGAAGCATTTCAAGCAATGGGGTTAAATGCTGCACAAATGCGCAATGATTTCGCAAAAGGTGGAACAAGTGCAAGGGAAGCGACAAACAAGGTATTAAATGCACTGTTTAGCATGGAGAATGAAGTTAAGCAGAATGCAGCAGGCGTAAATATGTTTGGTACCATGTGGGAAGACCTGGGGAAAGACGGCGTTAAAGCACTCATGAATGTTGAAGGTGGAATAAATTCTGCCAAAGACGCAATGAACGAACTAAAAAAAGTGAAATATGACGATATTGGATCTTCACTCAAAACACTAGGACGGACTATTTCGGAAAAATTCCTTGATCCAATAGCCGATGCGGTGTTACCAAAAATTAAAAGTGGGATAGATGGAATAACTGCTGCTATAGATCCAGCAAAATCTCAAATGGAACAATTTCTAGATAACGTTATAACTACAAATAAGGAATTGGAATCATCCGCAGAAAATGCACGGAATGTAATGGAAAATGCGCAGGTAGAAGCCAATACAATTCAAAATCTGGGAAATGAACTGCTATCATTAAATGACGTAGAAGGAAAATCGCTAGAACAGCGGTATCAGTTGCGGTCGGTTGTACAATCATTATCATCACAATTACCAGAAATTGCAGAGGCGTATGATCAAGAAGCTGGAAAAGTAAAACTTACCAATGATCAAATTAAGGAACTCATAGAAAACAAGAGAGAATTATTATTAACAAATGCGGCAGAATCGGTAGAGGCCGAAGCGACTGCAAATATTTATAAAGCGCAAATGAATATGCAGCCAGCTAAAGAAATATTGAAAGCAGCTGGGGACAAAATTGAAGCGCTTAAAGTTGAAAAAAAAGCCTTGCAGGACATTCAAACAGAATACCAGAAGACTGGGAAAATGCAAAAAGACCTCACACCGGCGGCAATTGAAGGGAAAATATCGGGAATCGATACAGAGATAACGAAGCTGACTGGTAATATTGATAGCGCCAATAAAGAAGTCAAAAAATCTACAGAAATCATTGATAAGAACACAAAAACATTAGATATATCAGATGCCACTAAGCAGGAACTTGGAATTGCCACAGATAAATTGACAGATTCTGAAAAGGATCATACTCAAGCTACACAGGAATCCACGGGAGCCGAATCAGCTTCTATAGAAAGCTTGGAAGCTAAAAAAGAAGCGCTGGAAGCCGTAAAGACAAAATTCGAAGAAACAAAAGCATCTATACAGCAGAGCTTACAACAGAAAATAAATATGTTTGATGTGTTTGACGGTGGGGAAGATGTCTCTGTAGAAAAAATGGTGGAAAATCTGGATAGCCAACTGGAAGGCATCGAAAACTATAAAACAAATCTTGAGATTATAAAAGATCAGGTTGGAAAAACCATTGCACCAGAATTTTTACAGTACATAGAAGACATGGGGCTTGATGGCGCAAATACATTAAAACATATGGTCGCAACGCTAGACCAGGATAATGGAGCAGAACTTCTAAAGGGAATGTCTGATAAATACGTTTCCGCGATGGATAAAACAGAAGAGATCGCAAAAACGGGCGCGGCAAATAAGACAGCGTTAGAATATGCAATGGGGCAGATGGGGTCAACGGATGCAGATTTTACAGGTTTGCGTGATTCGATCAATGAAGCGGTAACGAGTGCTACAGAAGGATGGGGCGAGCTTCCAGTAAATACAAAGACAGAGTTAGACCAAGCAGTACAGGTTGCGCAGGATTTGGGAATAAAAATTCCAGAAGGTCTTGCTGAATCTATAAAGAGTGGAGAAACTACCCCGACAGCGGCCATTGAACAGCTAAATGGGGCAATATCGGGCACGTTCGAAGGATTGGAGATTGTTGCACAGGAAGCGGGAATAACAATCCCGGATGGAATCAAAGATGGAATAGCATCTGGCGGGGATTCGGCTATTAGGGCGTATCAGGAGCTTATACAACTTCTACAGCAAACGGGTGTAGAATCCGAAACGAACGCACAGCAAAGTGGAAAAACATCGGCGGACAAATACGCAGAAAGCATGCAGGCACAATCAGGAACTGTAAAGAATGCAGGATCTAATGTTGCAAAATCAGGAATAGATGGAATTAACAGCCACCAAATGGAATTTCAGAATACCGGAACAACTGCTATGCAGAGTATGGCAAACGGTATATCGGGGGGGATTTACCTGGTACAGAGCAAGGCTGGCCAGGCGGCATCTGATGCAAACAATTCCGCTTCTCTTTATTATAATGCGTTTAGCGGAACCGGTGGGAATTTAGCGCTGGGATTGGCCAACGGTTTCATCGCCAATAGCCCATCCGTGGTAGAGGCGGCAAGGGCGGCAGTTGCAAAGGCGGTAGCGGCTGCAAAAAAAGAAGGCGGTGTGGCTTCCCCGTCCAAAGTATTTCGGAAAGAAGTTGGTATTCACTTGCCAAAAGGAATGGAGCTTGGAATCAAGGACGGTACTCCAGGTGTTGCAAGGAGTGCACGTGAGATGGCCAGGGCAGCTATTGATGCATCAAAAAAAGAGTTTGACGTTAATTCCCCAAGCCGGGTATTTATTAAGATTGGTAAAAACCTTGGAGAAGGTTTGGAAATCGGAGTTAAAGGTAAAACCAAAGCTGCTGTTAAGGCTTCTTCTAAAATGGCAAAAGAAGTGTACAAAGAAGCATCTTCCTGGCTTACAACTTATAAAAAGACACACGATGTTACTCTGGCACAAGAGGAAAGCTTCTGGCGCAAGGTTGCAAGGACTGTTAAAAAAGGAACAAATGAATATAAGGCTGCTGTTAAGAGTGCCAACAGTTTAAAGTTATTTGAAAGACAGGTAAATTCTAATGTTGATAATAAATTCGGTGTATCCAGGACAGAAGTAAAAAATAAGAAGACAGTGGATAAGGATGAGAAGAAGTATTATTCCGAATTAACCAAGGCTGCTACTACTTACATTGAGAATAAGAAAAAAACGAATAAGATAAGCTTGCAGCAGGAAAAGTATTTCTGGGAGCAGGTGAAAAAGGGAGCCGGCGAAACTACACAGACATATGCCGATGCCAGCGGCAAAGTAAAAGCAATCAATAAAAAGATAAAAGACGGGATCGATGCAGAAAACAAGAAGATCGAAGAAAAAGAGAAGGCAGCAGCAGAGAAGGCAGTCAGCAGACTTGAGAACAGCATTTCATCAAAGAAAAAGTATTTCAGTTTGACGGCGGCAGAAGAAACAGCCATGTGGGATAATTTGATAAAAGAAGCTGAGAAAAAGGGCGGTAAATACCTTAAGGTTGTACAGAAGCATGCGAAAGCAGCCAAGAAAGAAATTGAGCAGGCAAATAAGGAATACGGGCTTTCCGGATCCGGTTTAGATGCGTATAAAACCTATTACAATGTTTCAGCGAAGGCGGAAATGGAGTATTGGGAAATTGTCAGAAAGAACCGTAAATTAACGAATGCCCAGCGGATCGAAGCGGATCAGAAGTATCTGGAAGCAAAGAAGAACTACAATGAGCAGATGAAAGATCTGGAAGATGACTATTATGATAAATGTAAAGATGTCAACGAAAAGCTGGCCGATGATATCAAGGAAGCGACAGATAAGTATAATGAAGAGGTAGCGGACCGGAAGGATGCAATCAAATCCGCATTCGGTATGTTTGATGCATTCAAGAGTGAATCGGAAAGTAAGGAGCAGCTTCTTGCAAATGCGGAATCCCAGGCAGCCGGGTATGCGTTATGGATGCAGCAGTTGGAAGAATTAAGCAGCAAGGGAATCGTAAACGATAAGTCAATGGAAGAACTTCGGAAGATGGGTCCTGAGGCTGCCGCACATATTGTAGCATTAAACTCCATGACAGAGGAGGAATTAAAACAGATCAATGCATCCTGGGAGAAAAAGGATCAGATTGCAGAAGCCCAGGCAGTAAAGGAAAACGAAGCACTTCGTAAACAGACCGAAGAAAATATAAAAACCATGAAAGCCGAAGCGCAAAAGAAACTGGATGCTTACAAAGCGGAATATGACAATGCTTCTAAGGTTCTGTCTGAGGCAATGGAAGCGCCATTACGTGAACTGGCAAATAATGCCTTGACTTTAGGATCGGATGCAACGGCTAAGTTTATCATGGGAGTCGGAAATGCGGCAAAGAGCAGTGATGCTACAAAAGCATTAAAAGGAGCCACTAAACAACTGGCAAAGGGATTGGACAGTCTGCCAAAGGCGGGCAAAGAAATCGGAAAAGACACACTGGCGGGAATCCTTAACGGAATGTCGAATAAACTGGAGATAAAAAAGGGCGCAAAATCCATTGTAGCGGAACTGGAAAAGGCCATTAAAAAAGAGGCCGGGATAAACAGTCCTTCCAGACGATTTAAAGAATCTGTAGGGTTACAGATCCCCGCAGGAGTAGCAGAAGGTGTGGAAGAAGGAGCAGGAAAGGCTTCCAGATCCGGGGCGAAGATGATCCGAGAGATGTTGGAAAAATCAAAATTACAGTTAAAGGATCAGCAAAGTTCGTTGGCAGATTTTTCCTCTAAGCTTAACTGGAGCGGAGGAATCGAAGCGCTTAACCGGATTATTTCTGTTTCTCCTACACAGGTGCAGAATATCAAAGTTGATAATTCTGGCTTAACAAACACACTTTATGGGATGGTGAAAAAAATAGAGGAAATGGGAGATAACATTCGAAATATAAAATTAGTGCTGGATACAGGAACATTAGTTGGTGAAATTAGCCGCGATGTTGGAAATGAACTGGTATCGTTTACAAGGGGGATATTATAATGACAATAAACGGAACACCTATAGCTTTCTATGGTGCGCAACAGTGGTCAATTGTTCAAGGGCATTGCGCATTTAGTGGACAAAGCGAATGGCAAGAGAATTTAAATCTACCACATTTGACTCCAAGTAATATTGGACTTAAAAAATACAACGTAGTACTTATGATTAAGGGTAAAAACAGAAATGATATTTATGTAAAAGCATCAAAATTGATAGGTTTGTTGACAAAACCATCTGAAATTGTGTTTGATGGTGTCGATTCTGCATTTAGTTGTGTATTAACAAATGTTGATCGTAAAGAGCCTAGTATTAATAGGTTTCACACACTTCAATTGGAATTAACAGGATATGAATATTCGCAGCATGGATGGCGTGAATATATGGTAACGCCAGGTGACCCGATTAAATCGACTGTTAATAATGACAGTGGAGTAGATGCTCCTGTATTAATTGAATTAAGTGGAACCTATGTAACTACTAAAGATACTATAATTTGCATAAAAGGTGTGATACAAGATGAAAAAACAGGAGAAGATCAAGATATTATAATATCAATGTTGAAGAATGTTTTTCCTTATGATCATGTATATAAGTTTACTATAGATGGATGTACGGGAGTTGTAAAAAGGGAAAATATAAACACAGGTACTATAGCACCAGGATTTGATATTGTTGACATGCATGGCATACCACAGATAAGGCAGGGGACATCAAGTATAAGCATTACATCTAGCACAGCAGTAGCTGTAAATTTCACCTATAAGTTACTTTTATTATAGATATCAGGAGGTATAGATATGATGCTGAAATTATTTGATAAAAACAAAACACTCATTGCTTATCTGCAAGGTTGCACAAATGTTAAAGTGGAGAGTGTACTGGAGATGGGTGGGAAAGTTCTTACTTTTGCTTTGCCTAAAAATAACCCAGTTAAAATTATGAATGAATTTTACATTCAAACTGATAAAGATGAGTTTACAATTAAACAGATAGCTCCTAGTGGTTCAATGTTTAATATAACTGCTAAATTAAATTTAGAAGACTTGGAAGGAAGTGCGTGGCAAAGTTTTGATAAAAAAAATGTAACAGCTCAATCTTGTGCCGAAGCTGCACTTGTAGGAACGAGCTGGAAATGCGAATCATTTTATTCTTCGAAAAAGCGTAATATATCTTTAATCAATGTAAGCGTCTATAATATATTTGAGAAAATAAAAGAAGCTTTTATATGCGAAATTAAGTGGGATACCATTAATAAAATAGTATATCTGATAGAAGATTCAGGAAATGATAACGGCGTACGCTTTATAAAAGGAGTGAATCTAATAGAATTAAATACAACCATTGACAGCTATGATTTTTATACGCATATTCTTCCTATAGGAGAAAACGGATTAACAATTGAGGGTGTAAATAATGGTCTGAATTATTTAACCAATTATCAATATTCAGATAAAAAGAAAACACTTATATGGGAAGATACGAACTATACGGATGCTCTGTCTTTAAAGGAGGATGCAATATATAAGTTAAAAGAATTATCTAAACCACGCAGGGCTTATAAAGCTAAAGTAATTGACTTTGCAAAAATGCAAAAGGGTTGTGAATTACTTGAATTTGCTGTTGGTGGGATTATTACACTCATAGATCCGGATAGTGAAGTTGAGGAAAAACAGAAAATTGTTAAGACAATTGAATATTGCGATCATCCTGAGAAAAATGAATGTGAAATATGTAATACAACACTTTCGTTTGCAGAAATGCAAAAAAAACTGTTTTCATCAGCGGCTTGCGTCGGAAATGTTACAGATGGAAACGGTATTCTTATCGGCCCTAGAGTAAAAGGACTTCCAGCAGGGCAAATTGAGGGCATTGATGCATACGCAGTAGAGAAAATTACAAACACGGAAATAGAAAATATATGCAGATAGAAGGAGAAAAGATATGGCATATTTAGACGATAATGGACTTCTTTATTTATGGAACAAAATAAAAACATTAATAACAAATACAGTAGCGAATAAGGTAGATAAAATTGCCGGAAAAGGATTATCGACAAATGATTACACTACCGCAGAAAAAGATAAGCTTGCAGGGGTAGCATCTGGGGCAGAGGTAAACCAAAATGCTTTTTCACATGTACTTGTAGGCGGTACTACGCTAAGCGCTGACCAGAAATTAGATGTGCTTACTTTGGCGGCAGGCGCCAACATTACCTTAACACCGGATGCAGCAACAGACAAAGTTACGATTACTTCTACGAATACAACCTATAATCCGGCTACAGGATCAGCCGCCGGATTAATGAGCGCAGCGGATAAGGCGAAGCTGGACGGGGTGGAGACAGGTGCAAACAAATATGTTCATTTGACTACGGATGGAAATATGCATGTGCCGGCAACCGGCACGACAAATAATGGAAAAGCATTAATTGCCGGATCGACAGCGGGGACATTCTCCTGGCAGACATTAACGAAATCAATGGTAGGTCTGGGAAGTGTCGATAATACTAGCGATATGAATAAACCCATATCAACAGCTACAAAAAACGCATTAAATGAGAAAATGAATTTGTATAATAGAAATGAGAGCTCTGTAAATTTAAGTACACTTTTAGAACCTGGATACCACCAATTTAAAACAGGATGTTCGGTAACAGGATCACCAGTTGCCAGTCCACTTACTAAGGACCTGACTGTATTAATTAAAAAGGTTGGGGAATACACAAGAGATAATGTTGTATATAATCTAGTAACCCAAGAAGTGATCGTATTTGATGATTTTCAAAAATGTGAGATATATTATAGACAAAATGGGCCAACATCGGGATCAGAAACATTAGAGTCTTCATGGATTGGATGGGTTAGATCATATTGTATGTCTGAATCTGAGAAGAGTAAACTGGCCGGATTGTCTAATTATGTCCATCCATCCACACATCCCGCAACTATGATCGTGGAAGATACCACACATAGATTTATAACCGATGTGCAAAGGGATACCTGGAATGCAAAGGTTGATAAGCAAGCAGGAAAGGGGCTATCTACAAACGACTATACTACTACAGAAAAGAATAAATTAGCTTCATTTGGGGCAGCCAGCACATATGCCTTAAAAGCCGATATTGTAGGAATGTACAAATACAAAGGTTCTGTAGCGGATGCATCGAAACTTCCAACAACCGGGCAAACAACTGGAGATGTTTACAATATTGTAGCCCCGTCCATTTACGGAGCTGCCGGAGCCAATGTTGCCTGGGATGGTAGCAAATGGGATAGTTTAGGTGAAATATTTACTATTACATCTATTACAAATGCTCAGATAGATACGATTTGTGCGTAAGGTGGTGAAAGAATGGGATATTTAGATGATGACGGACTTAGAAGGCTATGGGACAAAACAAAAGGATATGCAGACACTAGAGCGGCATCCAATGTAAATGGGTGGGCATATTGTGGAACAGGTAGTACAACAGCAGCGAAAACGGTATCAATATCGGGTATAAAAACATTGGTTACTGGTACCGTCATAACAATAAGATTTGGGTATACCATAAATACAGCTAATAGTACGCTGAATGTATCATCTACAGGAGCCAAGCCGATTTATTATAATAACAAACCATTGTCCATCGGTGCAATACAAGCGAATGATATCGTTAGCTTCGTATATTACAGTAGCAGATGGCAGGTAATTGGATCTTTGAATCAGGCTGGTATTGCACAGGATTATTTTAACTCATTTAATTTCAATGATTATATTGTTCCTGGTAAATATGTAATACATCGCAATGGCGAAACATTTACGAATGGTCCAGGATCACAGTTAACGGGGTGGCTTGATGTTATGGAAAATCAAGGCTTGCTAACTCAGACAATGACTGATTATACTGGCAGGTTAGTGAATATTAGAGGGTGCTATAATAAATCATGGAGCCAGTGGGTTACGTATTCAGGTGCATTCTCTCCTACAGTTGGAGGCACTTTAAATTTTGCCAGCTCTAGTTCTAGTTATATAACTAGGAATTTATGCTATCAACAAGTAATTGGTGATAGATGCTTTGCTGACATTAGCTTCCAATGTACAGCTGTTCCCGTGAATACAGCTCTAAGATTTACTAACTATTATACTCCTACAAGTGATTTTGATGGTAGATTCAGTGTATTAGGTACTGGAACTCAGATTTCGTACTCATGTTCTACATATACAAATTCGTTCACGTTAACCCCTATGGCGGCATTGGGTGCCAGTTGGTGGATACGTGGTCAGATATCATATCGCACTGATGGTACAATACATGCATAAGGCCGAAAGGTCTTTTTATTTTACACAAAATCAGGAAAGGTAGGTATAACAAATGAATGACGAAGAAGTGGCAGTAAGGATTGCCGAATATGGAAAAGAGATCGGATCATTGAAGCACCGGACAACAGATCTGGAAGAACAGCAAAAGAGTATACAGGAACTTGCAATGTCCGTTAAAGAATTGGCATTGAACATGAAAACGATGATGGAAGAACAGAAGAAGCAGGGAGACCGGCTGCAGAAACTGGAAAATGAGCCGGCAGAACGTTGGAACAGTGCAAAGAAGACAGCGTTCACGACCATAGTTTCTGTTATATCTGGGGCACTGGCAACCGGGCTGATCTTCATGGCAGCTCAATACTTATAAGAAGAGAGGTAATACTATGGATTTAGGATTTATACAGGATTATTATATCCCAGTAGTTTTAGTAGCATGTTTAATCGTAGGTTACTGCATTAAGCACATAACCTTGCTGGAAAAGGTAAGTAACCAGTACATACCAACGATTCTGGCAGTGCTGGGGGCTGTTCTGGCATGCGTATCGGCAGGACTGGCAAATACTCCAATAGGGTTAGAAACCGTTGTGTATGGAGCGTTTACAGGATTAGCAAGTACAGGATTACACCAGGCATTTACAAAGATCATCAATAAATCAGGGGGCGAGTAATCGCTCTCTTTCTTTTGGAAAGGGTAGGTAACATTATGCAGATAAATAAGAAAATAACCCCGTTCAACCATTACAACGGTAGAAATGGGCAGGGGATACAATACATTGTTATACACTATGTCGGCGCCCTGGGCGGAGCAGAAGCAAACTGCATTTATTATGCAAGCGGAGATGTAGGAGCCAGTGCACACTACTATGTAGGTTTTTCAGGAGAGGTTTGGCAGAGTGTGGAAGACTGCAACGGAGCATGGAGCGTAGGAGGAGGCAGACAGGGAAGCGGCGGCGGAGCATTCTACGGCAAGGCCAATAACTACAATACTTTAAATATAGAGATGTGTGTCCGGAAACGGAGTACTGCCACAATGAATGCCAATGACCAGGATTGGTATTACGAAGATGCTACAGTAAGAGCAACCATAGAATTAACAAAGATGCTGATGCAAAAATATGGGATTCCAGTTGACCGGGTTATCCGCCACTATGATGTGAATGGGAAGATCTGTCCCAACCCCTATGTTTTAAACGAATCTGCCTGGCAGGTATTCAAAAAGTCTCTCGGAGGAAGTTCGAGTGCATCCGGTACTAAGATTACCGGAAAAGCAGTTGCTACAGTAGAGCAGATGCACAAGTATATTCGATCCAAAAACCCCAGCGTGGCACAATCCGTTCTTGATATGGTTCCGCAGTACATCCAGGAGGGCAAGGCAGAAAGCATCCGGGGAGATATCGCATTTGCACAAAGCTGCCTGGAGACGGGGAATTTTACATTTAGAGACAGTGCCGTTACGTTGGATCAGAACAATTTCTGCGGCATGGGGGTTACAGCAAACGGTATGAAAGGTAATTCCTTCCCCAACACAAAGACCGGTATCCGGGCGCAGATCCAGCACCTTAAAGCATACGCCTGCGCTGAGCCACTAAGCAAAGAATGTGTAGACCCAAGGTTCCAATACGTAGAAAGAGGCTGTGCAGAATACATAGAATGGCTGGGTATCCAGGAAAACCCAAAAGGCAAAGGCTGGGCTGCAGGCAGCGGATATGGCAGCAAGATATTAAATATCCTGGAGGCTATTACAGGTATAAAAGAAGAGCAGCCTAAACCGGCACCAGCGCCACAACCAGAACCGGAGCAAACCGGTACGTATAAAGTGCAGGCTGGCAGTTACAGTAACAAAGCATATGCAGAAAAGCAGGTAACGGCACTTAAAAGTAATGGATACGATGCCATCATAAAGGAAGAAACAGGACAGTTCAAAGTTCAGTGTGGTGCATTCTCTAATAAAAAGAATGCAGATATGTTGGTAAGGCAGATAAAAGGATCCGGTTTAGATGCTATTGTTAAAGGAACAGACAATTCTATCTGGGTAGGGAAGTGCACTGGGGACGGCGTAAACGTCCGCAAGGGGCCAGGAGAAAACTACGGAAATATTGTGGGATATCCGAAGCTTAATAAAGGAAATCTGGTAGATGTTATCAACAAGGAATCAGGCTGGTACCAGATTTTGATTGATAAGAAATACAGTGGGTTTGTAGCGGAACAGTATATTTCAAGAGTTTAAAATATAAATAATTATTTAAGGCGTGGCGTAGAGCTGCGCCTTAAACAAAAAAATAACACTAAGGGCTAGACGTCCTCAGCGCTATTAATACTTTTACTTTGGTAAATAAGTTAAGTAGACTTTATTATGTATATTTTTATCTTTTTCATTAATTGCTTCGAAATATATTTTGTTAGCAATTATATCAGCCGCTCTAATGAGCGGTACGTTTTTAGAATTACAAAAATGAAGATCCACGCCTTTTAGATTCGAAAAAACAGGAGGAAAACTTCTATCATACTCCATGTTATATGTACCATTTTTGAATTCTTGTTCCAATCCTTCTCTTAATTCGTACCGCCCATTAGTAGCGGTTGTATGCTCATCCACAAATACATGAAGCTGATCAACTTTATCATGTGATATTATATTTTGCCGTATAAGATTTTCCAAACAACGTTTTAAGCCAATTTTATACGCATAATCTAAATAACGTTGTTTATCCTTCTTTCCTTCGAAAATTCTATCTAATACACATTTCTGATTTATAACTACTCCAAATTTTATACACTGGTTTAAACTTCTGAATAATTTTCCTTTTTCAGAATTAGAAATCAAACATGCTTTTAATTCATCACTTTTATTATACCTGCATTTTTTTCTTATACTGGATTCTGCGTTACTATATTTTCTAGAAGTAGCATCCTTTTCTTCTTTTCCGAGCAGTATAATTCCTCCAAATACATAGATGTGATTATGTATTTTGTCGAATACGCCAGATTCATCCGTATATACAAATAACTCCATTATTTATCTCCCTGTAATAAAAAAACCGCCTATAGGCGGCCCCATGTCCGACGACATTACATGTCGCTTAAACGTTAATTCGGTTTCATGAGTATACAGCGTATCTCTACCTGCAATTAAATGATACCAGCAGACGATCATTTTGTCAATAATTTAGATCAAAGTTTTTAATTATTCAAATTTTGTTCATAATAATTTAATATTAGTTAAATTTTAGATAGCTAGCGTAAAATTTTTGTAGGATATAAGAAAAATAAGAGAACACCAACTTTGTG